>Ga0207661_10000569_pt1 | contig 23538 bp, 14 predicted proteins | sample KBSC713LmetaG_FD_184337 | JGI IMG/M metagenome (GOLD analysis project Ga0207661, IMG submission 184337) | Corn rhizosphere microbial communities from Kellogg Biological Station, Michigan, USA - KBS C7.1-3L metaG (SPAdes) (version 2) | ecosystem: Host-associated > Plants > Roots > Rhizosphere ...
CGGGCGATGGGCGATGGGCGCGACGGGCGATGGGCGCGACGGGCGATGGGCGATGCGCGATGGACGATGGGAGGCGCCGCGCATTCTTCGGCACGAGCACCGGCTCAAACGTCCCGGCCCGATCGCGCGGAATCGCTAAGGGGATCGCGCCATCCTCGGTGAGCACCGTTTTCGGCGTCGTCCCACTGCGCATGTTCGTCTGCTCGGCCGCTTCGCCTCGCTGCTGGCGTAGCCGAGATGATGCGTGAGCTCGCCGGACAACGCCCGCTCCATCAGGTGCTTCTTCATCTGGCGGAACAAGTCGTCCAATTCCACCAGCGTCTTCCGACCGCCGAGTAGGGCGTCAATCGCCTCGGGGTCGAACGCGATTGGCGGGCCAAGCGGTGACGCCGCTGGCTCCGTCGAACGGGACTTCCGTGGTTTGGCCATCCTGACCTCCTCTGTCAGAGGATGACCTCACACACAGAATTTCAGACAGGCCCGTTCTTCGTCGCCCGTCGCCCGTCGCCCGTCGCCCGTCGCCCGTCGCCCGTCGCCCCCCTACCGGCCCGCCGTAAACACCTTAACAAACGTCAAGAGCCTCCGTCTACCTGGGTGTAGCAAAACACTCTTTCCCACTGGTGGAGGCTCACCATGTTCAATATTCGTCTCGCGTTGGCGGCCACGGCTCTCACGTTCGGGAGTGCCGCGATCGTCTCCGCGCAGCAGCAGACTGCGCCGCAGGGCGTGCATCAAGATCACGCTCAACGTCCCGACAGCGCGCACAAGAGATTTGGTGCTCGCGGTCTTCGCGGTCAGCTCATGAAGGGCATCACACTGAGTGACGCCGAAAAGGCGAACCTCAAAGCGGTTCAAGCGAAGTACGCGTCGCAGAATAAGGCAATGCGTCAGCAGTCGAAGCCTGACATGCAAGCGATGCGTGACGCGCGTCAGCGCGGCGACACCGCCGCTCTCAAAGCGCTCTGGCAGAAAGGCGCCGCGGCGCGAGAGCAGAACAAGCAAGTGATGCAGGCGGAACGCAATGAGATGCGTGCCGCATTGACGCCGGCAAACCAGACGAAGTTCGACGCGAACGTTGCGGCGGCCGAGAAGCACCTTGCCTCGCACAAGGGTGGCAAGCGCGGCATCAAGCCCGGCAACGCGAATCGCTAACGAATAGCAGCACGGATTTCCGATAGATGCAGGGCGCGTGACGCGTGCGGGTGGGCACCGTCCCCCTCGTCATCGACAAGCGGCGGTCTGAGTTTCGACTCAGGCCGTCGTTTTGTTTTTGGCCGATCCGATTCGCTTGATGTCGACGACGTTCAGCGTGCGCGAATCCGCGCCGGCGGTCTCCACGCTCCACGCGAGCGTGTTGAGCATTTGCTTAAGAGTCACGAGACCGAGGCGAGTCGCTCCATCACGTGTCGACGGCCACACGCGGAAGAGCCAGTAGAGCGGAATGAAGAAATACGGCCATCGATGTCCCGGGCCGAGCACGTACCATGGCCGAACAAACGTATGCGGAATTCCCGACGCGACAATTTCCTCTTCTACTCTGCGGCGGACGTCGACGTAAGCGCGCATGATCGGCGCGGGTCGAGCGACGCTGACGTACACGAAATGGCGAACGCCAACCGCCTTCGCTGCTTCGACGCACTCGTGCGCCGACACGTAGTCCAGTGCCTCGAACTCCGCGGCTTTTGCGGGTGACGGTTTCGGCGTTCCTACCAGTTGGACAACGATGCAGCCAGGGAGGAGATGCGCTTCTATCGAGGCCCGGTCTCGAACGTCGCCGATCGCGATTTGTGCCCCCGACGCGACTCGCGATTCCGAGCCTTTTCTCACGATCGCTCGAACGTGAAAGCCTCGGTCGACGAGCATTGGAATCAGGCGTTGGCCGATGTATCCGGTGCCGCCGGTGATGACTACCGAGGGTCGCGACATATGGCGAGGTGAGTGCAGGGTTCGCCTGTCTACGCGGGCACGCTGAGATTGGACTGCCGGGGCGCGCATGTGAAGGGCCTCCGAGCCTCGCGGGCCAATGCCAACATCGAGCGCCGTCGTGCGTTATTCTCATAGCGCCGCGCGAGTCGCAGCCGCGTGTGTCGTTCGAGGACGTCCCCACCCTCACGGAGTTGTTCGATGAGACAGCATGTCACCGCGTCGCTTCTGCTGACTGCAAGCGTCGCCGCTGCCCAGCAACCAGCTCGTCACGCGTTTACGCCGGCCGACTGGTATAAGGTCACGCAGCTCAGCGCTCCGGCGCTGTCGCCCGACGGAAAACAGATCGCGTTCACCGTCACGACGGTTCGCGAGGCGGAAAACAAGCGGCACAGTGAAGTGTGGCTGGTTCCGGCCGCCGGCGGTCAGGCGATGCGCTACACGTCGCCAGGCTACGAGAGCAGCGCGCCGCGCTTCTCGGATGACGGCAAGACGCTCTATTTCACCTCGCAGCGTCCCGGCGGTCGCGGCTCGAACTGGGCGCTCCGCATGGATCAGCCTGCGGGCGAAGCGTTCCAGCCTGATCGTCCGCCGACGTTCCAAACGGGCTCGCAACCGGCCGATAAGAGCTTCACGATCATCGCCGAAGGGGCTGGCGGCGGTCGAGGGGGCCGTGGGGGCGGCGGTGGTGGGCGAGGCGGCCGAGGCGGTGGCGAAGCTGATTCGAGCGCGACCAACGCGAACGATCCGTACTCGCACATGCTGCCGATGGCGCGTCCTCCGTACGACGCGATCACGAAGCCCGAGAACAACGCGCGCTTCGACGGCAAGCAGATCACGAGCATGGTCTACAAGGCGAATGGTCAGGGGTATCTCCCAGGTCCGTCCGTCGCGCCGCGTGCGCCCCAGCCTGCCGTGCCCGCGCAGATCTACATCGAGCGCGCCGGTGCGCAGCGGACCGCGTTGACCGCGACGAAGTATTCGCATCGCGACGCTGTCGTGTCGCCTGACGGGAAGTGGATCGCCTTCACGGCTGACGCGAGCCTTCGTTCCGATTCTGTCGTCACCGCGGAGCGCGACTCGATCGCGAAGCTCCCGCCGGATCGAAAGCGCGACGAGATGCCGCGAAACGACACTGAGATTTATCTGCTGCCAGTCGCGGCGTGCGAAGCAAAGTCCGCCGAGTGCACGCCGAAGAAGATCGAATTTGCCGGCAACGAGACACAGCTCGAGTGGTCTCCCGACAGCAAGCAAATCGCCTTCGTCGGACAGATCGGTCGCTTCAAGAATCAGCGCCTCTACGTCGTTCCCGCGACTGGCGGAAAACCGCAAGACATCCTCGGCACATGGCAGTACGAGCCGGGCAACATCCAGTGGCTGAAGAACGGGTCGATCTCGATGGCGACGACCAACGGTGGAAGCCGCGGTCTCTACTCCATCGATCCGGCAACCAGGAAGATCACCACGATCCTCGGCGGACGTCGCGTCGTCACCAATCCGACGTACGACGCGACGCAGTCACACATCGTCTTCATCGCGACCGACGTGACGCACCCGACGGAGCTCTTCATCGCAAACGCGGACGGTACCGGCGAGAAAAAGCTGACGACCTTCAACGACAAGTTGAACAGCGAAGTCGCGTGGTCTGATGCCGAAGAGTTCAAGTACAAGTCGGTCGGCAACATGGAAGTCGAAGGCTGGCTCATGAAGCCCGCCATGTACGAGCCGGGAAAGAAGTATCCAGTCGTCCTCTACATCCACGGCGGCCCGCACTCGGACTACAACGAAGGATGGTTCGACGAATTCCAAAGCCTCGCCGGCGCGGGCATGTGGATTCTCTACACGAATCCGCGCGGGTCGAGCGGCACCAACACCGAGTTCACGTACGCGAGCCGCGGTGATTGGGGTGGAAAGGACTATGAGGATCTTATGAAGGCCGTCGACATCGCGGCGAAGCACGCGGATGTCGATTCGACGAAGATGGGGGTCACGGGTGGATCGTACGGCGGCTTCATGACCGCATGGGTCACGACGAAGACCAATCGCTTCAAAGCCGCCGAGACCGATCGCATGATCAGCGAGTGGACGTACTGGTACGGCGCGTCGGATGCCCAGGGGCTTACCGAAGGCGAATTCTTCGGCAAGCCGTGGGAGAACCAGATCATGTATGACACGCTCTCGCCGATCCGCTTCGTGAAGAAGGTGAAGACGCCGACGCTGCTCGTGCAGAGCGAAGAGGATTTCCGCACGCCGATCGGCAATGCGGATCTCTGGTTCCAGGCGCTCAAGAAGCAAGGCGTTCCGGCGGAGTTCGTTCGATATCCGCGCTCGAATCACGACTTGTCGCGCACGGGCGAGCCGTGGCTGCTCGTCGATCGTCTCAGCCGCCTGCGTCAGTGGTTCACGTACTGGCTGAAGGACAAATCGGGAACTACTGCGACCGATAAGACGAAAGAACGCTAGATCTCAGTCATCCGAGGGAATGAAGCCTCCTCGTCATCCCGAGGAGCGAAGCGACGAGGGATCGCTGTCCTGCGCGGCCGTTTGGCGTGGCGCCAAGGAGAGCGATCCCTCGCTGCGCTCGGGATGACGTCGTTTCATGTTTGATGACGTCGTTTCATGTTTAAGGTATGAATCGTGAATCCCTCGATCGCTGATGAGACAGCTCGCTCTCGCGTTCGTGCTGCTCGCAGCGTGCGGTACCTCCTACGACGCCGATGCGTCCGGCGACGTGTCGATGCCGTCGTCGGCGATTCGGGAAGCGATCGCGCAGTCGGACGATCTCAAGTCCGCACAGGACGCGATCGATCGGGGGCATCCATGGCGCGCAACGCAGATCGTCGCGCCACTGCTTCGGGATCCACAACAAAAGACGCCGGCAGCAATCCTCGTCGCGGCGCGGGCTGCCGCGGGATGGAGTGGTTGGTCGGTCGTCGAGAAGCTGCTGGCTGGCGAGTCTTGGATCGACACGCAATTCGACGGTGAGCCGCGCGAGCTGTTGACCCGCGCGGCGTTCGACCGCGGCGCGGATACGGTCGCCCTGAGCAATGCGAGCGCGGCACTGCGACAGGCGAAAACGAAAGAAGCTCGCGATACGCGGACCGTGCTTCTGGCTCGCGCGTTCGAGCGAAACAACATGTTCGACAGCGCGGCCGCGCTTTATCGACGATCGGCGACGGCGTTTCCGTCGATCCGCGACTGGATGTTGCTCCGGGCAGCAGGAAACGAGAGTGACTCCGCTCGTCGAGCGACGGATTTCGCCAGCGTCTCGATGAGCGTCGCGCGTCCGCGAGTCCCGTGGACAGACGCGCAAGCACGCGAACGATTTGCCGATGCACTCGGTGCGGCGACGCGATATGCATCGGTCGGCGCAACGGTGCAGTCGCTTCGGCTCCGGCTTTCCGTCGCGCCGGACAGCGCGCTCCGTACGACGATCGAACGCGAGCTGTTGACGTTCATTCGCGGGCATCCCGGTTCGGCCGATACGAAAACGGCCGTCGACGTTCTCGACAAAGCATTTACGAAACTTTCGCCGAGCGATGAGCTGACGATCGCGCGTGCGATTGGGAGTTCCGGGCCCTTGCCGCGCGCCGCGACGGCGTTCCAGCGGGCGCTCGCCGGCGATGCGTCGTTGACGTCGAGCGATCGGCTGCTCTACGCGAACGTGTTGTCGCGAAGCGGCCGCCTGCGCGACGCGATCACGCAATTCGATGCGGTACAGGGAGCGCTCGCGGGCCAGGCCGCGTATCAGAAGACTCGAGCATCGATGACCGCGAGCGGCGCCGACGCGACGAAGACGGCGTTGCGCGGCGTAATGAGTAAATTCTCAAACGATACGTCGGCGGCGGCTTCGGCCCTCTACCTTCTCGCGGATCTCACCTCCGATTCCGGCGACGACGACGGGGCGCGCGCTTCCTATCAGCGACTCTACAAGTCGTATCCGACGAGCGCTCTCGCGGCGAATGCCAGATTTCGCGCTGCAATGATCACAATGGTTGCCGGAGAGACGAAGTCCGCGGCACAGATGTTCGATTCGCTCGTCGTTGTGTCACCGCGTTCAGACGAGGTGAGCGCCGCACGTTATTGGAGCGGCCGAGCGTGGTCAAAGGCAGGCAACGAGGCTCAGGCGCGCGCGCGATGGACCGAGATCATCGCGGAACAACCGACATCGTACTACGCCGGGGTTGCGGCGAAGCGGCTGGATCAACAACCATGGTCTCCCCCCGCGCGAGCCGATTCGTTTCCGGTGATCGCGGCCGTCGACAGCGCGTTCGCTCGCGCGGCGCTCCTCGAGCGACTCGGCATGGACGCTGAGGCGCGTCTCGAGTACGACGCGATCGATGCAGCGTCGAGCTCTTCTGCGGACCGCCAGCTGGCGACGGCGCACGCATTCCTCGCGAACGGTCAGGCGTCTCGTGCGATGCGCATCGCGCAAAAGCTCGCTGACGCCGGCCAGCGCGACGCGCGAGTCTATCGTCTGCTGTTTCCGGTCGTCGACCGCGAGGAGCTGGCGCGCACCGCCACGGCGCGCTCCCTAGATCCCGCGCTCGTCGCGGGACTAATTCGCCAGGAGTCGAACTTCATGCCTCGCGCGGTGTCGGTCGCCGGAGCGCGTGGTCTGATGCAGCTATTGCCGTCAGTCGGCCAAGAGATCGCACACGGACTCGACTTCCCAGTCTGGCACTCGGCGCTGTTGTTCGATGCTGACGCGAACCTTCAGCTTGGAACGTCGCACCTTGCGACGTACATGAAGCAGTACGGGCCGCAGCTATCGCGCGTTCTTGCGGCGTACAACGCCGGTGGATCGCGCGTGACGCGCTGGTCGACGAAAGGCGGGGTCGATGATCCAGAGGTGTTCATCGAACGAATCCCGTTCGTCGAGACGAGGGATTACGTACGCCTTGTTCAGCGGAACGCGCTGTTCTACTCGCTGATATACTCGTGGTGATCGAGCAAGCTGGCGTCGAGGTCAGGTGATAGAGAGCAGGGGTCAGGATTGGCTTCCCTGACCCCCGATCGCCGAGCTCTGGTCCCCCACTTCGTCACCAACCAGGAGCCAGCTGGAATCCCCACACCCAGTTTTTCTGTGGGCGCTGGAATGGATGCGCGAGGTAGGCCTCCATGATGGCGTATCCCATGAGGTTGAACCGGAACGATACGCCAGCGCTGAACACTGGAATTCGATCAGCGCACGGGTAGTACGCCTGCTGCAGCGAGAGATTCGGATCCGCGGAAACCGCCGAGCACTTGGATGGGATGTCGTTCGCCGCTCGCGAGAACCTGAAATCCGGGCCCTGCGAGTTCGTGTACGAGACCGCCGCGTCGAAGAACGGCGACACTTCCGTCGGCAGGAAGGGGAAGTTCAATAGACCAAACCCCTCGGTGCCGAAGAGCGGAATGCGGAACTCCGTGTTTGCAACGAGCACCTTGCTGCCAAACAATCGGTCGAAGGCGGGGCATCGATTCTGGTCAGCCGTGCTGCTGCCGCTGGCGACGCACTCGTCCGTGTTGAACGACCCGTAGCCGTAGCCGCGAATCAACGTTTCATCACCGGCGAAGATCGGGTATGACGAGTTCACGTCTTCGGCGCCGGATCCGTAACGACCGATCGACATCCCGCGGAACGCCCACGTGAACGGCCGGAAGAAGAAGTACCGCCGATAGTCAGCCATGGCGAGCTGGTAGCTCACAGACCCAAACGTCGGTGACCACTGCAGCCGATAGCGTTCTCCCTCGACCGGCGATGTGAACGCCGCGAATGAATTGTCGCCGACGAGTGCAACGGACGGTCCGGCGTACCACACCGGTTTGTATCCGCTCAACGAGGGATCCTGGCTCGTGACGTTTTCGTCGACGAGAGAATTTCCTACATACAGATCTCTAATGATCTGCGTATCGAAGCCGAGGTGCGTGACGGTCGCCGAGAGCTCGAGCCGCCTCGTGGCCGAGAACGGATATTGAGTATTGATCGACGCGTTGTCGAAGTAGATGCGTTGAATGAGCTGGTTGACCGACAACGCGTCGTAGTTCGTGCCGCCGGACGTCACGACCGTGTCTCGCAAGAACACGCCGCCGGTGAGATAGGGAATGTGCTCGATTCCCGCGCCGTAGTTCCACCGGTTCTTCATGTTCACGTACTGCAGCGCGCCGCCGATGTCCTTGATCGTTCCGTTCGCTTGAATGGCGGCGAAAATCTGACGGTCGCTGAGCTGATCTCCGAATAGCATCTGCACGCCGCCGACGAACCCTGGTCCGAGTGGACCACCGACCGATCCACCGATCTGGGGCTGGCTGATCGCGTCGAGCGAGAACGACGGATGGAACGGCTCGACGGTGAACTCGCTGCCGCTCGGAAGACCGGCCGCCGCATCGGCGAGATAGCCCGAGACGAGGCTGCGCGTGATTTGCGGCGGTGGAAGCTGCGCGCCTTCCCAGGCGACCGCTGGAGCCGTGACCGGCGTTCCGACGGTCTGCGAGGCATCGAAACCGCGAATCTCGTTGCCCTGATTATAGAAAGTGTTGATGAGCATCCGGCCCGTCTGACGCGAGACCGAGATCGCAGGCGACACCGTCGTGATGCCGCTGACGCCAGTCTTCGTCTTCGTGATTCGGAATGCTTGTCCGCTCGCGAGGTTGAGGCGATAGACGTCCGGGATGCCATCCTGATCGGAGACGAAAAACAGATCCTTTCCGTCCGGCGAGAACTGCGGGTTGATGTGCTTGCCGCGTGCGAATGGCGAGAAGACGCTGATGCGCCCCGTCGCGATGTCGTACGTCGCGAGCTGCAGCGGCGAATACGTCAGCTTGTCGAAGTCCGTCTGCGGTCCGCGGTCGGTCGAGAACGCGATCGTCTTGCCGTCTGGTGACCAGGTCGGCTGGATGTCGGCGTACTTGTCGTTCGTCAATTGCTTGATCGTCCCCGCCTGCAGGTCGAGCAGATAGAGGTCGCTGATACCGCCGGCCTGCCCGGAGAAGGCGAGGTTGCGTCCATCGGGCGACCACGACACGTGGCTCACCGACCCGATGCCTGGAAGCTTGATGCGTCGCTCGACGTTCGTCGACTTCGTGTCGAGGATCGCGATCTCGTTCTGTCCCTCGGCGTACACGATGAATGCGAACTTGCCGCCGTCCGGTGACCAGTCGCCGGCAGAATTGATGAAGCTGATCGCGTCGAAATGTGGATCGCTCGACGGTCCTCCGAGTTTCTTGATGACCTTTCCGGTGGTCGCGTCGCCGACGAACAGATCGATGCTGAAGAGATTCCGGCTCGAGAAGAACGCGAAGAGCTTACCGTCGGGGCTGATCGTCGGCGCAAGATTGTAGTCGCCGCTGCGTTGCAGGCTGACGAGCTTCGTGCCGACGCTGTCCGGATGCGTGCGTCCCGCGAGAGCAGGGAGGTACATCGCGCGGTTGGCAGCCGCCCAGTCCTTCGAAAGCGAATCCTGACTCTCGCCGAGCACGCGAACGAGGGCCGCGTCCCAGCCGAGTCGAAGTGCGGTGCGATAGACGTCGACGATCGCGCGATCGCCCCAACGTCCGCCGACATACGCCCAAAGCGCCTGTCCGTAGCGATACGGGAAGAAACGCGGGTCTGTCGTGAGCTGTTTGATGGTTGGGAACTTGTCGCGCATGACCGCGTCGCGCATCCACATCGCGGTGAGCGGATCCTCGCGTCCGAGCGAGAAGTATTCCGCCATACCCTCGATGAGCCACAGCGGGAGCGCGTCGAGTCGGAGTAGTCCGCCGCCAGGCGTGCCTTCTGCGATGTTGTATTGGAAAACGTGAACGAGCTCGTGACCGAGGACGTGATCGTTGTCCGCGTAAATACCGGTGAACGGCATGATGACGCGGGTGCGATTCGATTCGGTGACGCCGCCCGTTCCTTCTTCGAGGGCTTCGCCGACCACGTTCGTCTGCTCGAAGTCCGGGTGATCGGCGTAGAAGACGAGCGACTTCCGATCGAAGGCGTGCCGGAACGTGTCCGAGTGGCGCGCGTACCAGCGCTCCGCCTGCCGACCCGCGTCGCGGACGATCGTCGACTCGGGCGGGTAGAAGAAATTGTCGAAGTGCTCGGACTTCAGAATTTTCCAGTTGAACGTTTCGTACTGGACCTTGTTCCGTCCGAAGTACTCCTGCGCAGCGGCACGGGTCGATGGAATCAGCGCGAAGAGCGGCGCGAGAAGTAGCGCCGAACGCACACGAAAACGGGTCATTTTTCAAACCCCGCGGACGAGCCGCAGTCAAAGAGTCTTTCCAAATTCCGGCCGAGACCGCGCACGGGATTCGGTTGTTGCCGGGGGCAAAGGACGTGCCCCCCACGTGAAGCACATGCGACCCAGTCGATTCGTCAAGGTCCCGACGGGCTCGCTAAATATCGCAGCGAGGGAATCGCGTCGCGTAATGCGTCAACTAAGTGACACCGCAGAGCGTCATTCCCCCGAGGAGATCAACTCGCCGGAGTTGTCAGAAGTTTGTGAGTTCCACAAAAAAGAAACGGGAGACGAACTTCGTCTCCCGTTCCGGCTTCCGACGCGATGCCACTACTGCTCGATTACGCCTTGCGATCGAGGCAGGACGAGAATTTGGGGTTGCCCGTCTGCTCCGCGGTGGTGACTGGGAGGTTCAGGTCGACTCCGAAGTTTCCGCCCTTGTAGTGCTGTCCGACCGGGTAGCCGCCGGTGTTCGAGCCGTCCGCCGCGCGACCGTAGTCCCGGATCAGACGGCGCAGGTTGCCGAGGCGATAGCCGCGACCGAACTGCCAGAACGCCATTTCTCGGAAGAGAAGGTTGACTCTGGCGTCAGCGGTGCCGGGATCGGTCAGCGCCGGCATCACGGGCGTCGTCAACCCCGGGTGCGTGCCAGTCGCCGTTGGGCTCGGCGCCGTGATTTGAACCGGCGTCGCCCGGAGCGCGTTCAAGATCGTGAACATCCCTGCCGGGTTGTTCGCCTGCAACGCCGCCTCTGCTTCGATGAGACGGGCGTCGAGGCCACCAACCAGCGCGACGGCGGTCGTTTGGCCCCAGAGACTGTCGACCTGGATCACGTACGTGTTTCCGTCCTGCGACTTCGTGGAATCACGTCCGTTGCTCGCGATCTTGTAGTGCGCGGGAACGCGCGGATCCTTCGCCGACAGGAATGGAATGGCATTCTTGACGAGGATGCTGCGGTTGTTCGCCTGCATGCTGTCGGACACCGTGTAGCGATTCTGGCTCGCCGCCTGGTCCCAAAGCGTATTATTGCCGCCGGTCAGGGACGCGGTGACGTCGTAGCGATAGGTCGTCGGAATACCAGCGACGAGAGCGGCTGCGGCCGGGGCATTGCTCAGGCCGATCCCGAGCAGCGCGCGCGCCTTCGCGATTCGTGCCGCACGATTGATGGACGTGGTCGTGGCGTCCGTCGCCGTGCTATTGGTCATCGCGGTATCGAATGACGCCGACGCTGCTTCGAACACCTTGCTCACCGGCAGCGGGTCGCCGAAGACTGCAACATCACCTGCGCCATCGCTGAGTGGAATTCCGTTGCAGAAGTCCGAGGCGAGCTGCAGCTGCGCGAATCCTCTCGCGAAATACATCTCCGCGATGTCCGATGCGGGATTCGGGCGGTACTGCTTGAGCAACAGGATCGCCTGATTCGCGTCGGTGATGACACGGTACAGCGCGCGGAGCTCGGTCGTGACGGTCGCGTTATTGAGTTGGATCGTCCGCTGGTCGGTCTCGTCGTTCTGAACGAACGTCGAGCTCGTGGCCCACTCGTCAACCAGCAGGCCGCCGAACATCCACGTGCTCTCACCGTCCGCCGTGGCGGTGCGAAGCCGAGAAAGCGCGCCGTTTTTCACCGCGACGGCGCCCGCCGCCGACTGCACCGATGACGGGTTGATGATGGAGGGATTGACCGCCTCGAGCAGGTTCGTCTTTACCGTGTCGCAGCCGACCAGCGCCGCCGCGGCCACGAGCGTGACCCACGAGACGCCAGCTCGGCTAGATCTCATTTGAGTTCTCATATTATAAAATATTAGAAGCCGAGGTTGAGGCGGAGCTGGAAGAGCGTGGGCTGGGCGAACGTCTGGAACTCGCTCGGGGCATCGCCGCCGCCCGTCGCGGTGAAGTCGGATTCCGGATCGCTGCCGCGATACTTCGTCCACAGATGGAGATTGCGCGCCGAGAAGACGAGGCTCGCGTTGTTCGCGCGGAGACGGTGGGCGATGAAGGTCGGAACCTCGAGCGTCGCCGTCGCTTCACGCCACTTCACGAACGCGCCCGGCTGGTAGTAGCCGTCGAGCGTCTTGAGCGGGTTGTAGATCGCCCCGATGACCATCGCCTGCTCCTGGAACGACGCGTTCGGGTTGAACAAGCCGTTGCAATTCGGGCGCGTGCAGCGAATGCGCTCGGTTTGGTTGTAGTACGTGTTGCCGCCGCGCCAGTCGAACAGGTTCTGGATGCGGAGCTTACGCTGGAACAGATCGAGGCCCGCGGTGAGCGTCGTGAGATAGCGCGGTTCCGCGTAGCCGCGGAAGCTGCCCGGGCCGACGAAGATGCGCTTGCCGGTCGCGTCGATCTGGTAGAGCGAGTCAGGTCTGACCGTCACCTCGTCGACCGTCAGAATGCCGTCGTTGTTCTTGTCCTGCCAGCCGGTGATCGGCTGCGACCAGATGCCACGAATCGGGTAGCCCGCGACGATCCAGTTCGTGACGCCGATTTGCGGCGGTGTCGGACCGAGGCTGACAACCTTGTTCGCGTTGAGCGACGTGTTGAAGTGGAAGTCGATGCCGATGTTGCGGCGATCGATGATCTGTCCGCCGAGGGTCGCTTCCCAGCCCGCGTTCTTCACGGACCCGAGGTTCGAGTTCTGCGTCGTCGCACCGGCGCCGAGCGACGGAGCGATGACTGCGCCGATCAGCGCGTCCTTCGTGATCTTCGAGTAGTACGTGACGTCGAACTGAATCCGGTTGCCGAACAGGCGCGAATCGAATCCGGTTTCCCACTCGGTAGAACGCTCAGGCTTGAGGCTGTCGTTACCAATCGCGTTGTAGGTCTCGATCGGCGTATCCGTGTTCTTGATGCTCGCCGAGTTCGCGGTGAAGGTGCGAAGAGCGTCGTTCGGACCAGGCTGCACGCCGGAGGCGCCGTTCGCGACGCGCAGGTGCAAGCTCGAGATCGCGCGGAATAGGCTGCCGTGCGGGAAGAAGTCTTCATCCGAGATGTCCCACGACAGGCTGGCTTTCGGATAGACGACCCGGTTGAACTTCGTGCCGAACGCGCTGTTCTGGTCCGAGCGAACCGCCGCCGTGAGGAAGAGCCGGTCGCGAAGGGCGGCCGCTTGTTCGACGAAGACACCCCACGTCTTCTGAATCGTGAAGCCTTCGCTCGCTGACGGTGTTGCGCCCGCGCTTGCCGTAATCGCGCCCGGCGGCAACGTCGTTCCGTCGGCTTCGTTCTGATCGAGACGGTAGTTGTTGTACTGCGTTCCAACCGTCGTCTTGAGATTCAGCCAGCGGAACTTGGACGGGTTGTAGTTCGCCGTCGCACCGACGTCGGCCGAGAGATTGGTGATGTTCGTGCGCGCGTTGCCCGCGAAACCGTCGCGATAGGTCGCCGTCAGCGGCCAGCCTTCGGCGTTCATGTGGAGACGCGTGTCGACACGGTCCGTGAAGTCCGCGCCGAGATTCGCGCGCGACTGCAACCAGCTCGTCGGGCGCCAGTTCATGTTGGAGCTGAGCAGCATGCGGTTGACGTTCTGCTGCAGCTTCTCCTGCCAGATGAGGCCAGGCGTGCCGGCGCGGTACCCGACGAGAGAGTCCTGAAGACCGCTGACCAAGCCGTTGTTGCGATAGCCCGGGCCGCCGAACGACTGCGAGCCGATACCGACGGTGTTGTTCGACTCGTTGCTCGTCAGCGAGTTGACGGTGTTGTAGCCGAAGTTGATCGCCGCGTCGAACTGCGGTGTAACGGCCGCGCTGATGTTCGCGCGGAAGTTGTTGAGGAGTCGCGAATTCGGGCGACGCATCCACGGATGGATCTGAACGCCGAGCGAGTCGAAGCGATGCTCTTCGTACGGATCGAGCTTGAACACGCCGGTCTCGTCGTCACGACCGCCGGACATGAAGTAGCGGATCTGATCCGAGCCGCCGGAAACCTGAACGCCCTGCGCATTGCGATAGCCGAGGCCAAGCGGCGTTACCGTCGGATCCTTGATCGGGCTATAGACGCGGAGGCTGTCGTAGCCGTGGGTGCCGTCGCTCTTCACACAGGTGCCGAGTGACACCATGACGAGGTTGCACTGTCCGGAGAGGATCAGCTTTGCCTTCGTCGTCGGGTTCATACCGGCGAGCGTGTAGTTGTCGGCGTACCAATTGCGATCGTCGAGGACGCCGCCTTCGGCGTACAAGCTCCACTTCGCGTTTCCGCCGCGGCCCTTCTTGGTCGTGATGACGATGACGCCGTTCGCCGCGTCGGTGCCGTACAGCGTCGCCGCCGACGGACCCTTCACGATCTCGATGTTCTCGATGTCTTCAGGGCTGATGTCGCCAAGGCGGCTGAAATCGTTTCCGCCATTGCCGAAGCTCGTCGAGCCGTTGTTGTTGCTCATTCGAATGCCGTCGATCACGAAGATCGGCTCGTTGCCGAGGCTGATGGAGCTGATGCCTCGCACTCGAATGCGCTGGCCGGAACCGGTCTGCGTGCCTTGCTGGACGAACACGCCCGGCACGCGTGCGTTGAGCACGTCCGCGACCGTCCGAACGGGCGCCGTCGCGGTGAGATCACCAACAGCGACGTTCGCGATCGCGTTACCGATTTCCACGCGACGCTGTTCACCGGTCGCGGTCGTGACGACTTCCTGCAGCTGAACGACCGTGTTGGTCATCGCGAAGTCGAGAGTCGCCGACTGGCCGTCGAGAATGCGAACGGACTTCTTCTGCTCCTGATATCCCACGCGAATGACGCGGATTTCAGCCGTGCCGGCCGGCACGCGTTGAATTCGGTACTTGCCGTCGGGACCGGACGTCGTGAAGAGGCTTGTTCCGACAACGATCACGCGCGCTTCTTGTAGCGGCGTCCCGGCGCCCGTGGCCGTGATCGTTCCCGTAAGGTTGCCCTGTGCGGCGGCACTGGCGGCGATCGTCATCAATGCGAACGGGATCGCAGTGATGCCGAGGCTTGTTAGCCTGATGGATCTCATCGTGGAGGCCTCCCTAAAGCGATGGCGGGTTGGGGAGAACAACGAATTCGCGCTACGGCGAGCGGACCGTCGCTGCTTGGCGTGACGCGATGGGGTGGGACGGCGAGTTCAGGCTTATATAGTATCCAAGGCCGTCGATCACACTAACTGCAGGATGACCAACAACGGTCACGTCCCTGACGCGGCCTGCACACGGATATGGCCTACCCACCGCATTTGATGGCGGAGGAAAATGCGGGGCTAAGTGACGGCTCGTCAACGGGCGAGGCGCACCGCATCAGTCGTCGATGTCGCGCCGTTCGCGTTTGCGTTCGCCTCGACGTTTCTTGTCCGAGAGCCGTTTCTCTTTGGAGGCGCGGGTCGGCTTCGTCGCGCGCCGTTTTTTCGGGATGACAAGAGCCGCTCGCACGACGGCCGCGAGTCTGGTGTCAGCCGCCTGACGGTTTTGCCCCTGGCTCCGGCGGTCGCTGGCCACGATTCGAACCTTCCCCTCGGCGTCCAGACGCGCCGCGAGCTTTGAGCGAAGGCGTTCGCGCTGCTCTTCGGTGATCGCTGTCGAACCGGGTAGGTCCCACAATAGCTCGATCCGAGTCGACGACGTGTTCACGTGCTGACCGCCCGGGCCGCCTGATTTCGTCGCGCGATATTCGAGCTCGGACCGGGGGATCGCGAGGTCGGGGGTGACGCTCAAATAGACCGAGTCATCCATAGGAGGGATCGCCTCTTTGATTGCGGGCCGATTGGGGTGGAACCGGATCCACACGACTGTAACCGCGTGCTGGCGGAATCGTCAAAGGACCGTATCGCAGATTGCAAGGCTCTGACCGCCTCGTGACTGCTCGCAGTTTGCAAAACTCCCCCCTGAATCGTGCGATTCGCGATCCGTCCTTCCGATCCCGCGCTGAAGGCTATCCTGGACCCGAAGCGTCTTCTCCGCTGGGTCCTGATCGGCCGTCTATGCCTGGCGACCGCCATCTTCATCGCGGCCGTCTCGACGTGGACGAACTCGGACAGCGGCAATACGCTCGTGGCTTTAGTCGCGTTCGCGGTTTCGATCATGGTCACGATCGGGGCATTCGCCTACAGCGAGATCTACGGCCGCGAGCCGGGACCGACCTTCCTTTATCTACAGGCCATCTTCGACCTGTTGTTGGTGACCGCGGTCATTCACATCACCAACGGAAGCACCTCCCCATTCTCCGCGCTTTACATCCTGGTCATTGCTACCGCGTCGCTCCTCGTTCCGAGCAGCGGCGGACTGTTGATCGCGGCGTTGGGGATTACGCTCTATTTCGCGGACGTCGTCGTCCTGAATGGATCGATGGCGCGGATCGAGCCGTCGGTCTGGATGCAGGTCATCATCATCGCCCTCGTCGCGCTCGCGGTTCGATTCCTCAGCGTGCGTCTCCGCGAGAGCGGTGAAGGGAAGGACCTCTTGGTCGCGGCGCTCGAACAGACGCGACATCAGGCCGAAGACATTCTGAAGAACATTCGAAGCGGCGTCTTCACCGTCGACGCCGAGGGGCGTCTGATCTACGCGAATCCGACCGCCGAGCATTTGCTTGGCATTCATCTGATCGCGCACACCGGGACCCCGGTGCTCGATCTCATCGGCGCGGTTGCTCCGGACCTCGCGCACGCTGTTCGCCGCGCGGCCGAATCGAAGGTCCGCACCATTCGCGGCGAATGCACCGTCCACACCCAGGTACGTCGTTTTCCCGTCGGATTGACGACCACGTACACCGAGCAAGACGAGACCGGAGCGGGGCGCACCGCGACGGCAATCTTTCAAGACATCTCCGACGCGAAGACGCTCGACATGATGCGTCTCCGCACCGAGCGCCTCGAGGGAATCGCGGAGCTCAGCGCATCTCTCGCGCACGAAATCAAGAATCCGCTCGCGTCCATCCGCAGCTCGGTCGAGCAAATCTCGCGAATGCCAGCGGTTTCCGACGATCAGCGAACACTGACGCAGCTCGTGATGCGGGAGTCCGATCGCTTGTCGCGTTTGCTGACCGAATTTCTCGACTACGCCCGTGTTCACGTCGCGAAGACGGAGTCGGTCGACCTCTCGAAGATCGCCCGCGACGCGGCCAGCCTGGCTGCCGCGCATCCCGATCGCGACGACTCGATTCGCGTCACCTGCGTCATCCCTGAAGGCGACAGCGTCAGCATCGAAGGTGACGAGGATCTGCTCCATCGCGCTGTATTCAATCTCGCATTGAACGCCGTGCAAGCGTCGCCACAACATGCCGAGGTTCGCGTCGAGGTGGCGCGCGGCTCGTTCGACCCGTTGCCGGCAGGCATCGCGTTCGAAGGAGAAACAGTCTCGTTTCGCGTCACCGACGCGGGTTCCGGCATTCCCGCTGGTATCCGCGAACGCATGTTCGATCCGTTTTTCACCACCAAGCAAGGCGGGAGCGGGCTCGGTCTGGCCGTCGTTCACCGCGCAATCGAGGCGCATCGCGGCCTCGTTTTCGTCGACAGCGGGCAGCTTGGCGGCACTCGATTCACTGTCATTTTGCCGACGGCGCAGCCGTTGGCCAGGAGCGCTTGATGATCGGAGCTGGAACGAAGCCGAGCGTGCTCGTCGTGGATGACGAGAGCGGCATTTTGGATTCTCTAAACATCTTGCTGCGAAACGAAGGCTTCACGCCTCACCTCGCACACGGCGGCAAAGCGGGCCTCGAGCGCATCGAGCAAATGAATCCCGACATCGTCCTCACCGACATTCGCATGCCGAACGTCACGGGCGTCGAAATTCTTGCCGCGGCTCGTCAAAGCGATCCCGATGTGCCGGTCATTCTCATGACGGCTCAAGCGACGCTGCAGTCCGCGATGCAGGCGGTCAACGAAGGCGCGTTCTATTACATCCAAAAGCCGTTTCGCAACGACGAGCTCGTGGCGATCCTGCGGCGCGCCGCGGAGCATCGAAATCTTCGCGTCGAAAACAAGTCGCTGAAGCAGGCCATTCGCCGGCAAGAGCGACAAGGCTCCGCGCGACCAATCGGAATGAGCAAGTCCTGGCTCGAGGTGTTGCGAGTCATCGAGACGGTCGCGCCGACGGATTCGACGGTGCTCATCCAAGGCGAATCCGGAACGGGTAAGGAAGTCATCGCGCGCTACATCCACGATCTGTCAGCGCGGTCCGAAGGATCGTTCCTGTCGATCAACTGCGGCGCACTCCCCGAGAGTCTCCTCGAGAGCGAGTTGTTCGGTCACGTGAAGGGATCGTTCACGGGCGCGGTGAAGGACAAGCTTGGTCTCTTCGGTGCCGCATCGAAAGGAACGTTCTTTCTCGACGAAATCGGCGAGACGACGCCGGCGACGCAGGTCAAGCTGCTCCGCGCACTGCAACATCGTGAAGTCATTCCGGTCGGCTCGACGGAAGCGGTTCCGGTCGACACGCGCGTCGTCGCCGCGACAAATCGCGACCTCGACGACGAAATTCGCGCCGGCAACTTCCGCAGCGATCTGTACTATCGACTGAACGTCATCGCGGTTTATCTCCCCGCGCTGCGCCAGCGACAGGACGACATTCCGCTGCTCTCGGAGCATTTTCTGCATCGCATCGCGTCGGCGCGCAACGAATCGCCAAAGCGGCTGAGCGACGGAGCGCTGTCGGTCCTCATGGACTATACATGGCCCGGCAACGTCCGAGAGCTCGAGAACGCGCTCGAGCGCGCGGTGATTCTCTCGACGACCGACGAGATTGGACCCGAATCGCTGCCTGAGCGAATCACTGAACGTCGAATCGAGCCCCTCGTGTCGAATCGCACGCCGCCGAATCCGACGCTCGAAGCAGTGGAGCGCGCCTATATCATGTGGGTGCTCCAGAGCGAAAATGGAAACAAGTCGCGCGCGGCCGAAGCGCTTGGCATCGATCCGTCGACGCTGTATCGCAAACTCACTCGCTACGGCGTCGCCGAGTAGATGAGCACAGCGTCCGTCGGTCGCGTTGACCGGCTTCTTCCCATCGTCCTCGCCGCGTTGGTCCTCGGGGTCGCGATTTGGGCTGCGAATCCGTACCCCGTCGGCGTGTTTCACGACGACGGTGTGTATGTCATTCTCGGGAAGTCGCTCGCGACCGGGCAGGGTTATCGATTCCTCCATCTCCCTGGTGCACCCGCGGCGACGCATTATCCGCCGCTCTATCCGTTGTTCCTCGCACTATTGTGGAAGGCCGCGCCGAGTTTTCCGGGCAACGTCCAGACGTTCTTGTTCGCGAACGCGCTTCTCCTCGGCGTCGTAGCGCTGGGCGTCGATGCATTTGCGCAGCGCGTGCTCGGATGGCCGCGCGTCGAGTCAGCTGTCGCCGCGCTGATTGCGACATTGTCAACGCCGTTGATCATGCTCTCGAGCCTCGTGCTCTCGGAGCCGATGTTTGCCGCGTTGCTGTTTCCCACGCTAATCGCTGCGGAGCGTTGTTCGAAAGAAGACGCATCGATAAAGAGCGTCGTGATCACGTCGATCGCCCTCGGTGTCCTGGGGCTGGTGCGAACGCACGCATTGGCTCTGACGATCGCGTTCATTGGCGTACTTGCGCTTCGCACGCGATGGAAACCGGCCCTCGTCGCCGCGTCCGTCGTGTGCGCGACGATCGCGCCGTGGGAGCTGTGGCTTGCCGCTAACGCTGGCGTGGCGCACGGTACTCTCGCTGGCAGCTATGGCACGTACAGCTCATGGCTCGCGACGGGTGCGATCTCCGGCGGCGTTGCATTCGTCACCCGCACGATGGCAACCAACGCGAAGGAAGTGATGGCGCTCGTCGCCGATCATTTCTCCCTGACGGACGATTCCTTCGCTCGAAATTGCATGGCTTCGCTGGTGATCGTCATGGCAATCGTCGGCGGTTGGCGGGCATGGCGGCGCGCGCCCGTACTCGTGCTGTTCGCCGTGGTCTACTCTCTCGTGCTGCTCGCGTGGCCCTTCACTCCATGGCGGTTCGTTTATGCCGTCTGGCCTGTCCTGATTCTGTTTATTGGCCAAGCCGCGATGCTCGTCGCCGAAAGACCCGCCCGGTTCGGAAATCTTCAGAGGATCGCGTGCGCCGCGGCGGTCTCCGTCATCGCAATCGGCGCTCTGCGACAGGAGTCGCGCGCATATGCGCAGCGGTCGTGGCGTCAGCCTGGTGTTACCGCGGCAGCGCAGATCGCGCCGCTCGTGCGATGGGTTGTCGCGGAGACCAAGGAAAACGACGTCGTCGCGGTCGACGGCGAACAACTCGTGTATCTCTTCACCGGAAGACACGCACTTCCGGTCGCGCCGTTTACTGCCGCGGAGTATGTCCATCCGCGAACCGCGAGCGAAAACGCCGAATCGCTCCGGGATTTGATTCGAGAATATCCCGTTCGTTATGTGGCGACCATTTCGCCGGGCAACCGTGCGTCGGTCGATCTTCTGTCGCGCGACTCGATGCCGACGCGCGGTCCCAACGGCGCCGTAAAACTCGTGCCCCTCGGGGCGCTCGCCGCCGGCGAAGCGTTCCGTGTCGAACCATCCGCGCGATGACCGCGCGTGTTCCATTCAGACTCGATCACCTATGACAACGCAGATGTCCGAGAAAGGGATGTCGAATTTTCACGCCCCACAGCCCGCGATTTCCACGGGTCAAATAGCAGGATCGCGCGCTCGCCCGCGAACGCCGATGAACATGGCCACCGCGCTCGTCTCGGTGCTCGTGCCCGTGTACAACGAGCGCGATACGATCGAGACCATCATCGAGATCGTTCGGTCGTCACCGATGCGCAAAGAGATCATTTGCGTCGACGACTGTTCATCTGACGGCACGAGCGAGATGCTTGCGGCGCTTCTCGCAGACGGAAAGATCGACAAGCTCGATCGGCAGCCGGTGAATCGCGGAAAAGGCGCGGCGATCCGCCGAGCGCTTGCCCTGAGTGAAGGCGACATCGTCATCGTCCAAGACGCGGACCTCGAATACGATCCGGCCGACTGGAGCGTACTGTTCGAGCCCATCTTCGACGGTCGAGCGGACGCCTGTTTCGGATCGCGCTTCCTCGGTGGACCGCATCGCGTGCTGTACTACTGGCACTCAGTCGGAAACAAGATGTTGACGACCTTCAGCAACATGCTGACGAATCTCAACCTCACCGACATGGAAACGTGCTATAAGGCGATGCGCGGAGACCTCGCGCGTTCTCTGCTGCCGAGGCTCACCGCGGATCGATTCGGTTTCGAGCCCGAGATTACCGCGCGGTTGGCTCGAGCGGACGCGAGAATCTTCGAGGTGCCGATCAGCTACTCAGGTCGCACGTACGCCGAGGGCAAGAAGATCGGTTGGCGTGACGGCGTCGCCGCGTTCTGGCACATCACTAAGTACAACCTGTTCTCATGAGCGAACGCTGGCGGCGGTGGGCAACTCCATTCATCGCGGTACTGGCGGTCGCGGCGTCGTTGCCGGGGATCGTCAACAAGTACACCTACGACGATCGCTTCATCATCGAGCTGAACGGAGTCGTTCACTCTTTGCGGGGGTGGTGGCGCGGGTTCGCACACTCGTACTGGCCACCGATATGGGGAGGCGACGGCTATCGGCCGTTGACGATCCTTGCATTCAAGATTCAGTGGGTCATCGGGCACGGCAATCCGTTCGTCTTTCACGTCGTAAACATCGCGCTGTACGCGACCGACTCCGTCCTCGTTTTTCTGCTCGCGAAGCGCGTTCTCCCGCTCTGGGCGGCATGGATCACTGGGGCGCTGTTCGCCGTTCATCCGGTGCACGTCGAAGCCGTCGCGAACCTCGTTGGTCAGTCCGAGCTCCTCGTCGCGACGTTTCTTCTCGTCGCGATGCTGTTGTTTCTCGGCGACCGGCAGCGTGGCGTGTTGCGCGGCCAGACGATCGCGGCGATCGCTACCCTATATGCCGCCGCCTGCTTCTCAAAGGAACACGCGATCGTTCTGCCCGCGCTGCTGCTCGCGTGCGAACTGACTGTCCTTCGCGACGATGACTCCCTCGTCAAACGGCTTCTCTCGCAGAAATCGCTCTACATCTCCCTCGGCGCGATCGCTGTCTCATTCGTTGTGATTCGCGGGGCTGTGTTGGCGGATCATGGATTCGCGGGATTCCAGCCGTTCATTCCCTTTAGCACGCTTCATATCACGCGGCGAGACCGCGTTCTCACGGCATTCGGCGTCGTGCCGCAATGGCTCCGTTTGTTGTACTGGCCGGCGCATCTCTCGGCGGAGTATGGTCCGCCGGATATCGATGTCGCCCAAGGGTTCGCCCTCTGGCAGATCCCCGGGATGCTCATTCTCGCCGGCATCGTGGGGCTCGGATTATTCGCGCGCCGCAAACAGCCCGTGATCGCGCTCGGCATCGCGATGGTGTGTGTTGCCCTATTGCCATCGAGCAACTTCGTTTTGCCCGCTGGGATCATCCTTGCCGAGCGCACGCTGTTTCTCCCGAGCATCGGCGCGATGATCATCGTTGGAGCAGTGGCGGTCTACGGTGCACGCGTCGCACGACGGCGCTACAGGGTTCGGGAATTCGCTGTAGTCACCGGAGTGACATGCACGCTATTGCTCGCTGCGGGAATCGCGCGGAGCGTGGTGAGAGACCGGAACTGGCGCGACAACGAGACCTTGTTTCGTCAAAGCGTCGTCGATGCGCCACGCGCATATCGCGCGCATTTCATGCTCGGGTCCTGGGCGTTCGAAAACCATCGGCCGAGCGAGGGTGAGCGCGAGATTCGGCGTGCGCTCAATCTCTTTCCATATGATCCGTTCGTAGCGCTGGTGGTCGCCGAGCGGTATCGCATCTCAGGCAAGTGCTCTGCCGCGATGCCGATGTACCAGTGGATCATGGGAATGGAAAAAGATTTTCCGCTCGGCATGGCAGGCTATTCGATTTGCCTTCTCGAAACGGGCCAATACGCGGAGGCGAAAGCGACCGCGCTTCGCGGACTCAAGGTCGTCGGGGATACCGAAGATCTGCGGCGGGTCATCGTGTGGGCGGATTCGGCCCTCGCGGCGGCGGGTGCGGAGCAGGGGAGGTCCCCAATCTCGCTCGCCGGAACCCCTAGCAAAGTGCCAAACTCCATGCAAAAGACGGCAGATACGGCGGGAGTTCGAAAGGATCGATAGGATCGCAAGCTATGTCCCTTCAACGATTTACAATACTCCGGGCCGGTTCGGCATACGCGTTGCTTTTCAGTGGGGCGTGCTTCCAACCCACGGCGCTGTAGCCCAACTCTCTTTCTTCCCGGGAAACCGAAACATGTTGAAACTCCGCAAGGGCTTTACTCTCATCGAACTCCTGATCGTCGTCGTCATCATCGGTATTCTTGCCGCGATCGCGATCCCGAAGTTTGCGAACACGAAGAACAAGGCGTACAAGACGGCGGTCGTGTCGGATCTCCGCAACCTCGTCACGGCTGAAGAGGCGTTCTTCTCGGATTCTGGTAAGTACTCGCAGACGAT
>Ga0207661_10000576_pt1 | contig 23427 bp, 27 predicted proteins | sample KBSC713LmetaG_FD_184337 | JGI IMG/M metagenome (GOLD analysis project Ga0207661, IMG submission 184337) | Corn rhizosphere microbial communities from Kellogg Biological Station, Michigan, USA - KBS C7.1-3L metaG (SPAdes) (version 2) | ecosystem: Host-associated > Plants > Roots > Rhizosphere ...
GGGGGGGGGGGGGGGGGGGGGGGGGGGGGGGGGGGGGGGGGGGGGGGGGGGGGGGGGTGGCGGCGCGGCCGCGCGCTCGGGCGCGCGCATCGGGGGCGTCTTCGGTCCATCGCTCTGGCGCGACGGCCGCGGCATCATCGGCTCGCTGCGCGGCAGGCGCGGTGGCAGCTCCGGCCTCGGTTCCAGGCGCAACTCCGGCCTCGGCTCGCCTCTCGCTTCCACCACCCTTGGCTCCGCTCGCGGCTCGTGCGCCCTTGGTTCGCCTCGTGGCTCGAGGCGCCCCATCGGCTCCGGCGAGAAGCCCGTCAGCGGATCGCCGCGACGGTCTGGCATCGGCATCGGTGGGGGCATGGGCCGGCGAAGTTCCTCGGCAAAGGCGGGGCGGGCCGGACGTGGTGGCGGTTCCGGCATTTGCGGTTCGGGATGCGGGAAACCGTCATCGCCATCGTTCCAGGCGGCGTCGGGCAGCGGTGCAATCCGCGGCGGCGGCTCAGCGCTGGCGGAGCGTTGCGGCAGCTGGTCCCGCCCCGGCGTGGCGCGGACGATGTTCGGCTCGACGACGATGTCGGTCGGGCCGCCGATCATCAAGAGATGCTCGATGTTGTCGCGCCGGACCAGCACCAGCCGGCGGCGGCCATCCACGGCGGCAGCGTCGATCACGGCGAGCCGCGGCATCCGTCCGCGCTGCGTGTTGGCCCCGAGGCGGTTGCCGGCGAATCGGCGCACCAGCCAGGCGGCGACGCCGATCAGGGCGAGGACCACCACGAATGCGAAGAAGAAGGTCAGTGCCTGCATGTCCTGTCCCCGCCAAATACGCTCTTTTCAGGCTTGTCCCGGGCCCGGCCGGCGTCCGACGCGCTCAGCCGTTTGGCGAATCTTGCCCGAGATAGCAACGATCTCTTAATCCCCCACGGCAGGAACTGCCGCCCACTCCTTAATAACCCATGAATCGGCTGGGCCAAAACGACTTCTTGGAAATCGTCTGTTCGCCGCGATCTTGGGGTTAACGCAGCATTCGTGGCGAAAATGCGCTCAAACGCGAGAAGGCCGCGGCTCATCGCGCCAAACGCGGCGCGCAGAGGCAGCTCGCGCCTTAACCGCTTGTTAACCATACACCGGGCAAATTCTGCCTACCTGCCGGCATGTAAGCTTGCGGGCCAACAGCGGAGCGGCGCGATGTCGATCAGCGATTTTCCGGTCTTGTCGGCGTTGCGTACCAGGATGCAGTGGCACCAGTCGCGCCAGGCCGTGCTGTCTGAGAACGTCTCCAACGCCGACACGCCCAATTTCAAGCCGCGCGATTTGGTCGAGCCGAAATTCGATGCTTCCGGCGCCCAGACCGGCGCGATGGGATCGCTCGCCATGATGCGGACCAGCGCGAGCCACATCGCCTCGGCCGGCGGCGCGAGCCGCAGCTTCGACGTCAACGGCAAGGTTGGCTTCGAGACCAAACCCGCAGGCAACGCGGTCAGCCTGGAAGAGGAGATGATGAAGGTCTCCGCCAACCAGATGGATTATGCGGCGGTTGCTTCGCTTTACAGCAAGAGCCTGCATCTGCTGAAGACCGCGATCGGCAAGGGCTAGGGATAGAGGATTAAAGCCATGGCCGATGACGTCAGTGACTTCACGCGCTCGATGGGGATCGCGACCTCGGGCCTGCGCGCGCAGGCCGGTCGCATGCGGGTGATCTCGGAAAACATCGCGAATGCCGATTCGACGGGATCGAGCCCCGGCGCCGATCCCTATCGTCGCAAGATTCCGACCTTCGTTTCCCAGCTCGACCGCGCGCTCGACGCGAAAACCGTCGCCATGGGCAAGATCGCGCCTGATACCTCCGACTTCCGCACCAAATACGAGCCGTCCAATCCGGCCGCGGACCAGAACGGCTACGTGAAATATCCCAACGTCAATCCGCTGATCGAAATGACCGACATGCGCGAGGCGCAGCGATCCTATGAAGCGAACCTCAACATCATCGGCGCCACGCGCCGAATGATTCAGCGCACGCTCGACATCCTCAAGGCTTGAACAGGAGTCGCTAAATCATGGCTTCACCGACAGTTGCCGCCAACGCCTATGCCAATCTCGCTCGCATCCTCGATGGTGTCGGCTCCGGAAAAAGAACCGATTCGGATGCGAGCGGCCCCTCCTTCTCCAGCGTGCTCAAGGACGCGCTCGGCAGCGTGATGGAAGCGGGGCGCAAGTCCGATGCGCAGACCGTGGCGATGGCCTCGGGCAAGGCCAACGTGATGGATGTGGTGACGGCTGTGGCGGAAACCGATGTCGCGGTGTCGACACTGGTGTCGGTGCGCGACCGCGTGATCCAGTCCTACGAGGACATCATGAAGATGACCATCTGACGGTTTTGTCGTCATTGCGAGCCAACGGGTCCGCGCGAACGCGCGGCCCGATGACAGGCTCCGCGAAGCAATCCAGAATCGTCAACGCGGTGACAGTGTGGATTGCTTCGTCGCTCCGCTCCTCGCAATGACGAAACTAAGAGAGGAAGTAGAAAATGACCGGTGCTGAAACCCTTGACGTGGCGCGCGATGCGATCTGGACCATCGTGGTGGTGTCGTCGCCCTTGATGGTCGTCGGCCTCGTGGTCGGCGTCGTGGTGTCGCTGTTCCAGGCGCTGACGCAGATCCAGGAGCAGACCCTGGTGTTCGTGCCGAAGATCCTCGCGATCTTCATCACACTGATCCTGGCGCTGCCGTTCATGGCGGATTCGCTGCACAGTCACATGATGCGGATATCGTCGCGAATCATCGGCGGCTGATGCAAAATGCGCGAAGCATGCGCCTCGATATTTCCCTGCTGCCGGCTCTCGCCGCCGCCTTCATGCTGGCCTTTGCCCGCGTCGGCGCGATGGTGATGCTGTTGCCGGGGCTGGGGGAAACCAACATCCCCGTGCGCATCAGGCTGTCGATTGCGCTTCTGCTCACGCTGATCATCCTGCCGTTGCATCGCTCGGCTTACCACGTCGACATGACGTCGCTCACCGCCTTGCTCGTGCTGATGCTGCATGAGATCGTGATCGGCGTCGTCCTCGGCGCGACCGCGCGCGTGACGCTGGCGGCGCTGCAGGTCGCGGGCGCCGTGATCGCCCAGCAGATGGGGCTCGGCTTCGTCACCTCGGTCGATCCGACCCAGGGCGAGCAGGGGGTTCTGATCGGCAACTTCCTGACCATGCTCGGCGTGACCATGCTGTTTGCGACCGACAGCCATCATCTCGTCATCGCCGCGCTGAGTGACAGCTACAAGATATTCTCGCCCGGCGAGACCATGTCGACCGCCGATGTCGCCTCGCTCGCGACGCAGGCCTTCGCCGCCGCGTTCAAGATCGGGCTGCAGCTTTCCGCGCCGTTCCTGGTGTTCGGCCTCGTCTTCAACATCGGGCTCGGCGTGCTGGCGCGACTGATGCCGCAGATGCAGGTCTATTTCGTCGGCGTGCCGCTCTCGATCTTCGCGGGCTTCTTGATCCTGGCCCTGGTGATCGCGGCGATGATGGGGACCTTCCTCGATTATTTCATCGGCGTCATGCACGACATGATACCACTCAACTGAGGTCGCTTGAATCATGGCTGACGAGGGCGACTCAGACGACAAAACATTAGACCCGACGCAAAAACGTCTCGACGAGGCGCTCGAGCGCGGCGATGTCGTCAAGAGCCAGGAGATCAACACCTGGTTCGTGATCGCCGCCGGCACGCTCGTCATGTCGACCTTCGGCGCCTCGATCGGAAACGGCATCCTGGTGCCGATGCGCAATCTCCTTGCCAATGCCTGGATGATCCGCACCGACGGCCCTGGACTGCTGAAGCTGGCGGGAAGTCTCGAATACGCGGTCATCGCCGCGATCGGCCTGCCATTGTTGATGCTGACCATCGCCGCCATCGCCGCCAACATGGTACAGCACCGCCTGGTGTGGTCCGGCGAGCCGCTGAAGCCGAGTTTCAGCAAGATCTCGCCGATGTCCGGCTTCAAGCGCATCTTCGGCAAGCAGGCGGCGGCGAATTTCGGCAAGGGCCTGTTCAAGCTCGTCGCGCTCGGCGCGGTCATGACCGCGATCCTCTGGCCGGAACGGCCCCGCCTCGAGGCGATGGTGCGGTTCGATCCGGCGGCGCTGCTCGGCGTCACCTCGTCCCTGACCATGCATCTGTTGGGCGCGGTGGTGGCGATGCTCGCGGTCGTGGCGATCCTCGATTATCTGTTCCAGTACCGGACCTGGTACGAGCGCCAGAAGATGTCCGTGCAGGAGCAGAAGGAGGAGTTCAAGCAGAGCGAAGGCGATCCCCACGTCAAGGGCCGCATCCGCCAGATACGCATGGCGCGCATGAAGAAGCGCATGATGGCGGCGGTACCGAAGGCGTCCGTGGTCATCACCAACCCGACCCACTATTCGATCGCCCTGCAATACGAGCGCGGCATGTCGGCGCCCGTCTGCGTCGCCAAGGGCGTCGACAACATCGCCTTCAAGATCAGGGAGATCGCGAAGGAACATGACATTCCACTGGTCGAGAACGTGCCGTTGGCGCGCGCGCTCTACGCGGCGGTGGAGATCGACGAGGAGATTCCGGTCGAGCACTATCATGCCGTCGCCCAGATCATCGGCTACGTCATGGGGCTCAAGCGCAATCTGTCCGGCTGGCGCCCCTGATGCCATCGGCCAAAGTCGCGAAATAGCCTGCAAAACCGGCCTAAAATACGCGCAAAAGCGCCAAATAAGGGCCTGATGCCCTTGCCTTCGCAGGCCCGATTCAGGCACTCAGGACCCTGCGCGCGGGGAGTCGCGCGAACGACCGGAGGGCCAGCATCTCTGCCATGAGCGCCGATAGCGATCTCGAACCGACGCCGGAGCCTGCTTCTGCGCATGAGCCGCTGCGGCGGCGCGGCTCGATCGTGCTGGTGCTCCTGGTCGCGGGCGCGCTCGTCGCGGTCGCGGTCGCCCTGATGACCATCGGGCGCAACCAGGCGCAGCCCTATATCCTCGGGCTGCTCGCCGTGCTCGCCATGGTCGGGCTGTTCAACCTGTTCGCCCTGGCCGCCGGCATCATCCGCTTCGCCGACCGCAAGGCCGACGATCCCGTGATGGGCCGTATCGCCGATCACGCCTTTGACGGGCTCGCCGTCACCGACGCGCGCGGCCATGTCGTCTATTTCAACGGCGCCTATCTCGCGCTGACGGGCGCGACCGGCGCGCAGGATGTGCGCCCGGTCGAGCGCGTCTTCATCGGCAATCCCGACGTATCGGAAGCGGTGTTCCGTCTGCTCAAGGCCGCCCGCGAGGGCAAGCGGCAGCAGGAGGAGGTGCGCATCGCCAACCATGATGGCGGGCAAGGCCGCTGGCTCAGGATGCGGGTGCGTCCGCTCGGCACCGGCAAGCGCGACGCCAGATATGCGGTGTGGTCGATCGCGGACATCACGCGCGACCGCGAGCGCCAGGAGGACGTGTTCCAGGAGCTGCAGCATGCGATCGAATATCTCGATCACGCGCCATGCGGCTTCTTCTCGGTGAACGCCGCGGGCGAGCTCGCCTATGTCAACGCAACGCTCGCGAACTGGCTCGATTATGACCTGGCCGAGATCGGCTCGGGCGGACTGAAACTGTCGGACATCGTGCTGGGTGACGGCGCCTCGCTGCTCACCTCGATCGTCGCGGTGCCGGGCGAGGTGAAGACCGAGGTCTTCGACATCGACCTGAAGATGCGCGGCGGCAAGACCATGCCGGTGCGGCTCTATCACAAGCTCGCCTTCGGCGCCGACGGTGCGCCGGGCCCGTCGCGCACGCTTGTCATCAGCCGCGCCCGCGACGAGCGCTCCGATCCCGAGCGCGCCGCGGAAGTGCGCTTCATGCGCTTCTTCGACCATACGCCGATGGCGATTGCGACGGTGGACCGCGAGGGCGCGGTGGTGCGCGCCAATGCCCGCTACGCCAAGCTGGCGCAGGGCCTGAATGGCGAGGGCACGGCGGCAAAGTCGATCTTCCGCGCGGTCAACGAGCGCGACCGCGGCACCCTGATCGCGGCGATCAACCAGGCCGCCCAGGGGCAGGGCGATATTTCGCCCGTCGAGGTGATGCTCGAGGGCGCCAAGGAGCGCTGGGGTCAGTTCTTCGTCACCGGGGTCGAGCAGGACGAGCGCGATGCGGAGGCCGCGATCGTCTACATGCTCGAGACCACCCAGCGGCGCGCGCTGGAGAACCAGATCAACCAGTCACAGAAGATGGAGACGGTCGGCCAGCTCGCCGGCGGCATCGCACACGACTTCAACAACGTGCTGTCCGCCATCATGATGGCGAACGACTTCCTGCTGAACGCGCACAAGCCGACCGATCCGTCGTTCCAGGACATCATGCAGATCAAGCAGAACGCGACGCGCGCCGCCACGCTGGTGCGGCAGTTGCTCGCGTTCTCGCGCCGGCAGACGCTACGGCCGCAGGTGCTCGACCTCGGCGATGCCTTGTCCGACCTCACCATGCTGCTGCGCCGGCTGATCGGCGAGAAGGTCAAGCTCGACCTCGTGCATGGCCGCGACCTCTGGCCGGTGAAGGTCGACGTCTCCCAGTTCGAGCAGGTTATCGTGAATCTCGCGGTGAATGCGCGCGACGCGATGCCCGACGGCGGCAAGCTCACGGTGAAGACCGCGAACGTGACCGCGGCCGAGGCTGCGCAACTCGCCTACAAGGGCATGCCGGCAGCGGAATATGTGCGGATCGACATCATCGATACCGGCACCGGCATTCCCGCCGATATCCGCGACAAGATTTTTGAGCCGTTCTTCTCGACCAAGGAAGTCGGCAAGGGTACCGGCCTCGGGCTCTCGACGGTCTATGGCATCGTCAAGCAGACCGGCGGCTTCGTTTATGTGGATTCGGAGGAGGGCAAGGGCACCTCGTTCTCGATCTTCCTGCCGCGGCATCGGGTCGAGCAGGAGGCCCACACTGAGGGGCAGGCCGTCAATGGCGCTGCGAAGGAGGCGGCAGGTGCCGAGCCGAAGGCGGCGGCGCCGCGTCCCGATCTCACGGGGCAGGGCACCATCCTGCTGGTCGAGGACGAGGAAGGCCTGCGCTCGCTAAATGCGCGCGGCCTGCGCTCGCGCGGCTACAGCGTGATCGAAGCCTCGAACGGGATCGAGGCGATCGAGGCGCTGGAGGAGAAGGACGGCGCGGTCGATCTCGTCGTCTCCGACGTGGTGATGCCTGAAATGGACGGCCCGACGCTGCTCAAGGAGATGCGTGGGCGCAATCCGGAGCTGAAGATCATCTTCGTGTCCGGCTACGCCGAGGATGCCTTTGAAAAGAGCCTGCCGGAGAACGAGCAGTTTGCGTTTCTGCCAAAGCCGTTCACGCTGGCGCAGCTGGTCGCGGCGGTGAAGGAAACCATGGCGCCGTAAAAGTATATTGGGGACGTTGTTTCAGGTGGCGCTGCAGCTGCGAAATGCCTTGAGAACCGCTCGCATCAGCGTATTCCCGCGACGCAGGGCCGCAGTCTTTGTAACCATTAACGGCTTCACATTCTCAAGCTGGTGCCCATCTTATGGGCGGTTCCCCCTTGCGGGGATTTTCGGGAAAACACCCATGACTTTCACCTTTCGTATGCGCGGACTGATCAAGGCGGGCGCCATCGCATTGGCGCTGGCGCTGCCGGCGACGCTTGCGATCACTTCCGCCGACGCGCGTGTCGGCGGCGGCTTCTCATCGGGCTCGCGGGGGTCCCGGACCTTCTCCGCGCCGCCCCCGACCAACACGGCGCCGTCTACGGCGCAGCCGTTCAACCGCACCTTCAGCCAGCCTTCCAGCCCGAACTCCCAGGTAGGCGGCGGCCTGTTCAACCGGTCCGGCGGCGGCTTCTTCAACCGGCCCGGCGGCGGGCTGCTCGGCGGCCTCGCCGCGGGCTTCCTAGGCGCCGGCCTGTTCGGCCTGCTGTTCGGCGGCGGCCTGTTCTCCGGGATCGGCGGCTTCTCGTCGATCCTCGGCCTGATCCTGCAGATCGTGCTCATCGTATTCCTGGTGCGGATGGCGATGTCGTGGTGGCAGCGCCGCCAGATGTCGGAGCCGGCCTATGCCGGCCCCAGCGGCGGCCTTGGCAACACCAGCAATGCGAACTTCGGCGGCATGGGCTTTGGGCTCGGCGGCGGCAGTACGTCGCTGCAGATCCAGCCCGCCGACTACGAAGCCTTCGAGCGGCTCCTGGTTGAGATGCAGCAGGCCTACTCCAACGAGGACGTTGGGCGGCTGCGTACGCTGGCGACGCCCGAGATGGCGGCCTTCTTCACCGAGGACATGCAGCAGAACCGCGCCCGCAACCAGGTCAACAAGGTCACGGACACGAAGCTGTTGCAGGGCGACCTCGCGGAAGCCTGGCGCGAAGGCGACACCGACTATGCCAGCGTCGCGATGCGCTTCTCGATGGTCGACAAGTATGTCGATATCAGCTCCGGCCGGCTGGTCGGCGGCAGCGATCAGCCGGTCGAGGCGACCGAGGTCTGGACCTTCACGCGGCCGCGCGGCGGCAACTGGATACTCTCGGCGATCCAGCAGACCAATTAATGGTCATAGCAACTGGCTTAAACAAACAAAGGTGTCGCGGTATCCCCGCGGCGCCTTTTTCATTTCGCCGTCGGCTCGCTGCGGAATAAGGATCGGCACGCCGTGTTGATCTGGGTTGCAGGCAAAAGCCAGAATCAAAAGGGAGGATCAGATGAGCCTTGTCGTGAAGACGATATCCGCAGGCGTGGCAGCGGTTGCGCTTTTTGCCGCTGCCCCAGCCTCGGCGCAATCAGCCAACATGACCTTCTTCCTGACCAGCAACGGCCCCGGCAACGGCGCCAATCTCGGCGGGCTCGATGGCGCGGACAAGCATTGCCAGACGCTGGCCCAGGCCGTCGGCGCCGGCGCGAAAACCTGGCACGCTTATCTGTCGACCCAGGCCGCCGACGGCAAACCAGGGGTGAATGCGCGCGACCGCATCGGCAAGGGGCCGTGGCAGAATGCCAAGGGCGTCGTGATCGCCAAAGACGTCGCTGATTTGCACAGCGCGAGCAACAATCTCACCAAGGAGACGGACCTCACCGAAAAAGGCGAGGTCAGCAACGGGGTCGGCGACAAGCCGAACCGGCATGACGTGCTGACAGGCTCGCAACCCGACGGCACCGCGTTCGCCCCCGAGGCCGATCGCACCTGCAAGAATTGGACGAGTTCGACGCAAGGCGCCGCGATGGTCGGTCATGCGGACCGCAAGGGACTGCGCGAGGATGATGCTTCGCACTCCTGGAACTCGTCGCATCCCTCGCGCGGACCCGACGGCGGCTGCTCGCAGGCCGATTTGAGGAGCACCGGCGGCGACGGCCTGCTCTATTGCTTCGCGGTGAACTGACAGCTGTCATTGCGAGGAGCGTCAGCGACGACATGCCCGCCGAAGCTCAGCGAGCGAAGGCCGAGGCAATCCAGCCCGCGGGATTTCTGGATTGCTTCGCTTCGCTCGCAATGACAACGTTACACCCGTCGCTCACCGGCTGAGGCCAGCCCGAACGATGGGGACGAGGCGATGAAATACGAATTGTATTACTGGCCCTTCATTCAGGGCCGCGGCGAATATGTCCGCCTGGCGCTGGAAGAGGCCGGCGCCGCCTATGTCGATGTCGCCCGCGGCAGCGGCGGCACCAGCGCGATGATGCGGATGATGGCAGAGGGCACGACGCCGCCTTTTGCGCCGCCGTTTCTCAAAGCGGGCCAGCTCGTGATCGGGCAGACCGCCAACATCCTGTTCTATCTCGGCGGCCGTCACGGGCTCGCGCCGAAGACGGAAGCGGCAAAGCTCTGGGTGCATCAGCTCCAGCTCACCATCACCGATCTCGTGCTGGAGATTCATGACACCCATCATCCGCTCGGGCCGTCGCTCTACTACGAGGACCAGAAGGCGCCGGCGAAGAAGCGCACCGAGGAGTTCTGGGACGAGCGCGTGCCGAAATATCTCGGCTACTTCGAGGATCTGTTGAAGGGGAACGGCGGCAGCTACGTCACCGGGCGGCGGCTTACCTATGTCGATCTCTCGCTGTTCCAGATCGTGGAAGGACTGCGCTACGCGTTCCCGAATCGGATGAAAGCATTCGAGAAGAAAATCCCGGGCCTGGTCGGTTTAAGTGAGGGCATCGCCGCGCGGCCGAAGATCAAGGCCTATCTCGACAGTGATCGGCGGATCGAGTTCAACGATCAGGGTATCTTCCGCTACTATAAGGAATTGGATAGTTGAACCCATCCTTCCGCCTTCGCACTGAGCGCCGCGGAATACGACGTCACCGATTTCGCCCATCGATCGGCGTCATCGCGATTTTCGATAAGTCGATGCCGTCGATGCAGCTCACGTTGAGCGCGACCACCTCGCTGCCATCGGGCTTGGTGCCGCGCGCGAACACGTCGACGCCGCAGTCGGTGCAGAGCTGGTGGCGGATCGCGTGCTTGTTGAAGAGATATTCCTTCAGGTTCTCTTCCCCGGCGCGGAGTTGAAAGCTCTTCGGCGGGAGAAAGGTGAAGTGCAGCCCCTTCTTGGTGCAGATCGAGCAATTGCACGCGGTCACCATCGCAAGATCCGAGGTGCATTCGAACCGCACCATGCCGCAATGGCAGCCGCCGGTGAATGTCCGCTGGTCAGTCATCGCTCCATTCTCCGTCGATAGGTTCCCGCCCCTTTCCGGCAAGTATGCGGCCGTTATCGGCACTTGACGATCATATAAGTAATAGCTTATATATTGTCAATGACGCCAGCCGCACAGCTCTCCGCCGTGATGAAAACGCTCGCCGATCCCACGCGTCGTGCGGTGTTCGAACGGATCGCAAGCGAACGCGAGATCGCCGCGACCGCGCTGGTGAAGGGATCAAGGGTGTCGCAGCCGGCGGTGTCGCAGCATCTACGTGCGCTGCGCGATGCAGGGCTGGTGATGGAGCGGCGCGACGGCCGGCACATCTATTACCGTCCCGCGCCCAAAGGCCTCGCGCCGCTGAACGACTGGCTCAACCATTGCCAGGCGTTCTGGAGCGAGCGGCTGGATAATCTGGAAAGACTGTTGGAGGAAGGTGGCGATGAGTGAAACGCACGCGATCGAGGTGGAGAAAGTGTTGCCGTTTTCGCCGGAACGGGTGTGGCGAACGCTGACGCGGAGCGACTTGCTTGCGAAATGGCTGATGCCGAACGACTTCGAGCCAGTGGTCGGCTATCGCTTCACTTTCCAGACCAAGCCGATGGGCGATTGGGACGGGATCGTGCATTGCCAAGTCCTGCAATGTGATCCGCCGCTCCTGCTGTGCTATTCCTGGCAAGGCGGCTCCGACTCCAATCCGGACTACGGGGCGCGTCTCGACTCCACGGTGACCTGGACGCTGACAAAAGTCGAGGTGGGCACGCATGTGAGGATGGTGCACGACGGTTTCGTGTTCCCCGGCAACCAGTTCGCGTTCAACGTGATGGGCCAGGGCTGGGGCAGGGTGCTCGACGCGATTGCGCGCGTGACCGCGGAGGCCGAGGTCACGCTGTCAGGCAGAAGTTCGGCAGCGTAGGCCTTACGCGAGCTGGTCGACGCGCGTGCCCTGACCCGGAGGCAGCGGCGGTTTCGGCGGTGGCTGATAGGCGCTGTTGTTGTCGGTGCTCGTGCTCTGCACTGGCGGCTGGGAATTGCTGTTGTCGATCGGCGCCACGGCAGGCGCGGCGGTCACGCTGGAGACATCCATCGGTCGGTTCCTTTGTTGGTCCGACCGTGACCGCCTTGCATCAAGGCGGGATGAAATAAATCGCTAAAATGCGAGCGATCGGCGCCTGCCGAAGCGAATGGTGAACAGGAGGCTCGCGCCGGCCACCACGTTGCTGGCCGGTTTAGCGTTCTGGCTACTGGTCGAGCCCGCGCCGGACCACGATGGAAGCCTCCTTCCTGGTGCGCTCGCACTGCATGTCGAGCCGCTTGTAGCGAAGCTTGACCTTGTTGCCACGCAGGATTCCCATGCGCTTCAGGCAGCGCGAGGTGCCGGTCATGGTATCGTCCTTGGGCAGGGTGAAAATGACAGCCGCGGCCGAGCCGACCAGGTTCAAAAATTCCGGTTTGAGCTTGCGGTCGCCCTTGGCGTAGAGCTCGTTGGCGTATTCCCGGCCGCGACAGCCGAGCGACAATTCGGTTGCCGCCGGATGTTTGAGATAGATGATATTGGCGGCCTTGAAGTTGACCTTGAGCCCGTCGATCGCCTGAGCGAGTTGCTTGGCAATGTCGTCGCAGCTGTCGGCGCGGGCGGGCGAGGCGGAAAATGCGGCGAACAGCGCCAGCGCGGCGGCGGGCAACATCGGTCCGCGAAACTGTCGTCGTGATGTCATCGGTGAAGGCCCCTTTTCGCCATTGAAGCGAATGAGGGGGGAGAGCGCAAGGGCGGCATTCCACCTCCTGTGCGATGCGGATTTCACGCCAATCCGGGCGCGCCGGCCTGCGATATGCCGACTTCACTTTGCGGAAAAAGTGCTTAGAACGGTTCAATCGCCGGCGCCTCAAGATGCGCCCGGTCCCCAACCCGCGAGCCACCCCATGAACGCGCCCACCGCCTTTCCCGACCAGCAAAAACCCGTTCCGCCCTATAGGCATACGCCGTTGTTTCCGCTTGGGCCGGACACGACGCCGTACAAGAAGGTGACGAGTGAGGGCGTGCGGGTCGAGAAAGTGCTCGGCAAGGACATGCTGGTGGTGTCGCGCGAGGCGTTGCGGGCGCTGTCGGAAGCCGCCTTCGGCGAGATCAACCATTACCTGCGACCAGGGCATCTGAAGCAGCTCCGCAGCATCCTCGACGACAAGGAGGCGAGCCCGAACGACAAGTTCGTGGCAATGGACTTCCTGAAGAACGCCAATATCGCGGCCGGCGGCGTGCTGCCGATGTGCCAGGACACCGGCACCGCCATCATCATGGGCAAGAAGGGCTGCAACGTCATTACCGACGGCGACGACGAGGCGGCGCTCTCCGAAGGCGCCCGCGATGCGTATCTGCGTCGCAACCTGCGCTATTCGCAGGTCGCGCCGCTCTCGATGTACGAGGAGAAGAACACCGCCAACAACATGCCGGCGCAGTGCGAGATCTACGCCGAGGGTGATGATGCCTACAAGTTCATGTTCATGGCGAAGGGCGGCGGGTCCGCCAACAAGAGCTTCCTGTTCCAGGCAACGCCTTCGGTGCTGACCAGGGATCGCCTGCTGGCCTTCCTGAAGGAGAAGGTGTTGACGCTCGGCACAGCGGCGTGTCCGCCCTATCATCTGGCGATCGTCATCGGCGGCACCTCCGCCGAGCTCTGCATGAAGACCGTCAAGCTCGCCTCCGCGCGCTATCTCGATGCGCTGCCGACCCACGGCTCGGCCGACGGCAACGCCTTCCGCGATCTCGAGATGGAGCAGGAGATCCACAAGATGACGCAAAGCCTGGGAGTGGGCGCGCAGTTCGGCGGCAAATATTTCTGCCACGACGTGCGCGTGATCCGCATGCCGCGTCACGGCGCCTCGCTGCCGATCGGGCTTGGCGTGTCCTGCTCGGCCGACCGCCAGGTGCTCGGCAAGATCACGAAGGCCGGCGTCTATCTCGAGGAGCTCGAGCACAACCCGGCGCAATATCTGCCGCAGGTCGAAGAGACGCTCGGCGGCGACGTCGTCCAGATCAACCTCAACCAACCGATGAAGGACATCCTCGCGACGCTGTCGAAGCATCCGATCAAGACGCGGCTGTCGCTGACCGGCACCATGATCGTCGCGCGCGACTCCGCGCACGCCAAGCTCCGCGAGCGGTTGGAGAAAGGCGAGCCGCTGCCGGATTATTTCAAGAACCATCCGATCTATTACGCAGGCCCGGCCAAGACACCGGAAGGCTATGCCTCCGGCGCCTTCGGCCCGACCACGGCGGGGCGGATGGACTCCTTTGTCGACCAGTTCCAGGCCGCCGGTGGCTCGATGGTGATGCTCGCCAAGGGCAACCGGGCGCCGGCCGTGCGGGAAGCCTGCAAGAAACATGGCGGCTTCTACCTCGGCTCGATTGGAGGTGCGGCGGCGAACCTCGCCGAGCACTGCATCAAGAAGGTCGAGGTGGTCGAATATCCCGAGCTCGGCATGGAAGCGATCTGGCGCATCGAGGTCGTCGATTTCCCGGCCTTCATCATCATCGACGACAAGGGCAACGACTTCTTCAAGGAGCTCAATCTCGGTTGAGGACAAAAGGCCTCGATGGATTCTCGCGCGGCTGGGTTGCCGTCACGCTCGACGACGATGAGCGGACGATCTCCTTTCATTCCAGCGTCGACGACGCGTTATCCGGTCCGTTCGACCGCGCCGGGATCGATATTCCCATTGGCATGACCGACGACGGCGAGCGCGCCTGTGACCAGCTCGCGCGCGAAAAGCTGCGGCCGCATACATCGCGCGTATTCACGGGCGCGCGGCGATGGCTTTGGCAGGAGTTTTCCAACCCCGACAAGGCGAACCGGGAAGCCCGGCGCCGCGGGCAAAAGCGCGTCTCGCGCCAGCTCTGGCATCTCGGGCGGAAGATCATGGAGGTCGACGCGTTCGTACGCGCGCATCCCTCTATCGACGTATGCGAAGTTCATCCCGAGCTGGTATTCTTGCGGTTGAATGGCGGCGAGCCATTGCCGCCGAAAAAGGTAGAAGAGGGCAATGCACTTCGTCGCAGGGTGCTAAAGCGAGTCGGATTTCGCGATATAGATCGCTGGCTCGATGAGGCGCGTATCGGTACCGGCGCCAAGCGCGATGATGTCCTGGATGCCTGCGCGGTTGCGATCGCGGCGCGCGATCCCTCGGGCAGCTTGCCCGAAGGGATATCACCATCAGATGAATTTGGTTTGGCGATGCGGATTTGCTTTTGACTTCCCGTGTTAGTGTTCAGGTTCGGTTGCGATCGGAGAGATTGGAATACGATGATTGAATGGTTCGACGATTTGAAGCTCGGCATGCGCTTCAAGAGCGAAGCGGTGACGGTGTCGAAGGACGATATCCTGCGCTTTGCCAGGGAATTCGATCCGCAGCTGTTTCACCTCGATGAAGATGCCGCGAAGGACACCATCCTCGGAGGCCTTGCCGCATCCGGCTGGCATACCGCCGCGATCGCGATGAAGCTCGCGATCAGCTGCCGGCCGTTCGGGCCGCATCCCCTGTTCGGCGCGGGTGTCGACGAGCTGCGCTGGATGAAGCCGGTGCGGCCGGGCGATTCGATTCATCTCGAAGGGGAGGTGGTCGAGCTCACGCCATCGCGAACCAAGCCGCAAGGCATCGCCCGCATCAAATGGACCGCCTACAACCAGCATGGCGAGGCGGTCTACACCTTCAATCCGATCGCGATCGTGCCGCGGCGGCCGGGTTAAAATTGACCTGTCGTCCCGGCGAAGGCCGGGACCCATACGCCGCGGCCGTCGTTGCTTGACACGATGGTCGACGGCTTTTGCCCAACAATCATCGCCGGTGGTTATGGGTCCCGGCTTTCGCCGGGACGACAAGACTTAAGCCCGCTTGCCGGTGAAGGGGAAATTGCCCATGAAGCCGATGCCCATCTCGCCGGAGATGGCATCGCCCGCGACCTTGCCGGTGAACTCCAGCGTCAGCGGCATCGGGTTGGTGATGGAGACTTTCCAGGCGACGTCGTCGCCACTCACGGTGCCGTCGAAAATCTCGGTCGAATTGCCGTCCGCGCCCTGGGTGCCCGTCAGCGTGCCGCCGGAGCTCTTCAGGCTCAGCGTCGCGTTGCGCTCGCCCATCGGCGTCGTCATCACGAGATTCCAGTTTCCGTCCACCGCCATTCATCCCTCCAAGGATTCCCCGCCAAGCCGAAATCAGCTCCGCGCCGCGGTATAGCCCATTCCGCCGCGCAAGCCCAATCGGTTTAATTTCCAAGTGAAAGCGCCTCAGGTGCCGGCGGTGATTCGGCTCGCACGGACGCGGCTTGTGACCGCAACCCGAAACACCAAGTATTGGATCGCAAAGGCGGCGATCTTGGCGCCGAGCAAGACAAACGAGACATAGAGCGTCCACAGCTTGATGTCGCCGGTCATCGCGATCGCGATGGTGCCACCGCCGAGTGCAAACATCAGCGCGGCCCAGGCAAAGCCGGCAAAGGTGACGTATTCCGGGATGGTCTCGACGACGATCGGGGGCATGTAGCGCAGCATCCAGCCGCGCCTCAGCATGATCGTACCGACCGCGAAATGCCCGATCGCGGGTTTGGCCAGCACGAAGCGCGGATCGTTGGTCAAGAGGGTGGCGCCACCCAGCACGATCACCAGGCCAAGGCTCGCCCAGGTCATGTAGCCCAGCTCGCGCCCCTTGATGCGGCTGTAGACCACCTGCGCAATCGCGCCTGCTATCGCAACCGAGGTCGCCAGCACGATGTTGTCGGTGGCGACATAGATGACAAGGAAGACGATGGTGGAGAAGAAGTCGCTGGCAAGCCGGGCAAACACGCTCTTCATCGTTCTCTCCGGATCATGCGCTAGTTGGCTTTCGGCAGAGCATCGGGCGGCGGCAGCGCGGATTGGGCGCGGCGCTGCGCCGAATACCATTTGGTGAAGAACACCGCGCTGTTGCGCGCGGCGAAAGCAACCGCAAGGCCCAGCCAGATCGGCAGGCCCGGCAGGTAGAGAATGGCGGCGTTGGCGAGCATCATCAGCAGCGCCGCGGCGGTCCAGGCCGAGGTGATGATGTAGTTGGCGCGCATGAAGCCGGGCATGGCAGCGATCTCGGCGGGCACCGATTCCAGCGCGTATTGCATGGTGAAGGGAGTACGGGCCAGCATCGAGCCGAGCGCGATCGCGAAAACGCCGATGTCGACCGCGACCCTGACCGCCTTGTCGCTGAGGCCGGCGTCGATGAGGTTGAGATATGCGGCGATGGCGACGAACAGGATCACCGAGCCGGCGGCGAGGATTTTCAGCGAGCGGCCCTGATATCTGTCGAAGCCGATGGTGGCGGCGCATACCGCGGCAGCGGCGACGAGGCTCGTGGTCGCCGATGCCACCAGTATCAGCGCGGTGAACGCGCCATAGGGCGCAAGGATCAGAAACAGGGTCATTGCCATGGCCTTCCTCGGCCAATCTTTACATTGGAAAGATGAATAGCGGTTAAACTTGTTGCGATCAAGCGAAATCTTTACATCGTCAACATTAGTTGATCGAGCCGGTTAAAGTCGTCGCATTGCAAGGGCTTGTCTCAGTCTATGGAGGCACAGGATCGGCTGGTCGGCCGCGGCGATTGCCGTTGACCCGCGAAGTCGTGAAAGCCACGAGTCCGCATTCCCGCGGCATCATTTGTCCGGGTTTGCTCAAAACGTTGGCCCTCGAAAGCAGGAGGGCGCAGGGAAGACCGGATGCTGGTTCCACCCGTGGGAATGCGCAGAAAGATAGCCACAGGTGTAACCGGAGCGACCCGGCCTTCCCTGCGCAATGGTTTACGGCTTATACGCGCTCTCCTCGGTGTACCGGCTTTTCAGCCACCGTCGCCCTGCGAATCGACACCGCAAGACTTGATCCCAGCGTCGGGAGATCAGGACCACACGACTTCGCTCGTCCGTGATGGGTGTCTTCGTCGCCGCAGCTTTCGCTGTGCTGGACACCCTCACGTCCACCGCATCCCGCGCCCAGCACTCGTGACGATCGCGAAGCGCCCCTCTTGAGGGAACGGGATGAGCGGAGATGACCATAGTTTTCTGGAAAACGGAAGAAAATCTTCGCGGCAGCGGGGTTCGCTCGACCGATCGGCTTGATCGGCCACGTGAAATTAACTTTTTGCGGCACGCTGTCTCGGGGTGTTTGCGCGGCGCGCGAGCGACGAGTTAGCTAAAATCGATCAAGCTGATTTGCCCGTCGGGTCGGAGGCAGACCAGAATTACTTGACGACCTGAGACGAACGTCTCATCCCGCCATCCCGTTGGCCGGAGTACGTTGGGCAGCAGGTGCAGGAGGAGCAATGACTCGTCCCCTCAAACGCCGAACCTTGATTGTCGGGTCTTTGGCCGCAATCAGCTTCGCGCGGGCGGCTTCCACAAAGGCGTGGCGCATTGCTTTGATTACCTCCAGCCCTGGCGCTAGCGTCCTCAACATCATTCGCACCTCGCTCAAGAGCGCGGGATACGAAGAGGGTAACAATCTCATTATCGACTTTCGCGAAGCAAATGGCCACTACGACAGGTTACCGGGCTTGGTTGATGAACTACTCGCCTTGAAGCCCGACCTGATCATCGCAGAAGCAACACCGGCCGTTGCAGCCGCCCAAAAGGCGACCATAAAGATTCCGATCATCATGGCGCCGGCTAGTGATCCTATCGGGGCTGGTTTCGTAAAGAGCTTCACTCACCCCGGCGGTAATATAACTGGCGTTGCCAATATGTTTGGCGACACAACTACCAAGACGCTGGACATCATTCGGTCAGTGTTTCCGAATGCGAAGAAGATCGGCGTATTGATTTCGAACAACCCGAGTCATCCGCCTTTGCTGGACTTGGCAGTGCGCGCGGCCGCAACAATCGGCATTTTGGCAAGCGGTTTTGTCGCCAAGAACCCGGAGGACCTGGAGAGCACGTTCGCACAGATGAAGGCGGCTGATTGTGAAGCTGTTTACGTTCTTGCTGATCCGCCGCGCCCCGCTTTGCCCGCAATTGCGCTGAAAGACCATTTGCCGACGATCTTTCAGGTTAGCAACTACGTCACGATGTACGACGGGCTGATGAGCTATGGCCCCAACATACGGTCCTTCTTCACAATGGCTGCCGACTACGCGGCTCGCATAATGAAGGGCGCTGATCCGAAAGAGTTGCCGGTCGAACAGCCGACTACCTTCGAATTCATCATTAACGTTCGAACAGCACGGGCTATGGGTATCAAAATCCCTGAACAGGTTTTGCTGATGGCCGATCAGGTCATTGAATAGCAAACGGCGAACTGCCGGAACTCACAAAAGTGATGACCTTCTCGATCACCTCCGCAACATGTCACCCAGCGCGGCAATGGCCGTGCGCGGACCTTCTTCGGCGAGGCCGACGATGCGCCTTGTCGGCGACCTGCTCGCCGCCTATGGCGCCACGTCCGGCGTCGAGATATGGGCCTGGTGCCTGATGCCGAACCACGTTCATCTCATATCCTGGTGCCGTCCGACCTGGACGGGGCATGTGCGCGCTACGCCATAACGATCCGCTAAATCGCGGAACCAGCCCACCGCCCCTCACTGCGGCCAATCCGTGCAGAGCCTGATCCCGATCATGATCAGCGAGCCGACTGCGACCACGACCGGGCAGATAAACGGCAACTCCTCCAGCACAGCGACCACGACTGCCCGCCCGACAAGAGGTCTCTTCAAACGCGCGAAGCGCCAGCCTGCCACACCCATTCGGACAACTCCGTTTGGCCCCCAGCAGCGGCTTCTGACTCTAATCAGCGCGACGTGCTCGGCCATAGCCAATTCGGGCGTAATCCTAAGGGAGGGTGAAGGAACTCTTTCAGCCCTGCCGTTGGTGTTCCCGCGCGGCATTCGAGCAGCTTTATCCCCTCATCCTCTGGGCTTGGACCCTCTCGCCGCCGCCCTCGGCAACTGCAAAAAGAACCACCCCAACTGCCAACTCTATGCGATTGATAACGATGTTGTCTGGGCCGGGAACAGCCCCAAATGAAACACCGGCGGGCGAACATCATGGCGGCATGGCCCGCCCTTTGCCCGTGTCATTCGTCATCGTGCAAATCGAAACAATTAAGTGCACTGTCACCGTAATTCCAGACTGGATTTGCTCGGCGCAAGTACTACGGCTCGTGACCCCGCTCGGACGTTCGCTGAGTTCAGGATGGGGTCCCAGGTCGCCAATCTGTTCCAATGTGCGGCAGGGATGCTGTCCGTATTCAACCCCTGGTGGCCCAATTTGATTTTGGCAGTGGCCTAATTAGGAACTTCCCCCTCATCCCTGCGTAGCGTCGCTGGCGCGCTGGGATACCCCGGGGAAATCACGTGATCGGTAAAGCGTACTTTGTGCGTCAAGCCGCGATCCTGTTTGGGTTGGCTAAAGCAACAACGGACCCCAGGATTTCCGCAGCTCTCCTGGACAAGGCGGCCGAATTACACGCGGACAAGCTGGGCGCAACGGCTGACTTGACGCCTCTGGCGCCAGATGTTGAACCGCCATCCGCGATATGACGAGAGGCCGCCTCAGTTGGCGGCCTCCTCGCTTTGCGGCGACAGTTGCAACGACGCCAATATCGGCACCATCATCAACGCCGCGCATCATCACCGATGTCGACAGAGCCGTGCAGCCGACATGGCAAGCCGCAAAGAGGCTCACATGCCGGAACCACCACCGCCACCACCGCCGCCGCCACCGCCGCCGCCGCCAGCATTTCTGGAATTATCGTATGTATAATCTTTGGGTGCGCTGGGCGCGTAGCCGCGGGCTCCCGGATAGCCCGTCTTCTCGCTGTTGGCGTGCATCACACGCCACGGAGTGGAGACCTGATGGTGCTGGTGCGGTGCTTTGGTTGATACATTCCGGGCAAGCACGGCCGGAACGGCGGCGATGAGAACGGCGGCAGAAAGTGTGATGATCGCTATCTTCATTTTTCGTCCTCCCTCGTTTGAATGATCAACCCCAATGCCGTTCCGTGCATGCGCCGCATCACGCAATAGTGACACGGCTAAGGCGATCTCGGTGACGGCCGCTGCCGCTTAGTCGCGGGCGGCGCCAATATCGGCACCATCAGCACGCCGCGCATCGCCATCGCCAATCTCGACATAGCCGACAGCGGCTTGTCGGCCATCTGCGTGAACTCCGGCGTCGCCGACATGATCCACAGATGCAGCGCGGACCTCGTGCGCGACGGTGTGCATTTTCGAGGTGTGGAAATTACGGTGCACTCAATTGTCTTCGTCGTGCCTCGCCGGATATCCTGCGGCGACGGCGACTACGAAACAGGTGAGGGGTGAGTCAACCCGCCCCCACCCAATTCCCATGAAACCCGTCCGGCACCCGATGGGCGAGATGCACCAGCGCCACGGGGCCGGCCTCGACATCGGTCGCGTTGAACACCGCGAGGTCACTGCGGTTCTCGCGCGCGCGATAGACCACCGTGAGCAGCCAGCCGTCGCCCTCACTTGCATCCTTGCCGCGTTCGACGAAGACAGGCTCGGAGATCGTGTCGCCGGCGGGCAGGTGATACTTACCGAGCCGCTTGCCGTTGCCGTCGACATGCACCACGCCCGACAGCGCGCCGAACAGCGGCAGATCCGGATTGGCGCACGCGTACCAGCCGTGCCTACTCTTCAGGCCCGCGCGGCGATCGTCGATCCGCGGAAACTCGCCGGTGAGGTCGTCGAGATAGGTCTGGCTGAAGCGGTCGGTGTTGCCGGCGAGGTCAAAAGTCCAGCGGCAATATCGCGCGCGCGATTTCTTCGGGTCGGTCGGCCGTCCGTCGGGATGCGGGAAGAGCGGCGCTTCCTCGAACTGCATGACGTCCGCAATGATGCGGCTGCCGTCCTCCCAGGCGTTCATGACGTGAAAGACGTAGCAATTCTCGCCGCGGAACCAGACGATGTCCTCAGGTGAGCCGCCCCGCCTCATGACGCCGACATGGGTGCCTTTTTCGGGCTCCCAGGCGTAAGCGGGCTGGCCACCCATCGCGCGTGTCATGCTGCCGGTGATCGGCAGCACCGGAAACAGCAGATGATTTTCGGTGACGATGAAGTCATGCACCATGCTGGCATAGGGCGCCTCGAAACGATCAAAGCGCGTCACCTTGCCCGACGCGTTCACCGATCCGAAGGAAAGGGTGGGCGTGAACGGGCCCGAAGCATTGTAGCCGAAGAACACCATGTCGCCCGTGAGCGGATCGATCTTCGGATGCGCCGTGAAAGGGCCGGCGATGCGGCCGCCATAATTGCAATAGCCGCGGGTCGCGAGCGTGCCGGGCTCGATCTCGGTCGGCAGATGCCCTTCCTCCAGCGCGAGCAGGCGGCCGGCGTGAGAGATGATATTGGTGTTGGCAACGCCGCCGTCGGTGAGATCAGCCGGCGCGTCCGGCATCTTGCGGCCGAAGCCGCCGAACAGCGCGCGGCCGGCGTCGTGCTCGGCCTGCCATTTCGGGGTGCGAACCCAGCGGTTGCGGTAGGAGGCGCGGCCGTTCTCGAGATGGAAGGCGTGCAACATGCCGTCGCCGACAAACCAGTGCGCGCCCGGCGCATCGAATTGCGGATTGGGGCCGTTGCGATAGAGCGTGCCGCTCAGCTCGCGCGGCAATTCGCCTGATATCCTTGGGAAGGGCGCATCGCATTCCATCGGGATCGGGCCTCGGTTGGCCCATTCGGCACGCACCGGCGTCTCCTGCTGCATCGCACTCTCCCTTAAGGCCATCTTTACATCGTAAAGATATGAATATTGTGGGCGACCGATATGGTCAAGCAAAATCTTTACAGTGTAAATATCAGGTCATATAACGCGCCGATGACAAGAAAAGCGAAACCAGCACAAAAGATGCACCGCCGCGTGGCGCCGACGCGGCCGGCCCGCTCGCGCAGCACCGCGCGCACGGCAAAGGCCGAAACGCCCTATCATCATGGCGCGCTGCGCGACGCATTGTTGCAGGCGGCAGAAAGGGTGCTGGAGCGCGACGGTCTTGCCGGGCTCACCTTGCGCGCGGTGGCGCGCGAAGCAGGGGTGTCGCATGCGGCACCCACGCATCATTTTGGCGATCTTACCGGCCTCGTCAGCGAGCTCGCGGCGATCGGTTTTCGCCAGTTCAACGCGGCGATGGCGGAGGCGTGCACGCCGGATACGCCTTATCCCGGCAAGGGGATGGCGCGGGCGAAGGCCTATGTCGCCTATGCGCAGGCGCATCCGGGCATGTACGGGCTGATGTTCCGCACGGAGCGGCTGGACTATTCGCGGCCCTCGCTGCATGAGGCGGCCGAATCTTCGTTCTCAGGGCTGGCGACCGCGATCGCCGCCGCCCGTCGTGAGCAGATCGAGGAAGAGCGTCTGACCCTGGAGCAGGCGGCGGCCATCGCCCGCGCCTGGTCGCTGGTGCATGGCTTTACGATGCTGCTGCTGGACGGGCGGCTGAAGGACATTTTGCAGCGGCTGCCGGCGGGCACCGATGCAGAGAAGCTGCTCGACACCATGCTGAAGCTAGCGATGGCGAAGCCGCCGGCGGCTTGAGTGACACTGGACGGTTTTGATTGAAGCGGAAGCCCAGGGACCTCTTCACCTCGCCCCGCTTGCGGGGAGAGGTCGGAATTCAAGCGCAGCTTGAATTCCGGGTGAGGGGGACTCTCCGCGAGTCTATCTCTCACCGCCTTCGCGGAAGCAGCCCCTCACCCCAACCCTCTCCCCGCGAAGAGCGGGGAGAGGGAGCCGATCGCGCCCGCGGCTCTATTCAATCTCATCTC
>Ga0207661_10000577_pt1 | contig 23403 bp, 14 predicted proteins | sample KBSC713LmetaG_FD_184337 | JGI IMG/M metagenome (GOLD analysis project Ga0207661, IMG submission 184337) | Corn rhizosphere microbial communities from Kellogg Biological Station, Michigan, USA - KBS C7.1-3L metaG (SPAdes) (version 2) | ecosystem: Host-associated > Plants > Roots > Rhizosphere ...
CGGCGCAGCGCCGGCGCTGTTCAGGCGCTGGATCAGCGCACTGTCGAACTGGCCGCCGGCGTGGGTCCCGGTGATTCCGGCGCGGCTGACGCAATAGGTGTAGGCGCTCGACAGCTCGGCGACGCGCTTCAACGTCGCATCCGGCGTGTTGGCGGCGGCGATCAGCACGGGCTCGATTCCGGCCTGCTTCATGTCCCGGGCATAGCGCTCGGCCTCGAGTACGGGCACGTCGGCGATGAGCAGGCTGTCGGCTCCCGCCTCCGCCGCGTCGCGGATGAAGCCGGCGCGCGCCATGACGATGTTGGCGTAAGTCAGGATTCCGACCGGCGCGTCGGGGTGGCGGCTGCGGAAGCCGGCGATGAGGTCGAGGCAGTCGCTGACGCGAACGCCCGCTGCCAAGGCACGCTGCGCAGCGGCCTGGATGACCGGCCCGTCCGCGACCGGATCCGAAAAGGGAATGCCGACCTCAATCATGTCGGCGCCGCCGGCGACGAGGTCGTCGAGCAGCCTCGCGCTGGTCTCCAGATCGGGATCGCCAAGCATGAGGAAGGCGCCGAACGCTCCCTCGCCGCCCAGGCGCTCGAACATGGCGGCGTAGCGACTCATGCCGACGGGCCGATCATCTGCTGCGCCTGATCTTGGCTCGCAGCTGCTCCCAGCAGCTGCTGCGCCTGCGATACATCCTTGTCGCCGCGGCCGGAGAGGCCGACCAGGATTGCGCTGTCGGGCTCCTGCTCAGCGAGCTTCAGCGCGTGCGCCAGCGCGTGCGCGGACTCGAACGCGCAGAGGATACCCTCGCCCTCTGCCAGCGCCTTGAACGCGGCGAGAGCCTCTGCATCCGTCGCGCCGACATAACGAGCGCGGCCGCTGTCCTTCAGATGCGCGTGCTCAGGACCCACTGCGGGGTAGTCGAGGCCGGCGGACACCGACCAGGTATCGTTCACCTGCCCGTCGGAGTCCTGCAGCACGTAAGTCTCGGCACCGTGAAGCACGCCGGCCGTTCCTCGGAGCAAAGTCGCTCCATGCTCCTCACCATCGAGCCCCTTCCCGGCAGCCTCGACGCCGATCAGCCGCACGTCGTCGCCGATGAAGTCCGCGAACAGGCCGATCGCGTTCGATCCGCCGCCGACGCAGGCGACAACGGCGTCGGGCAGCCGCCCGAGCCGATCGATCATCTGCGCCCGCGCCTCGCGGCCGATCACTCGCTGGAATTCGCGAACCATCGTCGGGAACGGGTGCGGGCCGGCCGCGGTGCCGAGCAGATAATGGGTGTTCTCGAAGCTCGCCGACCAGTCGCGCAGCGCCTCGTTGATCGCGTCCTTGAGCGTGCGGCCACCGCTTTCGACGGGGATCACGCGCGCACCCATCAGCTGCATCCGGAAGACGTTGAGCTTCTGCCGCTCGACGTCCTCCGCGCCCATGTAGATGACGGTGTCGAAGCCGAGCAGCGCGCCGACGATGGCGGTGGCGACGCCGTGCTGGCCGGCGCCGGTCTCGGCGATCAGGCGGGTCTTGCCCATCCGTTTGGCGAGAAGCCCCTGCCCCAGCACCTGGTTGGTCTTGTGCGCGCCGCCATGGAGCAGGTCCTCACGCTTGAGATAGATGTTGCCCGGAAGGTTGCGGCACCGCGTCAGGGGCGTTGGGCGACCTGCATAGTTGGCGAGGAGGCCGTTGAGCTCTTTCTTAAATGCTGGATCGTCCTGCGCGTCCAGGAACGCCGCCTCGAGCTGCTCGAGCGCCGGGACCAGGATCTCGGGGACATAGCAGCCGCCGAACCGGCCGAAGCGGCCGCTCAGGCGCATTCGCGCAGGCGCTGTCGCGACTTCGGGCGCAGCGCGTCGAACAGTGCGGCGATCTTCTCGGGCGACTTGCGGCCGGGCCGCTCGTCGACCGCCGAGCCGACGTCGATCGCATAGGCGCCGAGCTCCATCGCCGCGCGCGCATTGTGGGGTCCGATGCCGCCGGCGACGATCGCGCGCGGAAGCTCGGGATGGCTCTCGATCATGCGCCAGTCGAAGCTGCGCCCGCTGCCGCCATCGGCATTGTCAAAGAGGACGCGGTCGCCGCCGCGACCGTTCAGCGGCTCGCGCCCGACGCTGAGCGCGATCCAGATCTCGCAAGCTTCGGGCAGCTCGCGACGAAGCCCGCGGACATATTCGACATCCTCGTGGCCGTGCAGCTGAACCGCGTGCAGGTTCATCAGCGTGGCGACGTCGACGAGGGTCCTGAGCGGCGCGTCGCTGAAGACGCCGACCGGAAGCATCCCCGCCTCGCGCGGAGTTCCGGCCAGCGGCCCGGCTTCGTGAGCCGTGACGTGGCGGGGGCTGCCAGGCACGAACACGAAGCCGGCGAATGCCGCTGGCCGGGCGGCGCGGATGTCAGCGCCGCATGTCAATCCGCACAATTTCACGCGTCCGAGGGTTAGTTCGCGCGCGGCCTGTGCTGGTTCAGCGGCGCCCATCAGCGAAGAGCCGACCAGGAAGGCGTCCACCTCTCCCGCAAGCCGCTCGACGTCGGCGCGCGTGGCAATGCCCGATTCGGAAACGAGCACGCGGTCCGGCGCGAGGCGCGCGAGCCGCTCGGTGGTGGCGAGGTCGACGCTGAGGTCGCGGAGGTCGCGGTTGTTGATCCCGATCAGCGGCACGCCGAGCGCCTGCGCACGGCGCATCTCGGCTTCGTCGTGGACTTCGACCAGCGCGTCCATGCCGAAGCGGCGCGCCTCCGCGATCATCTCGCGCGCCTCGATATCGTCGAGCAGCGACAGCATCACCAGCACCGCGTCGGCGCCGGCGATCCGCGCCTCGGCGACCTGGCGCGAGTCGATGAAGAAGTCCTTGGCGAGGATCGGCCCGTCGAACTCGCGCCGCGCCGCGGCGAGGTCCTCGAGCGACCCACCGAAATAGGGCCAGTCGCAAAGGACGCTCAGCGCATCGGCAACACCCGCATAGCCGCGCGCGATGGTTGCCGGGTCGGCCGTGCGCCGGATCATGCCCGCCGACGGCGAGGCGCGCTTGATCTCGAGGATGAAGCGGGCGCCGTTCTGCGCGAGCACGGATGCGAGGCTGCGGCTGGTGGGCCGCGCGCGCGAACGGAGTGCGTCGAGCGAAACCCCGTCGAAGCGCCGCCTGAGCTCGTCGCGCTTGGCCGCGGCGATCTTGCCGAGCACGCCTGGAGCGTCAGCCACGGCTCGCCTCGATATAGCCGTCGAGCACTTCGGCGGCGCGTCCGGAGAGCAGCGCCTCGCGAGCCAGGGCCGCGGCTTCCTTCAAGGTCGCCGCTTTGCGGGCCGTGTGGAGTAGCGCCGCTGCGTTGAGGACGGTGATGTCAGTTTCGGCGGTCGAGCCGGTGCCGGCCAGGAGAGCCCGCAGCCGCGCGGCATTCTCGGCCGGATCGCCGCCGGTGACGACGTTCAGCGGCGCCCGCTCGAGTCCGGCGTCCTCGGGGCTGAGCACGAGTTGCGTGATGTGGCCGTCGGACAGGCGGACCGCGAGCGTTTCGCCGTGGAGCGCGACTTCGTCGAGGCCGGAGCCGTGGACCACGAGCGCCTGGCTCACGCCCATCGCGTTCAGGGTCTCGGCAATGCGTCGCAGCATCCGCGGGTCGGCAACGCCGAGCAGCTGGACCGGCGGCCGCGCCGGATTGATGCACGGGCCGAGCAGATTCATGATCGTGCGTACCGAAAGCTGCCGGCGGACGAGCGCCGCATGCTTCATGCCGGGGTGGTAAGCCGGCGCGAAGAGGAAGCAGAAGCCGGTCTCGTCGAGCATGCGCCGTGCCTGCTCCGGCGCGAGCTCGATCTTGGCGCCAAGCGCCTCGAGCACGTCGGCCGAGCCGCAGCGCGAGCTGACGCTGCGGTTGCCGTGCTTGGCGATCGGCAGTCCCGCGGCCGCTGCGACAAATGCCGTCGCGGTCGAGACGTTGATCAGGCCCGAGCCATCGCCGCCGGTGCCGCAACAATCGGCGAACAGATAGTCCGGCCGCTCGAACGGCTGGGCGGCGGCCGACAGCGCACGCGCGGCGCCGATCATTTCATCCGCCGTCTCTCCCTTCATTCGAAGGGCGATGAGCATCCCGGCAATCTCCGCCGGCTCCAACCTGCCGAGGACGAGGCGTTCGAACAGATGCGCCGAATCTTCCTGCGAGAGGTCTTCGCCGGCGAGGAGCTTCGGCAGCGGATTAGGCACCGGCACGTCGGCCGGCAGATGGGTGTCATCGGCAGCCGGCGTGTCGGCGAGGAGAGTTGCAATGGTCATGATTGCGTTCCTGGAAACAAAAAAGCCCGCCAAGTGGCGGGCGGGCAGTCGATGATCGGGTGCTAGTCGATCAGTCGCGCCATCGCGCCGCAAGGGTCACGCCGCGCCACCACCACAGGCGAGCGATCGAGGATGCAGCAATGGCGGCCAGGTTCGTCATTCGAATCGCGTCCTAACGCAGAGACTTGCCCGCGGTCAACGACTGGCGGTTGACGGCGTCGATACCCAAATGGCATTGGCCGGGGGTTCGAGCGGGTGTAGCTCAATGGTAGAGCAGAAGCCTTCCAAGCTTACGACGAGGGTTCGATTCCCTTCACCCGCTCCAGATTCCGACAGTCCCAGGGACTGTTGAAATCTGGAGCGCACGCGAGGCACAGGCTCGCGGGGCGACAGCGCCCCTTAGCGCGTTGACACATCTTCGGAGCGCCGCCACATGGCGCGCCTGCCGCACCGATGGAGAGGTGGCCGAGTGGTTAAAGGCAGCAGACTGTAAATCTGCCCGCGCAAGCGTACGCTGGTTCGAATCCAGCCCTCTCCACCATCAGCCAAATGCCGGATTTCCGCCATTAAATGATGAGTTCCGCGGACGATCGACGTGGCGATGTCGATTTTGCAACGCGGTGCCGAAGTTTCTCGCAGTTTTTGCGCCGCTTTCGATTCCATCTCAGCGGCTCCGCGGTACATCGCCGCCGCCGGCCGGCAACGCTGGCGAGTTGCTGTTCGCCGACACATGATCGGACGCTTGGCTCACTCATTCCCGCCTCAGGCCTATGGCGCGGCTTCAGGCTGCCTTCCACCGGCCGATTTCATTTGGCTTTTGGCTTGGAAACAACGCCAAGCTGAGGCGTCGATGCGGCAGCGATCGTATCGCTGATCAAGTCATTGACGTCGATCGGCCCAGCTTCCACGCGCCTTGCGCTGACGTTTTGCTCGATCGCTGCGCGCCGGTCTGCTTCGGACGTGTCACCGAAGCCAAACGGTCGTCCAGCATCCTCGCGATAGTGCGCCCGCGGATCATACAGCTTGACCGGCAATTGCAGGGCTTCGGCAGTCATTCCGCCAACGGTCGCAAGGACCTGGAAGGCGGCCACAAAGGCGTTGCGACGAGCGGTGAGCAGCGACGCCTGGGCGTTGACGAAATCCTCTTCTGAAATGAGCACTTCCAGAGTCCCGCGCTCGCCAATCACCGTCTCAGCGCGAGCTCCCTCGAACGCCACGCGGGTCGCCTCCACCTGCTTCTCGCTGAGGGGAACCGCAGCTCGTTCATTGCGCAGCGTATCTTCGCTGACGCGAAGCTGCTGACGCACCTGACGCTCGGCATCGGCTGTATTGTAGCGCGCCTGCGTCGCCTGCTGCTTCGTCTCGCGAACCTGCGCATATTCGCCGCCGCCCTGGTAGAACGGAACATGGAGCTGCGCCGTAACGGTGAAGTCGTTGATGCCGATCCCCGTCGCCACGAGATCCTTCGATCGTTCGTACTGTCCCTGCAGCGACACTCTAGGCACGAGCGCCCCCTTGGCGGCGCTCACCGCATGATCGGCAATCACACTTTGGTCGCGCGCGTAGAGCACCGTCGGGTTGTTGTTCATCGCGAGATTCAACGCCGCGTCGAAATCGTCTGGAACAACAGGAAATGACGGATCGACAAGATTCTCGGCTGGCCTGCCGACAGCATGTTCAAACGAAGCACGGGCGCTGGCGAGCTGCGTCTGGGCCGCGGTGAGGTTCTCCATCAAGTTGTACAAACGGCCTTCGGTTTGGCCCAGCTCCGTCCGGCTGAGTTCGCCGACGCTGACGCGCGTCTGAACTGTTTGGCGGAGTTTCTGCAAATCAATGATTGACGCCTGTTCAAGGTCGACGATCTTCTGGAAACGAAGAACATCGAGGTAGGCGGTCGCCGCATCAAGCAGAACTTGTTCTTCGGTCGCACGCAGCTGTTCCCGGCTTGCCTCGACCGTCGCGCGAGCCTTGCGGATGTTGGGCAAGATGTCGCCGCCGAACAGAGGTTGGCTCAACGTCGCGGTGACGCCGCGCGGGTAGGTGCCGGACGGAGGGCCTGGAATCGCGTGATATTCACCCCTGGCGTAGGCGTAGGTTGAATCGACCGTGGCTTTCGGCCGCCAGGCGCCATAGGCCTTGGCCACTTCCTCGTCGGTGGCCCGCACGGCGGCTCGTTGTGCCTCGAGCTGCGGATTGGTCTCGTAAGCGACGGCGAGTGCCTGGACGAGCGTGAAGGGCTCGGCGCACGCAACCGACGACGCGAAGGAGAAGGGAAGAAGCGCTCCCGCCGCGACGCCGACAACCCCGTTACGCATGACTGCCCCCTCGGTCCTCACCGGTCAATCCGGTCCATTGCTCCCGCTGCGCTCCGCCGCTTGGTGATGGATCCCTTGCCGCGGAGAGGGCACAGCATTGCGCTCGTCCTCCGACAGGAATTCTTCCAGCGCGCCGAGCCAGGGTCGATAGTTCTGCCAGCGGGCGATCGATGTCCGGTAAAGCGGCTGTCTTGCTTGCCACAGGCTTGCGGTCCTCACCGGGCGAGTGTTGCGGTCATGGTGCAGGCACGCATTATCCCAATCGAGGCCGCAGAAATCGATTAGCTTGCGCGTCAGCGGTTCGGGATCGGCGACAAGCTCCTCATATTGGACTTCGAACAAGCGGTCGGACGGGACGACGCTGCGCCAGTGCGCCATCAGTCGCTGATACTGACGATAGAACGCCAAAAGGTCGGTTCGGTCGTAGGCGAAGTCGACGTGGCGGCTGAAGTTCTGGAAATAGATGGACAGGCATGTGTCGATCGGATGGCGCATGCAATGGATGAACCGCGCGCGCGGGAAGACCGCACGGGCGAGCGCAACGAAATTGAAATTTTGCGGCATCTTGTCGGTCACCTTGCGGGCACCCGGGCAGAGCTCCGTAAGCAAGCTTTTATACTCGCCGGCGGTCGACTCCGCCCATGCGCGATCGACGCGGCGCGACCGATCCATTCGAAAGGCCGGCATATGATCGCGCCAGAACGCAAGTTCTCCACCTGCCCCCACGTCCTGGTGGCTGGACAGGATCTGCTCGACGAGCGTCGTTCCCGATCGCGGCATGCCGATAATCAGGACCGGAACGTCACAGTCCGATCCGATATCGGCGTTGCGCGCAAAATAGTCGGCGTTGAAGTTCGCTATCTGCCAGTCGACACGGCTGCCGAAATTTGCATACACGGCGGTGTCTGGAGAAGTCTGCTGGTGCTTCAGACTGTTGGCTTCGTCGAAATAGCCGATCGCCTTTTCATATTCGCCATAGTCGTCATAGGCCTTACCAAGCGCGAAGCCGAGGTCGATGCGTCCGTCTTGGTGTAGCCCCCCTTCCTTCAGCAGCCATTCGATCTGCGCGACGAGCGGGCGATCCCGTTCGGTCATTTTGCGAGCGCTAACAAGCTGATGGTAGCCCGAAAGCTGCTGGCGATTGATGGCGATCGCCAAGTCCGCCGCACAGGCGGCATCGTCGAACCGGCCCAGCTCCATAAGGATGGATCCGAGCAAGACATGGGCATCGCTGTTGTGCGGCTGCAACTCGATTGCCTTCCGGACTGCCTCTTCCGCCGCAGCGGTCTTGCCTTCCTCGGTCAGGATTTTGGCTTGGCACATCCATGCGATTGCGGACTCCGGCCTCGCTTTCACAGCTTGCCGGAACATGTCGAAAGCCGCGGCATGATCGTTGCTCTGCAACAGAAGGTTGCCTAGCTTTGCGTAAGCTTCAGCAAATTGCGGATCGGCGGCGACTACGTCCCTGAGCGCAGCGATCGCCTTGGCGCGTAGTCCTTGTGCCTCGAAAACTAGCGCCCTGTTGAAATGAGCGATGGCCATCTTGGGGTCGAGCTCCGCGGCGCGCTCGAAACATTCGGCTGCTTCCCCTGCTTTGTTGTTGTCGAGGTAGACGAGACCAAGATCGTTGTACGCAGCGGCGCTTTTCGGCCGGAGCTCGATTGCGGTCTCCAGCGCAGCGATCGCTTCCTCGTCCTTGCCGTCTTGCCGGAGAAGCTTGGCCAGCTGAATATGAGCGTCGACGTGACTCGGATGCTGCCCGATCACCCGATTGATCAGCTCGATCCCCCGCCGCGGGACGCCAAACTGACCGGCAACCGCCGCCAGCACCTGTATGGTTGCCACGTGGTCCGGGTGATGCTCGAGAATGTGCCTGCACTGGAGTTCGGCTTGGTTCAAGTTGCCGTCGCGATAAGCGGCCATTGCCTCCTGGAGCAGCTGATCGACCGATTCCGCTTCTGCGAGCATCATGCGTTCAGCTCCTGTATTTGCCCTTCAGCGCTGTCCGATGCTGTGGGATCTCCGAGCGCGGCAAACAGCGGCCCGAGATGCTTTTCATACTTTCGCCAGCGGCCGATCGAGCTGCTGTAGATCGGCTGGCGAACCTGCCAGTGACTGACCGTCGCAACGGTCCGCTCTGTTTGGTGAAAATCAAGGCACGAGGGCTGCCACTCGAGCCCGAGGAAATCGACGATCCTTCTGCTTTGTCCTTCCAAATCGCCGACCAGCGTTTCGTAATTCACTTCGATCATGTGGTGCGGCAGGAGTTTGAGCCAGTGCTCAGCAAGGCGCCTGACCTGAACGCAGCGCTTCCCGCAATCCGAAAGGTCGTATGAAAAATGCTGCGCGCCCTCGACGAAGATTTGAAAGTAACAAGACAGGGAAATATCGCGCGGGTCGCGGCTGCAATAAATGATCCGCGCGCGGGGAAAGAGGCGCGAGATCAACCCGATCAGAATCATGTTATCGGGCAGCTTGTCGACCACTCGCAGTGCGCCTCCAGCGAGACGATGGAGATGCACGACATGGGCGTCCGCGGCCCGCCTTGCGGCTTGTGTCAGATCCGCGCCATCTTTTCGCTCGCGGTGCAACTCTGCAGCAAGCGCGGCGATGTCGTTTCGCTCGCCGGCTCCGAACACGCGCGAATGACTCGCGCAAATCTGCTCGACCAATGTTGTCCCTGACCGCGGCATTCCGACGATAAACACCGGCATTTCTGAGATGCTGCCGGTCTTTGCTGCTTCATCGAGGCTGTCCGGCGTATTGCTTGCAATGAGAGCGTCGGTCGACTTCGCAAAGGCTTCGCTGTCAAAGCGGTCGGCTTTGGCAGGCCAATTTTCACGCGCGAGGAGATTTGCCGCCGAGTAGCGCGCAAACGCCTCATCGTAGCGTTCGCAGTCGTGGAGCAGCCGACCGAGAGCAAATCCGGCCGTGATGCGCTCGATCGGCCTATTTTCAGCGTTGTCACACAGGGCGACAAGCTCTTCGATGTCCTCCGCGCCGTGACGCTGTCCGCCAGTAGCCGGTACGTGGCGGACGGCGCGGACGTCCGTCGGATCGATCTGCCGCAAGCGGTCGAGGCACTCATCGGCCTCGTCGAAACGACCGAGCAGACGCAAGGCCCAGCTCAAGCCCGCCCAGGCTTCCTTCGATTCCGACGAAAGCTCGATTGCTTTGCGAAAGCTCGCCTCCGCACGCTCGCCATAATAGAGACGCAAGAGCATCGACCCCTTACCGCAATGGAAATGCGAGTTCAGGGGCTCCAATGCGAGCGCCTGGTCCTGGCAATAGAGCGCTTCCTTCAAGAGGCCGAGCTCGACCAACTGCCCGCCCAGCTGAGCATAAGATTCGGCGCGATCCGGCTTAAGATTGATAATTTCGCGCCACACCTGCGCTGCTTCGGGCATTCGTTTGGCGCCTTGCAGCGCAGCAGCGAGAGTGAGCCGAGCATTGAGGGACGTCGGATCGATCGCAGTCGCCGTCCGGCAGTGGCTTATCGCTGCTTCGAAGTTGCCCATTTCGCCAAGAGCGGTTCCAAGCGCGACGTGCGCTTCGACATAGTCGGCCTTAAGCGCCAAAGCGTCGCGAAATTTTTCGATCGCTTCGTCGCGGCGCCCGCAGAGGCGCAATGCGCCGCCGAGGTCGAGATGAATTTGCGGCGATTTCTCGAGAGCGGGCAATGCCTCGCTGATCAACTCGACACCGCGCGTCGGCCTGCCGCGCTGTGTCTCGATCAGCCCGAGAAGATGCAAGGCGTTTGGCTGATGCGGCACCTTCTTGAGCAAGCTGCGGTAAATCGCCTCGGCGTCATCGATCCGTCCCGCCTTGTGATGCTCCACCCCCGCCTGCAGTTCCGCGTTGAGCGCGGCTTGCGACGAATCGGCCGAAGTGAAGGATTCCGCGGAACCATCGCCCGGTCGAAGGGGTGCGTCCATCATCGCTCCCTCATCGCTTCGTGCCCGTAGCGCCTGAACGGGGACAGCAAATAACTGATGATTCGGCGGTCGCCCGTCTTGATCTCGGCTGTTACAGTCATGCCAGGCTCGATCGGCTTGACCCCCTGCTCAGTTCGGATGGTTGTCTGGTCGAGGGTGACCCTCGCCACGTAAGCGCTGTCGCCCGACGCTCCAGTCGTCGCATTTGGCGTTCCCGACTTCTGCCCACTCGTGTCGCGGTCCGGATCCGGCGCATCGCGTTCGTTGCGCAGCGCATCGCGGCTTACCGAACGCACGATTCCATGGAGAAGGCCATAGCGCGTATAGCTAAACGCCTCGACCTTCACCTCCACCGGCTGACCGGCATGGACAAAACCGGCGTCGCGGTTTGCAAGCATTGCTTCGATTTCAAGCTTCGAACCATTCGGGATGATCACCATCAAGGTCTGCGCAGGCTGAACCACACCGCCATTCGTATGGATGGCAAGTTGCTCGACCGTGCCGTCGACAGGTGCGCGCAATACCTGCAGACCCGTGAGCTTGGTCGCTTTTACCAACTCGTTCTGTTGCTCGGAAACGGCTTCCTGTGCCTTGCGCATGTCATCGAGCGCCTGACGGCGAAAGTCCGCCGCGGTCTCGCTGCGTTGCTCCTCGAGAGCCTGGATGGCGGCCGCCGCTCCAGCGACCTCGTGGACGGCCGCGTCACGGTCGTGTCGCGCCTCGAGAACGGCGCGCTCCGCATCGAGCCGGGTCACTTCGGACGAATATTGCTGTGCGCGCAACTTGTTGTAGATCGCCAGCTTGTCATTAAGCAGCGGCAGCGAGGCATCGATCTTTTCGATCGTCGCCCTCGCCTGGTCGCGCTCTGCGATTTTCTCGGCCACCTGACGTTCCAAACCGGCGAGCTTGGCTCTTGCCTCCTCCAGTTGCTGAATAAGCTGGCCGCGTTCCATGTCGGCGGTGACTGGATCGACGCCGGCAGGAACCTGGAATGCTTCGACGCTGCCGGCGAGAAAGGCACGCAGACGCGCGACATCAAGTTCGGATTGTGCGAGATCATGCGCGTAGCGGTCGCGGTCGGCCGCATTCGTCGTGGGATCCAACTCGACCAATATGTCATTGGCTCGCACACGGTCTCCATCGGAAACAGCGATCCTTTTCACCACGCCGATCTGGAGCGGCTGGATGAGCTTGATCTGGCCCGACGGAATGACCCGCCCGTTGGCGGTGGCGACGATGTCGATGTGGCTGAGCGACGCCCAGAGAATGCCGATGACCAACAGCAGTCCGACCGCGGCCATCATGATCCGGCCTGCAGGAGACACGGGCGTTTCGATGATCTCCAGCGCCGCCGGGAGAAATTCACGCTCCGAAGGCAGCCGACGTGGCGGCCGACGGACCGGCAGTTGCACCGTTCTTTCGGGCGGCGCCACTTCAGCCAGGTGGAGCGTCATGCGACGGCCTCTTTTCCGGCCTGAATCCGGTGCAGGGTTGCGTAGCGGCCACCGCGGCGGATGAGTTCTTCGTGCGTGCCCTCTTCGATGAGCCGGCCACGATCGAGCGTGATAATGCGGTCTGCAGCGCGCACGGTCGACAGTCGGTGAGCGATGACGATCACCGTTCGGCCGGCAGAAATGCGCCTCATGCTTTCCTGGATGATGCGCTCACTTTCATAATCGAGCATGCTCGTGGCTTCATCGAAGATGAGAATGCGCGGATTGGCGAGCAATGCTCGCGCTATGGCGAGCCGTTGCGCCTGTCCGCCAGAGAGCGAGGCACCGCGCTCGCCAATCACCGTGTCATAGGCCTGCGGCAATTCGAGGATGAATTCGTGCGCGCCAGCAAGCTTCGCCGCTACGATCACCTGCTCGAGCGGCATGCCGGGGTCGGCCAGCGCAATATTTTCTCGAACCGAGCAATTGAACAGCGCGTTTTGTTGCAGAACGATCCCGATTTGGCGGCGCAGCCAACTCGTGTCCGCCATCGCGAGATCGATTCCGTCGATGAAAACCCGTCCTTCATCCGGTGTGTAGAGGCGCTGTATCAGACGCGCCAACGTCGACTTGCCGGAGCCCGAAAGCCCGACGATGCCAATCATCTCTCCTGCGGGGATGTCGATTGAAATGTCCGAGAGCACAGCCGGGCCGTCGACCCGGTAACGGAACGTGACGTGCTCGAACGAGATCGCGCCCTTCATCTGCGGCAGCGAGGCGGCGCTGCGCTGCGCCGTCTCACGCGGCGTGTTGAGGATGTCGCCCAGCCGCGCGACTGAAATTCGCGTCTGTTGAAAATCCTGCCAAAGCTGCGCAATTCGCAGAACCGGCTGCGAGACGCGTGCCGAAAGCATATTGAAGGCAACCAACTCGCCGACCGTCAGGTCGCCTGAAATCACGGCCTTGGCTCCGAAGTAAAGCGTGAGGATCATCGTGGCCTTGTTAATGTACTGGACAGCCTGGCCGCCGATGTTGCCAAGAACCTGTGACTTGAAGCTTGCATGCACATAAGCGGCGAGCTGCTCTTCCCACCGCCGCTGCATCTGGGGCTCCACCGCCATCGCCTTGATCGTTTCGGCCGCCGTTACCGTTTCCACGAGGAACGCCTGATTGTCGGCACCGCGGGAGAATCGTTCGTTCAACCGCTTCCTGAAGATGGGCGTAACGAAGACGCTCACCAGCAAGTAAAACGGCAGAGACGCGAGCACGATGAAGCTCAACATCGGGCTGTAAATGAACATCACTGCGAAGAACACGAAGGTGAAGAGCAGATCCATCGAGAGGGTCAGCGCGGACCCGGTGATGAAATTGCGGATGTTTTCCAGCTCGCGCATGCGCGCAACGGAATCGCCGACACGGCGAGTGGCAAAATAGCCGAGCGGCAGCGCAAGTAGATGGTCGAACAGCCGAGCCCCGAGCTCCACATCGATGCGGTTGGTAGTCTGGCTAAAGACGTATGTTCTCAAGCCGCCAAGAATGACCTCGAACGTGGAGACAATCGCGAATCCGATGGCAAGAACGTCCAGCGTCGAGAAGCTGCGATGGACGAGCACCTTGTCGACCACGACCTGGAAGAACAGAGGCGCCGCAAGCCCGAGTATCTGAAGGAAGAAAGACGCGACCAGAACCTCGCCGATGATCCGGCGGTAGCGGTGTACTGCACCGACGAACCAGCGCAGATCGAACACGTCGGGCAAGTTGCTGAGGGTCGCGCGGCGCGCGAGCAGGATGATCCTCCCGGACCAGGATGCTTCAAGCTCCTCACGCTCGATCGCGCGCGGGCGCCGCTCGCCGGCGCGATGCACAACGAGTTTGTCGTCCAGAAAGCGGCTGGCGACAAAAAAACTGCCGTCGTGGTCTTCAAAGATCGCGGGCAACGGAGTCCGGCCAAGACGCTCCCATTGCGTCTTCACCATGCGCGACTTGAGACCGATCCTCCGGGCAATACGGACGATGTCTTCGGGCAATGCAGCCGAAGAACTTGCCAGATAGCGCCGGGCCAGTTCCTCAGGATCGGCTGCAATGCGGAAATGGCGAGCAATGAGGCAAAGGCAGCCTAACCCGGTGTCGGCTGCCCTTGCCTGCTCGCCAGTTTCACTCGCTTCACCCATGACGCCACCACGACATACGACGAGCTCTCGTTACGACGCGGATACCGTCGGGAGGGTCTGCTGGTTGAAGTCCACGTCGAACGTGTTGTGGTAAAGCGTCGCGAATGGCGCAGGTCCCAATGTGGTCTTGGGATTGAACAGCGGTCCAAAGCTGGTCGAGACCCCGCTAAAGCCGATGCTTCCCTGCAACACGCGCAATCCGATCGTGACCTGGCCGGCAAGGCTCGTGGTGTTCTCAAGATTGGCATCCGGATCCAGCGTCAGAGCGTAGGCTCCGTCGGAGTTTGGAATGATGATCGGACTACCGAAATTGAACGACTGGCCAGATCCTCCGTCCGGGGTGATAGTCCCGCCGGGAAGCGCGGCCGTCAGCGTAAAGTTCTGCTGTAGGTCGACTGCCGGCGCCAGCGTTGCCGCAAGGATCGTGTAATTTACAACGCCGAGGAAGCTGCCCTTCAGCGGATCGGTGCCGAAGATGGCGTCGAGTACGATTGCGATTGGATCGACGTTGAGCGAGAAGATCGGGTTGCTCACGCCCTCGCTCGTGATCGGCCCCGGATTGGGATTGGAGCCGGTCGTGTTAACCGTCGGCCAGGCGAACGCCACTGTGCCAAATCCGTCGGGCAACTGGAACGAGGTGGCCAGCGTGGAGCTGTTGAAGTGCACCAGGGTAGTGAAAATATTGGTGCTAAACCCAAAGCTCGTTGTGCCAGCGTCGCCCGCCGTCCAAACCCTTGCGACGATATCCAGAATGAAGTCGAGCCCGAACGAGCCATTCGGCGAAGTCGTCGTGAACTGGCCCCCGCCCGATTGCGATTCCGTCGGATCGACTTCGAGCGCCCCATTGATCTCATTGTAGGTGTTGGCGAGATTGATTTGGAACGGCAGATCGCCCGCGAACGTCCCGCTGTCGACGTGGAGGTCCGCTTGGAAACCCGCCTTCATATAGCCGGTCGCGCCGACGCTCTGGCCAATGCTGAAGACGTACGGAATTGAAAGGTGAATTCCCGTCGAAGGCGTGTACGGGCCAAGCGTCGCGCCAAAGAATTGATGGAAGTCTTGGGTAAACGACGTGCCTGACGTCCAGATGCTCTGACCGCTCGAGAGGAAGTCGGGATTCTGCGTCGTCGTCGAGTAGTTGACGTAAATCTGCTGCGAGGTCGCGGCGCTGAGCTCGGGCGAGTTCGGCTCGTCCGCATAAGCCGTGATCCCCATGACGAAATTCGTCGTTTGCCCGGCCGGCGCGAACACATCAATTTCGGGGTTGAAATTGGCTGGATTCCCCGACGTCGTGAGCGTCCAGACACCGCCGCCGCTGTCAACCACGGTCCCATCGGGACTCGACAAGGTGGTTCCGATCGCGACGTTGCTGAACACCAGTCGATTGATATAGTCGTTGCCGCCATCGCCATCATCGACCGCCGAAGTGATCGACAGGCGCGTTTCCGTGACGGGGTCGCCGGTCTGATAAGCCAGAACGCTCTCGCCGACTGTGGGCGGAATCGCATCCACGACCAGGTTGAAGGTGTGCGTCAAGCTAGCCTGCTGGCCGGACGGGTTAGTGATCGTGACGCTGATCTGATCCGGCGTCGGATAACCGATCGGTTCGCCGGCATTAAGCATCAGGCCCGGAAGGTCTGACGGCAGCAGCGCCCACGTGCCGGGGCTCGTCTGCGTGCCGTGATTCAGCGTCGCATCCGTCGGGACGCCGCTGATCGTGATCGTGTCGGTCGCTCCGGTGAAGAAGCCGAAATTCGCTGCGGTCAGACTCGAAAGCTTCGTATTGGTCAGCGTGACCGTCCCGCTGCCGCCAGGCTGGGTGATGACGACGTTCCCGCCGACTTGGGCCATGCTGGCTTGCAGCGCGGCATAGTTACTAAAATCCTGGCTATCGAAGTAGATGATGCCGTTTGCCGCCTTGAAACCGTTGATCACTTCCGTGCCGAAATCCGGCGGCAGCAGCGTGATCGGAATCGCGACCGAATGTTCCTCAGTCACGTGAATATCCGTGCCGGCAACGGTGAACTTCGGCGTCAGCCCATCATATTTGATGGTGTCCTTGGAGGACGCCATGTTGACGGTGATCGTGTCTGTCGTGCCGGCGCTCACCGTGTCCGGACCGGACCCAAGCGTGATGAAGCTCATCGCTCCGGCGTGGACATTGTCCGTCCCGTTTCCGGCCTGGATCGTGCTGTTCGGACCCGCAGTCAGGTTGTCGTTGCCGTTGCCGGCCTTGACGCTGCTGTGATCACGGACTGTCACCGTATCGTTGCCATTGCCGACGACGATCGTCTCATAGGCCCCGCCCGTGACGATCTGATATCCGTTGCCTCCCGTGAACACATCGTGGGAGCCCATCGTAATCGTCGAGTTTCCGAGACTGCCGACGGTGATATTGTCGTAATCGCCAGCAGTAATCGTGTCGGTGCCGTTGGCGATGTTCACCGTGTCGTGCGAGCCGATCACGATCTTGAAATTGCCTGATGGTACGTTGACAGTCAGTCCGTCTGCGACATCGATTTCGGTGCTCATTTCGGAACTCCTTGCGTAGAGTTGAAACGGAACGTCAGGACAACGCACAGGAAATCGTTCGCGCAGTCGGCAACGACTACACCACGTCTTTCGAACAACATGAACACACGTGAACCGTCGGCGCGGTCCACCAGGACTCGCGTCAATCTTTCGACTGAATTACTTCAGATCAATCTTGTAAGCCGGTCCGGAAGTAATTTCCCCGAGTCGCGGACCTAGCACCCCAAAGACGCGCTATAATCCCAACAACCTACATTAGGCAATAGCATCGGTTGCCGGAGCGGCTTTGGATGAAAACCGAACAGATTCAACGCAAATCATCGTCTGCGGAGCTGCTTATTGTGTGCAGGCGCCTAGGAAAGAATACCCACGATGAAATTCCGACCCGATTTTTCTTGCGTCGAGTCGTTCCCCTGCCAAGCGGTCATCGCCGAGGCTGATCGACGAGCGTGCCAAGAGTCCAGTTTCGACCTGTTCCTGCGCGCTAAGGACGTTCGACCTTGTAGCTGCAAGGCCGCTTCGATGGCGTCCCGCGGACCCTTGGCGGGATGAGGTGGTCTCCGCTTTGCACGCATTACTGCCAAGCAATTCGTCCATTGATCGAGGTTCGCTCCGGTCAATGAGCATTCGACTCCGTCAATGGTTGATGCGCGTCAAGTTCAGGAACGGTGGTTTTTCGCGGTCGCTGTGAAGGCGAAGTGCGGCACGTTGAGCTAGGCAGACGTCGGCGATCCGCTCGCGCGGCGATTGCGTGCGCGAGCACCGCTTACCCTGTGCGTTGATGAATGCCGCAGGTTTTTTCCCGGACCGCCGACACATGGTTTCGAGCGATCGCCTGGGGGGCGTTTCTAGCGGCGCTCTTCTTATTCTTCCTCGCCTTCGGCTTCGCGCGTTCGCAATATTGGGATGTCGTCGCGCGCACGCCGCTGCAACCGGTGCCGTTCAGCCACAAGCATCATGTCAGCGACGACGGCATCGACTGTCGCTATTGCCACTCGACGGTCGAAACGAGCGCGAACGCAGGCTTTCCCGCGACGCATGTGTGCATGACCTGCCATTCGCAGCTGTGGACCAACGCCGAGGTGCTGGCCCCGGTGCGGCAGAGCCTCGCCGAGAACCGGCCGATCCTCTGGCACCGCGTGGCGCGGGTGCCGGACTATGTTTACTTCCGGCACGACATCCACATCGCCAAGGGCATCGCCTGCGTCGAATGCCACGGGCGCATCGACCGGATGCCGCTGACATATCGCGCCAAGGCGTTCGAGATGAAATTCTGCCTCGACTGCCACCGCGATCCCGAACCGCACCTCAGGCCGCGCGACGAGGTCTATAATTTCGACTGGAAGCCGCCGCCCGACCATGCCGCGCTCGGCCGCAGGCTGATGGCCGAATATCATATCAAGTCGCCGGCCGAGCTGACCTCCTGCGGGACCTGCCACCGATGAGCCGCGGCAAGAAATTCTGGCGCTCACTGCGGGAGTATCAGCAGAGCGACGCATTCGGCGAGATGCTGAGGGCCGAGTTCCCGTCGCTGTTCGAGCTGTGGACCGTCGACCGGCGCGAGGTGCTTCGCGTGATGGGCGCGTCGCTCGCGCTTGCCGGGATCGCCGGGTGCAAGCCGGTGCGCTCCGACGACGTGGTGCCGTTCGTCAACCGGCCCGAAGGGCTGCTCGAGGGGCGCACCGACCATTATGCGACCGCGGTCCTGTTCGACGGCTACGCCCAGCCGGTGCTGGCGACGACGTCCGGCGGGCGGCCGATCAAGCTCGACGGCAACCCCGATCACCCGGCGTTCCGCGGCGGGAGCACGCCGTTCATGCAGGCCGCAATCCTCGACCTCTACGATCCGGACCGCAGCCAGGAACCACTATCCGGAGGCCACCCGGCGAGCTGGAGCGATTTCGACGGCGAAATGGCGAAATGGCGCGCGGCATGGCGCCGGAGCCAGGGCGCGGGGCTGCGCATCCTGATCGGCGCGACGACGTCGCCGACGTTGCTGCGGCAGATCGCCGAGCTGAAGACCAGCCTGCCGCAGGCGCGGGTGCATCTGTTCGATCCGCTTGGCGGCTATCGGGGCGATGCTCCGCAGCAGCTGCGGCCGAACCTTGCGAACGCGCAAGTGGTGGTCAGCCTCGACGACGACCTGCTCGGGCCGGGCGCGAGCCAGGCGATCAACGGCCGCACGTGGGGCGAACGCCACGGCGACCTCGACGTGAGCCGGCGGATGCGGCTGTTCATGGCCGAGACGACGCCGACGCAGACCGGCGCCAGGGCCGACCGGCGCATCAGCGTTCCGCCGTCGCGGCTGGCGATGCTCGCCAAGGCGATCGCCGGCGGGGGCGAGGTGACTTTGACCGAAGCCGAGCTCGCTTGGGCAAAGGCGGCGCGGGATGCGCTGGAAAATGCCCGCGGGCGCTCGCTGCTCATCGTCGGCCGCTTTGCGCCGCCGCAGCTCCAGGCGCTGGCGGTCCAGGTGAACCAGGCGCTCGGCAACGTCGGCAAGACATGCGAGCTGGCGCCGCCGCTGACCTATGTTCCCGGCGCGGGCGGATCCTTCCTCGATCTCGTGCGCGACATCGAGGCGCGGCGCGTGTCGGCTTTGTTCGTGCTCGCCGCCAACCCCCTCTATCAGACGCCCGGCGACATCCCCTTCGCAGCAATCTACGCGAAGGTGCCGGTGCGGGTGCACGCCGGGCTGCACGTCGACGAAACCGCAGCGCTCAGCAACTGGCACCTGCCGCTCAACCACGCGCTCGAGGACTGGAGCGACGCGCGCTCGCCGGACGGGCTCGCGACCATCATCCAGCCCGTCGTGAGGCCGATGTACGACAGCCGCTCACAGCACGAGATCGTCGCTGCCCTGACTGCGGAGGAAGCGCAGCCTGCCCAACAGATCGTGCGCCAGACGTGGCCGCAGCTTGCCGACGGCGCTGCCTGGGCCGGAGCGCTCAAGACCGGTTTCGTCGCGATGCCGCAGCAGGCAGCGACGGCTGCAGCGACGCCGCTGCCGTCCCTGAACCTGCCCGCTCCCCGGAGCGGCGAGGTCGAGATCGTCATCCGGCCCGATCCGACGATCCACGACGGCAGCTTTGCGAACAACGGCTGGCTGCAGGAGCTGCCCAAGCCCTTATTCAAGACGACGTGGGAGAATGTCGTCGCAATCAGCCCGCGGCTCGCGACCGACCTGAAGGTCGACAGCGGCGACATGCTGCGGGTCGAAAGCGGCGGCCGCGCCGTCGAGGGGCCGGCGTGGGTCCTTCCGGGGCAGCCGCACCGCGTCGTGACCCTGTACCTCGGCTACGGGCGAAAGCGCGGAGGAAGGATCGGCACCGGCATCGGCTATGACGCTTATCGGATGCGCGGACTCGCGCAGCCGTGGAACGCCGTCGGAACGGTGAAGCCGACCGGCGCGAAGACGAAGCTCGCGACCACCCAGGAACAGCATCTGATGGACGGCGAGGTTGAGGGGCTGGTCCGCACCGTCACGCCCGAACAGCCTTCCGCGCTTCGCCACGATGAAGAGGTCGACGCGACCTCCTTCTATCCCAAATGGCCGCAGGGTAAGCCTGCGTGGGGCATGGTCATCGACCTCGACCGCTGCATCGGCTGCAACGCCTGCGTCGTCGCCTGCCAGGCGGAGAACAACGTGCCGGTCGTCGGCAAGCGGCAAGTATACGAGGGGCGCGAAATGCACTGGCTTCGCGTCGACCGTTATTATGCCGGCGAGCCCGACGATCCCGAAACGCATTTCGAGCCGGTGCCGTGCATGCATTGCGAGCAGGCGCCGTGCGAGATGGGCTGCCCGGTGCACGCGACGGTGCACAGCCCCGAGGGGCTGAACCTGATGGTCTATAACCGCTGCATCGGGACCCGCACCTGCTCGAGCTATTGCCCGTACAAGGTGCGGCGGTTCAACTGGTTCGACTACACCACCGATGCGCCTTCGCCCACCGAAGCGCAGCGCAACCCCGACGTCACGGTGCGCGGCCGCGGGGTCATGGAGAAATGCACCTACTGCATCCAGCGGATCGAGGCGGCCACGGTCCAGGCCGATATCGATAACCGGGCGGTTCGCGAGGGCGAGGTGACGACTGCGTGCCAGCAGGCCTGCCCGGCGCAGGCGATCAGCTTCGGCAATCTCGCCGACGCTGAGAGCGCGGTGGCCAGGCAGCGCCGGAGCCGGCGAAACTATGCGTTGCTCGCCGAACAGGGCACGCGGCCGCGGACTACCTATCTCGCCAAGATCGGAGACAAATCCGATGGCGAGTAGAACGCCCGCGATCCCGCTCAGCGACACCTATCGCGAGATCACCCGCGACGTCGCGCGTATTCCGCTGCAGATGCCGGCGCGCATCCCGTGGCTGATCGCGCTGATCCTCAGCCTCGCGCTGCTCGCTTTGTTTCTCGCCTCGGTGACCTGGCTGTTCGCCCGCGGGGTCGGCATCTGGGGCCTCAACATCCCGGTCAACTGGGCGTTCGCGATCCACCTTTACGTGTGGTGGCTGGGGCTCGGCCACGCAGGGACGTTGATCTCCGCGATGCTGCTGCTGATGGGGCAGGACTGGCGCAACAGCCTCAACCGCTTCGCGGAGGCGATGACCGTCTGCGCAGTGATCTGCGCGGGGATGGAGCCGATCCTCCACCTCGGCCGACCATGGTTCCTCTACTGGATGTTCCCCTACCCCGCCACGATGGGCGTTTGGCCGCAGTTCCGAAGCCCGCTCGAATGGGACATCTGGGCGGTCCTCACCTATCTCACCGTGTCGATCCTCTTCTGGTACATCGGGCTCGTTCCCGACCTCGCAACAGTCCGCGACCGCGCGAGAAAACGCGGCTGGCGAGTTTTCTTCGGCATCTTCGCATTGGGCTGGCGCGGATCGGCGCGGCACTGGGCGGTGTGGAACAAGACCTACCGGACGATCGCGGCAATTGCCGTTCCGCTGGTGGTCTCGGTGCACAGCGAGGTATCGCTGCTGTTCGCCTCGGGCCAGATCCCCGGCTGGCACTCGGCGATCTTCCCGCCTTATTTCGTGCTCGGCGCCGCCTTCTCGGGGTTCGCGATGGTGGCGATGATCGCCATCGTCATGCGCCACACCTTCCAGCTCGGCCACATCGTCACCGCCCGGCACCTCGACGTGCTCGCCAAGGTCACGCTCGCGATGGGGATGATGACCGCCTACGGCTATGTCTTCGAGGTTTTCGACGGCTATTATTCAGGCGAGCTGCGCGAGATCGCCACGCTCCACGACCGCTTCTTCGGCGATTATTCCTGGGCCTATTGGGGCGCGGTCTTCTTCAACTTCGTTCCGCTGCAGGGGCTGTGGCTCGCCCGCGTCCGCCGCAGCCCGGTGCTTCTGTTCCTGATCAGCACCTCGGTGGTGGTTGGCATGTGGCTCGAGCGCTACATGATCCTCGTCACCAGCCTCTACAAAGACTTCCTGCCGTCGAGCTTCGGCTATTATCACGCGAGCTTCTGGGACTGGAGCACCTACATCGGGATGCTCGGGCTGTTCATGACGCCCTTCCTGCTGTTCGTCCGCTTCATTCCTTCGATCTCGATCTTCGAGGACAAGGAAGTGCTCGCGCGGGAACGCGAGGAGGCACGCCATGCCTGAGCCTCTTCTCGGTTACATCGGCGAATTCGGCACGCCCGAGGCGCTGCTCGAAGCCGCGAAACGGGCGAGAAGCGACGGCTTCGAATGCATCGACGCATTCAGCCCCTTCCCGGTCGAAGGCATGGGGGATGTGCTTGCGCTCAAACGCGACCACCGCATCGGCTGGATCACCATCGGCGGCGGCCTGTTCGGCATCCTCGGCATGCTCGCCATCCAGCTGTTCGTGAATGTCGATTATCCGATCGAGGTCGGCGGGAGGCCGCTGTTCGCCTGGCCGGCGTTCGCCGTCGTCGATTTCGAGCTGATGATCCTCTGCGCTGTCGTCTTCGCCGTCGCCGGCATGTTCGTGATCATCGGCCTGCCGAAACTCTATCATCCGGTCTTCGGCACCGCGCGGTTCGGCCTAGCGTCCGAGGACCGCTTCTTCCTCTACATCGACGCGCAGGATCCCAAGTTCGACCCCCAGCAGACCCGGACCTACCTCGGTAGCCTCGGCGCCTGGACGGTCGAGCCGGTGCGGCCATGAGAAGGGTGCTGCTCATGACCGCACTGGCCCTTGCCGCATGCCACCAGAACCTGACCATGAGCGACCAGAAGAAGCTCGCCGAATGGGAACGCTCGAGCGTCTTCCGCAACGGCAAGGTGCTCCAGGTGCCGCCGGACGGCAGCGTCTCGCGCGAGCAGGACCTCGCGAACGTGCTGGCCGAAAAGCCGCCGATGAGCCTCGCGCTCGTCGAGCGCGGACGCGAACGCTTCAATATCTTCTGCTCCGAATGCCACGGCCCGGGCGGCGACGCCGACGGCATGGTCGTCCAGCGCGGCTTCCCGTGGCCGCCGAGCTTCCATGAACTCCGCCTCGTCAATGCGCCGGACGAGCATTTCGTCGACGTGATCACCCACGGGTATGGCGCGATGTACAGCTATGCCGACCGGGTGCCGCCGGCCGATCGCTGGGCGATCGCCGCTTACATCCGCGCGCTGCAGCGCATCAAACCGCCGATAGTCGACCGTCCGAACGATCAGGGACCGATGCGATGAACCGCGACCGCGCGCTCCTCATCGGGGTCGCCGGGCTGATCGGCTGCGCGATCGGTCTCGTCTTCGCGCCGCGCGAGGCGCTGATCGCGTGGCTGGTGTGCTGGCTCGGCT
>Ga0207661_10000579_pt1 | contig 23347 bp, 19 predicted proteins | sample KBSC713LmetaG_FD_184337 | JGI IMG/M metagenome (GOLD analysis project Ga0207661, IMG submission 184337) | Corn rhizosphere microbial communities from Kellogg Biological Station, Michigan, USA - KBS C7.1-3L metaG (SPAdes) (version 2) | ecosystem: Host-associated > Plants > Roots > Rhizosphere ...
GCGCAGCCATAGACTTCGGCAAACGCGCGCAGCTGTGAGTGCGAGCCGAAGACCAGGTCGACGCGGGTGCCCGTCCACTTGACCGCGTTCGTCTTGCGATCGCGCCCTTCATACGTGCCGTCAGCGGCCGGATGCCACTGGGTGCGCATGTCCAGGAGGTTGACGAAGAAGTCGTTGGTCAGCGTCCCCGGCTTGCTGGTGAAGACGCCATGCTTGGATTTGCCAGCATTGGCGCCGAGCACACGCAGACCACCGACGAGGGCCGTCATCTCGGGACCGGTGAGCCTTAAGAGCTGCGCCCGGTCGACCAGGGCCTCCTCGGCTATCATGTACTGATGTTTGCCGCCGATGTAATTGCGGAAGCCATCGGCACGCGGCTCGAGCGGCGCGAACGAGGGAACGTCCGTCTGCTCCTGCGAAGCGTCCATCCGGCCGGGCGTGAAGGGCACCTTCACGTCGACGCCGCCGTCCTTCGCGGCCTTCTCGACCGCGGCAGCACCTCCGAGCACGATCAGGTCGGCGAGCGAGACTTTCTTGCCGCCCTTCTGAGCTCCGTTGTACTCCTTCTGGATCGCTTCGAGCTTGCCGAGCACCTTCGAAAGCTCCGCCGGCTGGTTGACTTCCCAGTCCTTTTGCGGGGCAAGGCGAATGCGCGCGCCGTTCGCGCCACCACGCTTGTCGGAGCCGCGGAATGTCGAGGCCGACGCCCATGCGGCCGAAACGAGCTCTGACACCGACAGGCCGGACGCCAGGATCTTCGCCTTGAGACCAGCGATGTCCTGCTCGCTCGCCGGCTCATGATCGACCGCCGGAATCGGGTCCTGCCAGATCAACGTCTCCTTCGGCACCAGCGGGCCGAGATAACGCTGGATCGGTCCCATGTCGCGGTGGGTCAGCTTGAACCAGGCGCGAGCAAACGCATCCGCGAACTGCTCGGGATGCTGATAGAAGCGCCGCGAGATCTTCTCGTAGGCCGGATCCATCCGCAGCGAGAGGTCGGTGGTCAGCATCGTCGGGACGTGCTTCTTGGACGCGTCGAAGGCGTCGGGAATCGTCGCCGACGCACCTTTCGCCGTCCACTGCTTCGCGCCGGCCGGGCTCTTCGTCAGCTCCCACTCGTTTTCGAACAGGTTCTTGAAGAAGAGATTGCTCCACTTCGTCGGCGTCTGCGTCCAGGTAACCTCGGGCCCGCCGGTGATGGCGTCGGCGCCGACGCCGGTGCCGTGCCTGCTCTTCCAGCCGAGGCCCTGATCCTCGAGCGCGCCGCTTTCCGGCTCCGGTCCGACCAGCGACGGATCGCCGGCACCGTGGGTCTTGCCGAAGCTGTGGCCGCCGGCGATCAGCGCAACGGTCTCCTCATCGTCCATCGCCATGCGGAAGAACGTCTCGCGGATGTCCTTGGCTGCCGCGATCGGGTCGGGGTTGCCATTCGGCCCTTCCGGATTGACGTAGATCAGGCCCATCTGCACCGCGCCGAGCGGCTCGGCAAGCTGACGTTCACCGCTATAGCGTTCGTCGCCCAGCCACGTGCCTTCCGGACCCCAGTAGAGCTCTTCGGGCTCCCACACATCGGGCCGGCCACCCGCGAAACCAAACGTCTTGAAGCCCATCGACTCCAGCGCGACGTTGCCGGCGAGGATCATCAGATCGGCCCATGAGATCTTGCGGCCGTATTTCTGCTTGATCGGCCAGAGCAGGCGGCGCGCCTTGTCGAGGTTCGCATTATCCGGCCAGCTATTGAGCGGTGCAAAGCGCTGCTGTCCGGCTCCGGCGCCGCCGCGGCCGTCGGTGATACGGTAGGTGCCCGCACTGTGCCAGGCCATGCGGATCATGAGGCCGCCGTAATGGCCGAAGTCGGCCGGCCACCACTCCTGAGACTCCGTCATCAGGGCGTGGAGGTCCTTGACCACCGCGTTCAAGTCGAGCGACTTGAATTCCTTGGCATAGTCGAACTCCCTGCCCATCGGATCGGACAGGCCGGAGTTCCGATGCAAGACCTGGACGTCCAACTGCTTCGGCCACCAATCACGGTTTGAATGTGTACGTTGCGCGCCCGAAAACGGGCACTTCGGTGTGTCGTCCATGGTTGTCTCCTGTAATGGTTCTTGGGGCTCCGCCCTGCCCAAGGTGGCTGCAATCTACGCATCGCGCGTCATCAGGGGAAATTGACTTTAATGATCGCAGCGATAAGATTATCTTATGATAAACGTGACGCTGCGACAGCTCCGCTATTTCGATGCGCTGGCCCGCCATGGCCATTTCGGGCGCGCGGCGGAGGCCTGCGCAATCTCGCAGCCGGCGCTGTCGATGCAGATCAGGGAAATGGAGGATGCGCTCGGCGGCGCGCTGATTGAACGGAGCCTGCGGCAGGTCGCGCTGACGAAGTTCGGCGAGGAACTCGTCCATCGCGTCCGCGACATTCTCCGTTCGGTCGATGAACTCGGCGATTTTGCGCGCGCCTCGCGTGATCGGCTAGCGGGACGGCTGCGCATCGGCATGATTCCGACGATTGCTCCTTACCTCTTGCCCAAGGTTATCGAAAATCTCGCGCGGCTGCATCCGGAGCTCGACATTCACGTCCGCGAGACGCTGACGCCGAAGCTGATCAAGGAGGTCGCCGAAGGCCGGCTCGACACGGCCATCGTGGCGCTGCCGGTGTCCGAGCCCTTGCTGACCGAGGTCGCCCTGTTCACCGAAAATTTCCTGCTGGTCCGGCCGGGCGACGACGAGGGAACCCCGGTACCAAGCCATGAGAGACTGCGCGAGATGCGGCTGCTTCTGCTCGAGGAAGGGCACTGCTTTCGCGACCAGGCACTTGCGTTTTGCAACATGCAGTCGCCGCCCCGCGAGGTGCTGGATGCAAGCTCGCTGTCGACCCTGGTTCAGATGGTGGGCGCCGGGATCGGCGTGACCTTGATTCCGGAAATGGCGGTGGCCGTCGAAACGCGCTCGGCTACTGTGTCGGTCGCGCGCTTCAAAAATCCGCAGCCGTCGCGAACCGTCGGCATGGTCTGGCGCAAGACAAGCCCGCTTGCGGGACAGCTGCAGCAAATCTCGGAGGTGGTATGTCTCGCGGCCGGCAAGGGGCGCGGGCAAGGCAAAGCCGCACCGTCGTCGCGCCATATCGGGACCAACTCATGATCCGCCCGGCCCGAGCGGAGGAATATGACGATATCGCCCGCGTCTGGATGGAGAGCTGGGTCTCGACCGGACTCGCGGAGGCGAGCCCATTCCTGCTTGCGAATATGCGCGCGCGCATCCGGCGCGAGATCGAGCACGGCTGGAGCTTGTTCGTCGCCGAAGATCACGGCACGATCGCCGCCATGCTGGCGCTGCACGTGCCAAAATGCTATCTCGACCAGCTTTTCGTCGCGCCTCAATATCAAGGCCGCTCACTCGGCCGCGAGCTGCTCGCCTTTACCCGAACGCAATTGCCTGACGAAATCTGGCTGCGCTGCGCGCGCGGGAACGAGAAGGCCTGGCGCTGGTATGAACGCGAGGGCTTTGTGTTCGAGAAGGAGGAGGTCGAACCGATGAACGGCCTCATGATGAAGTATTATCGCTGGCGAAAACGCGCGTGAGACTCATCGCGTGGCTTGCAAGGGAGCTCTGCACCCTGTAGGTTGCGCTCTCAATTTCGTCAACTTTCGTTTGAAAGCCTATGTTGCGCAACGTCGTCGCCGCCGCCTTCGTGTCATGCCTTGCGGCGGCAGGATGGGCCCAGTCTCCACCAGCGCCATCCGCGCCGGCGACACATGCAACCACCAAGCCCGCCAGGAAGGCCGTAACGAAAGCGAAGTCATTCACGACAGCCCTGATTGCCGCCGCGAGCGGCCCCTGCAGTCTTGGCGTGATTTCCGCGGTCGGCGATCGCTTTTCCGTGCAGAAGTTTGGCCTCACCGTATTCGAGAACGAGCAAAGCCTTGTCCCCATCGAAGACTGGGGACTCGACGATCTCGTGCTGGCGGCGGGTCCGCGCGGCGATGGGCTCCGACCCCTCAGTGAGGAAAATTGCGTACCCCCGGGGGGCATTCGAGCCGTACTTCAATCCAAAATCGAGATTGTTGCCAGATCCGCGAGAAGGGCTGTCGGCGATCGTGCGCAGCTTCACGGCAAATGCAAATTGCGAGCGCTATCTTGTCGTGACCCGGGTTCGCGGAGAGATCCCGGGTACCCGTCTGCAGGTGGACGGCATCGGAGCGTACAATCAAGGGCTCGGATCCTTGTTGCGGCATTCGCATCTGTTTACGGTTTTTGCCGTGCACGTGCTCGACGGCAGGACCTACGAGAACCTCGACCGGCCGTTCGCAGGGGTCGGCGCGAGGCTCTCACAAAGCATGAGACTGACCGAGGATCCGCTCAACAAGCTCGATAACTCGCAATTCCCCGAACCGCCATCCTCGGCTGCAGGCAGCGCGAATCTGCGCGAAAGAACGCGCGCGCTGCTGGCGGCGCGACTTGACCAGACGCTGCCTGACTATCTCAAGCGGGAATGACGCGGACTCGACACCAATTCGACAAGAGTTTGGGATAACCCTCCATTTCCTTGCGCGTTCGGGTAATCACGTCATTGACGAGAGAGACACACACGATGATGCAGCTCTATTGGTCGCCGCGCTCACGCTCCTTCACCGCGCTCTGGCTGATGGAGGAGACCGGCAAGCCCTACGAACGCGTGCTGACCGATATCTCGACCGGCGCGCAGAAGAAGGCGGAATACCTCGCCATCAATCCGATGGGCAAGGTGCCGGCGCTCAGAGACGGCGAGGCGACGCTGGCCGAAGCCGCCGCCATCTGCGCCTACGTCGCCGAGCGCTATCCGGATGCGAAGCTCGCTCCGCCGCTCGGCGATCCCCAGCGCGCGAAATATCTGTACTGGTTGTTCTTCGCACCGGGCTGCGTCGAGCCTGCGATGGTGCAGATCGCAACCAAGATCGAGATGAACCCGGTCGCCGCCGGCTGGGGCGAGGCGGGGCGGGTGTTCGACGTACTCGACGTTGCGCTTGCCAGGGGTCCGTGGATCCTCGGCGAGAAGTTCTCCGCCGCCGACGTCGCGATCGGCTCGGCGCTGAATTTCTGCGTGCGGCTGTTCAAGATGGTGCCGTCGCGGCCGTCGTTCGAGGCTTATCTCGCCCGCTGCATCGCCCGGCCCGCCTTCCAGCGCGCCGAGAAGATCGCGGCGGGTTAGTTGGAATTATTGTTCTTCAGCTCTTCCGGCCGCGGCATCGAGATCACGTTGTAGCCGGAATCGACGTAGTGAATCTCGCCAGTGACGCCGCCGGAGAGATCGGAGAGCAGATAGAGCGCCGAGCCGCCGAGCTCATCGAGCGTGACGCCGCGCCCGAGCGGCGAATGCTTCTGCTGGAACGCGAACATCGCTCGTGCATCGCCGATGCCGGAGCCGGCAAGCGTGCGCACGGGCCCTGCCGAAATCGCATTGATGCGGATGCTGCGGGGGCCGAAATCGGCAGCGAGATAACGCACCGAGGCCTCAAGCGCAGCCTTCGCCACGCCCATGACATTGTAATTCGGCATCACCCGCATCGAGCCGCCGAACGTCAGCGTGATCATCGATCCGCCCGTCTCCGGCATCAGCTCGGCGGCGCGCTTGGCAAGCTCGGTGAAGGAAAAGCAGGAGATCAGCATGGTGCGCGAAAAATTCTCGCGCGTCGTGTCGGCGTAGCGACCCTTCAGCTCGTTCTTGTCGGAAAAGGCGATGGCATGAACCAGGAAATCCAGCCCGCCCCATTTCTGCTTCAGCGTCGCAAACACCGAATCGACGCTGGCGATGTCTTCGACGTCGCAGGATAGTACCTGCTCTACCCCGAGCGATTGCGCCAACGGCTTGACCCGCCTGCCGAGCGCCTCGCCCTGAAAGGTGAACGCCATCTCGGCGCCCTGCGCGGCCAGCGTTTTCGCGATACCCCAGGCAATCGAATGATCATTGGCAATGCCCATGACCAGGCCGCGCTTGCCCTTCATCAGGTCGTTCATCGTCCCCTCACTCCACCCACGTGATGGGACAGACCTTACGCATCCAGCCGCTTGAACACCAGCGTGGCGTTGGTGCCGCCGAAGCCGAAGGAATTGGAAAGCACGGTGGCGAGCTTGGCGTTGTCGACGCGCTTGCGAACGATCGGCATGTCCGAAAACACCGGATCGAGCTCGGTGATGTGCGCGCTTTCGCAGATGAAACCGTTGTTCATCATCAAGAGCGAATAGATCGCCTCCTGCACGCCGGTGGCGCCGAGCGAGTGCCCGGTCAGCGCCTTGGTCGCCGCGATCGGCGGACACTTCTCGCCAACGCCGAACACCTTCCGGATCGCCTCGATCTCCGGCGGATCGCCGGCCGGCGTCGAGGTGGCATGCGGGTTGATGTAATCGATCTTGGTCTTCACGGTCGACAGCGCCATCTTCATGCAGCGCTCAGCGCCTTCGCCCGACGGGGCGACCATGTCGTAGCCGTCGGAGGTCGCGCCATAGCCGACGATCTCCGCATAAATTTTCGCGCCGCGCGCTTTCGCGTGCTCCAGCTCTTCCAGCACCACGACGCCGGCGCCGCCGGCGATGACAAAGCCGTCGCGGCTGATGTCATAGGGGCGCGAGGCGGTCGCGGGCGTGTCGTTGTATTTCGACGACATCGCACCCATCGCGTCGAACAGCACCGACAGCGACCAGTCGAGCTCCTCGCAGCCGCCGGCGAAGATCACGTCCTGCTTGCCGATCTGGATCGTCTCATAGGCGTTGCCGATGCAATGGTTCGAGGTCGCGCAGGCCGACGAGATCGAATAATTCACGCCCTTGATCTTGAACCAGGTCGCAAGCGTCGCGGACGCGGTCGAGGACATGCCTTTGGGCACGGCAAACGGCCCGACCCGCTTCGGCCCCTTGGTGCGCGCGATGTCGGCAGCTTCGACCAGTGTTCGCGTCGACGGTCCGCCAGAGCCCATGATGATGCCGGTGCGCTCATTGGAGACCTGCGACGGCTCGAGGCCGGAGTCCTGGATCGCCTGCTCCATCGCGACGTGATTCCACGCGGCGCCCTCGCCCAGGAAGCGCATCGCACGGCGGTCGATCACACCGGACGGATCGAGCGTCGGCGCGCCCTGCACCTGCGAACGAAAGCCGAGCTCGGCATATTTTTCGGCGCGCGTGATCCCGCTCTTCGCCTCGTGAAGGCTCGCAAGCACTTCCTGGGTGTTGTTTCCGATGGATGAGACAATGCCCATCCCGGTGATGACAACCCGCCTCATATGTGCCTCGTCCCTACCTTTATAACTCTGTCTCGTTGCGCGCTGTTTTCGTTCAGGTTGGAGCCGTGCCCTGCTTGAACAAGCCGACCTTCAGGTCCTTGGCGCGATAGATAATCTTGTCATCGACGGAAAGCCACCCGTCGGCGATGCCCAGCACCAGCTTTGAGCGCATCACGCGCTTGATGTCGACGTTGTACACAACCTTGCGGGCGTCGGGCAGTATCTGGCCGCCGAACTTCAATTCGTTCAGACCCAGCGCACGGCCGCGGCCTTCGCCGCCGATCCAGCCCAGATAGAATCCAACCATCTGCCACATGGCGTCGAGGCCAAGACAGCCGGGCATCACCGGGTCGTTCTTGAAATGACACCCGAAGAACCAGAGGTCTGGTTTCACATCGAGCTCGGCGCGCACCAACCCCTTGCCGAATTCGCCGCCGGTTTCGTTGATTTCGCTGATCCGGTCGAACATCAACATCGGCGGCAGCGGCAATTGTGCGTTGCCCGCACCGAACATCTCGCCGCGGCCACAAGCCAGCAAATCCTCATATTCATAACCGCTGCGCCGATTAAGCATATCAAACTGCCCTCTCTCACAATCCCCGATTGAGCGCTTTCCGCGAATAGAACCTGCCTGAACATGGGAAGCGCACCAAACCACTTTGGTTCGGCGCGAATTCCGAAAGGCCAAGAAGGCCTTAACGGGTGCTGGCGCTTCGCAGTGCCAAAATCGGTTCAGCGGGTCCGGCGCTGCTCTAACATAGGCCCTTGCCAACGGCAAAGCGCCCTTTAGGGGTTAAATGGCCGTATTGGCCCGTAAGTTCCCGGGGGTGGACCTGGGCTGTTTCTAGTTGCGATAAACTTGCATCTAAAGGATTTCCTTCATATATTCCGCCGAGATAGTCGGATTGAAGAGTGCGGTGCCAAGAGTGGATACGAGCGATAACCGTTCAGACTTGAACGATGACACCGCGCATGCGGCAGGACGTCAACCAGCCCTGACCGGCTGCCCGTGGCACGATGTCAACGAAATGCTCCAATCCGCGGGGCTGCGCCCCACGCGGCAGCGCATGGCGTTGGGCTGGCTTTTGTTCGGCAAGGGCGCTCGCCATCTGACCGCTGAAATGCTTTACGAAGAGGCGACGCTGGCGAAGGTTCCGGTGTCGCTCGCCACCGTCTACAACACGCTGAACCAGCTCACCGATGCCGGCCTCTTGCGCCAGGTCTCGGTCGACGGCACCAAGACCTATTTCGACACCAACGTCTCGGCGCATCACCACTTCTATCTCGAGAACAACCACGAGCTGGTCGACATTCCCGATCCGAATCTCGTGCTCTCGAAGATGCCTGACGTGCCCGAAGGCTACGAGATCGCGCGCGTCGACATGGTCGTGCGCTTGCGCAAGAAGCGCTGAACTTCCTCAAACCGATTGTTGATCGTCATTCCGGGATGGTGCGCTAGCACCAGACCCGGAATCTCGAGATCCCGGTTTCGCGCTAAAGCGCGCCCCGGGATGACGCGCTTGTCGCGCGTCAATTCACATGCTCGTCGGCGTAGACGCCCCACAGCCGCTGCTGCTCGATCCAGCCGTCAAAGCCCTGGCCAAAGATGTGGCACCAATGCGCGTCGCATTTCTTCACCTGCGCCACGACGCCGGCCTGCAGCCTTGCCGCGATGCCGCTCGATGAATCCGCGCTGTCATAGAGCGGCGCCAGATCGTCCTTGTTCTTCATGGTGACGACCGCGGTACGTCGGCCCGACAACAGCGAATGATAGACCCAGCCTTCCGCACCTTCGGAGTCGCGCACGCGCCGCCAGTTCTCGAACTCGGCGGTGATTTCGACCGGTAGCCCCGAGCGCGTATAGACCCAGGCGACGTCATTATCCTTGGTGGGACCGGCGCGGACATTCACGTGATCGGATTTCAGGCTGACGTAGCGCGGAACGGGCAGACCGCTGGTTGTCACCGCGGTGTCCTTGGCGGTGTATCCGGTGGAGACCGAGGCTCCGAGCAGGAGACCCGCGAGTACCGCAACCACGCCAAACCGCCCCAACGCAAACGCCATTAACCCGTCTCCTGCCCAGCCGCTCCAACCCGATGCTGCGAGCCGAAAGCCGAACCGCGCCCGATCCCCGAATTCCCCTGCCCCGTTTCCCCTGGCCCTACCAATGCCGGGGTTTGCCGGAGTTCTTGTCTTGGGCCGGCCTTCTGCTAGAGAGGACGGAACGCCAGCAACCAAGACGCGCCCGAAGCCCTCCGACGAGTATCCGAGGGATCAATCGGGAACCCCAGGAAACGCCGGGACTGAGCGGCAACGGCAGTGTCGAACACCCGGGTTAATGAGACCTAAACGGCCTCATGTGAGCAAGACATGTCGGTTAAGAAGAAGCCTCTCGTCGTCGTCACCCGCAAATTGCCGGACTCGATCGAGATCCGCATGCGCGAGCTGTTCGACGCGAGGCTCAATCTCGACGATACGCCGATGAGCGAGGCCGAGATCGCCGAAGCGGTCCGTACCGCCGATGTGCTTGTGCCGACCGTGACCGACGAGATCACTGAAGACCTGCTGAAGCAGCCGGACTGCAAGCTGAAAATGATCGCCAACTTCGGCAATGGCGTCGACAATATCGACGTGGTGGCCGCCCATGCGCGCGGCATCACGGTAACCAATACGCCAAAAGTTCTGACCGAGGACACCGCCGACATGACCATGGCGCTGATCCTCGCCGTGCCGCGGCGCCTGGTCGAGGGCACCTCGATCCTGACCGAAGGCAAGAACTGGCCGGGCTGGTCGCCGACCTGGATGCTCGGCCATCGCATCGGCGGCAAGCGCCTCGGCATCGTCGGCATGGGCCGCATCGGACAAGCGGTCGCACGCCGCGCGCGCGCCTTCGGCCTGCAGATCCACTATCACAACCGCCGCCCGGTCGCGCCCGTGATCGCCGACGAGCTCGGCGCTACCTATTGGGAGAGTCTCGACCAGATGCTGGCGCGGATGGACATCATCTCGGTGAATTGTCCGCACACGCCGGCGACCTTCCATCTGCTTTCGGCGCGGCGGCTGAAGCTGATCCGCAAGGAGGCCTATATCGTCAATACCGCACGCGGCGAGGTGATCGACGAGGACACGCTGATCAAGCTGATCGAAACCGGCGAGATCGGCGGCGCCGGCCTCGACGTCTACGAGAACGAACCCGCCGTCAATCCGAAGCTGGTGCGACTCGCCAAGCACGGCAAGGTGACGCTGTTGCCGCATATGGGCTCGGCCACCATCGAAGGCCGCGTCGAGATGGGCGAGAAGGTGATCATCAACATCCGCACCTTCCTCGACAACCACAAGCCGCCCGATCGCGTGCTGCCGAGCATGCTGTAATTGTAGGGTGGGCAAAGGCGCTCTTGCGCCGTGCCCACCATGACTACCACGGTGGGCACGCTTCGCTTTGCCCACCCTACGATTCTGCGATCCTGATTCGAATTTCAAACAGCTAAACGCGATGTCATCGCCCGCCTTGTGCGCAATTGCGCACTGGAGCGGGCGATCCAGTATTCCAGCGGCGGTCGTACTTGAACCGAGAGGCCGAGGCGTACTGGATGCCCCGCTTTCGCGGAGCATGACAGCGGAGGGGATGTGAGTCAGCGACCCCGCGGCACGATTTGCCCGAGTCTTGCGATACATCGCCCTCGAAGAGACCGAGGGCGCAGGGAATGCCGGGTGCCGTTGCACCCGCAACCTCGTGTGCGGCAAAAGCGCAAGGAAATGCACACGAGTCATCACAGGTACAACCGAACACACTCCGGCATTTCCCTGCGCGATGTTGGACGACTTATTCCGTGCTCTCCTCGGCGTACCGGGCTTGTTAGTCACCGTCGCCTGGCAGGGGTTTACCTGCGCAAGCTTGACACCAGCGTCGGGGTGCCGGGACCACACGGCTTTGTCGAACGTCTCACACGCGCTTCGTCGCTGCGCGCCATCAACGTCCACCGCAACCCGCCTCACGTTTCGTGACGATTGGCCGTAACGTCCCTCTTCTCGAGGCGGGCTGTCGCGAATATAGGAGCGAATTACGATTTTCCGCAATAGCGGACGACTGCGACAAAGTAACACGACGGGCAATTTGCGCATGGCGCATATGCGCGAACTGCCCGTCGTGTTGAATCTGCAGCAAGCCGCGTCTCAGCGACATGCGGGGAAACAGACCCGGGTCTCGCTTCGCTCACCCGGGCTACGCGCTGTGACACCATTGCGAGCTGTAGGACGGGCAAAGCGCAAGCGTACCCACCCTCCAGACTTAAGGCTTCAGCGGTGCCCGCTTAGATCCGTGATGGTCAGCGCATCGCCGTTGAGCGGGTTGAGCGGGTCGCGCGCGTAGCGCAGCGTCTCGAAGCGCATGTTGCGCGCGTCGATCATCAAGAGTTTGCCGACCAGGCCTTCGCCGAAGCCGACAATCTCGCGGATCGCCTCCAACGCCATCATCGAGCCGAGCACGCCGCTGAGCGCGCCAAGCACGCCGGCCTCCGCGCAAGTTGGAATGGTGCCCAGCGGCGGCGGTTCGGGAAACAGGCAGCGATAAGTCGGGTTGAACTCGCCCTTGTCGTTCTTCTCGTGCGCGCGGATCGTGGTCAGCGAGCCGTCGAAGGTGCCGAGCGAAGCCGTGATCAGGGGACGCGCGGAGAGAAAGCAGGCATCGGAGACGAGATAGCGCGTCTCGAAATTGTCGGAGCCGTCGAGCACGAGATCGTAGCCGCCGATCAGCGCCATCGCATTGCCGGCGGCAAGCCGCGTGTTGTGTGCGGCGAAGCGGACATGCGGATTGAGCGCATACACGCGCTCGGCGGCGGTATCGGCCTTCTGCCGACCGATATCCGGCGTGGTGTGGATGATCTGGCGCTGCAGATTGGAGAGCGACACCGTGTCGTCATCGACCACGCCAAGCTCGCCGACGCCGGCCGCCGCAAGATACATCAGCGCGGGCGCGCCGAGCCCGCCGGCGCCGATCACCAGCACGGAAGCCTCCTTCAGCGCCTGCTGGCCCGGCCCGCCGACCTCATGCAGCACGATGTGGCGGGCATAGCGTTCGAGTTCGTCGGCGCTGAGCATAGTACCGTTATATCCTAACTTTTACTCTGCCGTCATTGCGAGGAGCCAACAGGTCCGCGCGAACGCGCGGCCCGATGACAGGCTCCGCGACGAAGCAATCCAGACTGTTTCCGCGGAAAGATTCTGGATTGCTTCGCTCCGCTCGCAATGACGCCGGTTATCTGATCGCACCCTTTTCTCCATGAACCCCAGCACAACTGTTATCGACCAAGCAGATGTGCTTTAATCGGATACATTCAATCACCCCCCGGGATTTGTCATGAGATCGTGGCTGGCAGCAACCTTGATGTTCATGACCATATTCTTGACGGCCGGGGTATCGGCACAGGCGCAGACGGTGGCGCCACCTGCGGCCAGTGCCAAGCCAAAGGCGGTGGCGACGGTGCCGATCCGTCCTCCCGCGCTGCAGACGCCGACCGATACGGCCAATGCCATGGCTCAGGGCGAGCGGCTCGCACTACAATCCGATCTCGCCTGGGTCGGCGAGTATAATGGCGCGATCACCGGCGATGTCAGCGAGCGCATGATCGCCGCCATCAAGGAATATCAGAAGGCGAAGGGCGGCAAGCAGACCGGCGTGCTCAACCCGCAGGAACGCGCCGTGCTCGCCGAGACCGCGCGGCGGCGGCAGGAGAATGTCGGCTGGAAGATCGTCACCGATACCGTGACCGGGGCGCGGCTCGGCATCCCCACAAAACTGGTGCCGCAGCAGACCAGCGATGCCGGCGGCACCAAATGGAGTTCGCCGACCGGCACCACGCAAATCCTGCTGACGCGGCGCAAGGAGGCCGGTCCCACCACCGCGAAATTGGCCGATCGGGAAAAGAAAGAGCCGGGACGCACGGTCGACTACACCGTGGTGAAGCCGGACTTCTTCGTGCTGTCGGGGCTGCAGAACCTCAAGAAGTTTTACCTGCGCGGCGCCTTCAAGGGCGACGAAGTCCGCATCATGACCATTCTCTACGACCAGGCGGTGGAGAACACCGTTGAGCCCGTCGTGATCGCGATGTCCAGCGCGTTCATTGCCTTTCCGACCGGCGTGCAGGGACCCGCTCCGCGCAAGACGGTCGAATATTCCACCGGCCTTGTCGTGAACGACGACGGCACCATCCTCGCCGATCGCGAGGCGACCGATGCCTGTCAGGCGATCACGATCCAGTCGCTCGGCCATGCCGATCGGCTCGCCGAGGACAAGGATCACGGCCTGGCGCTGCTGCGCATCTATGGCGCGCAAGGTCTCAAGCCGCTTGGACTTGCGGATGGCGCGGCGAAAACCAGCGTCGACATTGTCGGCATCGCCGATCCGCTGAATCAGGCTGGCGGCGCCGCGGTCACCAGCGCAAAAGCGCAAGTGATGCAGGTCGGCACCGGCGGCGATCTCGCGCTATCGCCTGCGCCGGGAATCGGATTTTCCGGCGCGCCGGCGCTCGATGACGGCGGCAAGTTTGCGGGGCTCGCGCTGCTAAAGCCGGTGGTGGTTGCGACCGCCGCTCCGACCTCCGCCGCACTGGCGACGCAGGCCGTGCTGGTGACGCCGGATAGCGTGCGCGCTTTTCTTAAAGCCAATGACGTGACCGCGGCGGGCACTTCGACCGACGCGAAAGCCGCGGTCGTGCGCGTGATCTGCGTGCGGAAGTGATTTCACCTCGCCCCGCTTGCGGGGAGAGGTCGGATTGCGAAGCAATCCGGGTGGGAGCTCTCCGCGAGTCCAACTCTCATCGTTATCGCGGAAGCAGCCCCTCACCCCGATCCTCTCCCCGCGAAGAGCGGGGAGAGGGAGTAGAGCAAGGCGCGATCGCGCAGACTCTATGTCTCATACAAGCGGCAGATAGCCGAAGCGCTGCATCTGCTCGCCGTGATCTTGCACGATGCGCTCGACCTGGGCCCTGGTCAGCACTTCCTTCCACTGCCCCGCCCGCCCCTCGCGAAAGAAGCTTTGATCTGAAACCTTGGGCCGCTCGCGAAATCCCCTCTCCTGCTCCTGCGCCCGCAGCCTCGCAAAAGACGAGTGCTCGATCGCCTTGCGCAGCTGACGCGGCGTGAAATCGATCAGGAGATGCCGCGCCAGCGCGGCAAATGTCTCCTTGGGCTCAGCCAGCATGTCCTCGTAGCGCATGATATGCAGCGCGCGATTTGGCGTGCGGGTCCAGCTATGGACGTGCTGGCTCCAGGAGCCGTGAACCTCGTAGACCGCGATGTCGTTGCCTTCGGTCTCGGCGTTCTCCAGCGACATGTAATGGATCGTCTGGTCCACGGGACGGCCAGCATGATGGGCAAAGGAAATCGCGACATCGAGCGGATTGCGGACGATGTAGACCGCGCCCGCGGTCACGGAGAAATTGATGGTGGAGTGGCCGCGGTCCATCACCAGGCCGTTGTGCGTCTTGACGAAGATCATGCCTTCGGCTGCATCCGCCACCTCCTGCTGGACCACATGGCGGGTCGCCGCGATCTCGTCCCGGTGCAAGGCATTGTCCGGCGTAAAGCCGAGATGATGGGCATAGCTGACTAGGTCGATATCCCAGGTGGAGAAGCGGGCCATCTCGTTGATGTCCTGCTCGTCGCGCTCGCCCATGGTGAGCTTGACCAGATTGTGCAGGAAGGCGCGGGCCCAAGTGTTGCCCGACTTCGGATAGGACGCGATCCAGACGATCCCTGATCTCGCTGGCATAATCCCCGTAATCCCCGACATGCTAACGGCTTAAGCCCTATCCGGCGGTTGAACCATACCGGCTCGGTTCGGACTGTTGCCATTCGGCAACAGTCCGATGTCAAAGCAGGCCCCGGCCCGGACGGTTCCGTGACACCCGGGTGAAAACAAGCCAGTTTGAATCTCGAATCGAACGATAATTGATAACGGGGCCTGAAGGGGCATTAATGCCGCCGGTCGAACCATCACTGCGTGCCTCTTTGCTCACCGGCGCCTCCGCACTCGCGCTCTCGGTGACGAACACGGTTGCGCATGGCCAGACGACGCCAGCGCCCACGCCGCCGCCCACGTGGCAGGTGTGGGTCGAAGGCGCAGCCTTCTTCGGCGCGGGCGGAAATTTCAACGTTCCCTATCTGCCCGGCCTTAGCGCTCCCTTCACGTCGTTCAAGCCGCAGGATGGATTCGAATACGCCTTTGGCGTCGACTTTGCGCCGCAGGGGCAGCCCTATCACTACGTCTTCGATTTCCGCTACGGCAGGACCGGAACAGACACCGGCTTCGCCTCGACCGCATCGTCGAGCTCCTCGAGCAAGTTCGTCCGGATCCCTCCTCCGAGCCCCTTCTTCACCACGATCTTCGGCACGCAGACCAATACCAACTCCACTACAAACTCCTCCCAGGTGACGAAGAAATGGGAGAACCATCTCGCCGCGGACTTCATGTTCGGCCGGGAGCTCGGCGTTGGAAGCAACAAGCCGGAATTGCTGTTTGGCGTCCGCGTCGCCGACCTGCACGCCACCGCGCAGTCGCTGATGAACGGCCAGACCAACACCACCACCAACATCACGCGAACCATCTACTCGTCGTTCGTGGTCGGCGGCCACGTCACCAACAGCACGCTGTCCAGCTCGTCGTTGTCGCAGGCCTTCGCACGCTGGAACAGCGAGTTCTTCGGCGCTGGTCCGCGCGTCACCCTGACCGGCGGCGTCCCGCTCGCCGGCTCCTGGTCGTTCGAATATTCGGGCAGCATCGCCGGCCTGATCGGCGACCGCTCGCTGGCGCTCACGCTCGTCAACGGCAACAATACCGGCCTGTTGTGGCTCAACAGCGGAACGGCCTTCGTGTTCAACGCCGACGGATTTGCCGCGATCGCGTTCAAATTCACGAAAAACTTCAAGGTCACTGCCGGCGTGCGGGCGGACTATTACAACGCCGCGCTCAAGACTTTTGACATCAATACCGGCGCGCTTGCCAATATCGACCGGCTCTATTGGGGGCCGTTCCTGCGGCTGACCGGCTCGTTCTGAAACGGCCGCTCAAAGTTGACGCGCCGCGCATGAACCTCATCGAACCGATCCTGTTCCAGGCCAAATGCCAGCCGGAAGCGCCGGCCTTGTGCGCGCAGGGCGTCGACGTCGTCAGTTACGGCCGTCTCGTGATGCAGATGAGCATCATCGCCAACCACGCGACGTCGCGCGGGCTCAAGGCGAAAGATGTAGTGGCGCTCTCGATCGAGGAGCCGCTGCTGCATGCGGTGGTCATCCTCGCTCTGACCCAGGCCGGCATGGTGACGGTTTCGGTCGCGGGCCATCCGCCGCCGCCCGGGCTGAAGATCGATGCGGTGATTTCGAGCCGCGCCTATCCATTCGCGCCGGCCGCGCGCCACTTCATCCTCGACATGTCCTGGATGAGCGGCAATGCGGCGCCGATCGAAACCACGCCGTCGGGCGCTGACGCCAGCGACCAGCCGTGCCGGATCATTCTGACCTCAGGCACCACGGGTGAATCGAAGGCGGTCGCGCTCAGCCATGCGATGGTGATGGCGCGAAACGCGCGCTTCGAATACGCGCTGGGCAACCGGCTTCCGAACGTCTCGCGGCTCTACATGAACATGGGGCTCGCCGCCGCGCTCGGCTTCCAGTTCCTGACCCATATTCTGGCGCGCGGCGGCACGCTGTTCTTCCGCGGCGACAGCATGGAGAACACGCTGCGCTCGTTCGAGATCTTCCGCATCGAGGCGATGCTCGCTACTCCCACGACGCTGTCGCAGCTGCTGGCCGTCTGCGACCAGCATCCGCTGATCGACGTGCATCTCGACACCATTCTCTCGAGCGGCAGCCTCTTGCCAAAATCGCTGCTGGAGCGGGTCAGGCCGCGCCTCTGCTCGCATCTCGTCACCGGCTACGGCTCGACCGAGACCGCCATGAGCGCGACCGCGCCGGCGCATCGCATCGCCGATATTCAAGGTGCGGCCGGCTATGTGACGCCGGGCATACGGATCGAGATCGTCGATGAGGCGGATCGGCTTTTGCCGGCCGGAACCGAAGGCATCATCCGCATCGCGAGCGAGTTCGGCATCGATGGCTATCTCGATGATGCGATCGAATCCGCCGCGGTGTTTCGTAACGGCTGGTTCTATCCCGGCGATCTCGGCTCGCTCAAGCCAGACAATCTGCTTGTGATCTCCGGCCGCCAGAACGACGTGCTCAACGCCGGCGGCGGCAAGATCGCCGCCGAAAAGGTGGAAGCAGCGCTTCTCGCCTACAGGGGCGTGCGAGAAGCCGCGGTCTTCATGCGGACCAGCGCAAGCGGCGTCGAAGAAGTCTGGGCCGCGATCGTCACCAGCGAAACGGTCGACGCCGAAGCGTTGCGCACCCATTGCGCCGCGCATATGCCGCATGTGTTCGTTCCCGTCCATGTCGTGCCGATGGACCGGCTGCCGGTCAACGCCACCGGCAAGGTCGACCGGCCACGCCTGAAGGAAACGCTGTCGAAACCCAACAGCTGAATTCAGCTGGGAAAAGCGGGATTTCCGTACGGATAATACCGCTTCAAATCGACATTCCTGTACGGCAGCGCGTCGAGATGGATGGTGCCGAGGAGCGGCTGATCCGGCTCGACCAGCAGAATCGTCTTGGCAAAGCCGTTGTCGTCAAAGCCCTTGCGGAAATGCACGCGCGACTTGATCGCGAAGGCCTTGAAGGAGTGGATGTCGAGCCCGAGGGACGCAAGCGAGAACGGCTCCATGAGCTGCACCAGATAGGTCGAGAGGACGAGCACATTGTCACGGCCGAATTTGACCACGACCCAGAACTGGCCATAGCCTTCTACCGCCTTCAGGATCGTGCCCTGGATGCGTACCGGCTCGCCCGCTGACTCATCGACGCGACCGCCGATTTCCATGTCGAAGGCGTCGCCAGCCTTGGCGCCCATCTCCTTCAGCTTCGCGGTGGCCGCAGCGTCGGCGACGGTCGCGATGATCACTCCCGAAAGATCCTGCGCGATGATCTCCTTGAGCAGGAATGTCGCCGACCCTGACCGGTCCGAGTGGTCGGCGAGCACGACCGGCGTCTCGCCCTTGGCGATCGCCTGCTTTGCCAGCGCCACGCCCTCCGCGATCGAATGGATTTTGGTCGAGGAGAGCAGCGCCTCGCGCTTGCGCCAGGCCAGATCGGCGATGTCTTTCGCGATTTCCTCGGCGCGTTTGGCATCGCCATTGGTCAGCACCTGGATGGTGATGCCGACATCGGGCACGTCGGCGAAGGGAAAGCCGAAGAATACGTTGACGAAGACGTCGACCTCACGCGCTTCCCAGGTGAGCGCGCGCTGGGTCAGATCCATCCAGGGCGAGGCGCCGGTCCACATCCGCACCGTGGCGGTGAGGATCGGCACTTTCCTCACCGCATGCGCAGGCTTGTAATCGCTGCGGATCGCACGCACGAGCATCCGCGCGGCACGCTCGCCTTGCAGGTATTCGTCGTAATGCGGGAAATATTTCACCGCAAAACCCATGTCGGCATGCTTGAGGAACTCGTCATCCTCATTGCCGTGCAGATCGAAGGTCGCGGCGATGAAGGCCTTCCGGCCGACGACCTCGCGCACCCGCCGCGCCAGTTCGGCCTCCGGCCGCATCACGCCGCGCACCGCCATCGCGCCGTGGACGCAGAGATAGACGCCATCGAAGGGACCTTGCGTCTTCAGTTCGGCAATCATCTTGCCGACAAAGATTTCGAACGCTTCCGCCGTGACCCAGCCCGAGCCGGTATAGGTCTTCGGCCACAGCGGCGATTCGATGCCGACGAGCTCGACGCCGTCGAACTCGCGCGCCATCTTCACGAAGCCGCCCATGTAGGATTTCGGATAGGCCTTCAGCAGCTCTTCGCCTGACGCCGGCGAGCCCGGATAGATGAAATCGGAAAGCGTGGTGTCGTTCTTGAGGAATGTCACCGTCTCGTGCGCGAAATGCAGCACGGCGATGCGGATGTTCGGAGCCATCGTTTTCTCACCCAAGCCCAAAGCGCACGCCGGCATCCGCCAGGCCGCCGGCCATTCCGATCGGCGTGCCGTCGGCGCGCCAGCAGGCCGCGCCGGTCAGCATGCCGTCGTCAGCGAACTGGATCGCATTCATGCCGCCCGCGACGGTCGCCATCTCGACCACCTGATGGCCCATCGCGCGCAACTTGGCGCGAACGCTTTCCGGGATCGCCTGCTCGACCTCGAGCGCGTTACCCTCGGTCCAGACCCGCGGCGCCTCGACCGCTTCCTGCAGGCTCATGCCGTGGTCGATCAGATTGATCAGCGCCTGCATCGCGCTCGGGAAGATGCGCTTTCCCCCGGGCAGGCCGAGCGAGTACACGAGCTTGCCTTCACGCAGCGCCATCATCGGCGACATCGAAGTGGTGACGCGCTTGCCTGGCGCGAGCGACAGCGCGTGGCCCGGCCGTGGATCGAACAGGTTCATGTAGTTGTTCGCGATGGTGCCGAGACCTGGGATGAGGAATTTGGCGCCAAAGAGATTGTTGATGGTCTGCGTGGTCGCGACCACGTTGCCGAAGCCGTCGGCCGCCGTCATGTGGGTGGTGTAGGCGCTCTCGAGCTGCCTGACTCCAGCGTCCCACTTCTTGGCGCGTGTCAGGTCGAGCGCGTCGCGCCGCTCGCGCGCATATTCCTTCGACGTCAGCCGCTCTACCGGCACGTTGATGTAGTCAGGGTCGCCGCTCGCCGCGGCGCGGTCGGCAAAGGCGATCTTCAGGACTTCGGCAAGGAGATGAATGGTCTCCGAGGTGCCGAAGCCGAGGCTGCGCAGATCATAGGCTTCGAGGATGTTCAACATCTCTGTGATATGCACGCCCGAAGCCGCGGGTGGTGGCGGCCCGAGAATCTCCCAGCCGCGGTATTCGCAGCGGATCGGCAGCCGCTCGACGGTCTTGTAGCCGGTGAGATCCTCCTTCCGGATGAACCCGCCGTGCTTCGTCATGTAGTCGACCAGGATATCGCCGAGCGGACCGTGATACAGCGCGTCCTCGCCGTGCTGGGAGATAGTGGTCAGCGTCTCCGCATATTCCGCCTGCACGACGCGCTCGCCGGGCTTTAGCGGCTCGCCCCTGGGCAGGTAGATCGCCGAGATAGGCTTGTCCTTCAGCATCTCCCTGGCGCTATCGGAGATGCATTCATGCAGGTATGGCGTCGCGAGATAGCCCCGCGCGGCATGCTTGATCGCGGGCTGCATGACATCAGCAAGGCTCATGGTTCCGAAGCGGCGCAGCGTCTCGCACCAGGCTTTCAGCGAGCCAGGGACGGCGACCGCCTTCGGCCCGGTGAGGTTCTCGTCGTCGACGGTGTCGAACACGTCGTGCGGGGAATTTGGCTTCGAGCGATAGGTGTCGGGCTTGACCATCGCCGGCACCGTGCTCTGGCCGTCGAGGAAGCGATGGTTGCCGTCGGAGGTGCGGATATGCGCCATGCCGCCGCCGATGATGCCGACCATCATCGGCTCGACCACGGTGAGCGTGAACAAGGTCGCAATCGCGGCGTCGATGGCGTTGCCGCCCGCGGCCAGCATCTCCGCGCCCGCGGCGGAGGCCAGCGGATGATTGCTCACCACCATCCCGCGGCTGCCGGCGGCCGGCTGCTTCTGACAGGTGAAGGTCGTCGCCGTCCGATCGCGCCAGTTGCCGCTCATGGTCGCTCTCTGCCCTTGTTTTTGTTGGGCGCGATGTGAGCGGCAATTCCGGGGCCGGTCAAGCGGCCTGCCACAAAGGTTAACGCTTGATAACCACTCCGGTATTTGCACGGATTTCGGATTTGTCGCAAATGTGGCATAATCTCGCATCGTTGCCGGCTTCTGATTCGGACTTTGGATTGGCCCGGAACGTCCTGAGCGAGAACAGCTCGGCTGTCGCAGGTCGCGACGGCACTCAGTACGGCGTATCCGATGCCCTTGAAACCATCCAAAGGATTTCTACCGAATGCTCACGATCGTATTGGCCACTCAAAAAGGCGGCAGCGGCAAGAGCACGCTCGCCATCGGCCTTGCGCTGGCCGCGCGGCAGGCCGGTCACATTGTTCGCCTGATCGAGACCGACCAGCAGGGAACGCTTTCGAGATGGCAGGGTCGCCGCGGCATCTCGGATCTGCTGGTCGAGACTGTTTACGGCGCCGACGAGATCGAACCTCGCCTGCAGCGACTTGCGCGCCACGGCGCGACGCTCGCGATCATCGACACCGCCGGCGGCATGTCCGCCGCCACGACGGCGGCGATCCGCCATGCAGACTTCTGCCTGATCCCGGCGCGTCCTTCCATCGCCGACATCGAAGCCTGCACGCCGACGCTGGCCACCGTGCGGGCCTGGCAGAAGCCGTTCGCGTTCGTCCTCAACCAGACGCCGATCCGCGGCCAGCGCGTCAGCGACGCCGCCGACGCGCTCGGCGACAAGGCCTCGCGCGAGTTGGACGAGGTGCTGGCGCGCCCCTTCATCGTGATGCGCAACGATCACCAGGATGCGCTCGCTGCCGGCCTGGCGGTGAGCGAATTTTCTCCTTTCGGCAAATCGGCCGACGAGGTCCGTGATCTCTGGCGGTGGGTCGAGACACGGCTCAATGGCGGCGTCGCCGCCGGCGCGGAAGCCACGAGCGACGTTTTGGACGTCGAGTTTCCGATCATCCTATCGCCGGACCATTTGAAGGCGACTACACGGCAAGTAACGCCGCCGCCGCTTCCGACAATGGGCGAGGACGTGACCTCCTGGGATTCAGGCTTCTAGTTTATCAGCCTGCGCTCTCATTTCTGGCATTTCGGACACCAGAAGGTCGATCGTCCATTCTGGGTGAAGCGGCGGATCACGCCGCTTCCGTCCTTGCCGCATTTCTCGCCTTCGCGGTCATAGACCTGGAAGGAATGCTGGAAATAGCCGAGCTCGCCCGAGGTCTGGCGGTGGTCGCGCAGCGACGAGCCGCCGGCCTTGATGGCCTGATTGAGGACATCATGGATGGCGTCGACCAGCCGCTTCGCATGCTCGGTCGGCTCGCGCTTTTTGTTGGCGAGCGTCGAAGCCTGCCGCTTCGGCGACAGGTGCGCGCGATACAGCGCCTCGCAGACATAGATGTTGCCAAGTCCTGCCACGACGCGCTGATCGAGCAGCGCAGCCTTTAACGTGGTTGACTTGCCGGCACAGGCGCGCGCCAGCATCGCGGCATCGAATTCATTGCCGAGCGGCTCGGGACCGAGGCCTTTCAGCAGCGGCTCGTCTTCGATTGCTTCGCGCGCGATGATCTTCATGTAGCCGAAGCGGCGCGGATCGTTGAAGACGATGTCGGCGCCGGAGGACATTTGAAACACTACGTGGTCATGCGCCGCGTCCTTGCCGCGCAGATGGTGGAACTTGCCCGGCGTCTTCGCATCGTCCTTCATCTCGATGCGAAACGAGCCCGACATGCCCAAATGCATCAGCAGCACGTCGCCGGAGCCCAGATCGGCCATCAGATATTTGGCGCGCCGGCCGAGCCCGATGACGGTCTGGCCGGTCAGCCGGGCGGCAAAATCCTTCTGAAAGGGAAAACGCAGGTCCTTGCGGCGGGCTTCGGCGTGCAGAATTTTTGCACCCTCCATGACAGGCTGCAGGCCGCGCCGGACGGTCTCGACTTCGGGCAGTTCAGGCATGGAGGTCGATCACCTGCAAGTCATTCACCTTACGACAGTGACGTGATAGCCCCATTGCGCCGGGCGCGCTATGGTCCGGGCGGCTAGTGCCCCGCTTTCCGAAGTTCGTAAGCCTCGCGGCAGGCACTTCGCGAACTTCGGAAAGCAGAAGGGGCACTAGCAAAATTATCATGCTAGTGCCGCTTATCGATTTGAAGTTCCTGAAAGATTTTGCGGCTAACCGTGCAGGAACTTCAAATCGGCGGCACTAGTGGAGTTGTCGAGTTATGAACCGGCCGGACGAAACCACCCATTTTGGCTTCCGCGACGTGCCGCTGGACGAGAAGCAGACGCTGGTGAACGACGTGTTTCACAGCGTGGCGGCGCGCTACGACCTGATGAACGACCTGATGTCGGCGGGCCTGCACC
>Ga0207661_10000580_pt1 | contig 23346 bp, 22 predicted proteins | sample KBSC713LmetaG_FD_184337 | JGI IMG/M metagenome (GOLD analysis project Ga0207661, IMG submission 184337) | Corn rhizosphere microbial communities from Kellogg Biological Station, Michigan, USA - KBS C7.1-3L metaG (SPAdes) (version 2) | ecosystem: Host-associated > Plants > Roots > Rhizosphere ...
GGAGGCGAGACCACGAAGGCAGTCGCGAACTTCCCCGTCTCCGGCGAGCCGATCCCACCTGCCGTCGCGCATTGGCTCGGCCGGATCAAGGCGGCCGCCGCCCGCGCCAACGCCGATCTGGGGCTCCTCGATGCGGACCTCGCCCAGCGCATCGCCGAGGCAGGCGACCGGATCGCCGCGGGCGAGCTCGACGACCAGTTCCCGATCGACGTCTTCCAGACCGGCTCGGGCACGAGCTCGAACATGAACGCGAACGAGGTGATCGCGAGCCTCGCGGGCGACGACGTCCACCCGAACGACCACGTCAACATGGGGCAGTCGTCGAACGACGTCTTCCCGTCGGCGGTGCATCTCGCCGCGCTCGACAGGACCGTCAACGAGCTGCTGCCCGCGCTCGAGCTGCTCGCGGGTGCGCTCGAGGACAAGGCGGAGGCGTTCGCCGACATCGTCAAGTCGGGGCGTACGCACATGATGGACGCAGTCCCGGTGACGCTCGGCCAGGAGTTCTCGGGCTATGCGGCACAGGTCCGGCAAGGCATCGCGCGCCTCTCGGACGCGCTCCCGCGGCTCGGCCAGATCCCGCTCGGCGGCACCGCAACCGGCACCGGCCTGAACACGCACGCAGAGTTCGCCGGGAAGGTCCGCGACCTGCTCCGCGCAGACACCGGCCTGCCGATCTCGCCCCCCGCCGACCCGTTCGAGTCCCAGGCCGCCCGCGACGGGCTGGTCGAGCTCTCGGGCGCGCTGAAGGTCGTCGCGGTGTCGCTGACGAAGATCGCAAGCGACCTGCGGCTGATGGGCTCGGGCCCGCGGGCGGGGCTCTCGGAGCTGTTCCTGCCGGAGCTCCAGAAGGGCTCGTCGATCATGCCGGGCAAGGTCAACCCGGTGATCCCCGAGGTCGTGACGCAGGTCGCTGCTCAGGTGATCGGGAACGACGCGGCGGTCACCATCGGCGGCATGAACGGCCAGTTCGAGCTGAACGTCTACGTCCCGCTCATCGCGCGAAACCTGCTCCAGTCGATCGGCTTGCTCGCGAGCGCGTCGCGGCTGTTCGCAGAGAAGTGCGTCGCGGGGATCGAGCCGAACCGCGAGCAGAACGAGTCCTACGCGGAGGGGACGTTGAGCGCCGCAACCGCGCTCAACCCGTTCATCGGCTACGACAAGGCCTCGGAGATCGTCAAGGAGGCCGTCGCCTCCGGCCGTTCGCTGCGCGAGGTCGCGCGCGAGGCCGGCGTGGAAGAGGGTGTGCTCGACGAGGCGCTCGACTTCCACAAGATGGCCCGCCCCCACGCCTGAGACGGGCCGGGCCGTCGAGCCTGGACGGCGGGGGAGGGAGGCGACACGCTCGGCGGAGCGACGGCGCCGAAGGCTGACATTTCACACGCAATCCTCGAATGGGGGTACCTGCTTGCCCTTTTTCCGAGGCGTAGTTAGGTTGCCCTCGGCGCGACCCTCGGGGTCGGGCCAGACGGGAAACCTTCACAAGGGGAGAGAAATGAGGAAGCCGTTCCTCGCGCTCCTGACGGGAGCGCTTGTGGTCGTCCTGACCGTCGGCGTGGGGGCATCCACGGCCGGCAGCGCGGCGCCCACGGCAAACGAGCCCGCCGCACGCGGGACGGACAGCCTGCCGAACCCGCTTGCAGACAAGCAGGAAGCGCTTCGGCTGAAGGCGTTCGAGATGCAGGCCAAGGGCCAGATCCCCCAGGGCGCCAAGGTTGGAAAGGTCGCCAAGGGGCAGTACGTTCAGCTGACCCGCGAGGGCGAGGACTCGATCTTCACCGTCCTCGGCCAGTTCGGGAACCAGATCAACCCGACGTACGGCGGCACTGCGGGCCCGCAGCGCAACCAGATCGACGAGCCTGACCGCACGACCGACAACACGACGATCTGGACCAGCGACTTCTCCCAGCCGTACTACCACGACCTGCTGTTCGACGACGCCCCCGGCGCGAACTCGATGCGGAACTGGTACATCGAGCAGTCGTCCGGTCGTTACGCCGTCAACGGCGAGGTCACCGACTGGGTCGACGTGCCGTTCAACGAGGCGAACTACGGGTCGGACTACTGCGGTGACATCGTGTGCGCACGCACGTGGCTGTTCGTCCGCGACTCCGTCAACGCCTGGTACAACGCGCAGGTCGCGGCCGGCAAGACCGCAACTCAGATCAACGCCGACCTGGCGAAGTTCGACATCTGGGATCGGTACGACTACGACGGCGACGGGAACTTCAACGAGCCGGACGGCTACATCGACCACTTCCAGTCGATCCATGCCGGCGTCGGCGAGGAGACCGGCGGCGGCGACCAGGGCACCGACGCGATCTGGTCTCACCGCTGGTACGCCTTCTACAACAACATTGGGGTGACCGGGCCGGGCTTCAACAAGTACGGCGGTATCCAGATCGGGAGCTCGAACTACTGGATCGGCGACTACACGATCGAGCCGGAGAACGGCGGCGTCGGCGTGTTCTCGCACGAGTTCGGCCACGACCTCGGGCTGCCGGACGAGTACGACACGTCCGGGAACACGGGCGGTGCCGAGAACTCGACAGGCTTCTGGACGAACTGGTCGAGCGGCTCGTACGGCAACAACGGCGACCCGGCCGAGGGCATCGGCGACAGGCCGTTCCACGCGAGCGCGTGGGACAAGGCGTTCCTCGGCTGGCTCAACTACGAGATCGTCGGCCCGGGCCAGAAGAAGAAGGAGATCAAGCTCGGTCCGGCGGAGGCCAACACGAAGCAGGCGCAGGCCGCGGTCGTCGTCCTTCCGGACAAGCACGTGACCGTGAACCTCGGATCCCCGTACGCGGGGTCGAAGTTCTACTTCTCGGGGTCGGGTGACAACCTCGACAACATGATCTACAAGTCGGTCAATCTCGCCGCCGGGTCTCACTTGACGGCGCAGGTTCGGTACAACATCGAGCCGGACTGGGACTACGCCTACGTCGTCGTCTCGACCAACGGCGGCACGACGTGGACCGGCGTGCCGACAAATCGCTCGACGAACACCAACCCGAACGGCCAGAACTTCGGCAACGGGATCACCGGTAACTCGGGCGGGTGGATCGCGCTCGACGCCGACCTGTCGGCCTACACGGGCAACGTTCTCGTCGGCTTCCGCTACTGGACCGACGGCGCTGCGACCTATCCAGGCCTGTCCATCGACGAGATCTCGATCGCCGGCGGTGCAGTGGACGGCGCCGAGGCGGACGGCGGCTGGACGTACAAGCCGGCCACCGGCGGCTTCCGGGTGACGACCGGGACCGAGGAGCAGTCGTACTTCAACGCCTACTTCGCGGAGAACCGGCAGTACCTCGGCTACGACGCCGGTCTCCAGACCGGGCCGTACAACTTCGGTGGCTCCGTCGGCCCGAACTGGGCCGAGCGGTTCCCGTACCAGGACGGCCTGCTGGTCTGGTACTACGACACGTCGCAGTCGGACAACAACGTCGGCGACCATCCGGGCAGCGGCCTGATCCTGCCGATCGACGCCCATCCGCAGATGCTGCACTGGGCCGACGGCTCGGTCATGCGCCCGCGGATCCAGTCGTTCGACTCGACGTTCACGCTCGCACCGACCGACCCGTTCACGCTGTACAGGGCGGGCGTTGCGGTCAACGTGCCGTCGCAGCCGGGCGTGCCGGTCTTCGACGACATGAACACGTACTACGTCGCATCCGACCCGGGCGACGCGAAGTGCGGTGTGAACCCGAGGCCGGCTGCGTGTGGCCGGGCCGCGTGGGTCAGCGTGAACAACCCGCACACCGGGACGTCGATCCGCATCAAGAGCCTGACACCGGGCGGCTTCATGCAGGTCGAGGTGACGCCGCCGAAGTAGTCGGCAGACGTCACCCCAGCATCGCGCGACGGGCGGGGAGACCCCCGCCCGTCGCCGTTCCTCCGTGTCTCAGCGGATTGGAGGAGGCACGCAGGGCCGACTCGGCAAGCGGAGCGTCACCCGGCTCCCGAGCGTTCCCACGGCGCGAAACGCGAACGGGCTCCCACAAGACTGCGTCGGCAGCCGGAAGCTCGCGGCGAACCGCCCGGCGCGCGTTGCCCGCACGACCATCTGCCTTGATCCCCGCAAGGCCATCGCCGTCAGCGCGATCCGCTCTCCGGGGTGAAACCCGACGCCGCGGACGACGAGCGACTGCATACCCTCGACTCTCAGCGCGGGGCCGGTGGATGCCGCGCCCGGCGAGACAGCGACGAGCGCGAGGACTGCGACCGCAACGGCGGTCGAGATCCCTCTCATGCAAAGAGGCTAGCGCGCCAGGCTCAGTACGCGACAGCGCCGCGGCCCGTGTCGGCCGCGTGCTTCTGCTCGTCGGCGCGGTAGCTCGAGCGGACGAGCGGCCCGGCGAACACCGAGCCGAAGCCGAGGACCTCACCCTGCTCGCGCAGCCAGCGGAACTCGTCGGGATGCACCCAACGGTCGATCGTCGCGTGTTTCGAGGACGGCTGCAGGTACTGGCCGATCGTGACGACGTCGACGCCGTTCGCGCGGAGGTCGCGCATCGTGTCGACGACCTCGTCGTTCGTCTCGCCGAGACCGACGATGATCCCCGACTTCGTCAGGACGGGGTAGTCGGCGACCTCCTTTGCACGCCGGAGGAGCCAGAGCGCCGTGTCGTAGCTCGCCTTCGCGCCGCGCATCCGCCGATGGAGGCGCCGCACGGTCTCGATGTTGTGGTTGAACACCTCCGGCCGCGCGCCGAGGACGGTCGCCAGAGCCTCCTCCTCGACGCCGAGGAAATCGGGCGTCAGCACCTCGATCGAGGACTCGGGAAGCTTTGCCTTGAGCGCCCGGATCGTCGCCGCGAAGTGGTTGGCCCCGCGGTCGGGCAGGTCGTCGCGGTCGACGGACGTGACGACCACGTGCTCGAGGGCCATCGTCGAAGCAACCTGCGCCAGCCGGAGCGGCTCGAGCGGATCGGGCGCATGCTCCGGTCGTCCCGAGTTGACGTAGCAGTACCGGCAGGCGCGCGTGCACGTGTCGCCGAGGATCTGGAACGTCGCGGTGCCGCGACCCCAGCACTCGCCGATGTTGGGGCACCGCGCCTCCTCGCAGACGGTCACGAGGCTCGCGCCGTGCAGGAGCTTGCGGACGTCGTAGTACCGCCCGTCGGGGCTCGGCGCGCGGACCTTCATCCACTCGGGGCGGCGCGGACGCTCGGCGACGGGAAGCGACGTCTGCATCTCGTTCATCTTATGGACGGGCGCGCCCGGACCTGCGTGCCTCAACGCACTGAGAGGCGGTCGTGGACGGGCTGCGGCCAGAGGCCGGCTCCGTCCTCCGCCGGCAGCTCCTCGAACTCGAGCCCGAACACCTCGGCGACCCCCTGGGCCGCCCCGGGTCGCACGTCGGCGACGGTGACCGGCGTGCCGAGCTCGGCCTGCATCGACGTGAACTGTGCGTCCTCGAGCCCACAGGCCGTGATCCACTCCGTGAACGGCGCCGGGTCGAGGTCGACGTTGAGGGCGTAGCCGTGCGTCGTCACCCAGCGGGAAGCGCGCACCCCGATCGAGGCGATCTTGCGGGGCCCTGCAGTGCCCGTCGGCGGCATCCAGACGCCGGTGAGTCCTTCGTAGCGTGTGCCTGCCAACGAGAACGTGCCGAGGGTGCGGATGATCGCCTCCTCGAGGTCGCGGACGTACTTCTTCAGGTCGCGCCCGTGGCGGTTCAGGTCGAGGATCGGGTAGCAGACGAGCTGTCCGGGGCCGTGGTACGTCGACTTGCCGCCACGATCTGTCTCGACGACCTCCACGTCGATCCCGTCCGGCAGGTGGAGCTCGCTCGCCTCGTCGGTTCGCCGGCCGAGGGTCACGACCGGCTCGTGCTCCAGGAGGATCACGGTGTCCGGGATCGCCCGCTGGGAGACCGCTCCCGCGAGCGACCGCTGCAGCGCGAGCGCCTCGCCGTACGGAGTGCGCCCGGGGAGGTCGAGGAGGTAGGCGCCGGTCACGGGACGAGCGTAGCCGCGGTCACGCGGTGGCCGGGGCGAGCGGCTGGCCGAACATCCACCGGTGACCCTCGAGGTCCTCGGCCGTGTAGAGGCGAAGCCCCACGCCCTCGACGTCTTCGAGCGCCCGGATCACGATCGCGCCCGCTGCGACCGCGCGAGCGTGGTGCGCGTCGATGTCGTCGACCTCGACGAACAGGCCGTCGATCACCCACGGGTTGTCCTGCCACCGCCGCGCCGCCTCGCAGGTCTCACGGTGGCGTCGAGGGCCTTCGTACTCGGCGTTCGGCGTCGCGAGCATGACGATCGCGCCGTCCCGCTCGAGCTGGGCGTGCGTCACCGTCCCGTGCTCGTCGGTGAACCGCTGCCCCTCCCGCTCGCGGAAGCCGAACGCCTGCGTCAGCCAGTCGATCGCCGCCGCCGCATCGGCGTAGGCGATCATCGGGACGATTCGCTGCGCCATCGCGCCGTCAGGCGCTGCCGTCGTCCCAGCCTTCCAGCCGCGCCCGGAGGTCGCGGAGGAAGCCGCCGCTGTACGCGCCGTCGACGAGCCTGTGGTCGTACGTGAGCGTGATGTTCATCATCGGGCGGATCGCGATCACGTCCTCGCCGAGGGCGTCCTGCACGACCCACGGTCGCTTGACGAGCGCGTACGTACCGAGAATCGCGGCCTGCGGCTGACTGATCACCGGGGTCCCGTGGAACGTGCCGTAGCCTCCCGGGTTCGTGATCGTGAACGTGCCGCCCTGGACGTCGTCGGGCATGAGCTTCTTCGTCCGCGCCCGCTCGGCCACGTCCGCGATCGCACGGGCGATCCCGAGCAGGTTCAGGTCCTGCGCGTTCCGGATCACCGGGACGATGAGCCCCTTTCCCTCCTCGAGGGAGACCGCGATCCCGACGTTGACGAACGAGCGCGTGACGATCTTCTCGCCGCGGAGCTCGCCGTTGACCCACGGCCAGTCCCTCAGCGTCTCGACGGCCGCCTTCGTGACGAAGGCGAGATACGTCGGGTTGACGCCGTAGGCGCGCTGGAGCTCCTGCTTGAGCCTCTCACGCGCGGCGACGACACGCGACATGTCGACCTCGATCGCGCTGGTCACGTGCGCCGACGTGTCGAGCGAGCGGCGCATATGCTCGGCGATCCCGCGCCGCATCGCGTTCATCGGCTCCTCGTGCTCGGTGCCTGCGGCCATCACCGGTGTGGCCGGCTGGACGACAGGCGCCGGCGGCGGCGGGGCGACCGGCGGTGCGGGGGCCTGTGGTGGAGCGGGGCTCGGAGGCGTGGGAGCGACTGGCGGTGCGCTTGCCTCGACAGGTGCGGGCACGGGCTCGGGCGGCATCGGCGGCGCCGGGGTCGCGGCCTCGGCCTCGGCGGGCGCTGCCGTGGCGGGCGCAACTGGAGCGGCCGCGGCGCCGGACTCGATGAAGGCGAGAATGTCCTTCTTCGTCACCCGGCCGCCCTGCCCGGTTCCGGGAATCGCGCCAGGATCGACGCCGTGCTCCGCGGCGATGCGCGCGACGACCGGCGAGATGAACGTCCTGCCGTTCCCGGCGCCCGTCGGCTGCGGGGCCGGTTCCGGCGCCTGTGGGACCGCGGCCGGCTCGGCGGCGGGCGCTACCGGTGCCGGTGGCTCGGGCGCGGGCGGCGCAACGGGCTCGCTCGGAGTCGCGACCACCGGCTCGGTCGCGGGCTGTTCGGGCGTCTGCTCGACCGCGGTGGCCTCGGGCTCGGGAGTCTCGGCGGGGGCCGGCGAGGGGGCGGAGCCAGCGGGCGCGATCACCGCGAGGACGGTCCCGACCTCGACCGTCTCGCCCTCCTGGACACGGATCTCCGCGACGACGCCTTCGCCGGGGCTCGGCACCTCGGTGTCGACCTTGTCGGTCGAGATCTCGAGCAGCGGCTCGTCGAGCGCGATGGTGTCGCCGGGCTGCTTCAGCCAGCGCGTGATCGTTCCCTCGGAGACGGAGACACCCATCTGGGGCATCACGACCTCGACCTGGGTTCCGGTGCTCAACTCGTCCTCCTCGTCGGGACCCTCGTCCTCAGTATGCGGCCAGCTCGCGCAGCGCAGCCGCGACGTCGTCGACCTGCGGGATGTATGCTTTCTCGAGCGACGGTGCGAACGGGACGGGCGCGTCGGGCGCGGCGACGCGGCGCACTGGTGCGTCGAGTTGCTCGAAGGCGTGCTCGACGATCGTCGCTGCGATCTCGGCGCCGAAGCCGCCGGTCTTCGTGTCCTCGTGGAGCACGAGTGCCTTCGAGCATCGTGCGACGCTCTCGAGCACCGCTTCCCGGTCCCACGGGATCAGCGTCCGGAGGTCGAGCACCTCGACCGAGATGCCTTCGTCCGCGACCCGTGTCGCGGCCTCGTCGGCGGTGTAGACCATCGCGCCCCACGTGATCACGGTGATGTCCTCGCCCTCGCGATGCACGCGCGCCTGGCCGAACGGGGTCGTGTAGCGATCGTCCGGCACCTCGCCCTTGATCCGGCGGTAGAGGTGCTTGTGCTCGAAGTAGAGGACCGGGTTCGGGTCCTCGATCGACGTCGCGAGGAGCCCCTTGGCATCTGCCGGCGTCGCCGGGCACACGACCTTCAGTCCGGGGATGTGCGCGAAGCTCGACTCCGGGTTCTGCGAGTGGAACGGGCCGCCCGAGAAGCCGCCCCCCGACGGCAGCCGCAGCACGATCGGGATCGGCGTGCCCGTGCGGTAGCGCTGCTTCGCGGCGACCGTGACGAGGTGGTCCCACGCGCAGGAGACGAAATCGGAGAACTGCATCTCGGCCACCGGGCGCATGCCCATCAAGGCCGCCCCGGTCGAGCCGCCGACGATCGCCGTCTCCGAGAGCGGCATGTCGAGCACGCGGTGGGCGCCGAACTCCTCCTGGAACCCCTGGGTCACCTTGAACGCGCCCCCATAGACGCCGACGTCCTCGCCGAGGACGAAGACCCGCTCGTCGCGCTGCATCTCCTGCCGCAGCCCGTCGGAGATCGCCTGGAGGTACGTCTTCTCGGCCATTGCCATCAGCGGTGGTGAGGGGTGTCGAGCTCGTCGAGCGTCGCGAAGACTCCGTCCATGACGGTCGAAGGATCGGGGATCGGCGATTCCTCGGCGCGCTGCAGTGCCTCGTGGAGGAGCCGCTTGACGCCCGCGGTGATCTCCTCTTCCTCCTCGTCTCCCATGGAGGCCGTGTCGCGGAGCCAGCTGCGGTAGCGCTCGATCGGGTCGCGCCGCGCCCACTCCTCGAACAGCTCCTTCGGGACGTAGAACGCATCGTCGTGGACTGCGTGGCCTTCCATGCGGAGCGTGACGGACTCGATGAGCGTCGGCCCGCCGCCCTCGCGAGCCTTCTCGATCGCGCGCTTTGCCTCGCGGTACACAGCGAGGACGTCGGTGCCGTCGACGACGACTCCGTCGAAGCCGTAGGCCGCGGCGCGGTCGGCGAGATGCTCGACCGCATACTCGAGGTGCGACGGCGTCGAGTACGCCCACTGGTTGTTGTCGATCACGAAGACGACCGGCAGCCGCCGGACGCCCGCGAGGTTCATGCCCTCGTGCGCGTCGCCTCGGGAGGATGCGCCCTCGCCGCACCAGGCGACTGCGACCCGGCGCTCGTCGCGGATCTTGAACGCGAGCGCCATCCCGACCGCGACGGGAAGCATCGCCGGGAGGTGGCTGACCATCGTGTGGAGCCCGAGGCGCGCATCGCCCATGTGGACGTTCCCGTCCCGCCCGCGCGTCGGACCGTCCTCGCGGGCCATGTACTGGGCGAAGATGCGCCAGGGCTCGATGCCGCGCGTCACGTGGACGCCCATGTCGCGCTGGAGCGGCGTGCCGACGTCGTTCGGCCCCATCGCGGTTGCCACTGCCACCGCCGACCCCTCGTTTCCCCGCCCCGTGTAGAACGACCCGGGAATCTTCCCCTGCTTGTACAGGATGTGACCCCGCTCCTCGATCCCGCGGGTGATCAGCATGTTGCGGTAGATCTCGAGCAGATCCTCGCGATCGAGTCCCGCCTCCTTCACCTGTTGCAGCGTCTCGACCGGCTCGGCCTCGCGAACTGCCATGTGGGCTTCGCTCCCCTTCCTGGGCGACGTCGATGTGACTCTAGCCGCTCGGTAGGAGGGCGACTTGTACCGTTGACGCGATGGCACCGCGGCGGAACTGGATCCAGGAGGAGCGGCGCAGGACGCTTGGCGACTGGGTCGCGTTCTGCCCGTCGTGCGGGCACGTGGTCCGGTACTTCGAGGACCACGAAGACGAGCGGCCGACCGTCTGCCCGCAGTGCTCGACGGCGCTCGTCGCCCGCTGCCCGACCTGCGACGCGCGGATCCCCTCCGCGTTCCAGGTCGAGTGCGAGGACTGCGGCGCGCCGCTCCGTCCCAACGACCTCTTCGGCGGCGCGATCAGGCGACCGGGGCGGTAGTCCGGCCGCGGCCGGAGGCCGGCTTTGCCGGCCGGGAGGCCAGGTGCGGCGTCTGTATTTGCAGCGCAGAAGGAGGGGGCTCGTGGGGGAACCATGGGTTCCCCCACGTCCTAGAACATCGTCCCGACGATCTGCGAGAACTTGATCACGGTGATGGTGTCGGCCTCCGCCACCGGGCGGTTGTAGAGACGGGACAACCACTCGGTGAACTCGTCGAGCCGGCGGATCTCAGGGTTGTCGTGCTCGATCTCGCGCGGCGAGAGATCCGCAAGGGGCTTTACCTCGACCTTGTCGATCACCGCGTCGAAGACCTTCTCGCGCTGCCCGTAGCGCGCGCCGACGAGCACGGTCACGATCATGCCTTTCCGGTACTTCATCGACTTGTCGCCCAGGCGGATCGTGACGGTCTTCCGCCCGGTACGCAGCTGATCCGCGACGACGGGCGAGTAGAAGTTCAGGGCGAAGGTCGGCACTCGCCGCGAGTCTAGGAGAAAGCATCCGCCAGCGCATCGCGCGCCCGCTCGGCCATCTCGCGCTCGCCGCGATAGGACAATGTCGTCGGGGCGTCGTCGAGCGGGAGCCATCGCGCCTCGGACACCTCGACCTCCATTCCGGGTGGCAACGCGCCGATGCGACCCCCCGTCGCGCGCAGGAGGAAGAAGGAGACGACCTTGAAGACGCGCTCCCCGTCCCACGTGTAGACGTAGCGGATGTCACCGAGCTTCCGGTCGAGCGCCGCTTCGACTCCCGTTTCCTCGAAGGCCTCCCGTATCGCGGTCTCCGCCCCGCGTTCCCCCTCGTCGATCAGGCCTTTCGGGAGCGCCCAGACGGCCTTGCCGTCGTCGCGGCGCGGGCGCACGAGCGCGACCCACCAGCGGCCGCGCATGCGGCGGACGAGGACGCCTCCCGCGGAGAATTCGCGGCGCATCAGCCAGAGTGTGCCCGTTCGGACGACGCCAAGATCTGTGTCACACAGACTCAGATCTGACGTGCTATAACCCATTGGCACTCTCCTACGGCGAGTGCCAGAGCAAAGTGTGAAAAACGCAGTTGAGGAGGCATACGCATGGATCTGCAGCCCCTTGGTGACCGACTCATCGTCGAGGTGCTCGACGAGGAGGACGTCACGGCGAGTGGCATCGTGCTGCCCGACACCGCGAAGGAGAAGCCGCAGCGCGGCAAGGTCCTCGCGGTCGGCCCCGGCCCGCGCGACGAGGACGGGGAGTACATCAAGATGGACCTGGAGGAGGGTGACGAGATCATCTTCTCCAAGTACGGCGGGACCGAGATCAAGCTCGGATCCGACGAGGTATTGATCCTGCGCGAGTCGGACGTCCTGGCCAAGGTCGTCGGCGATCGCGCGGCCGTCTAGAGAACGTCCAGGGAGGAATGAGAAAGCAATGGCTCACAAGGAGCTGAAGTTCAACGAGGACGCGCGCCGCGCGCTCGAGCGGGGCGTCAACGCCCTCGCCGACGCGGTGAAGGTGACGCTCGGCCCGAAGGGCCGCTACGTCGTCCTCGACAAGAAGTTCGGGGCGCCGACGATCACCAACGACGGCGTCACGATCGCCCGCGAGATCGAGGTCGAGGACCCGTTCGAGAACCAGGGCGCGCAGCTCGTCCGCGAGGTCGCCACGGCGACCAACGACGTTGCCGGCGACGGCACGACGACCGCGACCGTGCTCGCGCAGGCGATCGTTCGCGAGGGCCTCAAGAACGTCGCCGCGGGCGCCAACCCGATGGGCCTCAAGCGAGGCATCGAGCAGGCCGTCGAGTCCATCGTCGGAGACCTCAAGAAGCAGTCGGTCGAGGTCTCGGGCAAGGAGGACATCGCCCGGGTTGCCACCATCTCTTCGCGGGAGCGCGAGATCGGCGACGTGATCGCGGACGCGATCGAGAAGGTCGGCAAGGACGGCGTCGTGAACGTGGAGGAGGGCCAGACGTTCGGGCTCGAGCTCGAGTTCACCGAGGGCATGCAGTTCGACAAGGGCTACCTGTCGCCGTACATGATCACCGACGCCGAGCGCATGGAGGCCGTGCTCGACGACCCGTACGTCCTGATCGCCAACCAGAAGGTCGGCGCGGTCAAGGACCTCCTCCCGGTGCTGGAGCAGGTCATCCAGGCCGGCAAGCCGCTACTGATCGTGGCGGAGGACGTCGAGGGCGAGGCCCTCGCGACCGTCGTCGTCAACAAGCTCCGCGGCGTGTTCACCGCCGTCGCCGTCAAGGCGCCGGGCTTCGGCGATCGCCGCAAGCGGATGCTCGAGGACATCGCGATCCTCACGGGCGGCGAGGTGATCACCGAGGAGATGGGTCTCAAGCTCGAGAACACGAAGCTCTCGCAGCTCGGGAAGGCCCGCAAGATCGTGATCGACAAGGACTCGACCACGATCGTGGATGGGGCCGGCGACTCCGAGGCGATCAAGGGCCGCATCAAGCAGCTGAAGGCGGAGGTCGAGAACACCGACTCCGACTTCGACCGCGAGAAGCTCCAGGAGCGCCTCGCGAAGCTGTCGGGCGGCGTCGCGGTCGTCAAGGTCGGCGCGGCGACCGAGACCGAGATGAAGGAGAAGAAGCACCGCGTCGAGGACGCGCTGCAGGCGACCCGGGCGGCCCTCGAGGAGGGCATCGTCGCGGGCGGCGGCGTCGCGCTCCTGAACGCGGCGGACTCGGTCAAGAAGCAGTTCGAGACGCTCGAGGGCGACGAGAGGACCGGTTCGTCGATCATCCTCCGCTCGCTCGAGGAGCCGCTTCGGCAGCTCGCGTACAACGCGGGCCTCGAGGGATCAGTCGTCGTCAACCAGGTCCGCGCGGCCAAGAAGGGCCAGGGCCTGAACGTCGACACCGGCGAGATCGAGGACCTCGTCAAGGCCGGGATCATCGACCCGACCATGGTGACGCGCTCGGCGCTCCAGAACGCCGCGTCGATCGCCAAGAACATCCTCACCACCGAGGCGATCGTCGCCGAGGCGCCCGAGAAGGCAGCCGCCCCGATGGGCGGCGGCATGCCGGACATGGGCGGGATGATGTAACAACTGTGGGGGAACCACATGGTTCCCCCACGAGCCCCCTCCTTCCGGGCAGTGCACGGATCGAGCGGGCTTGGGCTCCCGCCGGGCAAAGCCCGGCTCCGCCCGCGAACCGACGTTCACAGATCACCGACGAGGGCCGGCGCGAGTCGGCCCTCGTCGCTTGTATGTCGCCGGGCGGCGTGTGGCTCGATGCGCCAGAATCGGCGCATGACGCTCTGGTCAGGCCGCGCCGAAGGCGAGCTCGATCCCGCCGTGTGGGAGCTCCTGCGCGTCGACGATGTCGAGCTGCTTCCCTACGACTGCACCGCCACGGCCGAGCACGCAGCACGGCTGTACGGAGCCGGGCTGCTCACTTCGGACGAGCTGAGCGAGGTCGAGGAGCGGCTATCGGCCATCGCGCACGAGCCAGAGGCGGTGCTCCAGGCGGACGAGGACGTCCACTCCGCGATCGAGCGGCTGCTCGGACCGGTCGGGCGGAAGATCCACGCGGGCCGTTCGCGCAACGATCAGGTCGCTGCAGCGCTCCGGCTCTACGTCGTCGACGCCTGCGCAGGCGCCCGGGAGGCGATCGAGGCGCTCGCGCTCGTCGCGCTGTCGTTTGCCGAGACAGAGGCCGACACGCTGATGCCCGGCTACACGCACCTCCAGCGTGGCCAGCCGATCACGCTCGGGCACCACCTGCTCGCCTGGGTCGAGATGCTCGAGCGCGATCGCGCGCGGTTCGCGTCGGCGGGTGAGGCCGCGGCGGCGAGCCCGCTCGGCTCCGGTGCGCTTGCAGGGACGACGCTCGGCATCGATCCGCCGGCGGCGCAAGCGCGCAACTCGGTCGATGCGGTCGCGGACCGTGACTTCGCCCTCGACTACCTGTACGCCGCCGCGATGCTCTTTCAGCACCTCTCCCGCATCGGCGAGGAGATCGTGCTCTGGTCGACCGCGGAGTTCGGCTTCGTGCGGCTCCCCGAGACCGCCGCGACGGGCTCGTCGATGATGCCGCAGAAGCTCAACCCGGACGTCGCCGAGCTCGTCCGGGGCAAGGCGGGGACCGCGATCGGCCGCCTCACGGGGCTCCTCGCGACCGTCAAGGGTCTTCCGCTCGCCTACGACCGCGACCTGCAGGAGGACAAGACACCGGTCTTCGCGACGCGGCGCGACGTGCGCCTCGCCCTGCAGGGGATGACCGTCCTCGTCAGCGGCCTCGCGGCCGATCGGGAGCGGCTGGCTGCCGCAGCCTCCGATCCGCTCCTCCTCGCGACCGACGTCGCCGAGGATCTCGTGCGCGGGGGCATCCCGTTCCGGGACGCCCACGAGCAGGTCGCCACGTCGGTACGCGGCGGCACGTTCGAACCGACCGGCACAGCCGAGGAGAGCATCGAGGCGCGCGGCGCGCCCGGCCCGGGCGGCGTCCACGAGGCGATCGCCGCCGCGCGGAAGCGCTTCGGCGGCCGCTGACCGCTCCGCGCGTCGTCGTGACGCCGCAGGGGCTCGGCGGCGTATCTCCGGAAACCGACTCCGGAGGTCGCCGAGATGAAGAAGATCGCAGTCGTGCTGGGGCTCCTCGTGGCCGCCGCAGCAGCCGTCGCCGTGCTCCAGCCGAGCGGAGCGGGGGCCGTCGACCCGTCCGCGACGACCGACTCGGTCACCGTGAGCGGCGAGGGCGTCGTCCTCGCCGTTCCCGACCGCGCCGAGATCTCGGCCGGAGTCGAGACGCGCGCGCAGACGGCGAAGGCGGCGCTACAGGCAAACGCGACGGCGATGGAGCGCGTCCTGCAGGCGCTTCGCGCCGGCGGCGGGACCGACGTGACGACCCAGACGGTGTCGCTCTCGACCTCGTTCGACAACCAGGGCGCCCAGAATGGCTTCGTCGCCTCGAACATCGCCTCTGCGACCGTCGCGTTCGACAAGGCGGGAAGCCTGATCGACGCCGCGGTCGCGGCCGGTGCGAACACCGTCTACGGCCCTTCTCCGTCCAGGTCCGACGCGGATGCGCTCTACCGACAGGCGCTCGCAAAAGCGGTCGCCGACGCGGCGCAGCGCGCCGGAGTCCTCGCCAGGGCCGCGGGTCGCGAGCTCGGGCGCGTCACGTCGATCTCCGAGCCGGGCGCCGCGCCGGTTCCGATCTTCGCGAAGCCGGCGGCGTCGGATGCGGCCACGCCGGTCGAGTCCGGCCCGCAGGAGACGACCGCGTCCGTCAACGTGACCTACGAGCTCCGCTAACGGCTAACACGTTCTGCGGCGGGCGGACAACGCTCGTGTTGACGCAACACGAGCGTTGTCCGCCTCCTGCGCGGTTCGCGGCTCAACCCGTCGCCGGTGCAGGCGCGCTTGCCGCGGCCGGGGATCCGACCGGAGATCCCTTGGGCGCGGTGAGGAGCGCATGGCCGTGGTGCTCCGTGCCATACCCGCCCGGGACCGGGATGTAGAACTCGGGATAGCCCCACATCCCGTGCTCGGAGACGTCGAGCCCCATGCCCTCGACGTGCGGCTCGGTGCGGATCCCGACGGTCACCTTCATCAACCCGAGGACGAGGAACGATGCCGTGAAGGTGAACGCCCCGACGGCGACGAGCCCGAGCGCCTGGATGCCCAGCTGGTGGAAGCCACCGCCGTAGAGCAGGCCGCCACGACCGGTCCCGAGCTTCTCGGCGAGCTCGGGGACGGTCAGGAACCCGAGTGCGAGGGTGCCCCAGACGCCGGACATCCCGTGCGCCGCGAGCGCTCCGACCGGATCGTCGATCCCGGCTCGCTCGACGAGGAGCGACCCCAGCACCACGATCACGCCCGCGACGAACCCGATCAGGATTGCCGCCCACGGCGCGACGAAGGCACAGGCCGCGGTGATCGCGACGAGCGCGGCGATCGCGCCGTTGAGCATCATCGAAAGGTCGGGCTTCTTGATCACGATCCACGACGTCGTCACCGCGCCGAGGACGCCCGCCGCGGCCGCGAGGTTCGTGTTCATCGCGACGTAGGCGAAGAACCCGACGCCGCCGAAGTCGACGCTCAGGGTCGAGCCCGGGTTGAACCCGAACCAGCCGAACCAGAGGATGATCACGCCGAGGGTCGTGTAGGCCATGTTGTGCCCGGGGATCGGCTGGGGCTTGCCGTCGACGAACTTCCCGATCCGCGGGCCGAGGAGCAACGCACCCGCGAGGCCCGCGAGCGCGCCCTGGTAGTGGACGACCGTCGAGCCGGCGAAGTCCTGCATGCCCTTCGAGAAGAGCCAGCCGTCGGGGCTCCACACCCAGTGCGAGACGACTGAGTAGAGCAACGTGAAGACGACGCCGAACACGATGTACACCCAGAGCCGTGTCCGCTCGGCCATCGCCCCCCAGACGATCGCGAGCGAGACGGCCGCGAACGCGACCTCGAAGAGATAGGCGGCCGCGCCGGGGATCGAGCCGAACCACGAGAACGGCTCCGCCCCGATCGCGAGGAGCTGGTCGACCGACGGCGCAAAGCCGGAGCCTCCGACCAGAGCTCCGCCGCCGTCTCCGAAGGCGATCCCGAACCCGACGAGGTAGTAGACGATCGAGACGACGCCGAGGATGAGGACGTTCTTGGCGGCGATGTGGCCGACGTTCTTCATCCGCGTCAGGCCCGCTTCGAGGAATGCGAAGCCGGCCTGCATGAACAGCACGAGGATCGCCGCGAGGACGACCCAGATCGTGCTGGCCGCGAACGCGAGCTCCTGGGTGCTCATACGCGCTCGACCTCCTCCAGCTTCTCGCCGGTGCGGTTGTGCGTCACCGAGTGGACGGGTGACATCCAGCAGACCCCGTCACCGTTGACGTGCCCGGTGCGGGCGGCATCCGCGATTGCCGCGATCACCGCCTCCGCGATCTCGTCCCGGACGACGAACGTGAGATGCGCCTTCGGGAGGAACCGCGACTCGAACACGCGACCGCGGTACTCGTGGGTGATCCCCTTCTCGCGTCCGTGCCCGACCGCCTCGAGCACCGTGACCCCGACGTGGCCGGTCTCGGCCTCGACCGCCTCCATCACGGTCTCCACGCGATCCCTGACGACGACCGCCTCCACCTTCATCACCGTGCTCACCTCCTTCTCGTCGGACCACGAAAAAAGCCCCACCTCCCGCAGGGCGCGAGAGGAGAGGCGTCGTTGCCGTCGGCGGGACGTCGTCGCCCCTGCCAGTCGTCCACCGTAGCGACGAGACGCGACGGACGTCAAGCGCAGAGTGCGGTTTACCGCACTCGCCGCGCCACCGAGCCGCGCTACGCTCGGGCCACGATGCTGCTCGGTATCTAGGACATCCGTTGCCGAGGCCCGCCTGGGGCGTGCCTCTTTTTCTCGCAGGTCCTGGGACCGCCGTTCGAAGGGAGCACCATCGTGATCCAGCTGTTGTCGCCCGTTCCGCCAGACGTCCTCGCGGTCGAGACGCGCGGCCTCCGCAAGGAGTTCGTCCGCAAGGACCGCCGCCAGGGCCGTCGGCGCGTCGCGGCGCTCGCCGACGTCACGCTCGAGCTCTCGCGCGGCGAGTGCGTCGCGATCCTCGGCCAGAACGGCTCCGGCAAGTCGACGCTCGTCCGTCTGCTCTCGACGCTGCTCCTGCCCGACGGCGGGAGCGCGAGCGTCTTCGGCTACGACGTCGTGCGCCGCGACAAGGACGTCCGTCGGCTCGTGAACCGCGTCTCGGTCGAGGCCAGCTTCTTCAAGAAGATGTCGCCCTCCGAGAATCTGCATTACGCGGCGCGCTTCTACGGCATGGGGCCGTCGGAGACGAGCGAGCGGATCCCCGAGATCCTCGGCCGGGTCGGATTCCCGCCCGACCGTCGCGGCGAGCCGATGGAGAACCTGTCCCGTGGCATGCAGCAGAAGGTCGCGCTCGCACGCGCGCTCCTGACCTCACCGGTCTTGCTCCTGCTCGACGAGCCGACGACCGGGCTCGACCCGCGCTCGAAGCTCGAGGTCCAGGAGTTCATCCGCGAGATGCGGGCCGTGCACGACTCGACGATCCTGCTCTGCACGCACGACCTCGGCGAGGCGGAATCGCTCGCGGAGCGCGTCGGCATCCTCGACCGCGGCGAGCTGCTGGCGCTCGAGCCCGCCGATGCGCTCAAGGCGCGCTTCGGCGCCTCCACCCTCGAGGAGGCGTTCTTCGCGGCGACTGGCCGCGGGTTCGCGGACGAGGACGACGAGCAGGACGCGGAGGAGAGGAAGGTGCTGGCATGAGGGCCGTCGCGCTGTCCGTCAGGCACGAGCTGATCGGGCTTGCCGGGGTCGTCGAGCGGAACGTCTATCTGACGCGCCGGTACATCTACTGGGACCTCGCGTTCTTCGTCTGGACTGTCGCGAACACCCTCACGATCGTCTTCATCGCGAAGGGAATCGAGGCCGCGGGTGGCAACATCGACGTCGATCGCGCGACCACGACGCTCCTGATCGGGGCGGTCGTGTGGGCGTACCTCGGGATCATCTTCGAGTTCCTCACGGAGACGGTCGCTTGGGAGCGGTGGGAGGGCACGATCGAGTACACGTTCATGGCGCCGCTCTCACGCGCGATGCACCTGGGCGGCTCGGGCGTGTTCGCCGTGCTGTACGGGCTCGTCCGGGCGATCCTCCTGTTCGTCGTCGTCGCGGCCTTCTTCGGCCTCGAGTTCGAGGAATCGAACTTCGCGGCGGCGCTCGTGATCCTGATCGTCGCGTCGATCTCGTTCTTCGGGATCGGGATGATGACCGCCGTCCTGCCGCTGATCTCGCCCGAGAAGGGCGCGCAGCTCGGCTTCGTCGCCCAGGGCATGCTGCTCGTCGTCTCGGGCGTCTACTACCCCGTGAGCGTCCTGCCGGAGTGGATGCAATGGCTCGCCAAGATCTCGCCGGCGACATACGCGCTCGAGGGAATCCGCGCGGCGATCCTCGACGGAGCCTCGCTCGGCTCGCTCTGGCACGACATCTGGCCGTTGCTCGTAATCGGCGCGGTCTGCATCCCGCTCGGCCTCGCGATCTTCAACCGCGGCGAGGTGTACGCCAAGCGGAACGGAAAGCTGAAGCGGTCGGGCTGAGCTCCAGCCGGCCGGCTCAGTGGGGGATGCGGCGCGGGACGACGCCCGGGAGCGGCCGCCGCAGCGGCAGCAGGCCGGAGCGGAGCGCGAGCGCGACCGCGTGCGTGCCGTTTCGCGCACCGAGCTTCGCGATCACGCGCTTGCGGTAGCTCTTGACCGTCTCCGAGGAGAGGTAGAGACGGGCGCCCGTCTGGGCGGCGGTCTCGCCGTCGGCGGCGCCCGCGAGGATCTCCGTCTCGCGCGGCGTGAGGGGCTCGCCCTCGAGAATCTCCCCCAGAAGCGAAGTCACGCGGCGCGTCTCCGTAACCGCGTCGAACCGGTGTGCACGAGCGTGTGGACCCGTCCGGCGCTGACGCCGAGGTCCCGTGCGACCTCCGCCGCGGTCTCGCCGTCGACGGTCGTCCTGACGAGCGCGACGCGCTCGCTCGCCGGGAGGGTGGCGAGCACGCGGAGGCGCTCGAGGCTCTCGAGGGTGACGTCGGGGGTCGGCCGGGGATCCGGCGGGTCGTAGCGGATCCGACCGTCGCCGTCGCCCGCGAGACCGACGTCGTCGAAGCTCACGACATCCGCGTAGGCGCCCTCGCCCAGGGAGCTCCGCCGCGCACGCGAGCGGATTGCATCGAGGATCGCCCCCCGCACGTAGCGGAGCGCGAAGGCGGGGAACGGAACGCCGTACTTCGGGTCGTAGCGGCGCGCCGCCTTCACGAGCGCCAGGTTCCCGTCGCCGACCAGGTCCTCCTGGTCGAAACGCGTGTGGCGCCATCGTGCGGCTTCTCGTCGGGGCAGGTGGAGCGCCTGCTCGACGAGGTGCTCCTGAGTCATGCGCGTACCGACGACGGCCTCCTCGGTCGGGAACAGAACACGCAGGAGCAGCCGCCGACAAGGCTCAGCTTCCTTGGGGGGCTGGGGGTGCTTTGCACGACGGCGTGCTCGCTGCGGGCGGTTGTGGGGGCAACCGCGGGGGATGGAAGGCGTGACCTTATCGCTCTTCTCGGCGGTACGGGCTGTGAACGGGAGTCAACGTCCGTCGCGGCTGACCTTCGACCGTCCACGGTGATAGTCTCCGGCCCGTCTTCGAGGCAATGGGGCCTCGGGCGCGGGAGCATCCGTGCCCGGGGCTTTTGCGTTTCCAGGGAGGAGAACGGCAATGGCGAGAGCGAGAAGCACCGGGGCGGCGAGCCGCTCCACGATGGTGAAGTCCAAGGACCGCGCGACGTCGACGGTCGCGTCGCGACGGGCAGTGCTGAAGCGGATGCGCGAGGAGGACGTCGAGCACGTCCTGCTCTGGTTCACGGATCTGGAGGGCCACCTCAAGTCCTTCGCGGTGACTCCTGCCGAGATGGAGGGCGCGCTCGACGACGGCATGGGATTCGACGGGTCCTCGATCACGGGGTTCAACGCGATCGAGGAGTCGGACATGGTCGCGATCCCCGACCCGAACACCTTCCAGCTGATGCCACGGCCGGTGGACGAGCACGGTCATGCGATCGGCTCGCCGGTGGCGCGGATGATCTGCGACGTCGTCAAGCCGGACGGCGTGCCGTACGAGGGCGACCCGCGCTACGTCCTGCGCGCGGCGCTCGACCGCATGCGGAAGCTCGGCTTCGACGCCTTCAACGTCGGCCCCGAGCTCGAGTACTTCCTCTTCGAGGACGACCAGGACACGAAGACGCTCGACGAGGGCGGCTACTTCGCGATGACCGCGCAGGACGCGGCGACCGAGGTGCGAAACGACACGATCAGCGCGCTCGAGTCCGTCGGGATCCCGGTCGAGTACCACCACCACGAGGTCGCGCCGTCGCAGCACGAGATCGACATGCGCTACGCGGACGCGCTCGCGATGGCCGACCACACGATCACGTATCGGCTGATCGTGAAGGAGGTCGCCGCCTGGCACGGCTACTACGCAACGTTCATGCCAAAGCCGCTCTTCGGCGAGAACGGGTCGGGCATGCACACGCACATGTCGCTGTTCAAGCGGGGCCGCAACCAGTTCTTCGACGCGAAGGACCCGCACCACCTCTCGCAGACGGCGAAGGGCTTCATCGCCGGCCTGCTCGTGCATGCCCGCGAGATGTCGGCGGTGCTCGCCCAGTGGGTCAACTCCTACAAGCGGCTGGTACCGGGGTTCGAGGCGCCGGTCTACGTCGCCTGGTCGCAGCGGAACCGTTCCGCGCTGATCCGCATCCCGCTCTACAAGCCCGGCGCGGAGCAGGCGACGCGGGCCGAGATCCGCTGTCCCGACCCCGCCTGCAATCCGTACCTCGCCTTCGCGGCGCTGCTCCATGCCGGGCTCGAGGGGATCGAGCAGGGCTACGACCTGCCGGACGAGATGACGACGAACCTCTACCGGCTCTCGGAAGAGGAACGGAACGAGCGCGGCATCGTCGCGCTGCCAGGCTCCTTGGGCGAGGCCGCCGAGGAGCTCGCGGGCTCGGCGCTGATGCGGCGGGCTCTCGGCGAGCACATCTTCCCGCGCTACGTCGAGCTCAAACGGCGGGAGTGGAACGAGTACCGCATCCAGGTGACGGAGTGGGAGAAGGACCGCTACCTCAGCTCGCTCTAGCCTCGCAGGCGGGAATCCGCGCCCGCGGATTCCCGCCACGAACCCCCGCCCTGCGGCGGGGTACACCCCTGAAGCCGCCTACTTCGTGGCGGGAGCTTCGCGCACGGCGGCGATCGCCGATCGTGCGGTTGCTTGCGCTGGACAACGTCCGGCGGAAAGCGCATGATCACGTCTGCAGGCCGAGCCGCAAGGCGAGCGGCGATGTCTGTGTCTGACGGCCGATCGCGGGTCCCCGGTGGGGGCCCGTGGTCGTTAGGCGTGGGGGAAACCATGTTTCCCCCACGAGCCCCCTTCTTCTGCGCCGTTCACCGGTCACCCGCAGTTGGCCTCCCGCCGGGAGAACCCCGGCTCCGGCCTCGACGGTGGCTGCATGGGTCAACCTCTTCGTCGCGTCAGGGCTTCCAGACCATCAGGGCGACGATCGCGAGCGTCGCGACGAGCATCGAGGCGTCGAGCGTCAGGGCGAGGGGGTCGCGGAGTCGGCGGGTGAGCTCCGGAGAGGAGGCGTCGTCCCCCCTGGCCAGGTGCTCCGCCAGCTCGCGGGTGCGGCGGTCTAGGCGGCCTGCGACCGCGCCGACGACGACGAGCCAGGCGATCAGCGCGTACGTCCAGCGGAGCCACCCGGAGTCGTACGCGAATCCGAGCTCGTGCGCGAGCCACGCGCCCGCGACGATCGTCAGGACGAGCCCGAGACCGACGAGCGGCACGAGGGGGCGCGCCGCCCGCAACAGCAGCGCGCTTTCGGAAGGGCGCTCCTTGCCGATCGCGAGGAGCCGCAGCGCGGTCACGCCGACGCTGCCGCCCACGAAGAGCAGCACCCCCACGAGGTGGAGGAACAAGGCCCAGTCGCGCCCCATGGCCCGACCGTATCCGCCCCGAGCTGGAGGACGCTTCGGTGGAAACCCGTAGCCTGGGGCGGCGTGATGACCGCGCTCCGCATCCTCCACGTCCTCTCGACGAGCATCTGGGTGGGCGGGACAGTGGCGCTCGTGTTCATCGGAGTTCCGGCCATCCGGCGACTCGAGGGTGAGGCGCGCGCGGTTGCGATGCGGGCGCTGGGGCGTCGGTGGAGGCCGATCGGTTGGGGCTCGATGGCGGTTGCGATCCTCTCGGGGCTGTGGCTGACGGAGCGTCACGGAGGCTTTCATCGTGCGGCGCTCGACAGCGACTTCGACCGAACGCTGATCCTCAAGTCGGTGCTCGTCGCGCTCCTCGTCGTCGGAGGACTGCTGCACGACTTCGTGCTCGGCCCGCGGCTCCAGCGCGACCTTCGCGCGGGCGCGCCGACCGCCCCCGTGACCCGTCGGCAGCTCGTCGTCGTCGGCTGGCTCAACTTCGG
>Ga0207661_10000585_pt1 | contig 23311 bp, 36 predicted proteins | sample KBSC713LmetaG_FD_184337 | JGI IMG/M metagenome (GOLD analysis project Ga0207661, IMG submission 184337) | Corn rhizosphere microbial communities from Kellogg Biological Station, Michigan, USA - KBS C7.1-3L metaG (SPAdes) (version 2) | ecosystem: Host-associated > Plants > Roots > Rhizosphere ...
GCGAGATGCGGCGCGTCCCGCTCGCCTGCCGCGCCACCGTCGGCCAGGTCGGCAACGTGGAGCACCAGAACATCACGGTCGGCAAGGCCGGCCGCAGCCGCTGGCAGGGCAAGCGCCCGGCCGTCCGCGGCTCGGCGATGAACCCGGTCGACCACCCGCACGGCGGCGGCGAGGGCAAGTCCAAGGGGGGCCGTCATCCGGTCACCCCGTGGGGCGTGCCGACGCTCGGCAAGCGCACGCGGTCGAAGCACAAGGAATCGAACAAGCTGATCGTCCGCGGCAGGCGCCGCGGCAAGGAGGGTCGCCGCTAATGAGCCGCAGCGCGAAGAAGGGCCCGTTCGTCGACGAGCGCCTGCTCGGGCGCATCGAGCAGATGAACACGGCCGGCAGCAAGAACATGATCCGTACCTGGTCGCGCAGCTCGACGATCTTCCCGGAGATGGTCGGCCACACGATCGCGGTGCACGACGGCCGCAAGCACGTGCCCGTCTTCATCTCGGAGCAGATGGTCGGCCACAAGCTCGGTGAGTTCGCGCCGACCAGGACGTTCCGCGGTCACGCGGGCGACAAGAACGCGAAGGTCAAGAGGTAATGGCGGTAGCGGAGACACAGCAGACCGTCAGGGCGAATGCGAAGTACGTGCACTCGAGCGCGCGCAAGGCCCGCCTCATCACGGACCTGATCCGCGGGCGCAGCGTGCCCGAGGCGCGCACGATTCTCGCGTTCTCCGCGCGCGCCGTCGCGAGGGACGTGGACAAGGTGCTGCGCTCGGCCGTCGCCAACGCCGAGTCACGCCCCGACCTGCACTGGAACGGCGACGACCTCGTCGTCGTCACCGCGTACGCCGACGAAGGCCCGACGCTGAAGCGGCACCGCCCGCGCGCGCGCGGCCGCGTCGCCGCGATCATGAAGCGCACGTGCCACATCACGGTCGAGCTCGCGCAGTCTCCGCAGGCGCTCGCGCGCGCGGCCGAGCAGGCCGCCGCGGCGCCGAAGCGCAGCCGCGCCCCGAAGAGTCAGACACCGAAGACGGAAGAGGCGCCCGCCGTTGAGACGCCTGCAGAGACCACGGAAGGGACTGAGGCGTAAATGGGTCAGAAGATCCATCCGGGTGGCCTGCGCGTCGGCGTCATCCACGACTGGAAGTCGAACTGGTACGCCGGCAAGAAGGAGATCGCCGGATACATCCTCGAGGACGTCAAGATCCGCGAGCACATCTACCGCAAGCTCTCGCACGCGGGGCTGTCGGACATCCTGATCCGCAAGGACAAGCAGCGGATCACCGTCGACATCTACACGGCGCGCCCGGGAATCGTGATCGGCAAGTCGGGCGTCGAGGTGGACGCGCTTCGTAAGGAGCTGCACGCACTCACCCAGAAGAACGTCCACATCAACATCAACGAGATCAAGCGTCCCGAGCTCGACGCGAAGCTCGTCGCGCAGTCGATCGCGGAGCAGCTGTCGAACCGCGTCGCCTTCCGCCGCGCGATGAAGCGCGCGCTCGCGAGCGCGATCCGTTCCGGCGCCGCAGGCGTGAAGATCCAGTGCTCCGGCCGTCTCGGCGGCTCGGAGATGAGCCGGCGCGAGCAGTACAGCGAGGGCCGCGTGCCGCTGCACACGATCCGCGCCGACATCGACTACGGCTTCGTCGAGGCGAAGACGACGGCCGGCCGGATCGGCGTCAAGGTCTGGATCAACAAGGGCGAGATCATGCCGGAGGGCTACGAAGGCCTCCAGACGGGCGACACCCGCCTCGGCGACCAGGACGCGCGCCGCCGTCGCGGCGGCGCGACCGAGGGCCTCGGCGCCTCGCGCGAGAGCGGCCGCGGTCGCGGTCCCGATCGCGAGGGCCTCGGGCCGGTGCGCCAGCGCCGGCGCGGCCCCGGAGGTCGTGGGCCGGGCGGGCAGGGCGGCCGTGGCCCCGGCGGTGCCGGCGGCGGCGGGGGTCGTCCCGGCCAGCGCCGCGGTGGGCCGCCTGCAGGCGCGCGCCCGGCGGGTAGTGCCGGTGGTGGCGGGGCCGGCGGTCGTCCGGCGCAGGGCGGTCAGCGCCCGCGCCGCAACGAGAACGTCGAGAAGCCGCGCACCGACGACAACGCGACGTCGGCCGAGGGCCGGGAGCAGCCGGTGATCGAGCCCCAGGTCGAGGAAACTCCGAAGCCCGTGGCCGACGCGCCCGACACGACGACGCCGAAGGTCCAGGACGAGGATCCGACGAAGCTCGAGAAGGCGGACGAGTAAGCGATGTTGATGCCGAAGAAGACCAAGTTCCGCAAGAACCATCGCGGCCGCCGCGCCGGCGAGTCGAAGGGCCAGACGGCCGTGCAGTTCGGAGACTTCGGCCTGAAGGCGATCGACCGCGGCTGGATCACGAACCGTCAGATCGAGGCGGCCCGGATCGCGATGACGCGCAAGATCAAGCGCGGCGGCAAGGTCTGGATCAACGTCTTCCCGGACAAGAGCTACACGAAGAAGCCGGCCGAGACCCGCATGGGCTCGGGCAAGGGCTCGCCGGAGGGCTGGGTCGCCGTGATCAAGCCCGGGCGCGTGATGTTCGAGCTCGCCGGCGTGCCGGAGCCGCTCGCCAAGGAGGCGCTGCGCCTCGCCGGCCAGAAGCTGTCCGTCAAGACCAAGATCGTGAAGAGAGAGGCTGAGCTCTTTGACTAGGCCGAGTGAGTTGCGTGAGCTGTCGGACGAGGATCTGGAGCACCGCCTCTCCGAGCGGCGGCAGGAGCTGTTCAACCTGCGCTTCCAGTCGGTGACCGGCGCCCTCGAGAACACGGCGCGCCTGAAGCTGGCGAAGCGCGAGATCGCCCGGATCCTCACGGTCGTCCACGAGCGTGAAGCAGAGAAAGTGAAGAAGTAGATGGCTGAGAACGAGAACGAGAACGAGACAACCGAAGAGCAGACGCCGGTCGAGGCGGAGGCCGAGACCGGGGCGACCCCGGTCGAGGAGACCGCTGCTGCCGAGGCTCCGGCCGAGGAGCAGGCTGCGCCCGCCCCGCCGCAGCAATCCGGCCCGAAGCCGAAGCGCAAGCGGCTGCCGCGCGCGCTGCGCCCGCAGAAGGGGCGGCGCCTGCATGTCCCGAGCGCCGAGCGTCGGCCGATCTCCCGCCTGCCGAAGCCCGAGCACGAGCGCGGCCGCCATCAGGAGCGCCGCGGCGTCGTCGTCTCCGACGCGATGGACAAGACGATCGTCGTCAAGGTCGACATGATCAGGTCGCACCCGAGGTACAAGAAGGTGATCCGGCGCAGCGTGAAGTTCCACGCGCACGACGAGCAGAACGCGGCGCACGTCGGCGACACCGTCCGCATCGTCGAGACGCGGCCGCTGTCCAAGACGAAGCGCTGGCGCCTCGTGGAAGTGCTCGAGGTGGCCAAGTGATCCAGCAGGAATCGCGTCTCCGCGTCGCCGACAACACGGGCGCCCGCGAGTTGCTCTGCATCCGCGTGATGGGCGGCCACCACCGCCGCTACGCGCGGGTCGGCGACATCATCGTCGGCACCGTCAAGACGGCGGCCCCGCAGGGCGCGGTCAAGAAGGGCGAGGTCGTGCGCGCGGTCGTCGTCCGGACGAAGAAGCCGTTCGGTCGCGACGACGGCACCACGATCGCGTTCGACGAGAACGCCGCCGTGATCATCGACGCCCAGCGCAACCCGCGCGGCACCCGCATCTTCGGGCCGGTCGCGCGCGAGCTGCGCGAGAAGAACTTCATGAAGATCGTCTCGCTCGCCCCGGAGGTGCTCTAGCCATGGCCCAGACGCTGAAGGTCCGCAAGGACGACACCGTGCAGATCATCAAGGGCAAGGACGCCGGCAAGCGCGGGCGCGTCATCGAGGTCTCGCCGCGCGACAATCGCGTGCTCGTCGAGAACCTGAACATGATCAAGCGCCACCAGCGGCCGCGCCCGCTGCAGAACGCGAACCGGATGGGCGGCCCGCAGATCATCCCGGGCGGGATCATCGAGAAGCCGGCGCCCCTGAACGTGTCGAACGTGATGGTCGTCTGCCCGACGTGCAAGCGACCGACTCGTGTCGGCACGGTGATCAAGGACGTCAAGGACAAGCACGTGCGCATCCGCGTGTGCAAGCACCCGGACTGCGGCCAGGAGATCGACAAGTCATGAGCGCAACCGAGACGTACACGCCGCGCCTGAAGGAGCGGTACGAGCGAGAGATCCGCGTCGCCCTGAAGGACGAGCTCGGCCTGAGCTCGGTCATGCAGGTGCCGAAGATCGACAAGATCACGCTCAACATGGGCGTCGGCGAGGCGAAGAACGACGCCAAGCAGCTCGACGCCGCCCAGGAGGAGCTGACCATCATCGCCGGGCAGCGCGCGCAGGTGCGCCGGGCCCGCAAGTCGATCGCCCAGTTCAAGATCCGCGAGGGCATGCCGGTCGGCACGAAGGTGACGCTGCGCGGCGCCCGCATGTACGAGTTCCTCGACAGGCTGATCTCGATCGCGCTGCCGCGCATCCGCGACTTCCGCGGCCTCAACCCCGGCTCGTTCGACGGGCGCGGCAACTACTCGCTCGGCCTGCGCGAGCAGATCATCTTCCCGGAGATCAACTACGACGACATCCAGCAGGTCCGTGGTCTCGACGTGACGATCACCACGACCGCCGAGACAGACGACCACGCGCGTGCGCTGCTGCGGGCCATCGGCCTTCCGTTCAGCGGCGACGGCGACAGGAGGGATCAGTAAGTGGCGAAGACATCGCTCGTCGTCAAGCAGCGGCGTCCGCAGAAGTTCAGGGTGCGCAACTACACGCGCTGCAACCGGTGCGGCCGTCCGCGCGCCGTCTTCAAGAAATTCGGCCTGTGCCGCATCTGCCTGCGCGAGCTCGCGCACCAGGGTGCGATCCCGGGCATGACCAAGTCGAGCTGGTAGACGATGCTGACCGACCCGATCGCAGACATGCTCTCGCGCATCCGCAACGCCAACAAGGCGCTGCACGACCACGTGACGATGCCCTCGTCGAAGATGAAGGTCGAGATCGCGCGCCTGTTGAAGGACGAGGGCTACATCCGCGACTTTCATGTCGAAAAGGGCGAAAGCTTCGATACCCTGGTCGTCGACCTCAAGTTCGGCCGGAACCGCGAGCGGGTGATCAGTGGCCTGAAGCGCGTATCCAAGCCGGGCCGCCGGGTCTACGCACGGAAGGACCGTCTTCCGCGCGTGCTGGGCGGGATGGGCGTCGCGATCCTGTCCACGTCGTCGGGTCTCGTCACCAGCCGTACCGCGCAGGAGCGCGGGATCGGCGGGGAAGTCGTGGCCTTCATCTGGTGAGCACATGAGCCGTATCGGAAAGAGACCCATCGAAGTGCCCAGCGGCGTGACCGTGTCGGTCGAGCCCGGCCGCGTCGCCGTGAGCGGCCCGCTCGGCTCGCTCCAGCAGGCTGTGCCCGCGCGCATGCAGGTCGAGCAGGCGGACGGGACCGTCACGGTGACGCGCCCGACCGAGCGCGGCGAGGACCGCGCGCTGCACGGTCTGACGCGCACGCTGATCGCGAACATGGTCGAGGGCGTGACGAAGGGCTTCGAGAAGCGCCTGGAGATCCAGGGCGTCGGCTACCGCGCGCAGCTCAAGGGCACCGACCTCGAGCTGAGCGTCGGGTACTCGCATGCCGTCACGGTCAAGCCGCGCACGGGGATCACGTTCGAGGTGCCGGCGCCGACGCAGATCGTCGTCAAGGGCACCGACAAGCAGCAGGTCGGCCAGACCGCCGCGGAGATCCGCAAGGTTCGCCCGCCGGAGCCCTACAAGGGCAAGGGCATCCGCTACGAGGGCGAGTACGTGCGCAGAAAGGTGGGCAAGCGTGCCTAGCCTGACCGTGCTCGAGGCGCGCAAGCGCCGTCATCGTCGCGTCCGCGGCAAGGTGCAGGGCACGACCGAGCGTCCGCGCCTCGTCGTCTCGCGTTCCAACCGCGGCATCTCGGCCCAGCTCGTGGACGACCTCGCGGGCAGGACGCTCGCGTCGGCGTCGTGGCTGGCGCTGAAGTCGCCCGCGTCGGGTGGCAAGACCGAGCAGGCGGCCGAGGTCGGCAAGCTGCTCGCGAAGAACGCCAAGGCCGCCGGGATCGACACCTGTGTCTTCGACCGCGCCGGCTACCTGTACCACGGTCGCGTGAAGGCGCTCGCAGACGGCGCGCGCGAGGGAGGACTGAGCTTCTGATGGCAGTGGACTACCAGGACACCCGCGAGCTCAAGGAGCGCGTGGTCGAGATCAACCGTGTCGCGAAGGTCGTCAAGGGCGGCCGGCGGTTCTCGTTCACGGCGCTCGTCGTCGTCGGCGACGAGGTCGACCGCGTCGGCGTCGGCTACGGCAAGGCGCGCGAGGTCCCGCTCGCGATCACGAAGGCCGTCGAGGACGCGAAGAAGAACCTGTTCACAGTGCCGAAGCACGGCTCGACGATCACCCACGAGGTGCTCGGGCAGTTCGACGCCGCGCGCGTGATGCTGCGGCCGGCCTCCGAGGGAACGGGCGTGATCGCGGGCGGCGGCGTCCGCGCGGTGCTCGAGCTCGGCGGCGTCCGCAACGTGCTCGCGAAGTCGCTCGGCACGACGAACCCGATCAACATGGCGAAGGCCACCGTCGCCGCGCTGAAGGATCTGCGCCGTCCCGAGGACGTCGCACAGATCCGCGGCAAGCAGATCAGCGAGGTGCTGCCGCTGCCGGCCGCGAAGCCGGAGCCCCAGGTCGAGGAGGCCGCGGCCGCCGTCCTCGCGGTGGCGGAGTCGGCCGAGGCGCCCGTCGCCGAGGTCGCGGAGGTCCCGGTCGCCGAGACACCGGCAGCCGAGGCACCGGCCGCGGAGGAGAAGCCGAAGCGGACGCGCAAAAAGAAGACCGACGAGGCAGCGGAGTAATGGCGAAGGTCCGCATCACGCAGGTCCGCAGCCAGATCGGCCAGAGCGAGCGGCATCGCGGCACGCTGCGCGCGCTCGGCCTCGGCAAGATCGGCCGCTCCGTCGAGCAGGAGGACGGCGCCGTGCTCGCCGGGATGCTCCGGAAGGTCCGCCATCTCGTGAAAGTGGAGGAGGCGTGATGCCCGAGAAGCAGTTGAATCTGTCCAACCTCCAGCCGGCGCAGGAGCGCGTCGACCGCAAGCGCGTCGGCCGCGGCCTCGGCTCCGGCAAGGGGCGCTACTCCGGCCGCGGGATCAAGGGCCAGAAGTCGCGCGCGGGCTCGCACAAGATGCGGCCGGGCTTCGCGGGCGGCCAGATGCCGATCCACATGCACCTCGCCAAGCTGCGTGGTAACACGTCGGCGGACGCGATGCCGATCGGCCCGTTCCGGACGTACACGGTGCCGATCAACCTGCGCGACCTCGACCGCTTCGATGCGGGCGCCGAGGTGACGCCGGAGTCGCTGGTCGAGGTCGGGCTGATCAAGAACACGAAGACCGACGTCAAGATCCTCGGGGACGGCGAGCTCTCGAAGCAGCTGACCGTCCGTGTGCACGCGGTCTCCGCGAGCGCGCGCGAGAAGATCGAGGCTGCCGGGGGCACGGTCGAGCTGCTGCGCGAGCCGAAGGTCAAGAAGGCCCGCAAGCAGCGCGCGCGGAAGCCCGAGGTCGAGGAAACGCCCGAGCAGACCGAAGCGCCCGAGGGGGAATAAGCCGTGCTGAGTTGGCTCGTGAACGCGTGGCGCGTCCCCGAGCTGCGGCGCCGCGTGCTCTTCACCGCTGCCGTGCTCGCCGTCTACCGGCTCGGATCGTGGATCCCGGCGCCGGGCGTCGACCAGTCCCAGCTGCAGTCGCTCTTCAGCGGGGGCGGCATCCTGACGCTGCTCAACCTCTTTTCCGGCTCAGCCCTCTCCCGGTTCTCCATTTTCGCGCTCGGGATCATGCCGTACGTCACGGCGTCGATCATCATCCAGCTGATGACGGTCGTCGTGCCGACGCTCGAGCGTCTGCAGAAGGAAGGCGAGGCCGGCTACGCCAAGATCAACCAGTACACGCGCTACCTGACGGTCGCGCTCGCCGCGATGCAGTCGACGGGCTACGCGTTCCTGTTCAAGCGCGAGCAGGCGCTCCCGAACGTCAACGCCGGCCGGCTCGTGATCATCATCCTCACGCTCACCGCCGGTTGCACCCTGCTGATGTGGCTGGGCGAGCAGATCACGAAGCGAGGCGTCGGCAACGGCATCTCGCTGCTGATCTTCGCCTCGATCCTCGCGTACGCGCCGAGCGGGATCACCGCGTGGGTGAACGGCGGCACGACGGAGCGGCTGTTCTTCCCGATCATCGCGATCGCGGTCGTCGTCGCAGTCGTCTTCGTCCAGGAGGGCCAGCGCCGCATCCCGGTGCAGTACGCGCGTCGACAGCTCGGGAACCGACAGACGACCGGCGGCTCCACCTACATGCCGCTGCGCGTGAACATGGCGGGCGTCATCCCGGTGATCTTCGCCGCGGCGATCATGGCGCTCCCGCCGACCGTCGCCGAGTTCGTGCCGAGGTGGACGGGCTTCGTCAACCGGCACTTCCAGCCGGAAAGCTGGGTCTACCTGGCCGTCGAGGGGCTGCTGATCATCGTCTTCACCTACTTCTACACCTCGGTGCAGTTCAACCCGGTCGACCAGGCGGACAACCTGCGCAAGTACGGCGGGTACGTTCCCGGGATCCGGCCGGGGCCGCCCACAGCCGCCTATCTCGACCGGGTCCTCCAGCGGCTGACGTTGCCGGGCTCGCTGTTCCTCGCCGTGGTCGCGGTGGCGCCGAGCATCTTCATCAAGTACTTCGGCTTCTCGCAGGCGACGGGCCGCGCGCTCGGCGGCACCTCCGTGCTGATCGTCGTCGGCGTCGCGCTCGACACGATGCGACAGATGGAGTCGCAGATGATGATGCGACACTATGAAGGGTTCCTCCGCTGAACATCCTGATCGTGGGACCGCAGGGCGCCGGGAAGGGGACCCAGGCGAAGAACATCGCCGAGCAGTACGGAGTGCCGCACCTCGCCACGGGCGATCTGTACCGGGCGCACAAGGCGGCCGGGAGCGAGCTGGGCAAGCTCGTCGCGCCGCTGCTGGACGCGGGGAAGCTCGTGCCGGACGAGATCACGATCCCGATCGTGCGCAGCGAGATCGAGCAGGCGACCGAGGGCTTCGTCCTCGACGGGTATCCGCGCAACATCGCGCAGGCGGAGGCGCTCGACGCGATGCTCGAGGAGATCGAGCGGCCGCTGTCGATCGTGCTCCTGCTCGAGCTCGACGACGAGGTCGCGCGCGAGCGGATGCGCAAGCGCGCCGAGACCGAGGGACGCGCCGACGACACCCCCGAGGCGATCGAGCGGCGGCTCGCCACCTACCACGAGCAGACCGAGCCGGTCGTCGAGCACTACCTCGGCACGGGCAAGCTCGTGAAGGTGCACGCGGAGCGGACGATCGAGGAGGTCTGGGCGGAGATCCAGGACGCCCTCGAGACCGCGGAGGCCAGAGCTTGACATGATCGTCCGCAAGTCCGCCGCCGAGATCGAGGGGATGGCGCGCGCCGGCGAGCTCGTGCACGAGACGCTGCAGCTGTGTGCCGACGCGCTCGAGCCGGGCGTGTCGATGCTCGACCTCGACCGCCTCGCCGACGAGCACATCGCGTCGAAGGGCGGCTTTCCGACCTCGAAGGGCTACAAGGGCTTCCCGAACGCCCTCTGCATCTCTCCGAACGCGATGGTCGTCCACGGGATCCCGAGCGGCTACCGCGCGCAGGAGGGCGACCTGATCTCGCTCGACCTCGGCGTCACGCTCGACGGGCTCGTGGCCGACAGCGCGATCACCGTGCCGGTCGGCGAGATCACCGACGAGGCGCAGCGGCTGCTCGACGTCTGCCAGGAGGCGCTCGCCGCCGGGATCGAGCAGGCGCGGCCGGGCAACCGGCTCTCCGACATCTCCCATGCCGTCCAGGTCGTCGTCGAGGGGGCCGGCTTCTCGGTCGTCCGCTCGCTCGTCGGCCACGGCGTCGGGCGCAGCTACCACGAGGATCCCCAGATCCCCAACTACGGCCCCCCGGGTCGCGGCCCGCAGCTCCAGGAGGGGATGACGCTGGCGATCGAGCCGATGATCACGGCCGGGCGCCCGGAGGTCTACGTCCACGACGACGACTGGTCGATCTCCTCGGTCGACGAGTCGCTCGCCGCCCACTTCGAGCACACGGTCGCGATCACCGCCGAAGGGCCGAAAATACTGACGAGAGCAGGGGCCGAGCTGCTACGATGACCGCCCTCGCGAGCCGGCTTTGCCGTGCGCGCGAAAACCTCTGAAGAAAGGCCAGGCAGGTACCAGGAGATGAAAGTCCGTCCGTCCGTCAAGCCGATGTGCGAGCGGTGCCGCGTGATCAAGCGGCACGGCACGACCATGGTCATCTGCACCAATCCCCGGCACAAGCAAAGGCAGGGCTAGCGCGTTGGCACGCATCGCCGGTGTGAACCTCCCGAACCAGAAGCGGCTCGAGATCGGGCTGACGTACATCTTCGGCATCGGCCAGCCGACGGCGCGGAAGATCGCAGCCGAGCTCGGACTCTCGCCGGACACGAAGATCCGCGACCTCACCGACGACGAGGTCACGAAGCTCCGCACCTACATCGACGCGAATGTCGAGGTGGAGGGCGACCTGCGCCGCGAGCGGCAGCAGTCGATCAAGCGCCTCTCCGAGATCGGCGCGTACCGGGGCCTCCGGCACCGGCGCGGGCTCCCCACGAACGGCCAACGGACGAAGACGAACGCGCGGACCCGCAAGGGCCCGAAGAAGACCGTCGGCCGCGGCAAGAAGGCGAAGTAGCGTGGCGACCGCGAGGAGAGCGCCCGCTCAGCGGGGTCGTACACGGCGCAAGGCCCGCAAGAACATCGCGATCGGCCAGGCGCACATCAAGACGAGCTTCAACAACACGATCGTGGCGCTCACCGACAGGGAGGGCAACGTGATCGCGTGGGAGTCGGCGGGCTCTGCCGGGTTCAAGGGCTCGCGCAAGTCGACCCCGTTCGCCGCGCAGGTGACGGCCGACGCGTGTGCGCGCAAGGGCATGGAGCACGGGCTGCAGAAGGTCGAGGTGTTCGTCAAGGGGCCGGGCTCCGGCCGCGAGACGGCGATCCGCTCGCTGCAGGCGGCGGGCCTCGAGATCATCAGTGTCAAGGACGTGACGCCGCAGGCGCACAACGGTGTGCGGCCGCGGAAGAGGAGAAGGGTCTAGTTGGCAAGAGATCTGGGACCGAAGTGCCGCCTCTGCCGGCGCGAGGGCATGAAGCTCTTCCTGAAGGGCGAGCGCTGCCTGACGGAAAAGTGCGCGATCGAGCGCCGCTCGTATCCGCCGGGGGAGCACGGCCGAGGCCGCATCAAGCAGAGCGAGTACCTGCTGCAGCTGCGCGAGAAGCAGAAGGCGCGCCGCTACTACGGCCTGCTCGAGAAGCAGTTCCGCGCGTACTACGAGAAGGCGTCGAAGCGCTCGGGCGTCACCGGCGAGGAATTGCTGCGGATGCTCGAGACCCGGCTCGACAACGTCGTGTACCGCCTCGGCTTCGCGTCGTCGCGCGCGCAGGCGCGCCAGCTCGTCCGCCACGGCCATTTCCAGGTGAACGGCCGCCGCGTGAACATCCCCAGCTACCAGGTCCGGCCGGACGACATCGTCACCGTGGCCGCCGGCTCGTCGGCGCAGCAGACGATCCGCGACGCGACCGATCTCGTGTCGACCGTCGCGCCGTGGCTGCAGGCCGACCACGACGGCCTCACCGGCAAGGTGCTGAAGCAGCCGGAGCGCGCGGAGATCGACACGCCCGTCCAGGAACAGCTCATCGTCGAGCTCTACTCGAAGTAAGGAAGGAACTTCTTTGGCGACACGTGAGATGAATTTCCAGATTCCGAAGATCGTCCACGAGGAGGTGGACGAGCACCGCGGGGTCTTCGTGATCGAGCCGCTCGACCGCGGCTTCGGCCACACGTTCGGCAACTCGTTGCGCCGCGTGCTGCTCTCCTCGCTCGAGGGCGCCGCGGTCACCTCGGTCAAGGTCGAGGGCACCGCGCACGAGTTCACGACGCTGCCGGGCGTCCGCGAGGACGTCACGGACATCGTGCTCAACCTCAAGAACCTCGTCGCGCGCCTGCACGGCGACTCGCCCGAGGTGGAGGTGCACATCGCGAAGAAGGGTGCGGGCACGGTCACGGCGGCAGACATCGAGGCGCCGGCCGAGCTGGAGCTCCTGAACCCGGAGCTGGAGATCGCGAACCTCTCCGAGCGCGGGCGGCTCGAGATGACGCTGACGATCGGCCGCGGCCGCGGCTACTCGCCGGCGGAGATGAACCGCGGGCCGCAGCACACGATCGGCGTGATTCCGATCGACTCGATCTTCTCGCCGGTCCGCCGCGTCTCGTACCACGTCGAGAGCGCGCGCGTCGGCCAGCGGACCGACTACGACAAGCTGACGCTCGACATCACGACCGACGGCTCGATCGACCCGAAGGACGCGCTCGCGGAGGCGTCCGAGGTGCTGATCCGCCAGCTCGCGATCTTCACCGACATCGAGCGGATCGAGGGCTTCGGCGAGGCCGCCGCGGGCGTGCCCGGCGACGGCGCGACGCCGGAGACCGCGCTCGCGCACGGGATGGAGAACTTCCCGATCGAGGAGCTCGAGCTCGGCGTCCGCTCGTACAACTGCCTGAAGCGGGTCGGCATCGAGACGATCGGCGACCTCGTGATGAAGACGGAGAACGAGCTCGCCGCGATTCCGAACTTCGGCAAGAAGTCGATCGAGGAGGTCAAGGAGACCCTGGAGCAGCACGGGCTCAACCTCCGCGGCGACAACGGCGGCGGCGGGTTCACGGAGTAGTTGGCGTGCGGCACGCGAAGGCAGGCAGGAAGCTCGGCCGCGACAGCGCGCACCGCAAGGCGCTGTACGCGAACCTCGCGTGCTCCCTGATCGAGCACGGCCGGATCCGGACGACCGAGGCGAAGGCCAAGGCCGTCAAGCCCTACGCGGAGAAGATGATCACGCTCGGCCGCCGCGGCGACCTGCACGCCCGGCGCCAGGCGCTGAGCGAGCTGCGCTCGCAGGAGGTCGTCCACAAGCTGTTCGCCGACGTCGCGCCGCGCATGGCGGACCGCCCGGGCGGCTACTCGCGGATCGTCAAGCTCGGCCAGCGCCAGGGCGACGCCGCCGAGATGGTCTATCTCGAACTCGTCGACTACGACCCGACCGGCACGCGCAGGTAGGAGGCAATCAGATTGCAGCTGCGCTGCAATCTGATTGCATTGCGCCGTGCGGCTCGAGCTGCAGCACGTCTCGATTCCGATGCCGAAGGGCGGGCACGACGCGGCCCGCGCCTTCTACCGCGGGCTGCTCGGGCTCGAGGAGCGGGACGTCCCGCCGACGCTGGAGACGGCGGAGCTCGTCTGGTTCCGCGCCGGCGGCGGCCTCGAGCTGCACTGCTTCGAATCGGACGACGTCCCGCCGCCGCGCCAGCACTTCTGTCTCCGCGTCGACGGCGGGTTGCCCGATCTGCGCGCCGCGCTCGAGGCCGCAGGCGTCGACTGCGCGGACACGACGGAGATCGTCGGCCGTCCGCGCTTCATGTGTCGCGACCCGTTCGGGAATCGCGTCGAGCTGACGGAGTGGGTCAGCGACTAGCGAGCCCGGCGAAGGACGTCCTCAGCAAACGGCCGTCGGCCGTAGCTCGCAAGCAGCTCCGCGCGGCCTGCAATGCGACCGCCGTTGGCAAGCCGGCGATCCATGCGCGAGCCTCGCGCACTCAGCCGCCCGGCGTCCCGAGCACGGAGCCGAGGCCTGCAGATACCGCCGCGATCACGATTCCGGCGAACGTGACGATCCCAAGGGCGCGGACGAACGTGTCCTCGAAGAACTTCCAGCGCAGCCAGGCGAGCGTCAGCAGCTCGAACGCGACCACGGCGATCGCGAAGAAGAGAGCGGCGTGGTATTGGGGAATCAGGAAGGGGAGCGAGTGCAGGATCCCACCGAGGAAGGTCCCGCCCCCGGTGATCGAGCCGCGAACGAAGGGCGAGCCGCGACCGGTCAGCTCGCCGGTGTCGGAGAGGCCCTCGGAGAAGCCCATCGAGATCGCCGCGCCGAGCGAGGTCGCGAGACCGGCGATGAACGCGTACCGGGTGTCGTGCGAGGCGAGCACGACCGCGAAGATGGGGGCGAGCGTCGACAGCGACCCGTCGATCAGCCCCACCATCAGGGGCTGCATCCGCTGGAGCAGGAACGCGTGCTCGTCCGACATGACTAGAGTGTATCAAGCAACATGCAAGCTCCTATAGCATCAGGCACGCCTGACAAAAGCGCGCAGGGGCGCCTGACGTGCGGCTGAAGCTAACGGTCGAGTACGACGGCACCCCCTTCCACGGCTGGGCCGCGCAGCCGGGACTGGCCACGGTGGAGACGACGCTCCGCGAAGCACTCGCCCAGACTTACGAGCGCGCCGACGGGCTCGCAGTCGCCGGTCGCACGGACAGCGGCGTGCACGCGCTCGCGAACGTCGTCTCGGTGGACGTGGAGGGCGGCCCGCCGCCGGAACGGGCTGCGGCGGCGCTCAACCCCCGCCTGCCCGACGAGGTGACGGTCGTCCGGGCGGAGCCCGTCGCGGACGACTTCCATGCCCGCTTCTCGGCCCGCTCGCGCAGCTACCGCTACCGCCTCTTCACGCGGCGGACGCCGTCGCCGTTCGAGACGCGCCGCAGCTGGTGGCGGCCGCAGCCCCTCGACGAGGACGGGCTACGCCGGGCAGCGGCGCTGCTCGTCGGTGAGCACGACTTCCGCGCGTTCACGCCGACCGAGACGCAGCACGCGGTGTTCGTGCGTGTCGTCGAGTCGGCGGCGTGGACGCGTCGGGGCGACCACCTCGACTTCGAGATCACCGCGGACAGCTACCTTCGGCACATGGTGCGCACGCTCGTCGGCTCGATGGTCGAGGGCGTCGACCTCGAGCCGTTGCTCGGCGGCGCGGCGCGCAGCGCGGCCGGGGCCACCGCTCCGCCGCACGGTCTGTACCTCGTGGGCGTTGCCTACGATGACCACGCATGAGCCGCTTCCCGGTCGTCCTCTTCGATCTCGACGGCACGGTCGTCGACTCCGGCGCGATCATCCTCGCGTCGATGCGGCATGCGACGCGCGCCGTGCTGGGGATCGAGGCCGAGGACGCCGAGCTGCTGAAGGCGGTCGGCGGCCCCGGGTTGGAGGCGCAGATGGCCGCATTCGCACCCGAGCGCGTCGACGAGCTCGTGCGCGTCTACCGCGCGCACAACGAGCCCCTGCACGACGAGCTCGAGGCGTGCGAGGGGATGGAGGACGTGATCGAACGGCTGCACGAGGGCGGGACGCGCGTCGGCGTCGTCACGGCGAAGCGCCGCGCGACGGTCGACCTCGCGTTCGCCCGGCTGCGCGTCGGCCACCTCTTCGAGACGGTCGTCGGCGGCGACGAGACCGAGCGGCACAAGCCCGAGCCGGAGCCGCTGCTGCTCGCCGCGAAACGGCTCGGGGTGTCGCCACAGGACTGCGCGTACGTCGGCGACTCGCCCTTCGACATCCGCGCCGCGAAGGCGGCGCACATGTATCCCGTCGCCGTCACGTGGGGACGCATCCACGATCGCGCGAAGCTCGCGGCGGAGCAGCCGGCGGCGATCGTCGACACGGCGCAGGAGCTCTATGAAGCCGTCTGAACGCGCGGCAGAGTTGCGCGAGCTCCTGAACGAGGCGTCGATCGCGTACCACGTCGACGACGCGCCGACCATGGAGGACGCGGCGTACGACGTCCTCTACGACGAGCTGCAACAGATCGAGCAGGAGCATCCCGAGCTCGTCGCGCCGGACTCGCCGACTCAGCGGGTCGGCGCGCCGCTCTCCAGCAAGTTCCAGAAGGTCCGGCACCTGACGGCGATGGGCTCGCTCGAGAAGGTGACGACGGACGAAGGGCTGCAGAAGTGGGACGGCGACGTCCGGAAGCGGCTCGCGTCGGACGATCCCGTCGTGTACGTCGTCGAGCCGAAGATCGACGGCTCGGCGATCAATCTCACGTACGAGAGCGGCACGTTCGTCCGCGGTGCGACCCGCGGCGACGGCGTCCAGGGTGAGGACGTCACGCCGAACCTGCGCACGATCAAGGCGATCCCGCTGCAGATGCGCGGCGACGGCGCGCCGGCCGTGCTCGAGGTGCGCGGCGAGGTGTACATGCCGCTGCCCGGCTTTCGCGCTGCGAACGAGGCGCTTGCCGCGGAGGGCAAGGCGACCTGGCCCAACCCGCGCAACGCCGCCGCCGGCTCCCTGCGCCAGAAGGACTCGACGATCACCGCTGCGCGGCCGCTCTCGATCTGGGCCTACGGCGTCGGCCACCGCGAAGGGCTCGACCTCGCGACGCATTGGGACACGCTGCAGTGGTTGAAGCAACGCGGCTTCCCGATCAACCCGTTCGCGCAGCGGCTCGAGACGATCGACGAGGTGGCGCAGCTCGTACGCGAATGGGAGCTGCGTCGCACGGAGCTCGACTACGAGATCGACGGGATCGTGATCAAGGTCGACGACTACGAGCAGCAGCGCCGCCTCGGCGCGCTGCACCAGCGCCCGCGCTGGGCCCGCGCGTTCAAGTGGGCGCCGATGACCGCGGTGACGCGCCTGAACGAGATCCGCATCCGCGTCGGGCGCACGGGCAACCTCAATCCCTGGGCGGTGCTCGAGCCGGTCGAGGTCGGTGGCGTGACGATCTCGCGCGCGACGCTGCACAACGAGGAGGACATCAACCGCAAGGACATCCGCGTCGGCGACGACGTGATCGTGCAGCGCGCCGGCGACGTGATCCCGCAGGTCGTCGGACCGGCCGGCAAGCACCGTGCTGGCACGAAGCCGTTCCGGATGCCGGCCAACTGTCCCCTCTGCGACGTCGAGATCGTCAAGCCGGAGGGCGAGGTGATGCACCGCTGCCCGAACCGTGCCTGCCCGTCCCGCGGGCTGGAGACACTGAACAACTGGGTGATGGCCGCGGCCGACATCGACGGCGTCGGCGAGCAGACGGTGGTGCGGCTCTGGCAGGAGGACATTGTCCGCTCGATTCCGCAGCTCTACCGGCTGACCTCGGAGCAGCTCCTGGAGCTCGACGGCTTCGGCGAGATCAGCGCGACGAACGCGATCGAGGCGATCCAGGCCTCCAAGCAGATTCCCTTCTTCCGTGTGCTCTTCGGGCTGAACATCCCCGACGTCGGCTGGATCACCGCGCGCAACCTCGCGCTGCACTTCGGGACCGTCGACGCGCTGATCGACGCCACGCAGGAGCAGCTCGTCGAGTGCGAGGGGATCGGGCCGGAGCGCGCCGAGGCGATCGCCGAGTGGTTCCGCGACGAGGAGAACCGCGCGCTCGTCGCGGAGCTGCGCGAGCTCGGCCTGCGCTTCGAGACCGGGGAGGAGGAGCGCCCGGTCGAGGGCCCGCTGACCGGCCAGACGTACGTGATCACGGGAACACTCGAGTCGTTCACACGCGAAGACGCGGGAGCGCTGCTCGAGGAGCAGGGAGCAAAAGTCGTGAACTCCGTCTCGGGCAAGACGACGGGGCTGATCGTCGGCGAGGAGCCGGGCGCGTCGAAGCTGACGAAGGCGGAGAAGGCCGGCGTCTCCTTGCTCACGGAGGCGGACCTGCTGAAGCTCCTCGGCCGCTAGACGTCACGACTTCGTCACGAATCCTCGAAATGAGGAGTATCCCCGTCAATGAGTTGTGCCGCCTTGTGAGCGAATCCGTAAACGTTCACGGCGCTGACGCGAGCGCGGTCGCGAAGCGGTCCTGTGCACGCCGCGCCCACGTCCACGACACCGGGCTGCCGTTCTGCAGCACGGAGAAGACGTAGCGGTCGCCGGCGAAGCCCGACAGCGCGGACGCCCGGTCGAGCGTTCCCGTCTTCGCATGCACCACACCGGCGGCGGCGCCGCCGCGCATGCGGTCGACGAGCGTGCCGGTTCGGCCGGCGACGGGCAGCGAGGCGAGCAGCTCCAGCCGCATCTCGACGTCGCTCCACATCGCGGCCAGCAGCGAGACGATCGACTGCGCGGTGACGCGGTCGAGCAGCGACAGGCCCGATCCGTCCACAAGGCGCACGCCGTCCAGCGGGATCCCGGCCTGCGCGAGCAGCCCTGTGACGACGCCGGCACCCGCGGCCGTCGTCCCGCCTGCCCCCTGCACGGCCCCGAGCTCCTTCAGCAGCATCTCGGCGTAGAAATTGTCGCTCTCCCGATCCATCATCCGCACGATCGAGAGCACCGTCGGCGAGTCGACGCTCGCGACGACCTGTGCGTCGTCGGGGGCCGTTCCGTGCGCAGCGCCGCCCCGCACCTTGACGCCCGCCCGCACGAGCGCGGCCCGGAAGAGCTGTGCGGCGGCGAGAGCGGGATCACGCGACGTGTAGCGGCCGGCCCTGCCCCGGTCGACGATCAGCGCCGAGAGCGGCGGCGACTCCACGAGATAGAAGGACGCCTTCCAGCCGAGCGCCGTCCGCCGGGAGTCGAACCACGACTCGTCGCCGAGCACGCTGCCCGTGACGGTCGTGATGCCCGCCGCGCGCACCTGCCGCGCGAGCACGCTCAGCTGCGCGGAGGAGAGCGTCGGGTCGCCGTAGCCCTTGAGGATCAGATTGCCCGCGTCGTCCTGGAGGACGTCCGTCTCGATCCGGAACGCCGGCCCGAGCGCCGCCAGCGCGCCGTAGGTGACCGTCAGCTTCTCGTTCGAGGCGGGGATGAGCGGCAGCGTCGCGTTGCGGGCGTAGACCGTCTGCCCGGTGGCGAGGTCGATCGCGACCGCGCCGGTGGCGGCGAGGCTCACGTGCGGGACGTGCAGCGCGCGCTCCAGGCGTGGCTGCAGGGCGGCCGAGGCGGGTGCGGCGACGAGGAGCGCGGCGAGGAGCGCCACCGCGAACGTCCGGGCACGCATCGTGTCCAGTGTAGGAGCTGGGTCCGCGATGTCCCCGAAATGAGCCGAGCGGCCCTTGTCCCGCGCGGGGCACGGCCCTGATAATCGATGATCAGCCCATGGAACCGGCTGCCCCTCCGATGGTCCAGCAGATCGAAGACCTTCTCAACCACGCCTCCCCGACGCTCGACTGCGTCGAGGACACCCTCACCGAGGGCTATGCGAAGGCGCTCGCCCTCGAGGCGGAGCGGCTCCGCCTGGAGCGGCGGCTCGGCGAGATGGCCCGGCGCGCGACCCCGGAGCGCGCGGCCGAGATCCGCACGCTCGGCTCGCGGCTGATCCACGCCGACGGCGAGCTGGAGCAGCTGCGCTCGCTCCTCGGCACGCTGCACGATCGTGCGCGCGAGCTGCGCGCAGGCGTGAGCTAGACGATCCCGGAACGAACTGCGTAGACCGCCGCCTGGATGCGGTTGTCGATCTGCAGTTTCATCAGGATGTTGGAGATGTGATTCTTCACGGTCTTCGGGCTGATGTGCAGCTCGGCGGCGATCACGGCGTTGTCCTTGCCGTTCGCGATCAGCTTCAACACCTCGATCTCGCGGTCGGACAGCTCGGCCCGGATCGTGTTCGCGATCTCCGGCTGCGTGCTCGTCGCGCGCACGCGCTGCAGCACCTTTGCCGCGATGTTCGGCGAGATCAGCGACTCGCCGCGCGCCGCCGCCCGGATGCCCGCCATCAGCTCCTCGATCCGCGAGTCCTTCAGGAGGTAGCCGCACGCGCCGGCCAGGATCGCGTCCATCACGTCGCTGTCCTGGTCGGAGATCGTCAGCATCACTACGCGAGTGAGCGGTGCGATCCCGCTGATGTGCCGCGTCGCGTCGACGCCGCCCATCCCCGGCATGTTCAGGTCCATCACGACGACCTCGGGTGCGAGCTCGCGCACGATGCGCACGGCCTCGGCGCCGCCGGCAGCCTCGCCGATCACCTGCACTCCCTGATCCTCGAGCAGGTTCCGCAAACCGGTGCGGAAGAGATCGTGGTCGTCGACGATGACGACGCGCAGCGACTCGGCCTGCTGCCGTTCGTCACCCGCTTGCAACGCTTCGCTCACTCGTACCCCCTCCAGCTGGCGCGACAAGTCTAGTGCAGGGTGATCGTGACCGTCCGGCGCCCCCATGCACGCGCCTGCGCAAGGGTGGGGAACCAGACGTCGATCATGCGGCCGCGCACTCCGCCGCCCGTGTCCGCGGCCACGGCCTCCCCGTATCCGGGAATCGTCAGCTTCGTCCCGAGCGGGATCACCGACGGGTCGACGGCGACGACTCCCCAGCCGACGGGCAGGCCCGTCGCGGTGTGGCCGGGCAGGGAGTAGCCCGTGGAGCTGACCGTGACGGTGCGCCCGCCCGTCTGCGGCGCGGGCGCCGAGACGGGCTCGGACTCGACCCTGGGCGGCTCGGGCACGGCGGTGGCCTCGACCGGTGTGGTGTCGGCCTGACTCTGCAGCACCGCCGACTTCTGCTCGGCCAGCTGCACGCGCGCCTCGAGGGCGTGGATCTGCTCCACCTTCAGACGCTCTTGCGTACGCAGCTTCGTGATGAAGGCGACACGCGCGCCGCGCGCCGTGGAGAGCGTCTCCAGCGTGTTCCGGGCGTCGGCGACGGCGGCGGCGATCCGCGCACGTCGTACAGCGAGCTTCGTGTGCAGCGTCGAGAGCTTGCTGCGTGCGGCCGTCGTCACCGACACGACGCGTTCACTCTGCGTGGCAACGGAGTTCAGAGAGTCGATCTGCGACAGGGCGTCGTCGAGCGAGTCGGAGCCGAGCATCACCGCGAGGGCGCTGACGTCGCCCTGTTTGTACAGACGGCGTAGGTTTGCGGCGAGCTGCTGTTGCGAGACGACGAGCGTGGTATGTGTCGCGACCGCTTGCAGTCGGAGCTGCTGCGCCTCGAAGCGCAGGGTGCTCGCTTCCTGTTGCAGCGCTTCGAAACGACGCTGCACGGCCGAGATCCTCGATTCGACTGCGTACAGGTCGAGCACCGCGGCGCGGCGCTGCGCTGCAAGCGCACCGGCCTGTTGTCGCAGCTGTCCCGGTCCTGCGGCGGTCGCGCCGGAGACCCCGGCGAGAACGACCGCTGCGGCGCCGACGGCCGCCGCAGACCGTGTCCTGGGCCCGCGCACGAGGGCGGGACCCTAGCATGTAAAGCCCCGCAAACCGGAGACTTTGTGCGGTCCCGCGCCAGACAGATTTGGGCACTTTATGCCTCGAAATGCAGCCAGATTGCGGTAGGTATCAGGTTGCGGCCATCCGTACCCCCTGCTAGCCTCCGGAACTTGTGACGTACCGGCCTCTTCCGGTGCGCCTGTTGCAAGCAACGGTGGGAGTCCGTTATCCAGGCTCATAAGCGACAGGCGCTGGTGCTCGTCCTCGCTGTTGCTGCGGCATGTGTCGCGGCCGGTGTGGCGACGGGCGACCCCTCGGTCGGCTCGAAGCGCGCGCAGGCGCAGAGCGTGCTCGCCCAGATCAACCAGCTCGACATGAGTCTCGAGCGCGCGCGCACGCGGTACGAGCTCGCGACGCATCGCTTGCGCCAGATCGACCGCGAGCTCGCGGTGAACAAGGTCGGCCTGCGTGCCGCACGCGCGAACCTCAAGTCGTCGCAACGCGCGCTCATGCAACGTCTCGTGCTGATCTACACGTCGCGCGACGACCAGTCGACGCTCGGCGTCGTCCTTGGCGCGAGGAACATCGGGGATCTCGTCAACCGCATCGAGGCCGTCCAGTCGGTCTCGTCCCAGGATCACGCGGTGCTGAACGAGGTGACGCGGTTCAAGAAGCAGGTGACGACGCATCAGCACGCGCTCGTTCGCGCGCATCGCGCGCAGTCGTCGCTCGTGCACGAGCGCGCCGCCGCGAAGCAGAGGCTGCAGTCGCAGATCGATCACGAGCAGCGGCTGCTGTCCTCGATCAAGGGGCAGATCGCCCAGCTCGAGGCGGCCGCGCGCGCCCGTGCGCTCGCCTCGGCCGCCGCAGCGCGCGCCCAGTACGACCAGGCGCAGCAGGCGGCCGCGCTGCAGGTGCAGCAGAGCCCGATCGGCGCCGTCGCGTCGACGCCCGACGCGACCGTTGCGCCGCCCTCGCAGTACGGCGGCGTCGTCGGGATCGCGATGCGTTACCTCGGCGTCCCGTACGTCTGGGGAGGCGCGAGCCCCAGCGGCTTCGACTGCTCCGGCCTCGTCATGTACGCGTACGCCCAGATGGGCGTCTCGCTCCCGCACTACACGGGTGCCCAGTGGAATGTCGGCGTCCCCGTCGCGCGTAACGACCTGCAGCCCGGCGACCTGGTGTTCTTCGACGGGCTCGGCCACGTCGGCATCTACGTCGGCGGCGGCAACTTCATCCACGCGCCGCACACCGGCGACGTGGTCAAGATCTCGAGCATGACCGGCTGGTACGCGGCGACGTACGTCGGTGCGCGCCGGATCCTCGGCGGCTGACCAATTTCTCGCTGACGCTCGAGATCTTGGAGGTGCTACGCGCGCCGAGAGCGCGCTCGCTAAGCCGCTTCGCGTCTTAGCTTGCTTTTGTCTCGCGGGCGAGCGAGATGTAGAGGACCGCGACGACTGCTGCCGGGATCAGCCACCACGCATCTATTCCTCCGGCCACGAGTGCCGCGGCGATTCCTATCGCGATCGCGATCCCCAGGGCGGCGCGCCAGTCGTCGCCGACGACGAAGTCCCACCAGAAGCGGAGGAACTTCACGCGATCACCAATCTTCGACGGCGGAGCAGCACGACCGACGCGAACGAGAGTGCGATCACGAACGCGAGCACGACGGGGAGCGCGGCGTCGTCGCCCGGCCAGCGTGCGCCGACGCCTTCGGTCGACCAGAAGATCCCGAACGTCGTCAGCATCACGCCGACTGCGAACTTCATCGTGTTCTCGGGCACGCGCGACAACGGCGCGTGCACCACCGCGCCGACGGTGGCGACGAGGACGAGAGCAATCCCGGCGCCGAGTGCGGCCAGCCCGATGCTGCCCTGCGTGCTGCCGAATGTGATCACGATGAACGCGACCTCCAGCCCCTCCAGCAGCACGCCCTTGAACGAGAGGGTGAACCCGTACCAGTCGAGGCCGGCGCGTGTTTCGCTCGGCGCGCTCTGCGCCTCGGCCGCCTCGCGCGCGAAGATCGCCTCCTCGTCGTGCAGGGCCTTGTAGCCGCTCGCGCGCAGGATCGCCTTCCGCAGCCACTGCAGCCCGAACGCGAGCAACAGTGCGCCGACGACGAGCCGGAGCGCGTCGATCGGCACGAGCTTCAACGTCGGGCCGAGCGCCGCCACGATCCCCGCGAGCACGACGGTCGCCGCGCCGAGCCCGGTGAGCGACGAGCGCCAGCCGCGCGTCAGGCCGGCGGCCAGCACGATCGTCAGCGCCTC
>Ga0207661_10000587_pt1 | contig 23243 bp, 28 predicted proteins | sample KBSC713LmetaG_FD_184337 | JGI IMG/M metagenome (GOLD analysis project Ga0207661, IMG submission 184337) | Corn rhizosphere microbial communities from Kellogg Biological Station, Michigan, USA - KBS C7.1-3L metaG (SPAdes) (version 2) | ecosystem: Host-associated > Plants > Roots > Rhizosphere ...
CACCCCTGAAATTCAAGAGATTGATTCGCCACCGCGGATCGTCATCGACCTTCCCAATTCCCGGGTTGCGGTGCGGAGTAAGCGGATCAAAGTTCAAGCTGACAAGATTTCCGCAATCCGGGTGGACCAGTTTCAAGACCGTCCGCCAGTCACGCGGGTCGTGGTCGACCTGCTTTCCCCGCACAAGTTTCATTGGAGCGCTTCCGGGAATGTGTTGCTCGTAACACTCGAGCCTTCGGCGGTGGAGGCGGCTCAGCCTGAACCGACCCCGTCGGTCGCAGGTCTTCGTGACGGTCCGGAACCGGTGGCGATCCCCGTTAGCTCAGGTTATTCGGGTGCGGTAATGCTGGCCGGGAGCAGCCTGGCGGCGGGGTCTTCTGTCACAGCGGGGGGGGAAACGGCGCGCCTTCAGCTGGCGCGTGGCGGAGAGGTTCGGGTGTGTCCGGGGACAACAGTATCGGTGACGCCTTCTCCAAACGGACGTGACCTAATGCTTTCGCTGAACACCGGCGCGATTGAAACGCAGTACCGGCTCGAAGCATCGGCGGACTCGATCTTGACGCCGGATTTCAGGATCCAGTTTCCGGGACCGGGGGAGTTCCGATTTGCCATTAGCGCTGACACTCATGGCAACACGTGCGTGCGTTCGATGATGGGTAACACTGCGTCGGCGGTTGTGTCGGAACTAATTGGAGACCGGACTTACCAAGTGAAGCCCACGGACCAGTTGGTGTTTCATGGCGGCAGCCTTGATCGAGTCGATTCGGTTGTGCCGCTTGAGTGCGGATGCGCTCCACTATCCCCGCCTGTGATGAGAGCCAATTCGGCTCCCACGGTGGTGCCGGATGAGAAATTGCCGACATCGCCCGCGCTGGCGAGTTCTCAGGACAAACCGGTGACACCTCCACGGGATGGGACGGTGCAGGCCGCGAATACATCGTCGAAGCAAACGGGAGTCGGGACGGAGACCGCGCCGCTGCCGCCGACCAAGGAAGAAGAGATCAAGGTGCGGGTCGAGGCGCCGATCGTGTTCCGGGGGAGCGATCTGCCACCGACGGGCAGTGCTCCGAAGGCTGGTAATGGAGCTGTGGCGACTACGAATTCGGCGTCCAAGACAGACCCGACGGCCCCGATTCCCAAACCACCAGATCCTACGACTGTGATCGCGCAGAAGCCGGAACACAAGGGATTTTTTGGGAAGATTGGCGGATTCTTTGCGTCGATTTTCAAATAGTTGTTTGTAAGAGTCGCTAGTCGCCAGTCATTTGTGGACGGGCCACCGCTTTGCGGCTGTTTGCATCTAGGGTGGAATGACAGCCTCACATCCGGGCCCTGGCCAGATTTTCCTCGGATCGACGTTGGACGGCATTAACTTCCATAGGCGTCCTTCCAACTTTCTTGTTTCCTTCCTCTTTCACGCCGCATTCATCGCCTTGATTTGGTTACTGGCGCGTTCCGTGAAACCGGCCGTTCATATCGCAGCTACTCGTGCGTGGCAAGCCGAGTTTCCGATTGTCTTCTCGGGAACGGGCGGCGGAAGTGGCGGCAGCCAAGATCTGTTGCCTCCATCTACCGGGGCGCTGCCGCGTTTAACGCCCGATGAGCAATTTGCTCCGCCGTCTGCCGCTGTGATGAACGAGAATCCGGTGCTTCCGATGGCGCCAACGCTGCTTATGGCTGCGGATGCTGTGCCTCCCCAGACCGGGCCGTTGGGCGATCCGCTGTCTGGAGTAAGCGGGCCGTTGTCGAATGGTCCGGGTACGGGGGGTGGAATCGGCAACGGTTGTTGCGGAGGCGACGGACGAGGCAAAGGCCGAGGATTTGGTGACGGGCAGCAAGGACTCTATCCGGCGGGGCGCAACGGGGTGACGTCGCCACACGTCATTTACGATCCGGAGCCTGCTTATTCGGACGCCGCTCGATCCGTGAAGTTGCAAGGAACAGTGACATTGTGGCTGGTCGTCGGCGCGGATGGGCGGCCCCGGGACATCCGCGTACAGAAAGGTCTGGGCATGGGGCTGGATGAGAAAGCCATTGAGGCTGTAGAAACCTGGAAGTTTCAGCCGTCCATGCTCGATGGCCAGCCAGTCGCGGTGGCCATCAATGTGGAAGTAAATTTTCGGTTGTTTTAGGAATTGCGAGACTGGCAGCACAGCAACCTGTTACGGCTCATTGCACTCCCTCTTTCAGGATGCCGTCGATCTGAACGATGTCGGCATCGCCCTCTCCTACCGCTGCGAAGACCCACTTTCCGTCCGAAGACCACGAGATGCGGCGCGCGATGAAAGTGCGTCGCTGTCCGAAATCGGTGAGGCGCGTTAGCTTCCCATCGGTGGTGGATGCTGCCCAGATGTTCGTTCCTTGTCCGTCATCCAAGGGTAGAACGAGGCGCTTGCCGTCGCGCGAGATTACTGGGTGAAGGCCTTGCCACAATGGAACTCGCTCACCCGAAATGCGTGCAAACAGAGTGGACGGCCCATTTTCTGGTCGAGCAGCACGCAGTTCGTAATCGAGGGAGCCGTTTAGATTTTGCAGTGGCACGACGTAATACAGGGCAGAGCCATCGGGTGCGACGGCGGGTCCGCGGGCGTTATCCGAGCGCACGAGAACGGGCGTTCCATTGCTGATAGCAGCCTTCATGAGGCGGTAGCTTCCCGTCCGCTGGACTGGAGAAGACTCGCAGTAATAGAGCCATTGACTGTCACCCGACCATGCGGCCCACGTTCCCATGGACAAGACGACATGCAGATCACTTCCGTCAGGCCGGATGAGCCAATACCGGATGGATCGGCCGGCTCCGGGAGCAGGCTCGTTGACGGCAAACGCAATGTATTTTCCATCTGGGGACCAGATGGGAACTCCCGCTACGACGCGGGGATCTTTTTCAAAAGTAATTTGGCGCGATTCGCCGCTGGCCAGGTTTTGAATCCATAAATTTCCGTGGCCGCCGTTATCCGAGAGATACACCATTTCGCGATCGGTGGGGTCGAGACTCGGAGTTTGCACCTGCCCGGTCTGGTGCGTGATGCGGACTCCTTTGCGAACATTGTCGACCGGATCGGGCCCCGTGGGGAATTTCCAGATATCGAATTCCATTCGACGACGGCTCAGCAGAATTCGTCCATTGCGATCCACGTCCGGATTCTCGTCTCCAGAGTCGCCGAAGGTGAGTTGCTGTGGCTCACCGCCGGACGCAGGGATGGACCAGAGGTGGAGTGTTGGAAGGTAGAGCAGCGTGCTACCGCGCGCGGAGCTGTAAACGATGCGGGTGCCGTCAGGCGTCCAGGCGAGCCCACTCATGAGCGTTCCATCTTTGGTGACTTGTCGTGGGACGCCTCCAGAAGCAGGAACGACGTACACGTCGTCCGCCCAGTTCTCGCGGCTGTGGATGTACGCGATGGTGGCGCCGTCCGGTGACCACCGCGGCTGACGGTAGCTGAAGCCGGGGACTGCCGATGTGATCACTTTGGCGCCGGACCCATTCCGCTCGGCAGTCACCAGCTCGATCTGGTTCGCATTCAAGCGAAAGAACGCGAGGTGCTTGTCATCGTGACTCGCGTCGGCGCCGCTCATTGACGATACGAGGCGGCGCGGTACGCCGCCCAAGGCGGAAATTTCCCAGAGCGTGCCTTGAGCGTCTCCTTCTGGTGGAGGCGTGTAGTAAATGATGGTCGAGGAATCCTTGGACCATCGGGGTTCGAGATGATCGCCGTCGCCGCGAGTGATCTGGAGCGGCGCTCCTCCGGCCAGCAAACGAATCCAGATCTGGCGGGACCCAGTTGAGTCGCTGACGAAGGCTACCGATTTTCCATCGGGCGAGAAAGCAGGACTGTCTTCAATTCCAGCGAAATCGCTGAGGCGGAGAAATGAAACAGGAGTTAGGACGACCTGGGCCCTTGAGTGAGCCCACCACCAGGCCGTTCCCGCGGCAACAGCGAGTGCGAGCCCGGCGAGCATCCACCAAAGAGGGCGGATGGAGGCCCGCTCTTCAAATGGCGTGGGCGCCACGACGCCAGAGTCAGAACTCGCCGACATTGACTCAAGATTGAAGGCAAGGTCCCGCGCCGACTGAAAGCGCTCTTCGGGACTCTTCTCCAGACAATGGTGAACGATGCGATCAAGCGTCACTGGAATATTACGGCCGCTTGCAATCAAGTCTGGGGGGTCTTCTTTGAGAATGGCGCTGGCAGTATCGGCCGCCGTGCCGCGTCGAAAGGCCCGCTGGCCCGAGACCATTTCGTAGAGCACCGCGCCAAAACTGAAGATATCGGAGCGACGATCTGCTGTTTGTCCGCGAACCTGCTCGGGCGACATGTATCCGGCCGTACCGAGCATCACTCCTGATCCGGTCAGGGGTTCGAGGGCGGTGACGGTGTGGTCTTGAGGGCCCAATTCAGTCGACTTCGCCAGCCCAAAATCCAAGATTTTGACTCGCCCGTCGGAGCAGATGAAGACGTTGTCTGGCTTCAAATCGCGGTGAACGATATTTTTTTCGTGGGCTGCCGCTAGTCCCTGAGCGATCTGCACCGCATAGTCGGTCGCTTTGCGAGGGGGCAGTGCACCTTCCTGCAGGCGGTCGCGCAGAGAGACACCATCGAGAAGTTCGGTGACGAGGTACGGGACTTCGCCGTGTGTCCCAACATCGTAGACGGCGAGGATGTTCGGGTGATTCAAGGCACCTACTGCATGCGCTTCCTGTTCAAAACGGCGCAGTCGCTCCGAGTCGCGACGCAAAGAGTCTGGTAAGACCTTAATGGCAACTTCGCGATTCAGGCGCGGATCGCGTGCGCGGTAAACCTCACCCATCCCTCCCGCTCCCAGGGGCGAGAGGATCTCGTAAGGGCCGAGTTTTGTGCCGGCTGCCAGGGGCATGCGGAAGGCGAATTATACGTGGGGAGAATATAGGAGTGGACGAGCGGGGATGCCCGTCCTCCATTTTGGTTAACTCTTATAACTAGGCGGATGTGCTATGAGCGGCGCAGCGCTTTGCCGAGTGGCGCAGCCTTTTCGCGCACGGCGTCGGCAATTTCCGCTCCGCGATCCATAGCGTCGCCTACCTTCTCGCGCACGGTTTCGTGGATGTCTCCGAAGCGATCGCGGACATCACCCACGCGCTCTCGCAGGGATTCGCGGGCATCATCGCTCAAGTCGGAGATCTTTTCGCGGGCATCGTCGTATCCCCGCCGCAGATCATTTCTCATCTGCTTACCAGTTTTAGGGGCAAGCAGCAGTGCTGTTGCGGCGCCTATGCCAACTCCGATCAGCAGGAACGTCACGGCTGTGCTCACGTTGTTGTTACCTTCAGAAACTTCATACTTGCCGATTCGCATGATGCCTCCAGAAAAAATGTGATGAAAACGGCACGACTTAGGGTCAGATGTTTTGGCACGCCAGGACGTTGCTGAAATCCATTCTATTCCTGTTTGAGTCCACGTCGCTGAAAACGTTCATCTCTGTCAGGACATGGGGGTTGATGTGGACCGCGGGGAAGGAGAACCGCTGTTCACGGGTTCTTGGGCTTGCCGACTTCCCGAACTCGGCAAGCCTGTGTAAAATAAGACTTTCAATCATCCTGTGCGATACGGACTATGTGGCTTGCCCGCCTTCCGTACGCCACTCGAGCGCAATCATTTAAGGAGAACTTCAGCAGCATGTCGATTCCAGCGACACAACTTCGCCCCGGCATGATCATCAAGCACAACAATGATCTGCACTCCGTCTTCAGCGTCGAACACCGCACGCCCGGCAACCTACGAGCGTTTATCCAGGCAAAGCTGCGCAACCTGCGCACAGGCGCCATGTTCGAGCATCGCTTCCGCTCGCCGGATCCCATCGAGAAAGTCAATGTGGATGAAGTGAGCATGGAATACCTCTACAACGATGGCGATGACTATTACTTCATGAACACCGAGAACTTCGAGCAAACGCATTTGACGCGAGACACACTGGGTGATGCGGTGGAATTTTTGACGCCGAATTTGCAGATCCAGGTGGAATTTTTCGATGGCAAAGCGGTTGGAATCGAACTGCCGCAGACGGTTGTGCTTACCGTTCTGGAAACTGAACCTGGATTGAAGAGCGCTACGGCTTCGAGCGTGACCAAACCGGCGAAGACCGAGACGGGCCTTGTTGTACAGGTGCCTCCGTTTATCAACGAAGGAGAAAAGATCAAGGTTGACACCGCCGAGGGAACCTATCTATCCAGGGCGTAGACGGTTCGCTTCTTCCCCGCGGTTTAGACATTCAGGCGACAAGCATGTCTTTCGCTTGGCTCTTGATGACAATCATTCGATGACTGTTGCTTCGCAAGTCGGCCGGCGATTCCTCGTACGTGGACGCGTGCAGGGGGTTGGTTTTCGCTGGTTCGTGGAACGAGAGGCGCACATTCTCGGTATTGCGGGCTGGGTTCGAAACAATTCTGACGGAAGTGTGGAAGTGATGGCTCAAGGTACTGCTGCGCAGATTGCAGGTTTACGGTCGCGTTTACGCGAGGGACCGCGAGCGTCGCGCGTGGATGATGTCGAAGAGTTTGAGGCTCAGGCGAAGCTTGGAGTTTCATCATTTCGAATTGAAGGAGTGTGGTAAATGTCGAAGTCAGGCATGAACTGTGACCAACTGAAGAAGCTGATCCGCGAGGTGCCTGATTTTCCGAAAAAAGGAATTCTGTTTTACGACATCACCACACTGCTAAAAGACAAAACGGGGTTTGCGACGCTGATCGATCTGTTTTCCGAAAATTACATCGGCAAACAGGTGGATCTCGTGCTCGGCATGGAAGCGCGTGGGTTCATTTTCGGTCCGGCGCTGGCGTACAGGTTGAATGCGGGCTTTGTTCCTGTTCGCAAGCCGGGTAAGCTTCCGGCGGAAACAGCGAAAATTAGCTACGAACTGGAGTACGGCAGCAACGCACTTGAGATCCACAAAGACGCAATTGAAAAGGGTCAGCGTGTTTTGATCGTCGACGATCTGCTAGCAACTGGCGGAACTGCGGTTGCGACAGCCCAACTTGTGCGCGACTTGGGTGGAGAGATCGCGGGACTAGGTTTCGTAGTCGAACTTGATTTTCTGAATGGGCGCGAGAAGTTAGGTTCTCATGACGTGTTCTCGCTACTGCACTACGATAAATAGCGGCGAACAAATCTTCGTAAGAGTTGGGAAGGCGAGCGACTCCAAGCGGAGTCGCTCTATTTGTTTAGTTTGCTGTGTGAGTTGTTATTCTTCGTGCTCTGTCTGGAAGAGCAGGTCGGCGGGCACGTCGTTGCGGGCGAACGGATCGGATTCGGCGCCGCTTAACGGCGTGAGCGCGGAATCCAGATCTGCGTCAGGGCCTCCTACTTGCTTTTCATCTTTCCGTTGGAGCCTGCGTTGGGCTTTCTCGCGTTGTTTTTCCTGGCGAGAGCGCTCCTTCTGGCGTTTTGTGAATGTTGATCCTTTTCCTGCCATATGTGTCTCCTGGGGCACACACTGGCCTGCAACCGAATACGGTTTGGGCCTCGGGTGCTGCGATGTTTAGTCTTGCGAGCCGGGACCTACCAGCGTGGTTCCCGGGGTTGCCTTGCATGGCCTTGGTAGTCGTCGCGTCCGCCACCTCCGCCACCAAACTTTCCTCCGCGTCCGCCGCCGCCCCCGCTGGATTTTTCCTTAGGGCGCGCTTCGTTGACCTTCATGGGGCGTCCGCCAAGATCACTGCCGTCGAGGGCGGTGATAGCTTTTGTTGCGGCCGCTGCGTCGGTCATTTCCACGAATGCGAAACCTCGCGAACGGCCCGTATCGCGATCGGTCACGATGCTGACACGCTCGACTGCGCCGTGCGTTTCGAACAGAGCGCGAAGCTCTGGTTCAGTGGTGCTATGCGGGATATTGCCGACGAACAAATTCTTCATGATAGTTCCTTCTCGGGGAGGGAGTGGATGTACCGATTGGGGTTATACGCATCAAGCGACACGATTGCTGCAGCCGTTATAGCTTTGTATTGAAGTCCTTTTGCCCCACGCCATGGCTGTGCGGGCGAGCCACCCAGCCTCTTGCGTGTTGAGGTGGCGATGATGAGGACTGTGTTAGGCATTGGCGCCATCTTTCTTTTTGGCGGTCGCCGCCGGCTTCTTCGCGGGACTTGCGCTAGGCCTGGTGGCGGTTGGGTCCGTTTGAAGCGTAAGAAAAAGCGCCCGATTGCGGAGTCGTCGCGCAATCTTCATCTTGCGCAGAACATGATGCTTCGCTTTGTCGCCATTGATGCTTGACATGATGCCTCTTGCTGCGGATGGAAATGGAGTCACTTCAAGGCAGGGACATGCCCCGTGACACGTTCAATCGGAAGGAGGACATGGCACGCGCCTTCTTTCCGGACACTAAGCTCAATCGCGAAGGCGCAGAAAATAGATGGGTGAATGTGTCTTCGTGGTTAAGACCTACCATCGACTATACGCGATAAAGACAGGAATCTCCAGCGAGGGCGAGTGGGGTATACGCGCGTCCGAAGTGTGTCTGAAGCCGGATGAAGGGAATTCGCTGGAGTAAAACCCAATGTTCTGCTATCTTGAGATTCGCGTTTGATCAGAATCGGTTGTGAGCAGCATGCAGCATAAGCTAGTACCTGCCCTGCAGTACCCTCCGACTCCTTCCAGCGTAAATTTCACCGAAAGGTAGTTTAGAACACAATGGAACAAGGAACAGTGAAGTGGTTTAACGACGCCAAGGGCTATGGCTTTATCAGCCGTCAGAGTGGCGAAGATGTTTTCGTGCATTTTTCGGCCATTCAGGCTGGCGGATTCCGCAGCCTGCAAGAAGGTCAGAGCGTCGAGTTTCAGGTGACGAAGGGTCCCAAGGGTCTGCAAGCTGAGAACGTCCGCCCTCTCTAAGCGGAACTCCTTAAAGCTATGAAAAAAGCTCCGGTTGACCGGAGCTTTTTTCTTTGCTGAAAGCAACGACTGTTGGAAGCGCTTACTTTCGACGGGGGAAGACAAAGCTGAGTCCTCGCCAATTCGGCGAGGCCGCCACGCTAGTTGCTCGGTCTATTGCTACCTGCTCAACAGTGAAAACGCGCGAATAATTCCAGCCCACATCGCCAGACTTACCCCGGTGGACACGCCGAATGAGATGATGGCGGTCCAATTCCACTGCACTTCACTTGGCTCATAACGCATTGGGGGGACTCCTTCTACTTCATCACGCGTAGAAGCAACAACGTTTGGTCCACGGTACTGCGGCTAAAATCCGTATGGATTGGCCATGCTGTTTGTTGCAAGTAACCGACCTTTTGGTTTCGGGCCGCGCAGATTACGTCAAATCAATAGGTTGCAGTTTGGTTTGCAAAAACTCCCCAGTGATCGATGGGGTAGTTTCGGACTTCCGGAGTGTGATTTGGCGCTAAAGCCCGGCGAATTTCGGGCAGCTGCCGAACTTTTGGCGCCAAGGGAAAAAGCCCGGTTTGATTGTGGTGCATGCGTAATTCGACGAGGGTGGGAGTGTGCGTCAAATTTCGGCCACGATCAGGCGCGCATCCTTCGGTAAGTAACTCTTGCGGCGAAACCAGTCTTCCATCGAATTCGCCAACTCGCCGAGGGGTACGTGCGCTCCGATTTCCATCAATCCATCGCTCACCGGCAGAGTGTCGTCAAACACGCTCGCGTTGGTGAAATTGCGCATCGAAAAGCTGTCCAGCCACTTCAATTCGCAAGGACGTCTTTGACCACTGGCTTCGTATTCAATTGTAATTTTGCGCGCAAACATACCTCATGACTCTAGCAAATCGCAATCGAAAACTTCCTTGTGTCGTTGACCTTGGAGGGGCGCTTGACAGCGAGGGTGGGAGAATCATAGCCTGCGGCACCCGATCCTATCGGTAAAGCCGTCAGCTTCGAACTTCAATCGAACGGCTCGTCAGAGAGGTTGGAAGAATGATCTGGTTACTAGAATTTCTGTTAATTGGACTTATCGCCGGGTGGGCCGCTGGAAAGATCATGAAGGGCGGCGGCTACGGGCCCGCGATGGACATTCTGCTTGGCATCGCAGGCGCGTTTGTCGGGGGATGGTTAATGCGAAGCCTCGGTTTTTATACGGCAGGCGGGCTAATCCCGGCGATCCTGGTGGCGATCGTTGGCGCAATATTTTTGATCTGGATCACACGTTTGATCAAGAAAGGCTAAGGCGGAACGTCCCACGGGCGAGGACGCCCCTTGTCAACCGAGAGGTTGTGCGCTAAGTGCGTGGTCAGTTCGAGTTCTTCTTTTGGGCGTGCAGACGCTTCTCCAACTCGTCTAGCTCTTGCTTTAATCCATCTGGAAGACGAGCCCCAAACTTGGCGAAGTGTTCGCGGATGAGTGGGACTTCGGCGAGCCAACCGTCAATATCGACTTCCAACAGTTTTTCCAGTTTCGCGGGGCTGACATCCAGGCCTGAAGTGTCCAGGTCTTGCGGTCCGGGAAGCCGCCCGATTGGAGTGTTAATGGCGTGGCCCTGGTCGGCGCACCGTTCGAAGATCCACTTGAGGACTCGACTGTTCTCGCCGTATCCCGGCCACAAATACCGTCCGTTCTCGTCAGTGCGAAACCAGTTCACATAAAAGATCTTCGGTAGCTTCGCTCCGGGTGTGTTGCCAGTTTTCAAATAGTGAGCAAAGTAGTCTCCCATGTTGTAACCGCAAAATGGCAGCATCGCCATCGGATCGCGACGGAGTTGTCCAACCTTGCCGGCTGCGGCGGCGGTGGTTTCGCTACTCGCGGTTGCGCCAAGGAATGTTCCGTGTTGCCACGAGAATGCTTCTGTAACAAGTGGGACGATGCTGGCGCGGCGGCCACCAAAGAGCATGGCGTCGATGGGCACGCCGTTTGGATCTTCCCATTCGGGCGCAATCACGGGACATTGCCCCGCCGGCGTGGTGAAGCGAGCATTCGGATGCGCCGCCTTACGGCCTGACTCCGGAGACCAGGGGCGCCGCAACCAGTCCATCAGGTGGGCTGGCTTCTTTTCAGTCATCCCCTCCCACCAGATGTCACCGTCTTCCGTCATGGCGCAATTGGTGAAAATCGAATTTTTCGTCGCGGTGAGCATCGCATTTGCATTCGATTTCATGCTCGTTCCGGGAGCGACCCCGAAGAACCCATATTCAGGGTTGATTGCGTAGAGGCGTCCATCGGCCCCGAACTTCATCCATGCGATGTCATCACCGACCGTCTCCACCTTCCAACCTGGAATCGTCGGAATCAGCATGGCCAGGTTCGTTTTGCCACACGCCGACGGGAAGGCGCCCGTAACATATTTCACTTCTCCGAACGGGTTGGTGAGCTTCAAGATCAGCATGTGCTCGGCGAGCCATCCTTCATCGCGCGCCTGTACGGACGCGATGCGTAGGGCATGGCATTTCTTGCCGAGCAATGCATTGCCGCCGTAGCCAGATCCGTACGACCAGATCTCACGTGTTTCGGGAAAGTGACAAATGTATTTTTCCTTGGCGTCACATGGCCAAGGGGAGTCTGGCTGATCGGGTTTGAGAGGAGCGCCCACGGAATGCATTCCTCGCACAAAGTCACCGTCTTCACCCAAGAGATCCAGCACACGCTTCCCGACCCGGCACATCAGATGCATGTTTGCGACAACGTACGGAGAGTCTGTAAGCTCTACCCCGATTCCAGAAATCGATGAGCCGATTGGCCCAAGGCTGTAGGGAATGACGTAGAGAGTCCGTCCGACCATCGAGCCGCGGTAGAGTTCACGCAGCGTCGCCTTCATCTGTTCGGGATCCTTCCAGTTGTTAGTAGGGCCTGCCTCTTCCTTGGTGCGAGCGCAGATAAAAGTTCGGTCCTCTACACGAGCCACGTCTGCGGGATCTGAGCGGACGAGAATGCTATTGGGACGCTTCTCCGGATCAAGACCCACGGCCGTGCCGGACTGAACCATCAGACGCAGCATGTTCTGGTATTCACTAGGAGATCCGTCGCACCAATACACATTTTCGGGCTTGGTGAGCGTTGCGACGTCCTCAACCCACCGCGCTAGGCGCTTATGGCGATGCTCGCCGCCACTCACCTTGTCTACTTCCACAGCAATACTCGACATGAAGACATCCTTCGCAAAATGATCTGAGGCTTGACGACCACGCTATAGAGGCGGCAGGAGCGGGTAAACGGGCGTGGTCTTGAAAGAAAATAGTCCGTTACGCCGAAATAGAGCCGCGGAAGATCCCACGTATTTATTGTCCCTCAACTATTAAGGGAATCCAAGCACTATGCGGGAGGAGAGCCAGAAGAGAAACGTAACGTTCGTAGGAGCACGATTGTGGTGCACAAAACTCGCGAAAAATCACGCGATTCAGCACGCAGGAGCATTTACGCAGACCGGACGTTCGGTCAGTACACTCGAGCGAATTTCGCACGCTGGAACCGTGCCGGCTCGCCTTGCGCCACTCGACCGGAGTCGAATTCCCTTGCGACCGCTTCAAGGTGAGCTAGCGTCTGGGCGATGGTGAGCGAATATATTTCCTGACCAAGGCCGTCACCGGACTCGAGTGCTTGCTTGAGATAGTGACCAGCAATCTCGATGGCGAGCGCGTCGGTGATCATTTTGCCAGTGCGGTTCTTGAATTCCACCCACGCGGGATGCGGTAGAGCAACCCACACTGGGCGCCCGTCAACAAGAAACTTGAGATCGACCGCGTCGGCGTGGCGCGTGGCAATGGCTACGATGAGCGCCTGGTAAATGCAGTGAACTTCTTTTTTGGACCAACGGTCGACGGCTTTGAAATTCTCGTACATAGAGCGAAGTTTGATGATAGCAGGAAGTCGACAGCGGGCTCCAGGGGTTGGCTGCTCCAAGCCCCTCCACCACGAACGGGACACGCGCAGAGGTTTGATGGTCAGCGATGGGCGGCGATCAGAGTGTCGAGTTTCGATAGGAGGGCTACATTGCCCGCGCGCGGGTAGGCTTTCAGATTGGCGCGATAGTGATCGAGATCAAAAAGGAATGAGTCGACGCGCTCTTTGTTCAAGTCGTCCCAGTAGGCGCCGTACCCCATCTTATTCACGTAGTACGCATTGAACACCTGCTCGAACTGTCGGCGGACTGGCCATGCCAGATAAGGCTTGCCCAGGTGCAGTGCTTCGCTGATAAGAGAGAAACCAGCGTTGGCGATGACTGCACGGCACGTGCAGAGATCCTCGAAAAATCGGTCGAGGGATGGTTTGCGATAGGTGAGGTTCCCATTCTCGCCGTCCCGGTTGAATCCGTAACAGATGAAGCGCTGACGAACGGTTCGCAGCAGGTCGGCGAGTTCCTGCGCGGGAGACGTGACGTAGACGATCACGTGCTCGTTTTCGGTCGGCCGTGCGCGAAGGATCGCTTGGCGCAAGATGGGCGGAAAGAGAAACGTGCGTTGCTTCTTTACCCGCGGCGTGAAAAATGTAGTGACGAGATAGGCATCGGCGCGGGGCGTCATGAGTCGCGTGACGATCTTCGCAGCGGCCGCTTCTTTGCGGTATTCGCGCGGGTAGGTAATTTCCGTATCGGTTAGCAGGTGTTGGTTGTCGATGGCAATGATTGGCAGACGCAACTTGTGTCCAACGTGGCAGGACACGGGTTCGAAGTCGGTGATGACGAGATTGAGTTGCCAATCTGCTGCTTGCTTCTCGAGTGCGCGAATGCTTCGGGTTGCATGCGGAACATTTTTTAGATTCCGCAAAACAGTTTTTCCGTAGCGAACGCGGTTCTCAACATAGGTGAGTCGGAGACCGTCGATCTCGGTGACATTGAAGTCGTCTTTCAAGTTGCGCAAACCGCGATCGAATGATGCAACTTGAACGCGATGACCACGGCTCTGAAGGTGGGTGATGACTTCACGAGCACGGCTGGAGTGTCCAAAACCCTCCCCATTCACTCCGTAGAGAATGTTAGCCATTAGATTGATGCTGGCATGCTGCGCGGGCCGGAGTAAATGAAATTGTGGCAGTCGGTTCGTTATGACTTGTGCAACTCTAGCGGACGAGTCGGCTATGATGAAAGAGTGCCAACCAAGACATCAATCCAGTCGGCTCCAAAGAAGTCTCCTCGCAAGGCCGCGACCGTCCCGCGATTCGAAGTTCTCGTTCCCGACAATCTCAAGTTCCCCTGGCTGATCGCTGCATTCTCTACTCGCACGGGCGGATTTTCGAAAGTTTACGGGAAGAACCAGCTGAATCTCGGCTTCACTCAGCATGATTCACGAGCGGCGGTTGAGCGGAATCGGGCGTTGTTTCTTCAAAAACTTGGCGCTAGTTCCAGAGGTCAGCAGTGGTCAGTTGTTACATTGCAGCAAATTCATTCGGATCTCATTCATCGCGTCGATCGGGTTCCGCAGCATCCGCTGGCGGGCGACGGCTTAATAACGCGAACACCTGGCCTGTTGCTGGCGATTCAAACTGCGGACTGTATTCCCGTCATCTTGCTCGACAAGAAAACGCACGCGGTGGGCGTCTTTCACGCGGGCTGGCGGGGGACGGTGAAACGAATTGTTGAGAAGGGTGTGGGGGAGATGCGGCGACATTTTGGGACAGCGGCTCGGGATATCGTAGCCGCGATCGGGCCGGGCGTGCACTCTTGCTGCTACAACGTTGGCGAGGAAGTGCGAACCACGTTTGAATCGCAATTTGCTTACGCTCGAGAACTCTTTCACGAGACGAAGGAGAGGAATGAGATTCACGAGAAGTATCCTTTGCTGTTTTTGACCGCTCGGGCGCCAGGGCATAGCGAATTGCCTTTCAAGATTTGGCTCAATCTGGTGGAAGCGAATCGCAGGCAGTTGCTGGACGCAGGAGTATCGGATCGGAACATCAATGCTTCCCCATTGTGCACGGCTTGCCGGACGGATTTGTTGTTCAGCTATCGCGGGGAGAACGGCAAGACGGGACGGCTGATGGGGGTTGTGGGAGTTAAACCTTAAGGTGGTTCGACGAACGACTCCGTGTTCTCGACGCTAGATCCCTCGACCTCTCAAAAGAAGCGAGGGTTCGGGCTGACGAAATCGAAAAATGGACTGGACTCAAAGACGCTTCTTCGCGTCTCCTCGTAAAATGCGTTCTAGAATTCTCGAAACTAGCGCGTTTTGATTTGGTTGTAGGATCCTTTCACCAGGCCAGCGAAGGTCTGGTCAAAGAATTCTCCGTCTTCGACATTGTCGCCTACGAGTTTGTTTTTCCAGGATTTGACGTCAAAAGTTTTTGGAAGCGATGCCTGCACTTCTTCCAGGGTTTTTCCGTCGTTGACTTCTTTTTCTACAGCGTTGTTCACCGCTTTCAACAAGTCGATGAGCTGAACGATGTATGTCTTATCGTGCAGAACGTCCCCGTGACCCGGAACCACGGTTGTCGCTTCGAACGAGGCCAATGTTTCGAGCGTTGTGACCTGATCGACCGGGAACCCACCGAAGAAATATGGCGCAGGATGATCCACGAGATCGCCGGCCATGAGGATCTTCTCCTTTGGGAGATAAACGATTGTGTCCCCCGCCGTATTGCCGCGCCCGATGAATCTAATTTCGACCGGCCGGTTACCAAGGTCGATGTTGAGCTCCCGGTCGAACGATACGTTTGGTACCAACTGGGTCGTCGTTTTCATTTCCGCGACGACGGGAGCGAGCCCTACGATCGCGTGCTTGTAGTCTTTACGCTCGGCATCCGACAGAGTGTGCCCATCGGCAGCTTTATTCTCCGCGAGAATCTTTTTGAAACGCGCCTCTCGGGTTGGATAGCGCGCGACCGCGCCAGGATTGAAGTCGGCAATGATCTTCTGAGTGTTCTTTTGAGCAATGATCTGGATGCCCGGAAAAGCCTGCGCATAGGTCTGATTTCCAAGCGTGTGGTCGAAATGCCAATGCGTGTTCACGAGGAATGTGACGGGCTTCTTGGTCCACTTGCGAATCTGATCAATATCGGCCTGCGCACTTGAGGGCAGCAAACATGAATCAACCACGAGAACGCTCTTGTCACCGATGATGACGGTTGTGTTGCCTTGAGGAAATGTATCTGGGGCGTCGGGATGCCGGATTTCATAAATGTTGTCGGCCAGCTTGGTAATGGTACGGTCCTTTGTAGAGGTCGTATCTGCACTGACAGGAATAGTGACTACGAGAGAAGACACAAACAGCAACAGTAACAATGATCTAGGCGCAAAGGTCTTCCTGATGGTCATTCGATTTTCCCCAAGAACAGCGAGCGTCATGCTAGGAGAATGTTGTCGGACGAAGGAGTGTCGCGTCTTGAACGTTCTTGCGGTTTGGGCTGGAAGTCCGCTGAATAACGGCCGGGAGGCACCCCGACGAGCCTCCGGAAGTGGCGCGTGAAGTGGCTCTGGTCGGCGAATCCGGTTGAGGCCGCGACGTCTGAAAGCGCACGACCCGAGCCAAGAAGTTTTTTTGCCCGATTGATCCGCAGAAGTGTCTGATAGGCGTGCGGCGGCATACCCGTTTGCTGCGAAAAGAGACGATGCAAATGGAATGGACTTAAATCCGCGATCCGACCGAGTTCCGCCAACGAGATCGACTCCGTGGAACGTTCGGCGATGTAGTCCCGGGTGCGTCGCACGCGTGCGCTTTCCGGACTGGTATACCGATGTACGGCCGTGTCGACGCCGGGCTTCAGAAGGAGTTCAACCAGTTCGAAAAACAACGCCTCGGCCTCGAGCCTTGATGTGCGTGACTCCATCGCTGAGTACATCCGGAGAAACTGCTGCTTCAGTCGTTTCTCGTCGCGGAACATGCGCGACACGTCGGGCTGGCGGTTTGCGCGTCCCGTAACTCCACAGATTGCGCGGTTGAGTGCTCGGTAATCGATGTACAGGCTCACGAAGCTGACGGTTTGCCCATCAGGCACCCAATTGCTATGAACTTCGGAAGGCGGCGTGAGAATAAAATCTCCGGCGCAGGCGAGGCGGGTTTCGCCTCGGCATCGCAAGTATCCGGCCCCAGCAGTGTAAGCACACAAATGAAGTTCGTCGTGCCAGTGGCGCGGATAAGGATGGGTGAATCGCACGCCGCGATGAAAGACCATTCCTTCAAACCACGGGTTGCGCCAGACTTGAAGGTTCTCGGACTTGTTGGCGCGGGGTGCGGCGGAGGAAGTGCCCTGCATGGAACTTTAGACGTGAGACAAGGTTGTAAGTAAACGACCGAGGTGAGGTGTGAGATAAATCTTGTGCGCCGGCAATCGTTCGCCGGCTTTGGAATGGGGAACTTCACAATGTTGCGATCGAAACTGGTTCTGTTGCTTGTGTTGTTGGGATGGGTGTCCAACTTTTCCTTAGCTGCCGACAAGGACATGACCGCAAAGATTGACGCTGTGTTCAAAGACTTTCAATCCGATGAAGCACCGGGTGTCGCCGTCCTCGTCATTCATGATGGTAAAGGCATTTTTGAACGTGGGTATGGCGTCAGCGATCTTCGTACGAAACATAAAATTACCCCCGATACAAACTTTCGCCTCGCATCTTTGTCAAAGGAATTTACCGCCCTGGCAGTTATGCTGCTCGTGTATGACGGTAAGATTTCTTACAGCGACCACCTCACCGAGGTGTTTCCCGACTTTCCTGAATATGGGAAGGCAATCACAATCCGCCACTTGCTCACCCATACGTCTGGGTTGCTCGACTATGAAGATCTGATGGCTAAGCAGTATGGGAACACCCCAGATGAGCAGATTCCACAGATAAAAGATGCGGGTGTTCTTGAGTTGCTGAAGCGTGAGAAGACCACGAAATTCACGCCAGGGACGAGGTGGGACTACAGCAATTCTGCCTATTGCCTGCTCGCGATGGTCGTGGAGAAGAAGTCCGGAAGATCGTTTGGCGAATTCCTAAAAGGACGAATTTTCACGCCGCTCAAGATGGATCAGACGATCGCGTTCGAAAAAGGAAAGAATGAGGTTGTGCGGCGAGCGTTCGGGAACACCAAGGCCGACGACGGTTGGAGGGAGACAGACCAGAGTTCGACGTCCGCGACGTTAGGCGATGGCGGAATTTATACGTCGCTGAGCGACATGGCGAAATGGGATGCGGCGCTTCGTGAACACAAGTTGCTGAGCGAGAAAGAAATGGAGCCAGCATTGGTGCCGGTGACGGTCGATGGCAAGCCCACCTCCGAGCCGAACGGGAAGCCGGTAAGCTACGGGTTTGGTTGGTTTCTGGATCCGTACAAGGGGCATCCGAGAATGTGGCACTACGGTGAGACGATGGGATTTCGCTCGACGATTCAGCGATTTCCGAAGGACGGGCTTACCGTCATCGTGCTCGCGAATCGCGTGGACCTAGTGCCGTCCGAATATGCATTACGCGTGGTGGATTTGTTTCTTCAGAAAAGACCGTAATCGCGGTTGCGTATTGCCTAGAACTGCAGCCCTTCGGCGCGCGCTAGAAATGCAAGGAGCGGGCTCAGCTTACGAGCGGCTTTCAGAAAGTCATCGAGAAAGCGAGCGCTGCAAATTTGTAATTCGGTGAATTCGATTGAGGCAATAAAATCTTTGCGCTTGATGTCCGCGATCATTGGGTGATCGCACGGATAGCCTCTCGGCGGACGAGTCAGGGCTGAACCACCGAGGTTTAGGCCGCGGATAGCCTTTTTCCAATCAGTTGCATTCCACGAAATTGCGTCGCGAATTTTCGCGAGAGAAAGCTTGTCCGGTTGCCACGCTCCGCCAGCGAGGAAGCTGGCGCCGGGCTCAATGTGGAAATACAAGCTTGGCCCATGTACCTCGTTGCGTGATCCAGCATGAGGGAAATGCATTCCGATGTTTGTTTTGTAGGGCGTTTTGTCCGATGAAAATCGAATGTCGCGATAAATGCGCAGCAGCGATCCTCCGTTCGGCTTTGGGTTCACCTCGAGCCACGTGCTGATCGGGCGCAAGCGAAAGCCCAAGTCTCCGATGAAACGGAGGGAGGGCTGGCGAGCGACCTCTTCGAAGCGCTCGCGGTTCTTCAAAAACCAAGGCCGTCGGTTGTTTTTTTTCAACTGCTTAAGGAAGACAAACACTTCGGACTTGAAGTAAGCGGTCGCCATTAATCCTCGCAGGCATGAGATGCCCGCGACTTGGTGGCGGATGAAAGGAATGTTGTTGTTGACGGGCGTTAGGGTGCTGGAGCCGACGGCGGACTTGCGGCAGCTGCTTCAGCACCGGCGGTGTTTACCAAGTCCTTCAACTCCTTGCTGGGCTTGAAGAAAGGGATTTTCTTCGCAGGCACTTCAACGCGATCGCCAGTTTTCGGATTTCGTCCCACGCGAGGTTTGCGCTGGCGTGTGCGGAAGCTGCCGAAGCCGCGGATTTCGATCTTGTCTCCAACGCGAAGTGACCGAACGATGCTGTCAAAGATCGTCTCTACAATCACTTCGCTGTCTTTGCGGGTGAGCTCTGCCAACCGCGAAACCTCATCGATTAAGTCAGCCTTCGTCATACGCCTCTACGCTCCGTGTGAACAGTCTTCCGAAATCTCGAGCATCCCGCTGAGGGACGAAAGGCCCCCGGGACTAGTTAACCTTCTCAAATTTCAGGGGTTCTGCGCAAGTGCCAGATTGGAACGTGAACAAAATTCTCCACGGGACTTACGGGGCGTGGAACTGGGAATTGAGGTCTTCGCTGGTGAGCTACTTCCACAAGTAATAAAAGCCCATGTGCTGCTCTAGCAGTTTCTCTTTGGTCGGCAGGTATTCCGAGACGTCCCCAACCATCAAATCGAGCACTGATTTGCGCTCTTTCTCCGGCTTCACGAGTTGCGGTTCGCCCTTAATATTCACAGACTTAGCAGTTTCTTTAACCGCCATTTCGAAGTCACCAAGCGAGTCAACCAGTTTTAGAGGGAGTGCCTGTTCACCCGTCCAGACTTTTCCGTTGGCGATGCTGCGGATGTCCTCCACTTTCGCCTTGCGGCCCTCCGCAACAGCCTCGATGAACTGTGTGTGCATGTTATCGATGAGCCCTTGCAAATAAGCCTGTTCTGCGGGCGTGAGGTCTCGAGCTGGGTTGCCAGTGTCTTTAAATTCACCAGCTTTCATCGTCATGTCTTTGAGCTTGGCCCACTTAAGCAGTTCGCCATAATTGACCCACTGGGCGATTACGCCGATTGACCCGACGATGCTGCCGTTGTCGGCGTAAATCTTATTGGTTCCGGACGCGATGTAGTAAGCGCCGCTCGCTCCCACCGTTTCGATCGACGCAACGATCAATTTCTTTTTCACGCCATCTTTTTCGCCGTCACGAATGCGCTTCACTTCCCGATAGATCTCTTCGGAGGCCGCCACGCCGCCACCGGGCGAATTTACGTGAAGAATAATGGCTTTGATGGAGTCATCGTCCGCAAATTTCTTAAGCTGTCCGACAACAGTTTTGGGGTTGAGAATCACGCCTTCAAGATCGACCACGCCGATCTTGTCACCAAAACCGGAGAGAGCTGATGTGTCCTGACCCGATCGAACTGTCAGATAGATAAGTGTGAAAACTGCCAGCACGAAGAGGAAAAATGCTCCCCCACCAATGACGACCCAAAGCCACGTTCGAGAACGACCTTGATCTGACATAAGAAATAAAAGTCTAACACCGCTGGCAGATGTGGGCGGCGGTTCTCCCTAGGAAAGCTTCGAGAATTGTCGTTTCTTGACGCACAGGGGCGGCGACCGTAAGATACGCGTGTTTTTCCGGGCACCCACGTTTTTCCCCTCGCGGTGACTCGCCCCGCACCTGACGGAACTCGCATGCGAACGAGGCAAGTGAGCCGCTCAGCGATTCCTGGTTGAGCTTTGCAAGATGCGCGAAACGATGCGCAGTGGTTAGACACTATCGAGGAGATAACTGCATGCCTGCATTTTGCGGAAATTGTGGCGCACCTTTTACCGGGACGGGCAAGTTTTGCGGAACCTGCGGATCGCCAATTGCTGCTCCGATCCAAAATGAAGTGGTTGCACCTCCGCCGGGCGAGATCGGCACTCCCGCGGCTCCGTCGAGCGCCGAGGAGTCCGTGCAGCGGTTAGATCCGACGACAACTCCATTGACCTCTGAACCACTGTTAAAGACAGACGCCCCTCCTGCTTACATACCGCCGCCAACATACGCCGCTCCCTCAACTCCACCCACCAGCGGGGGATCAGGACTGAAAATTGTTTTCATCATTCTCGGAGTACTCGTGTTTTTTGGACTGCTCGCCATGGGGAGTTGCGCGTACATTGCATATCGCGCCAAGCAGCGAATCAATGCGGTTACCGGCCAGATGAAATCGCGGCCATATCACGGAAAGAAAGATCCTTGTGCGCTGGCGACAATGACTGAAGTCGGAAATGCGCTGGGAAAACCGGTGACAGGAATGCAGCCCGTTGGCACGAGTGCTTGCATCTACCATCTCGGAGACGATCAGCAGATTGCGATCGAGACGACTTGGGAAGGCGGCACCATGACGATGAACCTCACTCATGGTGCGATGAAGCAAATCAGCGGTACCGAAACTTTTACGAGGGTCACAGGCCTTGGTGATGAGGCCTACATTGCTCCGATGGGATCAGCGCTGATGATGCGCAAGGGAGATGTGCTGGTGAACATCGACCTGCGCAACGGCGGCTTGAACGCAGAAGGGGCGAAAGAAATTGCCAGAAAAATCGCCGCAAGATTGTAGATAGGAATATGCATCACCCATTTGAAGGGCCGACGCATGGCCATAGATTTCGGAGTCTCTAAACATGGCATTTTGTACTAAGTGTGGTGCGTCGCTTGGCGGCGGGAAATTTTGTACTAGCTGCGGCACACCTGTGGCGTCGGAATCGGCAGTTTCGACAGCTGCAACGGCTAACCCCATTAACACATCGGCGACAGCATCGGCCACCACAAACAGCAGCCCGGTCGTCAAGATACTAATGATCGTATTGGGAATTATCGTCCTGGTGGCTTTGTTAGGACTGGGTACATGCGTCTACGTTGGATACCGAGCCAAGAACAAAGTCGACGAAGTGCGGCAGGCGTACAAATCCAATAATCCGAAGAAATTGGAAGAAGCGCTCGGCATGGGGTCTGGCCGCAGCACATCGGACGGGCCGACGTCCGCTAGGTCTTCCGCAGCTTCAGACTCTCCCCTGTCGTTTCCGACAATGAGTGGTGGCCAACCTGGGACTGAATCGAAAGTTCCCTTGAGGCCGAATCTAACGGTGGTTACGGCAATTGCGCAGTGGAATGGAGACTACGAATCTATAAAGCGAATTGAAAAAGTGACAGAGTCGGGCGTCAGCCTCAACTACCGCGCTGACAATATCCCGAATCCGACCGAGACATTGAGCAAGACTGAAAACGCGCCGAGGTCGACGTCTAGCACGACCGCGCATAGGACCGTTCGCATCGCAGACCTGCGCGAGGCCCATGAATATTCACAACTGTTTGGCCCGAGTATGCCGGACGTAATGCCGGGTACGACAGCAATCAGCATGTCGCAAGCAGTGTTGAACGACTTGAAGAGTAAAGGAGAAACACCTTTCACATATCGCGCCGGGGGATTGCAGGGAGCGCTAGGTTCATTGGTGGGAGGACTGGGTGCGTTGGCCGGCTCAGGTGGGACTGGTTCGAAAGAGACGGATGATCTGCAAAAGCTCGGAAAAGTCGAATGTACTTTGAAGCGTGCGAACGATGGGACGCACGCGTTTCCCGTGTTGCTGAATGACATGCGTGTGTCACTTCCCGCGATTCATGCGCAGTGCAATAGCGAAGATGAAACGGGAGACTTCTACATTCTGGACGATGCGGAAAATCCGTTGGCGCTAGCATGGAAGCTTGGCAGCGGGGACACGTTGCAGGTGGTAAAGATTTCATATCCACCCGCGCCTGATGGGAGCGCAGGGACAGGCGCAGGTAGCGGAGGCGGAGGAGGGGCTGGTACTGGCCCTGGACAGCAAATCGAGCAGCAATTGCAGGAAAAAGGGCAAGCCGAGGTTTACGGCATCTACTTTGACTTCGCCAGCGATAAGATCAAGCCCGAGTCGGAACCTGTGTTGAAGGAAATCGCGGATGCTCTGGGGCACAATCCCACGTGGAAACTGCGCGTTGAAGGCCACACCGATAATGTCGGTGGAGACCAGTACAACCTGGACTTGTCACAACGTCGTGCAGAAGCAGTAAAGCAGGCACTGGGTGCGCGGTATCACATCGTGGCGGATCGCTTGACGCCTCAGGGATTCGGGGCGTCTCATCCGAAAGAGCCAAACGACACGCTCGCGGGACGAGCCAGGAATCGTAGAGTGGAACTGGTCAGGGAGTAACAGCGTT
>Ga0207661_10000588_pt1 | contig 23238 bp, 25 predicted proteins | sample KBSC713LmetaG_FD_184337 | JGI IMG/M metagenome (GOLD analysis project Ga0207661, IMG submission 184337) | Corn rhizosphere microbial communities from Kellogg Biological Station, Michigan, USA - KBS C7.1-3L metaG (SPAdes) (version 2) | ecosystem: Host-associated > Plants > Roots > Rhizosphere ...
CGCGGCTCGAGTGCTGCACGCCGTCCGAGCTGGTCCAGAGGAAGCGCCAGCGGCCGGTCCTGCCCGACTCGCTGGCGCTGGCAAAGCCGCGCGAGTTGGTGGTGACCGTGGCCACGTCCTTGAAGCCGCCGCCCGTGTCGTGCTGGATCGTGATCGCCTGCGGGGCGCCGGCGGCGGGGCGCACCCACATCCACAGCGAAGTGCGCGAGCCCTTGCGCGAGGCCCAGATCGGCAGCCGGTAGGCGTCGAAGCTCGGCTTGGGCTGCCCGCTGTGGAAGATCAGGCCGGTGGTGAACACGGACGTATCCGCGCCGTCGAACAGCTCGTACTGCGACACGCTGCGCACCGCACGGTTCTTGTACGCCAGCCAGTCGGCCTGGTTCAGCCACATCGCCTGCTTGGACACCGGCACGCCGTAGCGGCGATTGGGCGGCCGGGTCTGGATGCCGTACTCGGTGAAGTAGACGGGCAGGCCGGAGCGGATGGCGCGTCCGCGCGCGCCAAGGCGCAGCACCTTGGTCAGGCGGCTCATCGTCTTCAGCGTGATGTCGCCCTTGCCCCGCGGCTTGCGCAGCGCGGGCCCGGTGGCGCTGAGGTTGTACGGATGGTGCGCGAAGCCGGTGATGCCGCTGAAGCGCTTGAAGTGCTGGCAGCCCTGAGCCCTGGCGACCTTGCCCCGCAGGCGATGCCCGCGGCTGTTCACGCAGAACAGGTTCAGCAGGAAGGTGGTCGGGTCGGTGCTGCGACCGCGGCCGATCGGCGCGGTCTCGCCGAGCAGCACCTGGTCGTGGCCGTGACCGGTCTTCTTCAGCGCGGCCAGCCCGGCGTACACCAGGTTGCGGTAGAGCTTCGCCGCCTGCGGCTGCGGGTTGAGCCAGCCCTGCTGGTTCGGCTCGTTCCAGATCGACCAGCGCGTGACCTTCGGCAGCGTGCTGCCACTCGAGTCCTTGAACGTGCCGGAGTAGCGCCGCGCGATGGCCGTGACGAACTGGCCGTAGAGCTTGGCGTTGGGCTTGCAGTTGCGCCCGCCGCGGCACTCGGCCCACTTCGGCGCGAAGCCGGTGGGCGAAAGCAGAATCGACAGTCCGCGCGCCTGCGCCTCGCGCACCAGCGCGTCGTATGGCGCCCAGGCGGAGTCCGCGTAGCTGGTCGGGTCGCTCAGATTGCCGGAAGGCCGTCGCCTCGAATTCGGCTTGGGCGCGACGTGGTTCCAGAACACGAGCGAGTGGATCGTGGTGGCGCCGATCGACTTGACAGTGTCGAGCTGCTGCCCCGGGTGCCCGTTCAGGAACACCGCGTCGTCCTGGATGATCGACTCCTGGGACGTGCCCGCCTGCGCGGCCGGCGCGGCGAGAACCGCGGCGGCGAGCAGCGCTGTGAGGACGAGTGCGAGTCGGGTCATGCGGAGGGGTGCTGCCGAAGTCTACGAGCGGGTGAAGCGGCGACCGGCGGTCGGGGACAGCTCCTCGTCGAGGCGGACGCGCTTGTAGCCGGCGCCGATGCCCATCGCGGGCTTCACCTCGCCATTGCCGTTCGTGCCGTCGGCGTTGGCCGCCTCGAGCGCCGCCAGGCGCTCCGGCGTGAGGTCGTCGGCGTTCTCCTCCTCGATCTTGGCGAGCCACTCGGCCCCCTCGGCCGACTTGCCCTCGTCCACCTCGGTCCGCCCGAGGTCGAGCGACCTGTCGATCTCCACGAACAGCTCGTCCACGAGCCGCTCGGTGGGCACCTTCCGCAGCGGCTTGCCGCCGGCGAAGATCAGGCCCTCGTTCTTGGCGCCCGTGATGCCGAAGTCCGCGTGCGAGGCCTCGCCGATGCCGTTGACCGCGCAGCCCAGCACGGCGACCTCGATCGGCTGCTCGTAGGACTCGAGCCGCTGCTCTATCTCGGTGACCACCGTGTCCATGTCGAACTGCAGGCGGCCGCAGGTCGGGCAGGCGATCAGCACCGGGCCGCGCTCGCGCAGCTTCAGCGCCTTGAGGATCTCCCACGCCACATTGACCTCCTCCTCCGCGTGGAAGGTGGAGAGCGAGATGCGGATCGTGTCGCCGATGCCGTCCGCCAGCAGCGTGCCGAGGCCCACCGCCGACTTGAGCGAGCCGGACCACTTGGTGCCGGCCTCGGTGATGCCGAGATGCAGCGGGTAGTCGATCTTCTCCGACAGCAGCCGATTCGACGCGATCGTGTTCGGCACGCTCGTGGACTTGATCGACACCTTGAAGTTCTCGAAGTCGAGCCGCTCCATCAGCTCCACGAACTCGACGGCGGCCTGCACCAGCGCCTCCACCGAGTTCTCGCGCTCGAGCTCGTGCAGGTGCTTGGGCAGCGAGCCGGAGTTCACGCCAATGCGCATCGGCACGCCGGCGGCCTTGGCCTTCTCGGCCACCTGCGCGACCTTGTCGGGGCCACCGATGTTGCCCGGGTTGAGCCGAATGCAGTGCGCGCCCGCATCGATGGCCTTCAGCGCCAGCGTGTAGTTGAAATGGATGTCGGCGATCACCGGGATCGGCGACTCCACCACGATCCGCTTGAGCGCGTCCACGTCCTTCTCGCGCGGCACGGCGCAGCGCACGAGGTCGCCGCCGGCATCCGCGATGTCGCGGATCTGCTTCATCGTGGCGTCGAAGTCCGCCGTCTCAGTCTTCGTCATCGACTGGACAGCGACCGGCGCGCCACCTCCGATCGGCACGCCGCCGACCCAGATCTGGCGTCTAGAGGCCATCGGCCCTCATCCTAGCGGCGGACGGGTCAGGAACCAGGGGCGGGTGGCAGTTTGATCGGCCCCGGATTGGGCTCCACGCGACCGTTCTTCGCGTTGGCGCGCACCCAGGCGGACAGCGCGTTGAACGGCACCGTCGGCTTGCCGTCGGCGGTGATCAGGCTTGTGTTGAAGCGCACGCCCGGCGGCGGCGAGACCAGGATGTACTGGAGCATCTCCTTCACGCGCGGGTTGCGCTGTGCGATCCCGAAGGCGGTCTTGAGGTAGTCCGCGCGCTTTTGCGGCGGGACCGACACAGGCCCGGTGGCGAAGTAGCCGAACTCCGTGAGGTAGACGTCGAGCGGCTTGCCGTCCGGCGTGGTGAGCGCGCCCGCCTCGGCCAGGCGGTCGAGCGCGCTCGTGAGGCGCCCGAGCGTCCCCACCGTCACGTTGTCGGCGCCCGGGTACGGCGCCTGCGGCGGGTTGGCGAACTCGTATGGGTGGTGGGCGTAGCCGTCGGCGTGGAGCGCCGGGCAGTGCTTGACGGGAGCGTAGATCTGCGTGCGACAGGTGACCTTGCGCAGGAACTCGAGCGGCGCCATCGCACGGTCCTTCTCCGAGTAGGGAGCGGTCTCGCCGATCAGCACCTGGGCGGTGGAATCCGCCCCCTTGATCGCGTCGTACGCATGCGAGTAGAGCGCGCGGTAGAGGCTTGGCGCCGCGTCCCCGGGCGCGAGCCAGCCTACGTAGTTGGGCTCGTTCCAGATGCTGTACCGGTCCACGCGGCCCTTGAAGTGCGTGGCGGCGGCGGACGCGAACTCGCCGAACTTGGAGGCCTCCGGCCGCACGATGCCCTGCTTGTGGTTGCCCGTCGCCCAGGCGGGTGCCGGGCCCGACAGGTCGAGCTGCACGCGGATGCCGTGCCGCGCGGCGTCGTCGATCAGGCTGTCGTAGTTGGCCCAGTCGTAGTGCGGGCTCTTCGGCGCCGACTTCGCGTCCGGCTGCGCGCCGGGCACCCGCGCCCACACCACCAGCACGCGCAGGCGCGTGACGCCCATCTGCTGGGCCTGCTGAAGAGCCTTGTCGCGGTCGTAGTACGACCTGTTGAGTAAGACGGCGTCGTCCTGGAGCGCGACCTCCAGCTTGTCGCTCTTCGCACCGCCGCTCGAGCTCCCGCACCCCGCGACGGCGAGCGTCACAAACAAGAGAAACGCTCCCAGGGCAGCACCAACCTTGCCGCTGGAAGCCATTGATTCCGTAAATACCCACGGCCGGGGTATCTCAAGCGGGAACGCTAAAGGGGTGCGCTCCTATTGCCGAGCACAACTGAGTATGCGTCTCCGCCCTCTCGCAGGCGCGCTTGTGCTGCTTGTCACCGCAGTCGCCGCCGCCACCGCTCAGGCCACCCCGTATCTCCCCCCTGCCGGCAAGGTCTTCGCCGGCGTGTCCGGCAGCATCACCGCTGAGGACTCCGATGTGCCGGGCTTCAGCGCCCGCGCCGGCAAGCACGCCGCCGTGATCCAGACCTTCACGGCGTGGGACTACAACTACACGCGCTACCTGCGCAACGCCACGCGCCACCAGGCTCGCGTGATGGTCCACATCTCCACCAAGGACGGCGACGGCCGCGAGGCGATCACCCCGCGCGGCATCGCCAGAGGCCACGGCGACGCCCACCTCGTCCACCTCACCCGCGCGTTCGCCGCCAGCGGGGCCGTGGTGTACGTGCGGATCATGGCCGAGATGAACGGCTCCTGGAACCCGTACAGCGCCTACGGCCCGGGTTACAAGGGCGGCGCGCATTCCACGAAGAACTTCCGCCAGGCCTGGCGGCGCATGGCGCTGATCATGCGCGGCGGCCCGGTCGCCCAGATCGACGCCAAGCTGCACGCGCTGCACCTGCCCCCGGTGCGCGGCGCGAGCGGCACGCTGCCGGGGCCCAAGGTCGCGTTCCTGTTCGTGCCCGAGGTGTCCGGCGACCCGCCGGTCGCCGGCAACTCGCCGCGCTCGTACTACCCGGGCAGCAGGTACGTGGACTGGGTGGGCACCGACTTCTACTCCAAGTTCCCCAACTACTCCGGCCTGAACCGGTACTACAAGGAGTTCCCGCACAAGCCGTTCGTGTTCGGCGAGTGGGCGCTGTGGGGCCACGACGACCCGGGCTTCGTGCGCGGGCTGTTCGGCTGGATCAAGTCGCACCGGCGCGTGCGGATGGTGATGTACAACCAGGGCAGCCATCCGTCGGAGAGCCCGTTCCAGCTCGCCCGCTATCCGCGCAGTGCCGCCGTGCTGCGCCACGAGCTGTCGAGCCCGCTGTTCGCGCCGCTCGCGCCCGAGTTCAGCTGAGCTGAGACGCCGGCGCCGCCCGCGGACCGCGCCGGTGGACCGCCATCGCGGTCGCCACGCAGAGCACGCACAGGAGCGCGTACGGCACAGCGTCCGAGGTGGCCTGCGCCAGGCCCGCGCTGCCGGCCTCGCCGATCACCTGACCGGAGGCCCACGCGATGTTGAAGAGCGCGAACGCGTAGCCCTGGGCGAGCCCCACGTGCTCGGCTCCGCTCGAGATCAGGGCGCCGGCCGACGGATAGCTGAGGCCGAAGAAGGGGTCCGCGATCACGATCAGGAGAAAGAGCAGCGCCGGGCTCTCGGGGATCGGCAGCAGGATCACCCAGAACGCGGAGGCGCAGAGGCCGAGCAGCACCGGCTCACGCCAGCCGCGACGGTCTGAGAAGCGCCCGACGATCGGGCTGCTGGCAGCCGCGCAGCCGGCGGACACGAGGAAGGCCGCGCCGATCGCCACGCTGCTCGCCCCCAGGTGGTCCATTCGCAGCGGGGCGAGTACGCCGAGTGTGCCGAACAGAAGGGCTCCCAGGGTGGTGAGCCACATGCCGGCACGCACCGGCCCGTTGCGGAAGGCCGGGCGGAAGGCAGCGAAGCCCTCGCCGTGGCTCGGGGCGGGTCCCTTTTCCGTGAGGGTCCAGGCGCACAGCACGAGCCCGAGCAGGCCGACCATCGAGAACACGAGCTTGGGGCTCGTCTGGGTGGCGGCGGTGCCGAGCACAGGACCGAGCAGCCCGCCCGCGATCGCCGCTGCAAGTGCCGTCCCGATCAGCTCGGCGCGCCGGTTGGCGGGCGCGCGCGCCATCAGCCATGCGAGACCGGCCGCCCACGAGGCCGCGCCGCCCACCCCCTGCACGAAGCGCGCCACGTCGAGTGCCACGATCGACTGCGCGAAGCCGAACGCCACGCTCGACACGATCATCATCGAAAGACCGGCGAGCACCGCATTGCGCGGACCGATCCGCGCGGCCAACCAGCCGGCGGGAATGGAGCCGATCAGCGTGCCCGCGGCATACGAGGCGGCCAGCAACCCGGCCGCGGACTTGGAGAGGTCGAAGTGGTGCGAGTAGTACGGCAGGAGCGGAACCACGGCCGCGTAGAACATCGTGTCCACGAGCACGATCGCTGCCACCAAGACCACCAGCCTGCGCATGGCCGGCGATGCTAGTGCCCGCTAAGCCGCGTCGGCGCGCCAGTGAAGCGCGCGCTCGGGCACGAGCCTGAGCACCGGCCCGGGCGGTGGCTCCGAGCGGTACTGGTCGTACTTGGCGGTGAGCGCGGCCAGTCCCTGTTCGTCCCGATCCAGCAGCTCGACACGCACAAGCACCTGCACCCAGGCGAGCTCCGCCCAGTTGTCCGCGTAGTGGTCCACGGTGAGCGCGGCCTCCGGGCGCCGCCGCAGGTAGCGCACGCGGGCGGGCTCGGAGCTCCGCTTGGGCTTGCTGTCGATCGCGCTGTAGATCACGCCGTCCGCCAGCGCGAAGGTCACCGGCAGCACGCGCGGTCGGTCCTGGTCGTCGAGCAGCCCAAGTCGCGCGACTCGCTCGCTCTTTAGCATCACCTGAGCCCACGCTGGCAGCTCCTGAAGCACCACAGCCGCCAGCTTACGAGTCCACGGAGGAGCCAAGCGAATGGAAATCGGAATCGGCCTGCCAGCGACCATCCCCGGCGTGACCGGCGACGAGCTCACGGAATGGGCCCGCCGCGCCGACGGCGGCTCGTTCTCGAGCCTCGGCACGATCGACCGCATCGTCTATCCCAACTACGAGCCGCTGATCGCGCTGGCGGCCGCCGCGGCCGTGACGTCGCGCATCAAGCTGCTCACCAGCGTGCTGCTCTCCCCTCTTCGCCTCAACACCGCGCTGTTCGCCAAGCAGGCCGCCACCCTGCACCACCTGTCCGGCGGGCGCCTCGTGCTCGGCCTCGGCATCGGCGGGCGCGACGACGACTTCGACGTGAGCGGTGCCGACATGAGCAGCCGCGGGCGCGTGTTCGACCGCCAGCTCGAGGAGATGCGGCGCATCTGGGACGGCGAGGAGAAGGGGCTCGCCGGACCGGTCGGTCCGAACCTGAACGAGCCGCCCACGCTGATCATCGGCGGATCCGTGGACGCCTCATTCCGCCGCGCGGCCGAGCACGGCGCAGGCTGGATCATGGGCGGCGGCACGCCCGACCAGTTCCGCCAGGGCGTGGAGAAGCTGAACGCTGCATGGCAGGCCGCCGGGCGCAGCGGCGAGCCGCGCTCGATGGCCCTCGCCTACTACTCCCTCGGCGACGAGGCCGAGCGCAACGCCGACGCCTACCTGCGTGACTACTACGCCTTCCTGGGCGAGGACCTGGCAGGCATGATCGCCGGCAGCGCCGCCAAGGACGCCGACACGGTCAAGCAGTACATAGCCGCCTTCGAGCAGTCAGGCGCCGACGAGGTCGTCTTCTTCCCGAGCAGCTCGGACCCCGAGCAGGTCGACCTGCTAGCCGAAGCCGCAGGAATCTAAAACTAGGAACTAGGAACTAAGAACTACGAGCTATAAAGCTCGTCAATCTCGGTCGCGTACTTTTCTGCGATCGGCTTGCGCTTCAACTTCATGGTCGGAGTCAGCTCGTCGCCGCCGGGCTCCCAGTCCACGGGCAGCAGCTTGAACTTCTTGATCTGCTCCACGCGCGCGAGCTGCTCGTTCGCGGCGTCCACGCCTTTCTGCACCTCGTCGAGCAAGGACTGCTCCGTCGCCAGGTTCTCGAACGACGTGTCCTCGATCCCGTGCTGCCCGGCGAACGCCGGCGCCACGTCGGGGTCGAGCGTGATCAGCGCGACGTTGTAGGGGCGGCCGTCGCCGATCGCGATTGCCTGGCCGATCAGCGGGTGCGCGGCCTTCACCTTGGCCTCGATGTTGGCCGGCGACATGTTCTTGCCGCTCGCGCCGATGATCAGCTCCTTCTTGCGGTCGACGATCTTCAGGTAGCCGTCGTCGTCGAACTCGCCGATGTCGCCGGTGTGGAGCCAGCCGTTGGAGTCGATGGCCTCGGCGGTCTTCTCGGGGGAGTTGCGGTAGCCGGTCATCACGACGGGGCCGCGCAGCAGCACCTCGCCGTCGTCGGCCAGCTTGATCTCGATCCCCGGCGCCGGCGGCCCGACCGTGCCGATCTTGACCTTGCCGGGCGGGTTGCACGACCCCGCGCCCGTGGTCTCGGACATGCCCCACAGCTCCGCCAGCGGCAGGCCCAGGGCGTGGAAGAACTCGATCACCTCGCGCGGCGTGGGCGCGGCGCCCACGTTCAGCGATTCGAGCTCGTCGAGCCCGAGCATCCCGCGGATCTTGGACAGCACCTGCTCGTCGGCCTTGGCGTACTCGTCGAGCAGCTCCTTGGGAATCTCCTCCCCCGCCTGCTCGGCGCGCACCTTGCGCAGCCCGACGTCGAGCGCCCACTGCGTGGCCTGCTTCCGCTCGGGGTCCTGCTCGGCCTCGATGCCCGCCTCCATGGCGGCCTTGAGCTTCTCCCAGATGCGCGGCACGGCGAAGAACCAGGTGGGCCGCACCTCGGGCAGGTAGCCGATCACCTCACGCGGGTTGGGGCAGCAGGTGACGGTGAAGCCCAGCATCAGCGGCAGGTAGTGGGAGCAGTTGCGCTCGGCGATGTGAGCCATCGGCAGGTACGAGACCACGCGGCCGTCGTTGGGGAAGGCGATGATCTGGTCGAACGAGCGGACGGCCTGGATCAGGTTGTCGTGCGTGAGCTGCACGCCCTTTGGCGGCCCCGTCGTGCCGGAGGTGTAGATCAGCGTGAGGATGTCGTCCGGCTTGACGGCGCGCCACGAGGCATCGAAGTCGAAGCCGTCGTGGCCACGCTCCATCACCTCGGCGAGCGTGTGCACGCCGTCCGGCGCGTCGCCGTCGACCACGATCAGGTGCTTCACGGAGTCGCAGTTCTTCTTGACCTCGAGCAGCCGGTCCAGAAAGGCCTGCTCGGTCACGATCACAGGACACAGCGCGTCGCCCACCAGGTACTCGATCTGCTCGGCCGTGTAGGTGTTGTAGACCGAGAACGGGGTGGCGCCGAGGTGCATCGCGGCCGTGTCGGCGAAGTGGAACTCCGGACGGTTGGTGAGCATGATCCCGAGCGTGCTCTCGGGCCCGAGGCCCAGGCTCGCGAGGCCGGTGGCCAGGCGCTTGACCTTGTCCGCGTACTCGCCCCAGCTCAGTTCCCCCTCGCCGTCCTTCAGGCGCAACGCGGTGCGCTCGGGGTGCGCCGCCGCTGTCAGCTGGAACGCCTCGCACAGCGTCGATGCGTCGAGCCCGACCGGCCTGTCCGAGCGCGTGGCCTCGATTGTCGCCATTCCCTCTCCTCCTCCGTAGCTAGCGGGAATATCGCAGGTCAGAAGCCACCGTTGCCGAGGCGGCCGATGTCATTCGTAAAGCCGATGAAGAAGAGGGCGATCACGAGCATGAAGCCGACCACGCTGGCGCGCTCCATCACGCTGTAGGAGACGGGACGGCGCCGGAACAGCTCCACCACCGCCCAGAAGATGTGTCCGCCGTCGAGCGGCAGGAACGGGAACAGGTTCACGATCGCCAGCGAGAGCGAGACGATCGCCAGCAGCCTGACCGCGAGCGCAGCGTCCGTGTTGATGGTCGTGTGCGCCACGTCGCTGACGCCCACCACGCCGCTGATCTGCTTGCGCTCGTGCGAGTTGATGATGCGCGCGGGCAGGCTCGCCGTCTGCTTGGTGAGGAACCGGAAGTCGTTGGCCGTGTCGCGCACCGCGCTGCCGAGCGACTCCGTGTGGTGCTCGATCCCGTAGCTGAAGCCCACCAGCATGCGCTTTGTCTGCGGGTCCCACTTGGGCCGGACCGTCAGGTCGATCAGCTGGCCATCGCGCCTCACCACCAGATGCGCGGGCTCCTGGGCAAGGCAGCCCTTGGTCGGCGGCTGGACGGCGCACTTGTGCGACGACAGCACCTTCGAGATCTTCTCCGGGCCGCCGCGCTGGCCGTCCACGGAGACGATCTGATCGCCCTTCTGGAGCACCTGCTGCGCGGGGAAGCCGCTCAGCGTGGAGCCCACCTTGGTGTTCTGCTCGGGCGCTCCGATCGCGCCCCAGAAGATCAGCAGCACCACGAACGCGATCACGATGTTCACGAACGGCCCGGCGGCGATCACCACGATGCGCTTCCAGACCGGCTGCGAGTAGTAGGCCCGGGTGCGCACCTCGTCCGGCAGGTCCTCCGCCGGGCTCATGCCGCTGATCTTCACGTAGCCGCCGAGCGGCAGCGATCCGATCGCGTACTCGGTCTCGCCGATCTTCTTGCGCAGGATCAGCGGCGGGAAGAACAGGGAGAAGCGCTCCACGCGCATCCCCACGGCCTTGGCCGCGGTGAAGTGCCCGAGCTCGTGCATAACGATCAGGAAGATGAAGCCGAGGGCGATGATCAGCCAGCTCACGATGAATACCCCCGCGGGGCTTCCAGCCCCGCGTCCTGATCCCGGCTCGCGGCTTCCGGCCGCGAGTAACCGGGGCTTCGCCCCTCTTCCACCAGCTCATCGGCCCGAGCACGTGCCGCAGCATCCGCCCGGTACAGATCCGAGAAGTGCCTTACCGGCTCGGCCGGCAGGTCGCCGAGCGCCCGCTCGATCACCTCTGCGATGCCGAGGAACGACAGCTCGCCGTCGAGGAACGCGCCTACCGCCACCTCGTTGGCCGCGTTGAGCACGCACGGGGCGGTGCCGCCGGCGGCCGCCGCCTCGCGCGCCAGCCGCAGGCAGGGGAACGCATCCAGGTCCGGCTCCTCGAAGGTCAGCTGGCCGAGCTCCGCCAGGTCGAGCGGCTTGACCGGCACATCCGCGCGCTCCGGCCAGTGCAGCGCGTACGAGATCGGCACGCGCATGTCCGGATAGCCCATGTGTGCAAGTGCGGCGCCGTCGTTCAGCTGGATCAGCGAGTGGATGATCGACTGCGGGTGCACGACCACATCGATGCGCTCGTACCCGACCCCAAAGAGATGGTGCGCCTCGATCAGCTCGAGGCCCTTGTTCATGAGCGTGGCGGAGTCGATGGTGATCTTGCCGCCCATCGCCCAGGTCGGGTGAGCGAGCGCCTCCTCCACCGTCACGTTCGCCAGCTCGGATGCATGGCGGCCGCGGAACGGGCCGCCGGAAGCGGTCAGGATCAGACGGTCCACCGTGCCCGGCTTCTCGGCGGCGATCAGCTGATGCAGCGCCGAGTGCTCTGAGTCCACGGGGATGATGCGCGCGCCGGTGGCCTCGGCCAGCGCAATCACCAGCTCGCCGCCCACCACCAGGCTCTCCTTGTTGGCAAGCGCGAGGTCGATGCCCTCGCCCAGCGTGGCCACCGTCGGGCCGAGGCCCGCGGAGCCCACGAGCCCGTTCAGCACCAGGTCGCAGTCGGTCTCTGTGATCAGCTCCATCAGCCCGGCGTCGCCCGCCAGCACCTCGCCGTCGGTCCACTGCTCGGCGGCGCGGGCGGCAGCGGCCTCGTCGGCGAGCGCGATGCGCCCCACGCCGAACTTGCGCGCCTGCTCCAGCACCTGATCCACGCGCGTGGAAGCGGACAGGCCGACCACCTCGAGCTCATCGCTGCGCTCGACCACGTCAAGGGCCTGCGTGCCAATGGACCCCGTCGAGCCGAGGATGATCACCCTACGCACCTCTCAGAGGATAGGTGCGGCTCCGACCAGCCCGGCCGGGACCGGCCGATCAGGCGCCGTCGGCGGGCAAAGTCGCGCGTACAGAGGGTTCCGGGCCGGCCTCGAGGCTGCCGCCGAGCGCGCTCAGGCGCCCACCGAGGTCCTCGAGCTGCCGGCCGTCGAGGGCGCCACCGCGCACCTCCACGGTCAGCTCGCCGTTGGTCGCGTGGGCCGTGACGGCGGCCTCGGCGTCCTCCGGCAGGTCGTGCAGGGCGGCGCACACCACGAGATAAGCCGCCAGCTCGACGTTCTCGGGGAATCGCGTCTCCGGGAGCTCGCCGAAGTCGACCGGGCCGTGCGCCTTGCGCGCCAGCTCGTGGATCGCGCCCGCCAGGCCGCGCTCGGCCAGCACCGCGGGGTAGATGTCACGCGCGAGGTCGCGCAGATCCTCCACGCAGAGCTGTAGCTCGGCGGTCGCCTCCTCCACAAGCTGCTCCGCGCCGGGCTCGCCGGCATGGAGCTTCTTCAGCGCCAGGCCGAGCGTCGCGCTCGCGGCCACCAGGCGCTGCTGAGCGCCGTCGTGCAGCGCGCGTTCCAAACGCTTGCGCTCAGCGTCGGTCGACACCACTACTCGGCGCGCCAGGCTCCCCATGAAACGACGTTAGCCCGCACGGAACGATCCGCCGATACGGGTAGCCGTACCGCTGTCGGGGGTGCGCTTGCTGGCCGCGCCACCACCGTCCCACTTAGATCCGCATATAGCGGCCCAGGATGGGATGGTGCCGGCTCAGAGCGCCTGCTCGGCCTTCTCGAAGTCGTCCACGCCGAACACCAGCCGGCCGCGGACTCCGTACAGGAAGTCGATGTTCACGCCCGAGCCCGCGATGCGATGCGCCACCCCCGCCAGCGCGCCCGGCCGGTCGTCGGTGTCGAGCACGAGCACGTCGCGCTCGTCGCGAATCTCGAGGCCCGCGTCCTCCATGATCTTGCGTACCGAGCGGGGGTCCTCCACCAGCAGATGCAGAACCGCGGTGCCCTCGAGGTTGTCGCCGGAGAAGCCCTCGATGTTGATACCCGCCTTGCCGATCGCCTCGGCCAGATGCGCCAGCGAACCCGGGCGGTCCGGCACAACCACGGTCAGGTCCTTGAGCACGAGGGACGGCCTCCCAGTTAGGTGACCGGGAGCCTACAGCGCGGCGCCTCACAGGTGACAGGACTCGACCCCACGCGCCCTGTCACCTGTGAGATGCCAGGACGTATTCGACTCGCTGGCGGGCCCGGTGTCAACCCTGCGAATGCATGAGCTAGAGGAAGAGCCGCGCCATGTAGTAGCCCACCACCGCGGTGAAGAAGACGGCGTCCAGCCGGTCGAGCGCGCCGCCGTGAGGACCGAACACCGTGCCCGTGTCCTTCACGTGGAGGTCGCGTTTGATCAGCGACTCGAACAGGTCGCCCACCGGCGCGGCCACGGCGATGGCCAGGCCCATGATCAGCGCATTCGAGCCGCCGAGGAAGCTGTCCTGCCAGCCTGCCTGGGCGCCCCAGAACGCGAGCGTGCCGCCGAGGATTCCCACGAGCAGTCCCTCCACCGTCTTGTTGGGCGAGATGCGCGGGGCGAGCGGCCGCTGGCCCCAGGCGCGCCCCGCGAGGTAGGCGCAGGTGTCGCCCACGAAGGTCCCGATCAGCACGTCCACCACGAGCGCGCCCCCGTGCGGGAGCTGGCGCAACAGGACGGCGTGCGCCAGGGCAAGCCCGATCCAGGTGATGCCGAGCAGCGTGGCCGCGATGCCCCAGGCCACGTTCTCGCGCCGCACCTGCGCGATCACGAGGAAGAAGGTGAGCGGCACGGTGGCCACGAACACGAGCAGGATCTGAAACTGGTCGCCGTAGTGGGCCGCCAGCAGCAGTCCCGCCAAACCGATGTACCCGGCGAGCGGCGCCGGCCGCCCCGCCTTCATCAGCTTGTAGAGCTCGGCCAGGCACACAGCCCCCACCAGGAACAGGCCGACCACGAACACGAGCCCGCCCTCGGCCGTGATCAGGATCACGAAGGCGATCGCCGGCAGAGCAGCCAGCACGCGCGCGCCGAAGTCCGAGCGCCCGCGCCGTCGCCTTCGCCGCTGCGGGCGGCGCTCGGGCGGTGGCCGGCGGCGCGGCTGGGAGGCCATGGCCTAACGCGCCCCGAAGCGGCGCTTGCGCCGGTCGAACTCCTCGAGCGCGGCCTCCAGGTCGGCCCGCTCGAAGTCCGGCCACAGCGCATCCGAGAACACGAGCTCCGAGTACGCGCACTGCCACAGCAGGAAATTCGAGATGCGGCGCTCGCCGCTGGTGCGGATCAACAGGTCGGGATCGGTCATATCCGGCGCGTACAGGTGGCGAGCGAACTCTTCCTCGCCCCCACCGGCATACCTCTCCGCCGCATCGAGGATCTCAGCCCGTCCGCCGTAGTTGAAGGCGACGAACAGCGTCATGCGTGAGTTCTCCGCGGTCTCGCGCTCGGCCCAGTCCATCTGCGCGAGAAGCCCGGGGTCCACCCCCTCGCGTCGCCCCACGAACTTCATCCGCACGCCCTCCTCGTCGAGATCCGGCGTCTGCGTCTGGATCATCTCGCCGAACAGCTCCATGATCGCCTCCACCTCGGGCGTCGGGCGCGTCCAGTTCTCGGTAGAGAACGCGTACGCCGTCAGCTCCTCGACCCCGAGGTCCACCGCGTTCTCCACCGTCCGCCGCAGCGCCCGCGCTCCCTCGCGATGCCCCTCGGCGACGTCCAGCCCGCGCTGCTGCGCCCAGCGGCCATTGCCGTCCATGATGATGGCGACGAAACGCGCTGGCATGCCTTCACCCGGCCGCGCCAGCGGCGGCTAGACCTCGAGGATCTCTTCTTCCTTGCCGGACAGGAAGCTGTCGATCTCGCCGATGTGCTTGTCCGTGAGCTTCTGCAGCTCGGACTCCGCGCGGCGCTCCTCGTCCTCGCCCACCTCGCCCTCCTTCTTGAGCTCGCGGAGGTCGTGCATGATGTCGCGGCGCACGTTGCGGATCGCCACCCGGCCCTCCTCGGCGATCCCGTGCACCACCTTCACGAGCTCCTTGCGGCGCTCCTCGGTGAGCTCCGGCACGGTCAGGCGGATCACCTGGCCGTCGTTCGACGGCGTGAGGCCGATGTCGGACTCCATGATCGACTTCTCGATCGCCTTGATCGACGACTTGTCGTACGGCGTGACAGTGAGCAGGCGCGCCTCGCTGGCGGAGATGTTGGCGAGCTGGCGTAGAGGCGTGACCGCGCCGTAGTAATCGACGTCGATGCGGTCGAGGAGGTGCGGGGACGCGCGGCCCGTGCGCACGGTCGAGAACTCGTTGCGCGTGGCCTCGACCGATTTCTGCATGCGCTCCCCGGCGTCCGCCAGAAGCTCGTCGATGAGCTCGCTCACTCAGTCACCTCCGCGGGGCGTCGGGCCCACGTCCTGATTTCGCAGGACTTCCTCCGGATGTCCTTTAACCACCGTGCCCACTCGCTCGCCGGACACTATCCGGTCGATGTTCCTCTCGTCGTCGACGTTGAACACGTAGATCGGGAGGTGGTTGTCCATGCACAGGGACAGCGCGGTCGAGTCCATCACGGCCAGCCGTTGTTCGATGGCCTGGTGGTGGGTGATCTCCGGAATGAAGTTGGCGTCCGGGTTGATGCGCGGGTCCGCGTCGTAGACGCCCTCCACCGAGTTCTTGGCCATCAGGATCGCCTCCGCGTGTATCTCGAGCGCGCGCAGCGCGGCGGCCGTGTCCGTGGTGAAGAACGGGTTGCCCGTGCCCGCCGCGAAGATCACGATCCGGCCCTTCTCGAGGTGGCGCATCGCGCGGCGGCGGATGTAGGGCTCGGCCACCTCGCTGATCGTGATCGCCGACTGCACGCGCGTGTGCGCCCCGCTCTTCTCGAGCGCGTCCTGCAGCGCAAGGGCGTTCAGCACGGTGGCGAGCATGCCCATGTAGTCGCCCGTGGCGCGGTCCATGCCCTCGGCGGCGCCCTTCAGCCCGCGGTAGATGTTGCCGCCGCCGACCACGATCGCCACCTCCACGCCGCGCTTGGCCACGCGGTGGATCTGGTGGGCGATCGAGGCGATGCGCTCGGGGTCGGCGCCGTAGTCCAGCGAGCCCATCAGGGACTCGCCGGAGAGCTTGAGGAGGATGCGGCGGAAGGCGGGGCTGCCGTCTTCCACGTGCTCCCTACTCCTCGCCTACCTGGTAGCGGGTAAAGCGCCGGATCACGATGTTCTCGCCGGTCTTGGAGGCGGTCTCGGCGCGCAGCTCCTCGATCGTCTTGCCGCCGTGCTTGTCCTTGTTCACGTGCTCCTGGTTGAGCAGCACGACCTCCTCGAGCCACTTCTTGACGCGGCCCTCGACGATCTTGGGCCGCACGTTCTCGGGCTTGTCGGACGCCTGCTCCTCGAAGATCCGCGACTCGGCTGCCTTCGCCTCCTCGGACACGTCCTCCTCGGACACGTACTGTGGATTCAGGGCCGCGATGTGCAGCGCGACGTCGCGCACGAACTCCTGGAAGTCCTCGTTGCGCGCGACGAAGTCGGTCTCGCAGTTGACCTCCACGAGCACGCCGATCTTGCCTCCGGCGTGGATGTAGCTCGCGACCTGGCCTTCCGAGGCCACGCGGTCGCCCCGCTTCGCGGCCTGGGCCTGGCCCTTCACGCGAAGGATGTCGATGGCCTTGTCCACGTCGCCGCCGGCCTCCGTCAGGGCGGCCTTGCAATCCATCATCCCCGCGCCCGTGCGGTCGCGGAGAGCCTTTACGTCTTTTGCGTTGATTTCCACCGTGCTCACTGACTCACTCCCTGCTCTGCGGCATTCTCCTGCTGCTCTTGCGTCTTGTCGTCGCTTGGCGGCTGGGGCCCACCTTCTGTGCCCTGTGGGCCCGTGCCCTGTGGCCCTGTGCCCTGTTGCCCTGTGCCCTGTTGCCCTTCAGCAGCAGCTTGCTGCTGCCGTTGCGCCTCCTGGGCTTCGAGAGCTTGGGCCTGCGCACGGGCCTTCTCGTCGGCCTCGCGCTGTGCCGCCTCCCGCGCGGCTGCCTCCTCGGCCTCACGCTTGGCGCGCTCCTCAGCCTGCTGACGCTCCTGCTCCTCGCGCTCGCGCCGCGCGGCCTCCTCCTCGGCGCGGAACACGTTGGCCCGCTCGGCAACCACGTCGCCGATCGCGTCCACGATCACCTTGCACGAGCGGATGGCATCGTCGTTGCCGGGGATCGGATACGCGACACCTTCGGGGTCGACGTTCGTGTCCACCAGCCCAATGATCGGGATGCGCAGCCGCTCGGCCTCGCGCACCGCGATCGCCTCGGTCTTGAGGTCGACGATGAACACCGCGTCCGGGGTGCGCTGCATGTCGCGCACGCCGCCCAGGTTCATGTCGAGCTTCTCGCGCTCGTTGATGGCGGTGATGCGCTCGCGCGTCGGCAGCAGCTCGAGCGTGCCGTCCTCGGTCCAGTCGCTGAGCTGGTGCAGGCGGCGGATGCGGCGGTTGATCGTCTGGAAGTTGGTCAGCAGGCCGCCCAGCCAGCGCTGGTTCACGTAGGGCATGCCGCCCTTGCTGGCGGCGTCCTTGACCGCGTCGCGAGCCTGCTTCTTCGTGCCGACGAACAGCACGGTGCCGCCGCGGCTCGCCACCTCGGCGGCGAAGTCCTGAGCCTGCTTCAGCAGCTTCTCCGTCTGCTGCAGATCGATGATGTGGATCCCGCCGCGCTCGCCGAATATGAAGCGGCGCATCTTGGGATTCCAGCGGCGCGTCTGGTGGCCGAAGTGAACACCGGCCTCCAGCAGCTCCTTGATTCCGACTTGAGCCACGGTTCTCCCTTGGTTGGTTGCACTGCAGCCCACCAACCTCCTGGCACGGACCCGGTTATCGGGCAGGGCGTGTGGCGGTTGGCGGGGTAGAGGTTGGTTTGCAGCGGTGAAGCATAGAAGAGGTCCACCGTCCACCGTCCACCGTCCACAGACCTGTCGACGGTCGACGGTGGACGGTGGACGCTTTCAAAAGAAGTGAGGCGGTCCGAAGACCGCCCCGCTCCGTTCTTATGTTCAGTCCCCGTCTGGCCCTTCGGAGACTGGCTCCCGTCGGGCTAAGCCGAGCGTGCGACTTAGGTCGACGGGTAGTTTGGACTCGCAGCCGATTAATGCCCCCGTAACAGGGTGGTGAAACCTCAGATTCCTGGAATGCAGGAATTGGCGCGTTAACCCAAGTCTTTCACCCGCTTTTTCGCCTCCGTAAGCGGAATCCCCCACAACGGGGTGGTTGATCGCAGCCATATGGGCGCGGATCTGATGAGTGCGCCCTGTCTCCAGTCTGACGTTAAGGAGGGATGTTCGCGGCAGCTCCTCGACGATCTCGAAGTGGGTGCGCGCCGCGCGGGGCGCATCGGTGCGCGTGGAGATGAGCTTGCGCGAGACGCGATCCCGGCCCACGGGGGCGTCGATGGTGCCGCTGCGTGCGGGGCGCCCCTCCACCAGCGCGGCGTACTGGCGCTCCAGCTCGCGCGTGCGGATCAGCTCCTGGAGCGCGCGATGGACCGCGTCGGACTTGGCCACCACGAGCAGCCCGGAGGTGTCTCGATCGAGCCGGTGCACGATTCCGGGCCGCAGCGGATCGCCGCCCTGGGCGCCCCGCGCGGCCAGCGCCTGGGACAGTGTGCCCGTCGCGTGGCCGGCGGACGGATGTACCACCACGCCGGCGGGCTTGTCCACCACGAGCAGGTGCTCGTCCTCGTAGACCACCTCGAACGGCACGCCCTCGCCGGCGGCGGGGTCGGCGGGGTCGGGCGCCGGCTCGGGCCGCGCCTCCACGGTCTCCCCAGGAGCGAGGGCATGGCTCTTCGGCCGGGCGCGCCCATCCACGGTCACGAGCCCGGCGTCGATCATTCGCTGCGCCCTCGCGCGCGAGCCCACCTCCGGCTCGGCCGCCAAACGCACATCGAGGCGCATGCCTCCCTCATCTGGCCCGGCGGTGAAGCGCAGCTCAGCCATCACCCGGCGCCGGACTGCCCTCGATCACCCACAGCAACACGAGGACACCGAAGACCACGCACATGTCCGCCACGTTGAAGGCGGGCCACAGGCGCGGATCTATGAAGTCCGTGACCGAGCCCATGCGCGCGCGGTCCGCCAGGTTGCCGAGCGCCCCGCCCAGCAGCAGGCCGACGGGTATCCACAGGTGCGGCGTGTCCGAGCGCATCACGAAATAGATGATGAGCGCCCCCAGCGCGAGCCCGATCAGGGCGGCCACCACGGCGCCGCCTCCCGCCAGCGCACCGAAGGCCACCCCCCTGTTGCTCGCGTTCGTGAGATCGAGGATGCCGGCGAGCACCTGGTGGCTGTCGTTCGGCAGGATCGACGCGCGGACGATCGACTTGGTGAGCTGATCCACCACGATCACCGCGCCGCACAGGATGAGCGCCCTGCGCCAGGCGGGGATCACGGCAGTCGCTCCGCCAGCGCACGCGCGTCGAGCCCCTCGAAACGCACCAGCTTGTCGCGCGCCGTTGCGCCCTTGACCACGCTGGTGCGGCCCGGAGCGACGCCCGCGGTCTTCGCGAGCAGCTTGCAGAGCGCCTCGTTGGCGCGGCCCTCGAGCGGCGGGGCGCTCACGCGCACGACAAGGGAGCCGCCCCGCTCGCCGACGATCTCGTCCCGGCGCGCACGGGGCTGCAGGCGCACTCGCACGAGCGCGCCTCCCTCCCGCTCCGAGAGGTACGGGTGGCCGTCCACCTCGCTAGCCGCGGATCAGCCTGCTGATGAGCCCGCCGATCAAGAACAGCACGATCATCGCGACCATCGGGCTGAGATCCAGGCCGCCGCCGCCGATCCGGAGCATGGGTATGAAGCGCCGGAAGAGGTTCAGGTACGGGTCGGTGACGTCGCGGATGAAGGTGAGCACGACATCGAGCCAGCGCGAGTACGGCAGCGTCGGCAGCCAGCTCATCAGGATCCGGATGAAGATCAGGACGAAGTAGACGACGACGATCGTGTCGACGTAGTTGGCCACGTCGCCGCGGTCGATCGCGAGCGGGAAGATCATCGCTTGCCGCCTTCGACCACCGCGCGGACCGCATCGTGGAAGGCCGCCCGCAGGCCACCGCGCTCGAGCGCCTCGAGCCCGCGTGCCGTGGAGCCACCCGGCGAGGTCACGCGGCGGCGCAGCCCGTGGGTGTCGTGGTCCGTCTCGCGCAGCAGCGCGGCGGTGCCGGCCATGGTCTCGACGGCCATCAGCGACGCGTCGTCGGGCTGCAGGCCGTGGCGCACGCCGGCATCCACCATCGCCTCGGCCACCAGGGCGAGAAACGCCGGACCGCAGCTCATCAGCGCCATCGCGGGCTCGATCAGCGGCTCGTCCACGCGCACGACGGTTCCGACCCGCTCGAACAGCTCCACGATCTCCTGCTCCGGGCCCTCCGCCGCGTGGTGGCCGGGCGCGTAGCAGGAGACGCCCTGGCGGACCTGGGCCGGGATGCTCGGCAGGAAGCGGTAGACCGGGATCTGGCGGTACGCGCGCTCGAGGTCGTCGAGCTTCACGCCGCCCAGGATCGACACGATCGCCTTGGCCTTGCCGTCCATCGACTGAGCAACGTCCTCGAGCTGCCCAGGCTTATGGCAGAGCCAGACCGCATCGGCCCGCTCGGCCACCTCGGCATTGGAGCCGACGGCCTCGCCGCCCAGCTCGGCCACGAGGGCCTCCGCCTTGCCGGGCACGGCGTCGGCCACGATTACCGGCTCGCCGAAGCCGCGCGCCAGCGCACTCGCCATGTTCCCCGCCCCGATCAGCCCGATCCGCATTGGCGCCGAAGGATAGGGGCGCGGCCCCAGCCCGCTAGGACTGGTTGAAGAAGCCCTTCTCGATCAGCCGAGCGCGCTCCTCGGCCGAGACCTCGACGTTGCGCGGAGTGAGCAGGAAGACCTTGTCCGCGATGCGCTGCATGCCGCCGTCGAGCGCGTACGTGAGCCCGGACGCGAAGTCGATCAGACGCTTGGACAGGTCGGTGTCGCTGCTCTGGAGGTTGAGGATCACCGGGATCGAGTCCTTGAACTGATCGGCGATCTGCTGGGCGTCGTTGAAGTTCTTGGGGACCACGAGGTGCACCTGCACCCCATTGCCGCCGCGGCCGCCGTTCTCGACGGGGCGCAGCACCCGCGTGCGGCTGCCGGAGCGAGGAGCCGCCTCGTCGTCGGCGAAGATGTCGTCGATCTCGTCGCGACGGCGCCGTGAGGACAGGCGGCGGACGTTGGGCCGCTCGCGGTAGCGGTCCTCGAGCTCGACCTCGGGCTCGACGTCCTCCTCGTAGTAGCCGTCGTCCTCTTCGGCGAGGCCGAAGTAAACGAGCGCGCGGTGCCAGGTGTCGCGTAGCGCCATGATGCGGTCTTTCGCCCGCCGAGCGGGAAATCCTGCGATTTACACGTTACAGCGTTCTCTAGGGTCAGACCACACATGCAAGACGACCAAAATGCCCAGCAATTCGAGCTGAACGGCGGTGCGCCAGCGCTCCGCGGGGAGCAATCCGGGGACGGCGAGCCGATCGTGCTCCTCCACGGGCTCACAGCCACGAGGCGCTACGTGGTGATGGGCTCGCGCTACCTCCCCACCCATGGGCGGCGGATAGTCCCCTACGACGCCCGCGGCCATGGCGAGTCCGATCCGGCGCCCGAGCCGGGTGCGTATGGGTACTCCGACCTGGCCGGCGACCTCGAGCGGGTGCTCGACGGGCTCGGTATCGAGCACGCCACGCTGGCTGGCGCCTCGATGGGGGCGCACACGGCCGTCGCGTTCGCAGTCTCGAGGCCGGAACGCGTGTCCGGGCTCGTGCTGATCACTCCGGCGTACGACGGGCGCGTCCGCGAGGAAGGCCTGGCCGAATGGGACGCGCTGGCCGACGGGCTCGCGAGCGGCGGCATCGAGGGCTTCGTGGAGGCCTGGACGCCGCCGGCCGACGAGCGCTGGCGCGAGACCGCCACGCTGGTGGTCCGACAGCGGCTCGGCCGCCACCGGCACCTCGATGCGGTGGCCGACGCGTTGCGCGCGGTCCCGCGCTCGAAGCCGTTCGAGTCGATGGACGAGCTCGAGTCGATCGACGTCCCGGCGCTCGTGGTCGGCAGCCGCGACGAGAGCGACCCCGGTCACCCACTCGCCGTGGCCGAGGAATACGCGCGGCGGCTGCCGCGCGCCCGCCTGCTCGTTGAGGAACCCGGCAAGTCTCCCCTCGCCTGGCAGGGCGCGCAGCTCTCACGCGCGATCGACGAGTTCCTCGGAGGGAACGGCGAGTAGGTCCGCGGAGCGCCGAGCCGCGTTCCCGGCGCTCCGCAGTGTTGAGGCTTGCTGCTAGCTGCTCTGCGGCAGCCTGCGCTGGAGCCGTGTGGTCCGGATCACTGCGTAGGCCGAGCCGCCGAGCGCGATACCCAGCGCGACGGACGCCAGCACGATTGCCAGCGTGTGGTCGCCCGTGTTCGTGGTGATCTCTCGCACGACCACGCTCGGGGGCTGCGTGGACGTAGACGTCGACGCGGTCGGGTGGTAGCCGCTGCTCGTGCTGTCCGAGCGGAAGCCGGCGGGCAGCGTGTAGGACTGGTCACCCGCAAACGCGCCCGGGCGACCGTGGGGGTGATAGGCGTGCGCTGCGGCGATGGCCTTCACCTCCTGGCTGACCGGGTGGTAATCGATCGGGCGCGCGCCTGCACTGGCGGGCAGCGCGATGGCGGCGAAGCAGCCGGTCATTGCCAGTGCGCGTATGGCTCTGGTGATGCGGCGATGGGCCTTCATGAGGAGGGACCTCCTGGGGAGCCCCGGCCCCCGGCGGGGCCGCTGGGGCGGTGTGGTTGAGGGAGAACACCGTAGGGCGAATCCGGCGACCCTTCCGCGCATTCGTGCTCGCCCGGGTGCGTATTCCTACTCGACTCTGTGCGCCACGCCTGGGATGCTGCGCCTGACCCGCAAATGGCCCAGCTCGAAGCGGAAATCCCCGACAACTTCCTAGAGGCCCTGACCGCCGAGGAGGCGGCCGACCTGCGCTCCCGCGCGGTCACGCGGCGCTTCCGCCGGGGCGCGACACTGATGAGCCAGGGCGAAGCGCCGGGTCGCGTGCTCGTGATCGAGCAGGGCCGCGCGAAGGTCACCGCTATCACCGAGGATGGGCGCGAGCTGGTGCTGGCATTCGAGGGTCCCGGCGACCTGCTCGGCGAGCTGTCGGCGCTCGGAGGATCGCCGCGCGTGGCCACCGTGCGGGCGCTCGAGCCGCTCAGCGCGCTGGCGATCGCGAGCGGCGAGTTCGAGGCGTTCCTGGACGCCCACCCGCGGGTCGCGCTCGTGATCCTGCGTGTGGTGATCGCGCGGCTGCGCGTAGCCGACCGCCAGCAGGTTGAGTTCGCCGCCTACCAGACGGTCACGCGCGTGGCGCGGCGGCTCGTGGAGCTGGCGCAGCGCTTTGGCGAGGAGACGGGCGACGGCATTCTGATCACCCTGCCGATCTCGCAGGAGGAGCTGGCCAGCTGGGCGGGCGCCTCGCGCGAGGCGATCACGAAGGCC
>Ga0207661_10000591_pt1 | contig 23205 bp, 21 predicted proteins | sample KBSC713LmetaG_FD_184337 | JGI IMG/M metagenome (GOLD analysis project Ga0207661, IMG submission 184337) | Corn rhizosphere microbial communities from Kellogg Biological Station, Michigan, USA - KBS C7.1-3L metaG (SPAdes) (version 2) | ecosystem: Host-associated > Plants > Roots > Rhizosphere ...
CGAAGCAGGAGGCGGCGGGCAGAACGATATCGGCCATGGCGGCCGTCGGATTCATGAACAAGTCGGCATGCACATAAAAGTCCAACGCCGCAAGAGCAGCGCGACCGCGCGCCGGGTCGGACTGCGCGAGCAGCATGTTGTGGCCGAAACCGATCAGGCCCCGTACACGATAGGGCGTTCCTTCCAGCACGGCGCGATAGAAATCGAGCACCGCCACGCTGTTCCACCGAGCTGGTCCCAGCGGCCGGTCGGCGGCCCCGATGGCGGGCACCATGTTCTTCGCGCCGGGGAGATCCTCGCCGGTGATCGGCGCACTTGGAATGGCGGGCAGCAGAACATTGCCGCCGGGGACGTCGAAGTTGCCCGTCAACGCATACAGCAAGGCCATGGCGCGCGCCGTCTCAGTCGTGTTGGCATGTTGCTCATGCCCACTCCAGGCATAGTAGGACACGGGGCGGGCGTGCCAGATCGTGCGAGCCGTTTCTTCCAGTTGCGCTTGCGGAATCCAGCACGTCGCCTCCACCCGTTCCGGCGACCAGGCGCGGCACAATTCCGTGTAGTGATCGAAGACGGGCCGGCAATCGATTATGCCATCGGTTCCGGCCACGCGGTACTCGCCGCTCAGCGCCAGGCCATCGCTGGCGCCGTCATAGCGGCCCGTGGCAGGATCGTAAGCGACGGGACGTTTGGTGCTTTCATCCCAGGCGACATAATGCCTGATATCGCCGCCCGTCGCCAATTCGCTGGCGCGCAACAGCTTGCCGTTATCGGCCCGGACCAGATGGGGACCGTTGCTCCAGTCGCGCACGAAGTCGCGGTCATACCAGTCGTTACGGATCATCAAATTGGCCAGCCCCAGCGCCAAAGCACCGTCCGTGCCGGGTCGCACGCGCAGCCAGATGTCCGCCTTGTTGGCGAGGCCGACGTGGCGCGGATCGACGACGATCAGCTTCATTCCACGCTTGAGAGCTTCAACCACGGCTGTCGCGTGCGTCAGGCGCGAGTGCGAGGGGTTATAACCCCACAACACCAGGCATCCGGTGCGGGAGATGTCCGGCATGGCGCCACCGGTGCTGCCCGTTCCCACGCTTGCCACGCCGTAGACAAAACGCGTGGCGAATCCTCGGCCCCAACCGCACAGATCCAAGGGAAAGACCATGTTCGGCGTGCCAAATGCATTCATCAATCGGCGCACAAAGACGGCGGAGTCCGCGATCGCGGTCGTTGACGGCGAGGATTGACTGAATGCAACGGCGTGCGCTCCATCACGCGCCGCGATGTCACGCATGGCCTTCGCCGTCGTCTCCAGGGCTTCGTCCCACGAGATCGGCGCCCAGCCGGGATCGGCATCCCCTTTCGGGCGCGTGCGACGCAATGGCTGCGTCAAGCGATCCCTGTGATAGACGATTTCGGGAGCGGCGCGGCCCTTGGCGCAGAGCGCCTGACCGGTCGGGTGTGAAGGATCCGGGTCAAGCCGCGTGAAGCGGCCGTTCTCGACAGTTGCAACGGTGCCGCAACGGGCGATGCAAAGGCTGCAATAGCCGTTTACTTTCGCGACATCGGTATCGGACATGGTGAACCGCTCCAAGGCGAACGGTCTTCGCTGCTGAACCACAGGAAAAGCGCCGTCCGAAATGGAGAGGGTCCCTGAATTTCAGCCTCGGGTCAACGGCTTGCCTTGGCGCGAAAATCCTAGAAATCGATCTTCGCCGCACCACCCAGACGAATGCTTGCGGCGATGCCTTCCGATATCTTCGAGGCGATCAGCGGGCGATAGTGGATGAAGTCGAGCCAATTGGCGCGATCGTGCGTCAGTGCATTGTCGACGCGGTAGTTGACGAAATTGCTGTGCGGACGGCCGGCGACGAGCTTTTGCAGGGCGCGATTGCACGCCTCCCGCTCTTCCGCCTGGAGGGTGCCAGGTTGCGGGACCGTCGGGGCAAAGGTCGGGGGAACCAGCAGCACGATGGGAACATCGGCCGGCAAGCTCTTGATCACGCGATCGAGTTTCTCGACTTCGGGAAAGACGTCGCGGCCGGCCGCGTCGCTCGCGGGCAACGGATCGGCCGGTCCATTCTTCGCAAAGAACTGACCTACCGGCCAGACGTCCTCGGGGTTGAAAGTGCCAGTCGGATCCTTGCGCGGACGCAAGCCGAGGCCGATCGAGACGCGCTGCAAGGCATGCTCGATCGCGGCTCCCGACATCAGCCGGCCGGCATAGCCCAGCGTGCTCGTGTCGTAGAGCCAATAGGGAAACGGGCGTGGCGGCTCGCCCGGACCATGCACGCACCATCCGGGATCGGCGCCGATCACCAGCGCGCCCACATGCGCGTGATAGCGCAGGAAGAAATCCAGCACCGCGAGTTGCTCGGTCGGACTGCTGCCGACCACCGAGAGCTGCACGAAGCGCAAGCCGGTCGCCTGCGACAGCGGGATCGGATTTAGCAGCAAGGCGGTGGAATTGCCGAATATCGCGGAGTCGAAGTTCGGATCTCGCGCCCGACTGGCGCTGGCCGTGACGGTGTTGCGATCATCCACGCCGACAATGCCGAGAATACCGAACTTGCCGCTGTCATAGGGATCGACGGCCAGCAGGAAGGCCAACAACAGCGCGGCCGAGATGCCGAGCGTGCCGAGACAGGCGCGCAGGCAGCGGCCCCACTCGGTCATGGAATCAGAAGTTCTGGAGCCAGAAGTTCTGGAGTCAGAAGTTGAAGTAGCCAAATCCGACAACGTTCCGTTCTCCGAGGTCGAGCAGGATGACCAGCAACGCAAAGCCGGCCAGCACGAACAGCCAGGGCCGCGGCCGCTGCGTCAGAAAGGCGATGATGTCCTGGCTTGCCGGCAGCGCAAAGGCGAAGGCCGGGACGATCAGAAGCGACAAGAGATGCTTGCCGCGCTCCAGACTGGGCAGGTAGGCGAGGCCCTGAAAGATGTTCCACGCGGACTGCAGCGAGCCGGCGCGGAAGATCACGCCGGTTGCCAGCACGAAGATCACGGTCAGCGCCCAGCCGACGATCGACGGCAGGCGCGGACCGTAGCGGCGCCACACGGCGCACACGACAAGCGCAGCGCCATGCAGCATGCCCCACAGCACGAAGGTCCAGCTCGCGCCATGCCACAACCCGCACAGCATCATGGTGATCATGGTCGCCGCGTGCATCTGCCAGGGCAGGAAACGCCGCGGCAGGATGCGCGCATTGATCAGCGGGAAATAGACGTAGTCGCGCAGGAACGTCATCAGCGTCATGTGCCAGCGCTGCCAGAAATCCTGGATGCTGACGGAACGGAACGGCGCATTGAAATTGAACGGCAGCTTCACGCCGAACAGCAGGCCGAGCCCGATCGCGATGTCGGTATAGCCGGAGAAGTCGAACAGGATCTGGAAGCTGAAGGCGAGCGCGGACCACGCGTCGCCATTGGTCACCGGACCGTAGAAGGCCTGCGCATACACATTGTCGATGTTGTGCGCGATGCGGTCGGCGAGAAAGATCTTCTCGACCAGGCCAATGGTGATGAAGCAGATTGCCACCGCGAAGCTGCGTTGCCAGCCGGGCGAATAAACCTTTTGGCCGAACTGCTCCATCACCTCCGACCAGCGCACCAGCGGACCCGCGAGCAGCTGCGGGAAGAAGGAGATGTAAAGCGCATAGCGGTCGAGCGCATAGAACGGCGCCTTGCCGCGCTTCAAATCCACCAGATACATGATGTGATGGAAGGTGAAGAAGGAGATGCCGACCGGCAGCCCTAGATCGACATGCGGCATCGGCGCGCCCGTGAGCCAGCCGACGTTGGAGAGCACAAAGTTGCTGTATTTGAAGACGCCGAGCAGCGCGAGGTTGAGCACGATCGCCGCGGTGATGATGACGGGAATCTTGAAGCGACGATAGGCCTGCGCTGCCAGCCAGTTCACGGCGATCGAGGCCACCAGGAGCAGGATGAAAGGTGGATTGCCGATGCCGTAAAAGACCAGCGACAGCAGAACCAGCAGGGGAATACGCGCTTGCGGATAGGGATCGGCGAGGCGATAGATCACCAGTGCCGCCGGCAGGAACCCCAGAAGAAACGGATAGTCGTTGAAAAGCATGGGTTCCGGGGCGGGTCTGACCGGTCAGCGCGGGCCGGCAACGCGCTGGCTAATGGCGTCCCACTCAGGCTGCGTCGGGATCGCCCACCACCTCGTTTGCCGGCCGCAATCGCCGCCGCGCGATTTTCTCAGGGCTCGGCACCTTGACATCCCACGCGAGCCCCAACGCCTCGAGCAGACGGATGAACAAGAAGCCGGGGTCGAGCTCGTACCAGGTGAGGCCGAACGCAGCCGAATAGGGGAAGGCGTGATGGTTGTTGTGCCAGCCCTCTCCCCATCCGAGCAGCCCCATCGCGGCAAAATTACGGCTGTTGTCGTCGCGGGTGGCGAACGGCTGCTTGCCGAACATATGCAGGACCGAGTTGAGGGCAGACATGGTCTGCTCGACCACGAACATCCGCACCGCGCCGCCCCAGAGAAAACCGGTCAGCACGCCCCACAGGCTACCGCTGACCAGCCCGCCGATCACGGCGGGAAGCGCAAGGCCGAACGCGACCCATGTGTAATAATGGCTGTTCACCCGGACCAGCGTCCGCTGCGCCATCAGGTCGGGCACGTAATGGGCGACGTTCGGATAGTCATGCTCCATCATCCAGGTGAGATGCGCATGCAGGAAACCGAGCAGGCGGGCGGCAAGGCCGCTGCCGTGCAGGTTCGGCGAATGCAGGTCGCCCTCATGATCGGACAATTCGTGATGCCGCCGATGCATGGCGGCCCAGGACAGCATCGGCCCGCGGCCCGCCATCGACCCCATCACAATCAGGAGTGACGAGACCGCAGGCGAGGTGGCAAACGCGCGATGGGTGAAAAGGCGATGATAGCCGACCGTCAGCCCGAGGCCGGTGACGAGCCACAGCGCGAATAACAGGCTGATCTCGAGCGCGCCGATCGGCCGGACCAGCAGCAGAGCAAGCGCCGCGAGCGTGCCGAGAAAAGGCAGCACGTCGAACAGGATGAAGTGCCGTCGCTGCAGCTTGTGGAAGTGCCGGCTCTTGATGATCCTGATATCGCGGGGCCTTTGCACGAGCTGCACTTCCGATTCCAGACGGGAACCTGTACACACCCGCGCCGCCGGCCGCAACCGGACGAACGTCGGAACTCACCGATCCTATTCAACGTCCCTGAGCCGCCGGTAGACCGCCCCGAGTATATTGGAATAATCGTCGGTCCAGACCCGCTGGCCCTCGGTCGGCTCGGTTTCGGTCCATTTGTCCGATGAGGCGAGCTTGCCGACATCGGCCTCCTCGCGCGCGGACACCACGACGTCGGTGGCAAAAATATACTCGTCGTCGCGCCCGGAATCCTCGTTGTAGACCCAGCTCTTGAGATCGTTGGCATCGGCAATGCCGACCACCACGCTCTCCAGCTCCAGATGGCGGTTGGAGACGTGCATCAGCACCGCGCCCTGCGGCGCGAGCTTGGACTTGTAGATCTTCATTGCCTCTTGCGTCGCGAGATGGATCGGGATTGCATCCGATGAATAGGCATCGACAATGATGAGGTCGTAGACGCCGTCGGGCTCTTTCGCGAAGGTCAGCCGCGCGTCGCCGATGACGGGCTTCACATCCGGCGCGCAGTTCTGGATGTAGGTGAAGTATTTCGGATCCTTCGCGGTGTCGACCATGGTCTGGTCGATGTCGAAGAACTTCCAGGTCTCGCCGGGCTCGGCAGCGCAGGTCAGCGTGCCGGCGCCGACGCCGATCACGGCCACGCGCAGCGGTCCGCCCTTGCGGTCGCGGATCGCTGATATGGCGCGGCCGATGCCGCCGTCCTTGTGGTAATAGCTGATCGGCTCGGGGCGCCCCTCGATCGGCGAGCCGTCATCGTTCAAGAATTTCTGCGCGCCGTGGATCGTGGTGCCGTGCATCAGCACGTGATATTGCCCGCTCGGCGTCAGCACGATCTTGTGCACGCCGAAGAAGCTGCGCGCGGTCACGACCCGGCCATCGTCGGACGGATAGAGGCGGATCAACACCAGTGCGAGCACGGCAGTGGCAAAAATCTTCCAGCGGGCGGCGTTGAGCCCGAGCGCGACCAGGCCTGCGAGCACGCCGACGGAGCCCGCGACCCAGACGCGGTGGTCCTCGAGCCAGGCCGGAATTTTTCCTTCGCTAAAGGCCGGCACGATCAGCGCGACGGCGAGCACGGCGAGGAACGGCCAGTACCAGCGGCTCCAGGCCGGCCAGCGTTCGTTCTCGGTCGGGCGGCAGAGCGTGGCGAGCGCCAGCAGGATCGGATATTCGGCAACCCAGGAGAAGGCGAAGGGCGCGATCAGCCCGGCGAACAGCCCGCCGACCATGCCGCCGAACGACAGCGCCACATAAAAGCCGGTGAGATATTTCGCCGCCGGCCGCGTCCGCGCCAGCTCGCCGTGACAGGCCATCGCGATGAAGAAGAAGCAGACCTGATGTCCGCCCAGCGTCAAGAGCAGGTTCTGCTCGCCGCCGACCGCGAGCAGCACGATGACGCCGGCGATCGCGATCGGCTGCAGCCACAGCATCCATTTGTGCGGCAACAGCGGGCGCGACTGGAACACCAGCACCCAGGTCAGCAGATAAAGCGACAGCGGCAGCACCCAGAGCAGCGGGGCGGCCGCAACGTCGGTCGAGATATGCGCGGTGACCGCGATCAGCAGCCCAGAGGGCACCGCGGCGAGAAAGATCCAGCGCGCGCGGAGCGCCCAGCTCGGGACCGGCGCCTCCGTCTGCTCGATCTCGCGATCCGCCACCGCCAATGCCGGCGAGCGCAACAGCAGCGCGCCGCAGCCGGCGATCAAGAGAATCAACAGGCCATAACCGCCGGTCCACATCAGGTTCTGCGTGCGCAACGTGAACATCGGCTCGAGCAGCACCGGATAGGAGAGCAGCGCGAGGAAGCTGCCGATATTGGAGGAAGCATAGAGAAAATAGGGATCGGGCCCGGCGGGATGGCCTGATCGCACGAACCAGGCCTGCAGCAGCGGATTGTTGGCGGCGAGCGCGAAGAACGGCAGGCCGATCGATACCGCGAACAGCCCGAGCAGCCAGAACGCATAGGCAGAGGTCGGCGGCTCGCCCCAGGAGCTCGCGATCGACAGCGGCAGCGTCAAGATCGCGGCAACCAGCAGCGCCAGATGAACCGCGACCGGAATCGCGCGGTTCTTGATCTGCATCAGGAAATGCGCGTAGGCATAGCCCGCCAGCAGCAGCGACTGGAAAAACACCATCGCCACGGACCACACCGCGGGCGAACCGCCGAGCCGTGGCAGCACCATCTTGGTGAACAACGGTTGCACCGAGAACAACAGCAGCGCGCTGACGAAAATCGCGGCAGTATAGACCAACAGCACGAGCCGGTTCCGCGCGGCGGAGGGCTGCGCGACGATCGGCTGGCCCGTGGCGACTGACGGGGCGGATACGGTCATGAAAGCTCCGGCATTGACCCCGGCGGCCGCCGGACGCCGGAAAAGAGCATACGATGCCGCGGCGAGCAATGCGCCCGGCTCGGCAAAAACGCTGTGCGGCCCCGACCGGCTTCGCTAAGAAGCGATGTGCGGATCAATAATTCTTGAAACTGACATGAAGCAGACCGACGTCGTCATCATCGGCGCGGGGCATAACGGCCTCACCTGCGCGGCCTATCTGGCGGCGGCCGGCTTGCGCGTGCGCGTGGTCGAGCGCCGCAAGGTGGTGGGCGGCGCCGCCGTGACGGAGGAGTTTTGTCCGGGCTTCCGCAACTCGGTTGCGGCCTATACGGTCAGCCTGCTCAATCCGAAAATCATCGCCGATCTCAGGCTCGCCGATCACGGCCTCAGGATCGTCGAGCGCCGTGCGCAGAACTTTTTGCCGGCGCCCGACGGCAGCTACCTCCTCACCGGCGAAGGCCGCACCAAAACATCGGTTGCAAAGCTCAGCGCGCATGATGCGGAGGCGATCGAGGATTTTTCGCGCGAGCTGGAAGCGATCGCGAATGTGTTGCGCGCGATGGTGCTGCGCGCCCCGCCGAACCTGGTCGAGGGCTTTGGCGCCGCCGCCATCCGCGAAGTCTTCCATGCGTTCGGCACCGCCAACCTTCTCCGCGGCCTTTCGCTGGAGCAGCAGCGCGACCTGCTCGATCTGTTCACGCGGTCGGCCGGCGAGATGCTGGACGAGCGCTTCGAGCACGATCTGGTCAAGGCGCTGTTCGGCTTCGACGCCATTGTCGGCAATTATGCGAGCCCTTATGCCGCGGGCTCCGCCTACGTGATGCTGCATCACGCGTTCGGCGAGGTGAACGGCAAGAAGGGCGTCTGGGGCCATGCCATCGGCGGCATGGGCGCGATCACGCAGGCGATGGCAAAGGCCGCGCGCGGAGCCGGCGCCGAAATCACGCTGGAGGCCGGCGTGCGCGAGGTGATCGTCGAACGCGATCGCGCGGTCGGTGTCGTGCTCGACTCTGGCGAAACCATCCGTGCCAAATATGTCGCCGCCAACGTCAATCCAAAGCTGCTCTATACCCGCCTCGTGCCGTCAGGCGCGCTGCCGCCGGAGTTTCTGGCGCGCATCACGCGCTGGCGCAACGGCTCCGGCACCTTCCGGATGAATGTCGCGCTCAGCCGCCTGCCTTCCTTCACTGCCCTTCCCGACGACGGCGACCATCTCACCGCCGGCATCATTCTAGGCCCGAGCCTCGGTTACATGGACCGAGCCTATCAGGACGCGCGCGAGCATGGCTGGAGCCGCGCGCCGGTGGTGGAAGTGCTGATCCCCTCCACCCTCGACGACACGCTGGCGCCGCCGGGCCAACATGTCGCGAGCCTGTTCTGCCAGCACGTCGCCCCCGAATTGCCGGAGGGCAAATCCTGGGACGACCACCGCGAGGAGGTCGCCGATCTCATGCTCGCGACGGTGGACAATTACGCGCCGGGCTTTGCGCAAAGCGTGGTCGGCCGGCAGATCCTCTCCCCGCTCGATCTGGAGCGGCAGTTCGGCCTGCTCGGCGGCGACATTTTTCACGGTGCGTTAACCCTGAACCAATTGTTCTCGGCGCGACCGATGCTGGGCCACGCGGACTACCGCGGGCCGCTGAAAGGCCTCTATCATTGCGGCTCGGGCGCCCATCCCGGCGGCGGCGTCACCGGCGCCCCCGGCCACAACGCGGCGCGGGCAATCCTCGCCGACCATCGCTCACTGTTCGCCAAACGGTGAAAAATCATGCGCAAGCTGTGGATGGCACTGTGGGAATGGCTGTGGACGGTCGTTGGCGTGCCTGGGGACGATCGGTAGTGTCTCACCTTGAAATAACGTAGTGGTCCACCAGCCAACCGCATAACGTCGCGGCCGCGAGCCATATGATCAGGATCACCACAGCGGCTGTCCTGCTCACCGGACGTCCCTGGGCTGCTGCCGCCAGCGCCCGATGTTCTGCCATGATGTCCGCCGGGATCAGCCGGACCACAAGCCAAATCCCTGCCGGAACCAGGATCACGTCGTCCAAATAGCCCAGGACCGGGATGAAATCCGGGATCAGGTCGATCGGCGATAGCGCATAACCGGCGATAACGATTGCGAGCGCCTTCGTGTACCAGGGAACGCGTGGATCCCTGCTGGCCAGATAAAGAGCATGAACATCGCGCTTGATGACGCGCGCCCAGTTCTTCGCTCTTTCCAACATCGATCACCTTGCGACGCTTGCCGAGACACCACCGTCGTGCGGAGGATAACCGCTTGATAACAGGCCAACAGGCTGTGGACGGGCCGTCGATACCGTCGCGGCTACTTTGTTGATATGCCTGTGCAGAATGTTTGCCGGGACCGTGGATAATCACCTTGAATTGCAGGGGATATCCAAAAACGAAACGCGGGGCGATAGGATCGCCCCGCGTTGCGAACGCCTGCAATTTTCGCGATTTATTTCAGCGAAGTGCTGACCGTACTGAACGTTCCGCTCAACGCCGTGCCGAGACCGTTGACGGCCGCGATGATGGCGATGGCAATGCCGGTCGCGATCAGACCGTATTCGATCGCGGTGGCACCGGATTCGTTCTTCAGGAAGCTGGCAATAAGCTTTTTCATTGTGACCCTGCCCAGTTTTTTCATCTCCGCGGAACGCTCGTTCCGGCGCCCGTAGTAATGCGGGCGAAAATCTAAGGTTGAATTAATGCGAGATATGTAAATTTCCGAGATAATCGTGTGCAATCGAGCGCGAAATTTTAGACAGTTGCCATGCGGTTTTGCGGACAAAACGCCAGCATTTGCCGGGATGCATCGGGGCGTTCAAGCGGCAAAACGTGAGGCGCCTCACACGATGGATGAACGCGTTCTCAAACAGGTTTGAGAACCGCCGCCATGTTCTTGCGCTGTATTCGCTTTCCACAACTTCCGCCGCGTTCAGAGCACGCCCGGCGTGACGGCGGCGATGGCCGCTGGTGTGTTGATCGCATCCTAAAGATGGAAGGTTGCCTTTCCGTTACCGGCAGGGTCAGGTCTCTCAGGGCCTCGGAGCGCTCATCGTTTTCCTCAAAGTGGAAAAACGCGGCGACCAGGTAGAGCAGCGGAATGGCCAGCGGCCCAATGAAAGCCGCGATCCAAATCCAACGCGATTGCCTCCGCCCCAATTCATGCGCAAGCTCGCCGATGATAAGCATCGACCCAACGCACGTCGCCAGGACCAGGAGAGAGGTCAGGTCCATCCGATCCTCCGACTTTCCACCAAGCGCAGCATAGCCTTCAACCGGCCCGCGGCCGGCAACAACAATCCGTGAAATTTCAGACCGAGCCCGCCGTGAACAGCCCTACCCGTACCCCTGCCACCCACCGCGCCAGCTTTGCGATCGGCGACGAGCATGCCGCCAAAGGCGTCGTCGATGTGCTCACCGAAATCCTCCTAGAGGGCGAGGCCGCGGTGGCCGCTTTCGAGGGGCCGGATGGGCGCTGGAATGTCATGGTGCATTTCGCTGTCCCGCCGGATCAGGCGCTGGTGCGCGAGCTCGTTGCCAATGCGGCAGGGGAGGACGTCGCCGGCACCATTGCTTTCGACACCGTGGAGGCAAAAGACTGGGTCAAGGCAAGCCTCGAAGACCTCGTGCCGGTGCGAGCCGGGCGTTTTGTCGTCCATGGCGCGCATGACCGCGCGCGCATCGCCCAAAACAAACTCGGCATCGAGATCGAGGCGGCGCTCGCCTTCGGCACCGGCCACCATGGCACGACGCGCGGCTGCCTGCTCCTGCTCGACCATGTCCTGAAGACGCGGCAGCCGCGCCGCATGCTGGATCTCGGCACCGGCACCGGCGTGCTGGCCATCGCCGCCGCCAAGGCGCTGCATCGACCGCTGCTCGCCAGCGACATCGATGCGCCCTCGGTCAAGGTCGCGCGCGAGAATGGGCGGCTGAACGGCACCGGACCGTTGGTGCAGGTAATCCGCGCCACCGGTTTTTCCGCGCCGGACTTTGCCCGGCAAGGCCCGTTCGACCTCGTGCTGGCAAATATCCTCGCCAATCCGCTGCGGCAGCTGGCGGGGCCGATGTCAAAGCACCTCGCGCCTTCCGCGCAGGTGATCCTGTCGGGGCTGTTGAACCATCAGGCCGGCGCCGTCATCGCGGCTTATCGCTCACGTGGTTTGGTGCCGCTACGGCATCTCAAAATCGAAGGCTGGAGCAGTCTCTTGCTGGGCGCAGGGATCTTGCGGCCTCAGGCGAGGCGCACAACGTCTCGGTGCTCGTGATCGTGGGGCAGCGAATGATCCTGGTGGCATCCGATCGCGAGTTTGACCTCGGTGTGGTCGATGCCGGTAAGCGGATCGTGCGGGAATACGAGGGAAATCGGGTCGTCGGAGCGACCGTGGTCGAAGCAGCGGAGTTGAAGGGTAGCTAAGTCTTCGGTTCCGGGCCGGAAGGGCTGGCTTGTTCCTCGCGCACGGCCGGCTCATCGCGCGATGCGGAAAAGCGGTCCAGCACCTGGCCGATCACGCCACGGCGTTTCTTGTCAGGCGGTGCATTGGGGGTGCGACGTACAGGAGGCGAAATTTTCTCGAACGTAAAGGCAGGCATGGCTATCCACTCACCGTTGAGCCGAAACCACTCCTGGAAATCTCCCCCGGCGCCATCTCGTTCGATGTACGCCGTGTGACAGCAAATCGCTCCGTCGACATGATTGCAAGCGGATTCTGCAGCGCACACCGATTTTCATCAAAATCCAGGCGCATTGCACGGTGCATCCCGCAACCCTAAAATAGCGGAACGATGTTCGAAGCCCATTTCCAGACCTTTGAAGAGCCCGAAAGCGGCGTCGCGCTGACGGCGCGGCTTTCCGCGCTCCGTGAAGAGCTGGCGCGCCGGAAACTCAGCGGATTTGTCGTCCCCCGCGCCGACCAGCAACAGAATGAATATGTCGCCCCCAGTGAGGAGCGGCTGGCCTGGTTGACCGGTTTCACCGGTTCTGCAGGGCTCGCCGTGGTGCTGGCGCAGGAGGCGGCGCTGTTCGTCGACGGCCGCTACACGCTGCAGGCGGCCAAGCAGGTCGACGGCAAGGCCTGGGTGGTCGAATCGCTGGTCGAGCCGCCGCCGGAAAGCTGGATCACAAATCACCTCAAGGCTGGGGACCGCCTCGGCTTCGACCCCTGGCTACATACATCAGCCGCCGCCGAGCGACTGGCTGCGGCTTGCGCCAAGGCCGGCGCTGAGCTGGTCGCGGTCGAGAACAATCCGATCGATACGATCTGGACCGAGCGCCCCGCCCCGCCGGTTGCGCCAGTGTCCGTTCATAGCCCGCGCTATGCGGGCGAAGCCGAGGCCGACAAGCTCATCCGCATCCAGCAGGAGCTGCAAAGGCTCGGCGCGAATGCGTTGGTGCTCTCCGACAGCCACGCGGTGGCCTGGACCTTCAATATCCGCGGCGCCGATGTTGCGCATACGCCGCTCCCTCTCTCCTACGCCTTGGTGCCGAAGGACGGCCGGCCGACCGTGTTCATCGACCACCGCAAGCTCTCGAACTCGACCCGCGACCATCTCGAGCAATCCGCCGATGTCCGCGAGCCCGACGCGCTGACGCCAGAGCTCACGACGCTGGCGAAATCCAGCGCCGCGATCGCTCTCGATAGTGCTACCGCCGCGGATGCGCTGAGCCGGTTGATTACGGCCGCCGGCGGCAAGCCGGTGCGCGGCAGCGATCCCGTCACGCTGTTGAAGGCGGTGAAGAACAAGACCGAGATCGAGGGCACGCGAACCGCGCATCGGCGCGATGCGGTGGCGTTGGCGCGCTTTCTCGCCTGGATCGATCGCGAGGCGCCGAAAGGCAAGCTGACCGAGATCGACACCGTGGAAGCGCTGGAAACCTTTCGCCGCGACACCGGCGCGCTGAAAGACGTGTCATTCCCCACCATCGCCGGCACCGGGCCGAACGGCGCCATCGTGCATTACCGCGTCACCCGCAAAAGCAACCGGCGCATCGTGCCGGGCGATCTGCTCCTGATCGATTCCGGCGCGCAATATGAGGACGGCACCACGGATGTGACGCGCACCATCGCGATCGGCGAGCCGACCGCGGAAATGCGCGACCGCTTCACCCGCGTGCTGCGCGGCCATATCGCGATCGCGCGCGCGGTGTTTCCCGACGGCGCCACCGGCGCGCAGCTCGACACGCTGGCGCGGCAATTTTTGTGGCAGGCCGGCATCGACTTCGAGCACGGCACCGGTCACGGCGTCGGCAGCTATCTCTCCGTGCACGAGGGACCCGCGCGGATATCAAAGCTCGGAACCACGCCGCTGAAGCGCGGCATGATCCTTTCCAACGAGCCCGGCTATTACAAGACGGATGGTTTTGGCATCCGCATCGAGAACCTGGAGCTCGTCACCGCCGCCGATGTTTCCGGCGCGGAAAAGCCGATGAACGCTTTCGAGACGCTGACCTTTGCGCCGATCGACCGGCGCCTGATCGATGTGAGCATGTTGAGTGCGGCGGAACTCGGCTGGCTCAACGCCTACCATGCGCAAGTGCGCGACATCGTGCGCGCGCAGCTCGATGAGAGCGACCGGCTGTGGCTGGATGTGGCGACCGCGCCGCTTTAGTTGCTCTCACGCCGGTGTCATGCCCCGCGAAAGCGGGGTATCCAGTACGCCGTGGCCTCTCCGCAAACAACTGCGGCCTCTGAATCGGCATAGGGGCGTGGGGTTTGGCTCGACGTGCCCTGCCACATCGCCCGGCGAACATTCCCGGAAATTTGTGGATGTCCCTCAAGTCGTCCCAAGATAGGCCTTGATTACTTCGGCGTCGTTGAGAACAGCCCCTGGCGAACCTTCCGAAAGCGATCGACCGTAGTCGAGCACATGAACGCGATCGGCGAGATCGGCGACCATCTGCATGTCGTGCTCAACCCAGACGATGGCGATGCCGATCTCGTCTTTGATCTTCATCATGAAATAAGCCAGATCCTCCCGCTCTCCACGGCTGAGGCCGGCCGACGGTTCATCTGTCAGCAACAATTTTGGTTCAGCCGCCAACGCGCGAGCGAACCCGACAATTTTCTGGAATCCGAACGGCATATCGCCCACGATAGCCGCGCGATAGCGTTCAAGCTCCATAAAATACAGCAATTCGTCAACGCGCGCGCGGTGCTTTTCCTCAATGCGCCGCACGTTCGAACTCCGCAGCATCTCGGAAATCGGATTAGTCCGGATCAAGCCATGACGAGCCGTCAAGAGGTTATCCAGAACGCTCATCTGCGGGAAAATCTCGCCGTGCTGGAAGGTCCGGGCAATACCCAGCCGGGCCACTTCGTGCGGACGAAGCCCAACAATATCGCGGCTGCCAAACCGAATGTTGCCCCGAGGCGCGTAGATGCCGCTGATGCAGTTGAATATACTCGTCTTGCCAGCCCCGTTTGGTCCGATCAGGGCGAAGAGTTGCGCAGGTTCGACCGCAAACGAAACCTCATTGAGCACCGTCAGGCCGCCGAAGCTCAATGTGACCCGATCCAGTTCAAGCACCGGCATAGCCGCGCCTTTCCAATCGTCCCGCAAGCACGTCCCGGTAATTTTTCCGATCGCCGACGGCCGTGCCGAGGTAGGCGCGCTGAACGTCCGCGTTATTGAGAAGGTCTGCCGCCTTACCCTGAATCACGACCCTGCCGTTTTCAAGAACGTAGGCATAGTCAGCTAACTTCAATGCCACTGCCGCGCTCTGCTCGACAAGAACAATCGTGAGATTGAGCCGCTGACGAATTTCCATCAGTCGTCGAATGAGATCATTGACGATGATCGGGGCGAGCCCCAGCGACAACTCGTCGATCAACAGCAGTTCCGGCCGGCAAACAATTGCAGAACCAATGGCAAGCATCTGCCGTTCACCTCCCGACAGCAAACCCGCCTCCTTGGTTCGCAATTCACCGATGCGGGGGAAATATTCGTAAACCAGACTCTCGCGCTGCTGCCGTTCGTGTGCACCGATGTTGGGCGGTGTCGCAGCCACAAGATTTTCAGCTATCGTCAAATTCGGGAAAACCTTGTCACGTTCAGGGATAAGCACAATACCGCGCTTGGTGGTTTGGTGAGGCTGCAGACCGCGCAGTTCCTGTCCCCGGTAGCGGATGGTCCCGCTAGTGACCCGCGCATTGTCCAAACCCAGGAAGCCGCTGATCGCACGCAGCGTCGTGCTCTTTCCCGCGCCGTTGGCGCCAAGTATCGCGACAATCTGCCCGGCTTGCGCCGTCATCGTTATGCCGTGCACCGCCGTGATCGCGTGCTGATAAACCACTTCGAGGTTTTCAACCTCCAGAATCGGCGTATCCGTCATGGCTGTCTTGCCCGCCGATAGGCGGCAACGAGCCGCCGCCAAATCCCGACGACCCCGTTTGGTTCGAAAACGAGGAACAGGATCATCACAATACCAAATGCGGCATAGTTGACGGCAAATGTCGCACCGGCGGAATTTTCCGAGAATGGCAGAAGAAGCAAGGAAGCCTCGATGACGTATGGCAAGATCGTCACGAATAGCGCTCCGAGGAGAGCCCCCAACAACGACCCCATGCCCCCGACGATGATCATCGCGACATATTGGATGGATAGATATAGCGAAAAGGCCTCGACCGAAACGAAGCCGCGATAATAGGCGAAGAGCGCACCAGCAAATGCCGTGACCGCGGAAGTTATGACAAAGGCCAACAATTTATAGCGTGCGATGTTGATGCCCAGCGCTTCGGCCACTGCCGCATTGGTCTGCAGCGCACCCCACGCGCGCCCTGTACGGGCGGCAAGGAGATTTGCAAAAGCCAGATAGGTTAGTAGAGAGCAAAACAGCAGAATGAAAAACCAGGCTCGGCCATCGTAGACCGAGACGCCAAACATGGTGGGGGGATCCACAATGATTCCGCTCGATAGTCCGCGCTTCGTCTCGTATTCGCTGCCGCCGTAGATCACGACAAAATGCAGCGCGAGCGTGCTGATGGCCAGATAAGCACCGCGCAGCCGCAACGACGGCAGGCCAAAGATAAATCCGAGGATGGCACCGACCACCACGGCAACTGGAAGCGTGATCCAGAACGGCGCCATCAATTCCTTGGATAGGATACCAACCGTGAACGCGCCCGCGGCAAGCAGGCCCGCATGTCCGAGCGATATTTGCCCGGCATAGCCCGTCAGAACCATCAAGGACAACGCACCAATCGCCGTCAAAAATACCTGGCAAGATAGATCGAGCAACAGAGGTGTCGCAACGAACGGAAAGACGATTGCGACCAGCATCAGCAACGACCAAGACAGCCATTTCCGGCGCCGGCTGGAATATGGTGCATTCATTTTGTCGGCGTCCGTTCGTGTCGAAAGCCGGATCGGAGCATCAGACACGATCAAGTTCCTCCCGCGTGCCAAACACGCCCCAGGGACGAACGATCAGCATCACAATCAAAATCAGGAACGGAACCACATCAGACAAAAGCGGATCGACATGCTGGATTGTGGCCACCTCGGCGGCGGCCACGATCAGCGATCCGAGCAGCGCACCTAACAGGCTATCAAGCCCGCCAACCAAGGCCGCGGGAAATGCCTTAAGGCCGATCATCGCCATAGTACTGTCGAGGCCGGAGTCGATCGAGATCAAGATGCCGACGGTGGCGCCGGTAAACGTCGACAGGCCCCAGGCGAGAGCGTAGATCGCATGCAAATTGATGCCACGCTGCGCTGCGAGCAGAGGATTTTGGCCTGCTGCACGCATGCGAATACCCCACGAGCTGAAGCGCAGGAAAACGAAAAGTGCAATGTAGGTCACGACGTTAACGAGCACCGTCGTCAACGCAAATGTCGAGATTCGTGTGCCCGGAAAGATTTCGATGGGCGCGTTGGACAACGCAAGCGCCTGACCCGGATATTGCAACTGCGCTGACCACAGCAGCACCATCAGGCCCCGCAACAGAATGCCGAGCGCAATGGTGACGAGGATTGCCGCCAGCGCCGACTCGCCGGTCATGCGGCGAATGAGGGCGACATAGACGAGTACTCCGACAGTTAGACTCAACAGGCCTGCTAGACTCAATGCGACAATCGGATTGGTCGAAATGCCCGACGCCACGGTGAGCAGGAGATACGAACCGAGCATCATGAGCTCGCCGTGCGCCAAATTGAGCACCCGGCTCACGCGATAGATCAGCACGTATCCGCACGAAATCATGGCATAGATGGACGCGAGCACAACGATATTCACGGCCAATTGCACGTCGTTTCCTACCTTGCCTTTGTATTCTGCAACTAAAGCCCGAATACGAATACCGAAAATCTTTCAGACGGGCTATCGGTCGAATGGTCTACTGACTAGGGCCAGCCTGGAACTATCGGAGTGGGCCATGGTCTGGCCTGCCCGATAACAGAGATGTTGTGCCGCGGAACATGAAACTGTCTTTCTGCAAAGCGGAATGTTGCGGCCGCGGATCAATTTGAATGAACTGCCAACCGTTTGCCGATCAGGCGCTCCAGACGCTGGCAATTCTCCAGCGCATCGGCCTCGCTGATATTGGTGAACCCCAGCAGCAAACCCTGTCCGCCTGACTTGGCGATCGCGTGGCTCGACAGGGCGCCCACGGCAAAGCCATTCTCCATGGCCAATTGGGCCAGATCGACATCACGATGACTGCTGCAAACCCGCGCGATCAAATGCATGCCACCGGGTCGCAATTCGACGGAGATGCGATCGCCAAACACCTTCGATAACGCGCGCGCCAAGCTCGTCCGTCGCGTGGTATACAGATCGCGCATGCGCTTCAAATGGCGCGCAAAATGGCCTTCGATCATAAAGCTCGCGACCACTGCCTGATTGAAGATCGGCAGCGATGCCATCCGCAAATGGTTGGCGTCAGTGAGAATTCGCACCACCGATTCCGGAACAATCAGATAGCCTAGACGTAAACTCGGGAATAGCACCTTGCTGAAACTCCCGGCATAAATCACGCGACCATATCGATCCAGACTTTTTAATGCCGACAAGGGCCTACCGATGTAGTGGAATTCACCGTCGTAATCATCTTCGACGATCCACGCTCCGACGGATTTGGCCCACGACAGCAATTCGATGCGGCGTTCCAGTGAAAGCGCCACACCCAGGGGCTGCTGATGGGCCGGTGTCACGATGGCAGCGCGTGCCCGCGGTGCGCGACGCAATCCCTCTTGCACGTTCAGACCCAAACCGTCGACCGGAATCGGGACGATGTTGATGCCGGCGGCTTCGAGTACCGCACGCGCACGAAAGTATCCGGGGTCCTCGAACCAGGCCATGTCTCCTGACCGCAGCAACGTATGAGCGACAAGGTCCAGCGCGCCCTGGTAGCCGTTGGTAACGAGCACCTCTTCGGGGTCGCAAGTGATTCCGCGACTGATGGTCACGTAGCTGGCGATCGCTTCGCGCAGCGGCAAATGTCCGCGTGGATCCGGATAGTTCATGTCGCCGGCAGTAAATGATCTGGCGCAGCGTGTCGCCGTCCGCGACCACAGCTTGCGCGGAAACATGTCAAACGCCGGAAGCCCGATCTGGAACGGCCGTTGAATGTCAGGCGTCGGCTTTCTGTTCGCCAGTCGTTCGTGCGGTTTGGCTGCTAACGGTAGCAGGTCGCGTGGCTTGAAACCCCTGGCGTCGCGTTTGATTTTTAAAGCCGGCGAAACGATGCTGCCCGACGGACGACGCGCGATGATGTAGCCTTCGCCTTGCAGCAACTCGTAAGCGGCATCGACTGTTCCGCGGGCGACACGCAATTGAACTGCCAGGGCGCGAGCCGATGGCAGGCGATCGCCCGGTCGCATCGAGCCTGAGGTAATACATACGCGCACCCGTTCGAATATTTGCCGATATAAAGGGGCCGCCATTTCGCGATTGAGCCCAAGCATCAGCTTGGCGTTTCTCGAAGCGTCTGTCACCATTCAGGTTTATCAACCGTCTGAAACAACATTGTCGCCCTGGTTGATGCTCGCATCCCAGGAGCCCTCACCACAAGATCTGCGAACATCGGCAAACCGTCAACGGCACGATCATAACCCACGACCTAAGGAAGACCGAGACGGCGGCAGACGTCGCGCCGTCGTCATCACGATAGCCTGAAGTTGGCCGACACGGGTCAACCCAATTGTCGCAGCCCAATCATTTTCAAGGGTTTATGACGTCGTCGTCATGGCGCGGATAGCCACAAGCCGACGGCACCCATGTTGCACCCAGGCCTGACATTACACCCGCCAAAATTACATCTTTACGCAACAGCGCGCAGCGTGGCCAAGGCAAACGTCGACCATGACCAGACTGCGTGCCACATGCGTTTGAGGCTGCCCGGATGTAGCGGCGTCAGTTGACCGGGTAGCCGGTCCAGTCCTTCGCCATCTCGATCGCACCCTTGTCGGGATTCCACCGATAGACCCGGTAGCTCTGCACGGTGCGGAAGTGATTGTCTTTGGTCCATTCGATTGCGCCAGCGCGAAGGCCTTTGGTGTCGACTTTGAGGTTGGACATCGCGTTTAGCAGCTTTTCAGTCGTGATCGGCCAACCAGCCGAGCGCAAGGAAGCCTCAACCACCATGCCCGCGATCCAACCCTCGGCCATTTCGCTGCCAGGGTATCTGGAGTTCGCTTCCTTGGCCGCGGCAATGATTTCACTATGGATCGGCAGCCCATCCGCGAACAGCGCGTTGGTTCCGATCAAATAGAGCTTTCCGTCCTTCAGACGCGTCAGCTCCGCCTCAGCGGGGGGATGCGCCCACGCGATATAGCTTCCGCTCCAACCGAGCCTTCGCAAGGCTTCGAAGGTTCTTATTTGCGTGACCCAAGGCGCCCAGGAATAAACCCAGTCGGAGCTAGCCTGCTGTAGCTTGGTCGCATAGGGTGCATAGTCGGCAGTGAGTGGCGAGGAGACCTCCTCGTCAACGACGTTCAATCCCTTTTTTGCGGCGACGGATTGGGCATATGCGATTTCTTCGCGCGAAACCGGAATGGCTGCAGCCGCTAGCCCGACCTTGGTGTTAGCCCCGGACAATTCCTTGATGAAATCCAACGAGGCGTCGCTGTCGTAGTGCGCCGCATAGGATGTGGTGCAGAAGAGATTCTTTTCTGCCGGCGGATACACTTCTTTCGGGCACACCGAACTCGCAAACATCAGCGGCACGCCGGCCCGCCTGGCTTCGGCAATCATCGGTGCGAAAGTCGAGGAAAGGCTGGCATTGATCAACAGGCTGACGCCATCCTGGGTTAGAAGCTTCTTGGTATTGGCCGCGGTCTTGGAAGGCTCGCCCTGATCGTCTTGAATGATGAGATCGATCGAACGACCGTTAATGCCTCCCGCCTTGTTGAGCTTCGTGATGTAGAGGTTAAGGCCTTCGATCGCTGCCGCATAGTTGCTTGCGGCGGGGCCGGTCAGTGCGGTGCTTACTCCGATCTTATAAATTTCCTGCGAGGCTGCCGGCGATGTCATGACTGCGACCGTTATCACCGCCGCCAATGCCGATGCGTGCCTGCGTAGATTTTCGCGTATCCCCTGCTTCATCCGTTTTCTCCGATGGTTATTGTATCGCACTTGCAGTCTGCTTGAATGACCCAACGCAGCATGTTGCAAACGATGGCCTCAATTGCGGCGGCTGGTTTTGCCGGAACAACCCAAAAACCGCGACGAACGCATGCTGCGCGCACCGGAAACCGGCACGCTCACCGCGCTGACAGCGCGAGGCAATGGCTAGATCCATCCCGATCGATATGTTGCGTAGCAGGGCTGCCAGCCAAACGCCTCCTTGAATCGACGGTTGCTGACCCGGCAAGAAGCCCATACTTGCGGAGCCCCGTCGCCGGGGGCTGGCGCTGTTTCAACCGCCGCGATGTGATGGAAGAGATCTTTGTAACTTACCGGCTCATCGTCTACGACGTTGAAGGTGGCGCCCACGGAAGGCGCCTCGACGGCATCAACAATCGCACGCGCATAGTCGGCAACGTGAACGAGTGAAATATAGGCGCTGCCGTCGAGTGGGATACGCAATTGGGCATTCCTCGCCATCGCTCGCCACACAGCTTCCTGTCCGGTGCCCGGCCCATAAAAAATGCCGCCCCGCAAGATCGTCCAGCGCAGCGGACATTTCTCGACAAGATGCTCCATCTCGACGGCCGATTGCGTTACGACGCTCGGATGCAGCGGGGCTGTTTCGTCAAGCAGCTGTTGTGTGCCATTTGCGACAAGATGAGCAATGCTCTGCTGGATGTAATTTTCGACACGCTCGGAGCGACACGCGGCAATCAGATTTGCGGTGCCTTCGCGGCGAATGCGATCGTTCACAGACCAGTCTACCGGCGCACCCGCCTTAGGTATCGCCGTCGCAGCATGGATAACTGTGTCACATGTCGCCACCGCGGTACGCAAGCTCGAGGCGTCCAGAATGTCGCCCTCGACAATTTCGACGCCAAGCGGCCTGAGTCGCCGGGTGTCGCTCCCTCGACGCACGACGACGCGGACGTCATGCCGCCGCTCTGCGAGCCTGGGCAAAAGGTATCGGCCAAGGACGCCGGTACCGCCGATCACGCCGATCCGCATCGACCACGCTCCTTAGGATGCCGCCGCACGAACGACCGGCGCGCGAATTTGAGTCAACAAGCCGCCGAGGTCGTAATAGAACCGTTCGCCGGCCAGTAGACCATCGCGGAATGTCAGAAACACAGCCAGACCGAAATCGATCTTGGCCCCAGTAGGCTGCTCGCCAACAAAGGAGCCCTGATGGACACCCTGATAGCGTGCCTCGGACACGATGATCGAATCGGGCGTGAAGTAGCGCCGCTCGCTGACGACGGTTAGATCGAATGCGCGCCACCAAAGTCCATAATATTCCCTGGCACCTTCTCGACCCCGATAATCCACTCCCCTCATGCGATCCTCGAACAGGCACTCCGGATGCAAGGTCGCAAGCGTAGCATCCATGTCGTGCTTGTTCTCGGCAGCCAAATGCTTTTTCAAAATCTCGATATTGCGCTCAGAGTCAGCAGGACGATCCATTTCCAAAACCCTTCGTGATGACAGCCGAGAACGTATCCTCCCAATGGTCCACCAAATAGAGCCAAGGAATGGTATTTCGAGTGAGCCATGCAAGGGAGGAGCCTGCAGACGTCGCGATGTCGCAGGTTTGAACGTATTGAATGAAGAAATGGCGGTGAGCGGCTGGGGAAGATCCCCGCGCAGCGCAAGGCGCTATGTTGACATAGTCGTCCGGGGAGCGCGTAGCGCTCGTAACGGCTTCGTTTCGATGGACTTCGGCGAGTGCAGGCGAACGTCTCTCCGCGCGTCCGCCAGCCAGTTTGGGAATCTTCGTAACCTCCGAGGCGACTCTCCATCAGGAGGCGAGACCGGTTCCTCCATAGAGCCAAGTCAGGTGATCGTAATAGTCGGAGGATGTTTTCAAGCTCATTATTGCATTGCGCAACAGAGCGTGCGGGCCGGCAGGGTGGTAGATGTGCTCTCCGATGGCGCGCGACTGAAGCTGGACGCGGGCGGTCCGCAACATCCGCTGTTGTCGATACCGCTCCAGAGCTTCGTCATGCCGGCCAGGATAGGCATCCATCATGTGCGATAAACAGACCGCGTCTTCGAGCGCCATGCAGGCTCCTTGGGCAAAATATTGCATCATTGGATGCGCGGCGTCACCGAGAAGAGCCACCCGGCCGTCGACACAGC
>Ga0207661_10000595_pt1 | contig 23136 bp, 16 predicted proteins | sample KBSC713LmetaG_FD_184337 | JGI IMG/M metagenome (GOLD analysis project Ga0207661, IMG submission 184337) | Corn rhizosphere microbial communities from Kellogg Biological Station, Michigan, USA - KBS C7.1-3L metaG (SPAdes) (version 2) | ecosystem: Host-associated > Plants > Roots > Rhizosphere ...
ATTTCCGCCCTGCGAAACGAGCATGCCCCTGGCTGTCAAAATCTGTGGCCTGTCCACGCGCGAGACGCTCGACGCCGCACTCGACGCCGGCGCCGACATGGTCGGCTTCGTGTTCTTTCCGCCGTCACCGCGCCATCTCGCGCTCGATGCCGCCCGCGAACTGGGTAAGCGGGTAGGGCAGCGCGCCATCAAGGTCGCGCTCACCGTCGATGCCGATGACGCGGCCCTCGAGGCTATCATCGCGGCGCTTGATCCCGGCATTTTGCAATTGCACGGGCATGAGACCCCCGCACGGGCTTCGGCGATCAGGCACAGTTTCGGCCGCGAGGTGATGAAGGCGCTGCCGGTCGAGGGCGCCTCCGATCTCGCGGCGCTCTCGGATTACGCTGAAGTCGCCGACCGCATCCTGTTCGATGCCCGTCCGCCCAAGGGCGCCACGCGGCCGGGTGGGCTTGGCGCGGTATTTGATTGGCACCTGCTCGAAAACCTTGACCTGAAGCTGCCCTTCATGGTTTCCGGCGGCCTCCATGCCGGCAATGTCACGGAGGCCATCCGCGTCACCCGCGCCGGCGGCGTCGATGTGTCCTCGGGCGTCGAGCGCGCGCCCGGCATCAAGGACATCGAGATGATCCGCGATTTCATCCGCGCCGCCCGATCAAGCGAAGAGTTGTCTGTCCGATGAACCAGGTCCGTCCCAATTCCTTCCGCAGCGGTCCCGACGAGCGCGGGCATTTCGGCATCTTTGGCGGCCGTTTTGTCGCCGAAACCTTGATGCCGCTGATCCTCGATCTGGAGAAGGCCTATGCCGCGGCGAAGGCCGATCCTTCCTTCCAGAAGGAGATGAACGGCTATCTGCGCGACTATGTCGGCCGGCCCTCGCCGCTCTATTTCGCGGAGCGGCTCACCGACCATCTCGGCGGCGCAAAGATCTATTTCAAGCGCGAGGAGCTCAACCACACCGGCTCGCACAAGGTCAACAATGTGCTGGGCCAGATCATGATGGCACGGCGCATGGGCAAGAAGCGCATCATTGCGGAGACCGGCGCCGGCCAGCATGGCGTCGCCACCGCGACGCTGTGCGCCCGCTTTGGCCTGGAATGCGTGGTCTACATGGGCGCCGTCGACGTGGCGCGGCAGCAGCCCAACGTGATACGCATGGAGATGCTGGGGGCGAAAGTGTTTCCGGTGCAGTCGGGCACGCGCACGCTGAAGGATGCGATGAACGAAGCGTTGCGCGACTGGGTCACCAATGTGCAGAACACCTTCTACTGCATCGGCACCGTAGCCGGCCCGCATCCCTATCCGATGATGGTGCGCGATTTCCAGTCGGTGATCGGCGAGGAGACCAAAAAGCAGATGCAGGAAGCGGAGGGCCGGCTGCCGGATTCGCTCGTGGCCTGCATCGGCGGCGGCTCCAATGCGATGGGCTTGTTCCATCCCTTCCTCGACGATCCCTCTGTCGAGATCTTCGGCGTCGAAGCTGCCGGTCATGGGCTGACGCAATTGCACGCGGCCTCGATCGCCGGCGGCCGTCCCGGCGTGCTGCATGGCAACCGCACCTATCTCCTCATGAACGACGACGGCCAGATCCAGGATGCGCATTCAATCTCGGCGGGCCTCGATTATCCCGGCATCGGTCCGGAACATTCCTGGCTGCATGAGATCGGCCGCGTCAAATATCTCTCCGCGACTGACGACGAGGCGCTCGAAGCGTTTCAACTGCTGTCGCGGCTGGAAGGCATCATCCCCGCGCTCGAACCCGCGCATGCCATCGCCAAGGTGATGGAGCTCGCCCCGAAGCGGCCGAAAGATCATCTCATGGTCATCAACCTCTCCGGCCGCGGCGACAAGGACGTGCCCCAGGTCGGCGATATCCTGAAGGCGAGGAAGCAGTGACCACCCGCATCGACGCGCGTTTTGCGCAGCTCGCCAAGGAGGGCCGCTCGGCCTTCGTCACCTACGTGATGGCCGGCGATCCCGATCCGAAAACCTCGCTCGATATCATCAAGGCGCTGCCGAAAGCCGGCGCCGATGTCATCGAGCTCGGCATACCCTTCACCGATCCGATGGCGGACGGCCCGTCGATCCAGGCCGCAGGCCTGCGTGCGCTCAAAGCCGGCATGACGCTGAAGAAGACGCTGGAGCTGGTGCGCGGCTTCCGCCAGGACGACAATGCGACGCCGCTGGTGCTGATGGGCTATTACAATCCGATCTACATCTATGGCGTCGACAAGTTCCTCGCCGACGCCAAGAGCGCGGGCGTCGACGGGCTCATCATCGTCGACCTGCCGCCGGAGGAAGACACCGAGCTGTGCCTGCCGGCGCTGAAGGCCGGGCTCAACTTCATTCGCCTGGCGACGCCCACGACCGACGACAAGCGGTTGCCGGCCGTGCTCGCCAACACCTCGGGCTTTGTCTATTACGTCTCGATTACCGGCATTACCGGCGCCGCTGCCGCCGATTCCAAGGCCGTCGGCGACGCCGTGGCGCGCATCAAGCGGCACACCGGTCTGCCGGTCTGTGTCGGGTTCGGCATCCGCACACCGGATGCCGCGCGTGCCATCGCCGAGCGCGCCAATGGCGCAGTGGTCGGCACCGCGCTGGTCGATGCGCTGCGCGGCAGCCTCGATGCCCAAGGCCGCGCCACGGCCAAAACCGTCAGCGCAGTTGCAGATCTTGCCGCCTCGCTCGCGCAAGGTGTGCGCGGCGCGAGGAAGCAGGCCGCGGAATAGAGCATGATCCGGAAAAGTGGACACCGGTTTTCCGAAAAGATCATGCTCAATCAAAAATCCGGAGCGTGACGGCGATTCGCCGTCGTGCTCCGGCCTGGGTTAGCGTCGAGTAAAGCGTGAGGCGGCGGCTTGCCGGGTTCGTTCCGGGCCGCCATATATTCTGGCGCATGATCCGGAAAAAGCCTGCCCCGCACTTGATGCGGGGTGTATGGCGGTTTTCCGAAAAAGCATGCCCTCGGGCTTGACCCGAGGGATCATGCGCCAACAAAAAGCTAAAGCGCGGTGATGATTCATCCTAAAGTCATCGCGCTTCAGGCGACCGCCATTCGGAGCGAAACATGAATTGGCTCACCAGCGTCGTTCGGCCCAAGATCCGCAACATGCTGCGTCGGGAGACGCCGGAGAACCTGTGGATCAAATGCCCGGATTCCGGGCAGCTCGTGTTCTACAAGGACGTCGAGGCCAACCAGATGGTGATCCCCGGCTCGAACTATCATCTGCGCATGGGCGCCTCCGCGCGGCTGAAATCGATCTTCGACAACGAGACCTGGTACGACATCGCGCTTCCCGAGGTGACGCCCGATCCTCTGAAATTCCGCGACGAGAAGCGCTATGCCGACCGCATCAAGGATGCGCGCGCCCGCACCGGGATGAACGATGCGATCAAGGTCGGCTACGGCAAGCTCGAGGGCGCTGCCACCGTCATTGCCGTGCAGGATTTCGATTTCATGGGCGGCTCGCTCGGCATGGCCGCGGGCGAAGCGGTGGTTCGCGGCATGGAGCTCGCCCTCGAGAAAAAATCGCCCTTCATCATGTTCGCCGCCTCGGGCGGCGCGCGCATGCAGGAAGGCATTTTGTCGCTGATGCAGATGCCGCGCACGACGGTCGCGGTGCAGATGCTGCGCGAGGCGCGGCTGCCCTATATCGTGGTGCTGACCAACCCGACCACCGGCGGCGTCACGGCCTCCTACGCCATGCTCGGCGACATCCAGATCGCCGAGCCCGGGGCGCTGATCGGCTTCGCCGGCGCGCGCGTGATCGAGCAGACCATCCGTGAGAAATTGCCGGAAGGTTTCCAGCGCGCCGAATATCTGCGCGAGCACGGCATGGTCGACATGGTCGTACATCGCCACGAGCTGCGCCCGACGCTGGCGCGGCTCTGCCGCCTCCTGACCAAATCGCCGGCGATCGAGACAGCGCCAAGGCCGGCGCCGCTCGTCTCCGCGCCGGCCCAGATCATATCGGCCCCGGAAACGGCGCCGGCCGCGCCGCACGCGTGAACGCACCATCGGCCAAATCGCAAGCCGCGCTTGGCGAGGTGATCGCGCGGCTCTCCGCGCTGCATCCCAGGCGCATCGACCTCAACCTCGAGCGCATGCATCGGGTGCTGGCGCGGCTCGGTAACCCCGAGAAGAAGGTGCCGCCGGTGATTCATGTCGCCGGCACCAACGGCAAGGGTTCGACGGTCGCTTATTTGCGCGCGATCCTGGAGAGCGCGGGACTTCGCGTCCACGTCTACACCTCGCCCTGGCTCGTGCGGATCAACGAATGTTTTCGGCTGGCCGGTCAACTGGTCGGTGACGACGAGCTGCAGTCCGCGCTCGAACGGGTCGAAGCCGCCAACGCCAGTGAGCCGCTCACCTTCTTCGAGGGCAAGACCGCGGCGGGCTTTTGCCTGTTCGCGCAACATCCCGCCGACGTGCTGCTGCTCGAAGTCGGCCTCGGCGGCCGGCTCGATTCCACCAATGTGATCGAGGCACCGCTCGCGAGCGTTATCACGCCTGTCAGCATGGACCACATGGAATTTCTCGGCGACACGCTCACTTCCATCGCGGGCGAGAAGGCGGCGATCATCAAGCGCAACGTGCCGGTGATTTCGTCCGAGCAGTCGGCGGAAGCGATGACGGTAATCGAGCAGCAGGCGAGGCGGATGCGCGCGCCACTCCATGCCGCCGGCCAGCAATGGCATGTCAGTATCGAGCGTGGCAGGCTGGTCTATCAGGATGAGCGCGGCCTGATGGATCTCGGCGCGCCAAGATTGTTCGGCCGGCATCAGTTCGACAATGCCGGGCTTGCGATCGCCACCCTGCGTGCGATCGACACCATCAAGCTCCCTCAGGCCGCCTATGAGGGCATCGTCAATGCGGAATGGCCGGCGCGGATGCAGCGCCTCGCATCCGGCAAATTGATCGAGCTCGGCCCGCCTGGCTGCGAGATCTGGCTTGATGGTGGGCACAATGCGGATGGCGGCCGCGTCGTCGCTGCCGCGCTTGGCGACCTCGAGGAGCGGGTGTCGCGTCCGCTGGTGGTGATCGCGGGCATGATGGGCAACAAGGATGCCGGCGCATTCCTGGCCAACTTCGCCGGCCTCACCCGTCACATCCTGGCAGTCGAGATTCCCGGTCAGGACAACGCCATGCCGCCGGACCGGCTGGCGGACGCCGCGCGCGCGCAGGGCATGCGCGTCGAACTCGCTGGAAGCGTCGAAGCCGCGCTGTGCGGGGTAGCAAAACTCGCCTACGAAGTGCCGCCGCGCATCCTCATTACCGGCTCGCTCTATCTCGCCGGCCACGTGCTGGCGATCAACGGCACCCCGCCGGGCTGAGATTGGCGCAAGCCCGCGCATGACGAGCGGAGTGACAAACAAAAACGGCCGGCTCATCGCCGGCCGTCCTGCAAAATATTTAATAGCGAAAGGGATCAGACGGCGGCGGTGATCCACTGCTGCAGCTTCGCCTTCGGCGCCGCGCCAACCTGGCGGGAAGCCATCTCGCCGCCCTTGAAGATCATCAGGGTCGGGATCGACATCACGCCGTATTTCGACGCCGTCTTCGGGCTCTCGTCGACGTTGAGCTTCACGATCTTGACCTTCTCGCCCATCGCGCCGGCGATCTCGTCGAGCGCGGGGGCAATCATGCGGCACGGGCCGCACCACTCGGCCCAGAAATCGACAACGACAGGCCCTTGGGCCTTGAGCACTTCGGCTTCGAAATTGACGTCAGAAACCTTGCCAACGGCCATGGGAACACCTCGTTCAGTTGGAGATTGGCGCGCTAGAATCGCGCCGGGGAGCATGGGTCAAACCTATGAACGAGGGGTTGCCGGGTCAAGCACGGCCATCCCCACCGCCGGCAGATGCCAGTTCCGCGTCCAGCGCGGGAGCAGAAATCTCCATCAGATCAGTGCTTTCGGTCCAGAGCAGGGCGGCGCGGACGCTTCGTTGGGGATAAAGCTTGCGCAAAACCGCCCGGTACAGTGCGAGCTGCCGGACATAGGCGGACGGCGCCTCGGCCGCGCTTTTCGGCGGGGCATGGTTGGTCTTGAAATCGACGATCAAAACCTCGTTCTCCGTCACGACCAGGCGGTCGATCTGCCCGGAAACCAGCGCCTCGCGCCGGCCCGGCAGATCGAGCCGGCCGACGATCGCGACCTCGGCGCGGCTACCTTCGGCAAATACGGCTCCGAATCGCGGATTTTCGATCAGCGCCAGTATCTTTTCGCCGAGCGAAGCGCGCTCAGCGTCATCCCACGCCGGTGCATTGCGCGCGAGGAATTTTTGCATGGCCTCACGGCGACGGTCGGCGGGCAGATCGGGCAGCGACTGCAACAGCCGATGCACAAGCGTGCCGCGCTGGAGCGCCTTGCTGCGCTGCTCGATCGATTCGCTCGATTTGAGCTTGACGACGCTGCCGGTGGCGGCATCCGACGGCCGCAGGAAATGATCGGTCGGCGCATCCATCGTTACCCGCATGCGTAGCCAATCGGGCAACTCGCGCGGCGCACTTGCGGCCCCCGCCGTAGCCGCGCCAGTGACTGGCGCGGTGTCCTCCGCCCGCGCATAGCGCTTGATCGGGCCGTCCGGCGTCTCGACGGTCTCTTCGATCAACCCGGAATTTTGTAGCCCCTTGCCGATCAGATCGTACCAGCAGAGGGGACGCGCATTATTCATGTTGCCGGGTTTGCAGCCCGCGATGACGAGTCGATCGGCCGCACGGGTCATGGCGACGTAGAGCAGGCGGCGGTACTCGTCTTCGGTGTCCTCAAGCATCGCTTTCCGAGCATCGATGACGGGCTTGGGATCGTCGGCCTTCCGGCCGGCCCAGACCACGACCTCGCCGCCATTGCCGCGCGGCACGTTGATCAGCCGCAGTCGCTGTGTGTCCGAAGGCGATGACGTGGTGTCGACCAGGAATACGACGGAAGCTTCCAGCCCCTTGGCGCCATGCACGGTCATGACGCGCACCTCATCGCGCGAGATTTCCATATCGCGCTTCACCTCGGTGTCGGCTGAGCGCAGCCAGGCCATGAAGCCCTGTAGCGAGCTGGGGGCCTTGCGCTCATAGTTCAGCGCCAGCTCCAGGAACTCGTCGAGCGCATCGTTGGCCTCGTGCCCAAGCCGCCGCAGGATGCGCTCCCGGCCGCCGTCGGCGCCGAGCAGCCAGGCGTAGAAGGTAAAAGGCGTCTCCTCGGCAAAGCGGCGCTCGCACTGGGCGAGCCGGTTCTCTACGTCGCGAAATTTCTCATCTGCCGCCGCGTGCTTTGCCAGCGAAGCGCGCAGCGACCCCTTGCGTTCCCAGGCCAGCTCGAACAGATCATCGTCGGTGAGGCCGAACAGCGGGCTCTTCAGCGCCACCGCGAGCGCAAGGTCGTCCTGCGATAGCAGCAACGCGTCCGCAAGGTTCATCAGGTCGATGATCGCGATATGTTCGGTGAGCTTCAGCCGATCGGCGCCGGCCACCGGGATACCGGCCTGCTTCAGCGCCTGGATGATCGCATCGAAAAGATTGCCGCGGCGGCGCACCAGCACCAGCACGTCGCCATAGCTGAGCCGCCTGCGGTCGCCGCTGTGTCCGGTCATCGTGCCGGATTCGATCAGCCGCCTGATCTCGGCCTGGATGCGCCGCGAGAGCTTCACCTCCGGGCTCGTCACCGAGACGCCGTCAAACGGCGCGCGCCAGCCTTCGATGTCCTCCCTGTCGTCGTGCTCCGCCAGATTCCAGAATTCGATCTGGCTCGGGCCGGCGTCCGTGAGGGAATGGTGAATCGGATAACCAATGTCGGGCGAATGGATGCTGCCGTAGATCGCTTCCTCGCGAAAGACATGATCGACCGATTGCAGGATCGCTGAGCCGGATCGGAAGGAATAGGTGAAGGACACCGGATCGAATCTGATTCCGGCGGCCTTGAATTTCCGTTCCAGGTCGCGCCGATGCGTGTCGAACTCGTGCGGGGCTGCGCCCTGGAAGGAAAAGATCGACTGCTTCTCGTCGCCGACCGCGAAGATGGTACGATTGACGGCGTCGCGCGCGCCGGCGCCGGCAGTGAATTCCGAGATGATGTGATCGACGATCTGCCATTGCCGGGGGCTCGTGTCCTGCGCCTCGTCGATCAACACATGATCGACGCCGCGGTCGAGCTTGTAATGCACCCAGCCGGCGGAAACATTGCTCAGCAGCGTGAGCGTCTTGTCGATGAGGTCGTCATAATCGAGCAGCCCGCGCTCGAGCTTCTCGCGGCGATAGTTGGCGGCGGCCGACGTCGCGATATGCAGCAGCGCCTGCGTGCGGTCGCGGGTGACGACCGCGCGTCGCTTTTCGATCAGCGGCAACAGGCGCTGCCTCTCCAACTCGAATAAGCGGCCGACCGTTGGATTTTTGTTTATGAAAGCATTCGTGACCACGGTTGCCCGTGGGGTCCGCTCGGTCTCTGTGAAAAACACAGTGAGGTAGGCATCAAGTCGCTCGGCGTCAGAACAAACAAGCGCATCACGAAGCCGGTCTGCCTGCTTTCGGTCAGCGTTGCTGCTCGTATCGAGTATTGCGGCGACGTCGCGCCAACGAGAACGAGGCAGATGGGGCCCATCGAGAATGTCGCGCTCGATATCCTCGGCGCGGTCATTCTCGCTGACGCCGAGAACGGCAACCAACTGCGCCGCTGCGGCATCGACGCCGCCGGCATTGTCGGTCCAGGCCATGAAGTGATCGCGCGAAAGACAGGCTTCGCGCACCACATCCTTGAAGGTGGCGTCGGCCGCGTTGGCCATCGCGGTCCGCAGCGCCCGGCCGATCGCGCTATCGGGAGCGCGGGAGGCGTCCAGAAACACCTTGAGATTGGCGCGCTCCATCATGTCGCTCTGGTCGCGGTCGTCGAGCACGGTGAAGCGCGCCGGCACATTGGCCTCGAACGGAAATTGCTGCAAAAGCCGGGTGCACAGCGCGTGAATGGTCTGCACCTTCAGCCCGCCCGGCGTTTCCAGCGCGCGCGCAAACAGTTCGCGGGCTGCCTTGCGCAGCTTCGGATTCGGATGCGGAATCCCGACGCCGCGGATCGCATCGTCCAGCGCGGCGTCGCCGAGGGTGACCCAGTGGCCGAGCGTCGTGAAAACGCGCTCGGCCATGTTGGCGGCGGCGGCCTTGGTGAATGTGATGCAGAGGATCTTCTCCGGCGGCACGCCATCGAGCAGCAGCCGGATCACGCGCTGCACCAGCACATGCGTCTTGCCCGAGCCCGCGTTCGCCGACACGAAGGACGACGAAGCGGGGTTCGACGCGCGCTGCTGCACGTCGCGGACCGCGGGCGGAATCTGGCGCGGCGCCTTCACCATTCCGGAAGCCCCAATCCGCCGGCCGCGGACCATTCCTTGATCCGGGCGAGATCGTCATAGGTGCCGTAGCGGTTGGTCCACATCGACAGCACCAGCGAGCGATAGGGTTCGTCCTCGCTCTCGAACTGGCGGATCAGCGCCTCGAGCTGCTGCCGCGCATAGTCGGCGGCCGCATCCGGATGTTGCGGCGTGTCGCCCGGCCGGATCTTCAATTGCAACGGCCGTTCCTCGCCCGGCGGGTTGTTGCCGCTTAGACGGACATAGGTGAGTTCACCGACGGAGGAGCCGGCGTCAATGCCGTCGAAGCCACCCGCGCGCAGGATCGCGGCTTCGAGCGTGAGTTGCGGCGATAGGCCCATGCGCACCTGTTTGCCCGTCGGCGGCTGCCCGGTCTTGTAGTCGAGGATCGCGAATGTGCCGTCGGCGCGGCGCTCGATGCGGTCGGCGCGGGCCGTGAGATGGAAGACGCGCCCATTGTCGAGAGCGATCTCGAGCTCGCCCTTGATCTCGGCCTCGATCGCATCGAGTTGCTGGCGCCGGCCACCTTCCCATTCCGCAAACCATTTTGCGATGCGCTGGAAGCGCGGCCACCACAGGGCCTTCGCTTCCGGCCGCTCCATCAACGGTGCAAAATGTTTTTGCCCGATCTCGCGCAAGATGCCCACAGCGTCGGCGGGAAGCCTGTCGGCGAAGGCCTTCGTGAACTCACCGATCGCGTCATGGATCGCGGAGCCGCGATCGGCAGCCGACAGCGGCATGTCGACGGGATCGAGCGCGTCGAGCTTCAGGATATGCTTGGCGTAGATGGTATAGGGATCGCGCAGCCAGTCCTCAATCGCGGTGACCGAGAGTCTCAGCGGTCGTGTCGCACGCGGCGGCTTTGGCGCGGGCTGCGCGATTGGCCTGACCTGTTCCGGCCGGTCGAGCTCATGAGCGAACTGCACATAGCGCTTGCCCGCCGCAATCGCGTTCTTCCAGCGCGCCTCACCCGCCACCGCTTCCAGGCGGTGCAGAAAGCGCGAGGCGACCGCCGGCGCGCCGCCGGCTTTTGCGCTGTGGCTCAGGATCACATCGTCCGTGCCGAGGAGTTGCGCAAAGTCGTGCGCGGAGAGGCCGATACGGCGCTCCGGCAAATCGAGGCCAAGCTCATGCCGCATCGGACGGCTCAGCCACGGGTCGATCCGCGGCGCCGGCGGCCACACCCCCTCGATCAGGCCGCCGACAATGATGCGGTCGGTCTGCATCAGCCGCGATTCCAGGGGGCCATAGATATGGAGCCTGGTGCCGGGCCGTTCCCCCCGCCGCACCGCGCGATCGGCAAATGCGGTCTGGAATACGTCGGGGTAATCGCCCAGCGCAACCATCAGCCCGCTCTGCTGCTGCGCCGATAGCAGATCATCGAAGGCCGCGGCGAGTGCGAGACCCTCCTGGTCCTCGAAAGCGCTGGCGATGCCGTTTTCGTCGCGCGACAATTCGATCAGCGTTTCACGATGCCGCGCCGCTATTTCGGCGAAGTCGTAAGGCCGCGATGACGAAAGGCTTTCCAGCGGCGCCAGCGCGGCCTGCAGGCTGCGGATCAAAGCCTGCGCGCGATCGAGCTCGCGCTCGCGCAGCCGCGTGCGCGGCTCGGCGCGGTGCAGCGACGACACCTCGTCGCGATTGAGCTTGTCGAGCTCGCCGCGGAAGCGCGCAAAATCCTGCAGGAGGCCGGCCGTTCCCGGTTGCGGCCGCGTCCCCCGCAGCACCGACAATTCCAGCGTTTCGATCGCGGACTTTAGCGCGCCGGCAGCCGCGCCAAGCCGGCACATCGGATGCTTTAGCAGCGCGAGCAGGGTTGGCGGCTCCAGTCCACCTGCCGCCGCTTCGGCGGCGAGACGCGCAAAGATGCCGGCCGGCGTTTCGACCAGCGCATCGCCGCCGGAATCCTCGTAGTCGAGGTTCCAGCGGCCGAGCGCAGCCATCACGCGCCGCGCCAGCGCGCGATCTGGCGTCACCAGCGCCGCCGATTTTCTTTCTTGCCGGGCTTCGCGCAGCGCCACCGCGATCGCGAGCGCCTCCATTTCCGCATTGGGCGCGGCGATCACGGCAAGCTGCTTCATGGCGCTTGCAATTTCCGCGGCAATCTCGATCCGCCCCAACCGCTCGTGCCATTGCGCGGTGGCATTCGACGGGCGCATCACCTCTGACAGCAATACGTCGCGACCGCTTGCTCCGGGCGGTTGCAGAATTTCGATGTCGCTGCGCTTGATGCCAAAGCGCTCCAGGAGCGCATGCATCGCAAATTGCGGATGGTTCGAGGCTGGATGTTCCCTAAATTTTCCCTTGCCGTCCCGCTCGCCGCCGATGCCGCGCCAGGACTCCTCGTCGAGGTCGGTGTCAAGACCGGGCAGCACCACGGCGCCCTGCGGCAGCTTGGCGACCGCGTGCAGGAATTTCGCGGTGGTCGGCATCGAGCCGGTAGAGCCCGCGGCGATCACCGGTCCCTTGTGGTGCACGGTCAGGCGCGCGGCTTCCGCCGTGATCAGCAGGTCCCGTCGCTCTGCCGGCTCGATCTTGCCGATCTCGGCGAGATAGCCCGGCCAGGCCTCGCGCGCGATCTTCAGGAACTGGAGCGAATGCTGCCAATATTCGTCGAGCTGATCGGGGACGAGGCTATCGAGCCTTTCCCACGGCACGCCGCGCGTCACCATGTCGTCGATCAGCCGCGCGAGATCGCCGGCCAGCGCCAGCGTCGAGGCCGGGCCACCGACCACCAGCGGCGACAGCACGGGACCTTTGGCCCAGGCGGCAACGAGCCGCGCCAGCGTCAGCCGCCGTTCGAGCTCGCCGAGTTTCGGCGAAATGTCCAGCGGCGCGGCGGCGGAAAGCTGCTCGGCTTCGTCGGCAAACGCCAGTTCGTCCTCGTCGATATCGCCGAGCGCGACGATGTGCGGCAGCACCGCCGCGTCGCTCTTTAGTTCGTCGAGAAACACTTCGCGCGCGACGCGCATCGCGCGCCGCGTCGGCAGATAGAGCGTCGCCTCTGCGAGGCTTGCCGGATTGCGGCGCGCCTCAAAACCCTCCACCAGGCGGCCGTCGATCAGCGCCGCGATCACGCAGCGCAGGAACGGCACGGAGAGGGGAACGCTGAGCACGCGCATGGAGGGCCCGATTCGAAGGTCAGGGCAATATAAGGACGAATGCGCGACCACAAAACAGATGTCGTCCCCGCGAAAAGCGGGGACCCATTACCACAGGCGGCCGTGTTGGGCTGAGTTGTGGCTCCAGCTCGTCATCAGATTAACATCGGTGGTTATGGGTCCCGGGTCGCGCTTCGCTTGCCCGGGACGACGGCTAAGCGACGCTCTCCAAAAACGCCTGTTCGGCGGCGTTGACCGCGTCCGGCGTGCCGACATGCATCCAGACGCCGTCGAGGCGCAGCCCAAACAGGCGCTCCTGCTCATTGGCGGCGTCGAACATTTTTGTCAGCGAGAACTCGCCCTTCGGGCTACCAGCGAAAATCGACGGCGACAGGATCGCGGCGCCCGCATAGACGAACGGGACCACCTGATGCTCGCGCCGCTTGCGCAAGGCGCCGTCGGGCAGCATGGCGTAATCGCCGCGGCCGCCATAGCCGATGCTGTTCGCGGTCGGCGCCATCAAGAGCAGGATATCCATGCGCGCGGGATCGAAGGCCTGCGCGAGGCACAAAAGGTTGGACTGCACGCCATCGATCCACATCGTGTCGGAATTGACATGGAAGAACGGCGCCTCGCCCAGGATCGGCAGCGCCTTCACCACGCCGCCGCCGGTGCCGAGCACCTGGCTGCGCTCGTCGGAAATGATGACACGCGGCGATTTCCGCATGGCGACATGGTCGATGATCTGGTCCGGGAGGTAGTGCACATTGACCACGGCTTCGCTGACCCCGGCCGCGGCGAGCTTATCCAGGACATGATCGAGCAGCGGCTGGCCGGCGACGCGGACCAGCGGTTTCGGCATGTGGTCCGTCAATGGGCGCATGCGCACGCCAAGGCCGGCGGCGAGGACCATGGCTTTGGTGGGTTTGACGGACATGTTCGGGAGTTTCTCGAGTGGCTTGTCTCAGACGGCTTGGCGAATCATACCACGCCCGGCCGGCTGACGCAGTTGCGACGACGGCATAGTCGCTCCTGATGACGGCCGTACGACGGTCGCGGAACATCCAAACTCAGGCATCCGCTGGCGCGCGCCGCGCCAGCTTCTTCTTCTTGTCGCCCTGCTTCAAAAAGTTGACGCCGATCTGGTCGCCATTGACCCAGGCGAGCTCGCAGCGGCGATAGGCGAGGCCGGTCGACGACAACAGCAGGAAAAATTCCTTCAGGTGGAGGCCCTCGACGGAGCCCTCGACCGTGATCTTGGCGCCGTTCTCGGAGACGTCTTCCATGATGCAGTCGCGCCGCCAGGTGCCGTCGATGCTCATCATGTGCGCGGGGATGCCGCGCTCGAAGGTGACGCGGTCGCCCTTGCGCCGCTCGCTGCTGTTCATTGCCTTAACTCCAGCCGCCTGCAATCGCCCGGGGCCCCGCGCGAACCCAGCCGGCCGCACCCTAGGCGGTGCTGGCTAACAACCCGTAAATCTACGGGGTTGGAGCAGGCACATTGGCCGCGTACCAATCCTTCAGCGGCGCCAGCGAGGGATGCGCCAGCGAGCGGTTCAGATAGGCCCAGATTCGCGGCTGATGCTTGAGATATTGCGGCTTGCCGTCGCGCCGGTTGAGCCGGGCAAAGGTGCCGAGCAGCCGCGTATTCCGCTGCGCCGAGAGGATGGCGTAGAGGCTCGCGAACTCCGCCGCATCGAAGCTGGCGTCGGCTTCACGACGGGCCTTGATGTAGCGCGAGAACAGCGACAGCTCGAGCAGCTCCGGCACATCGATGCGCGCATCCTGGAGCAGCGACACGACGTCGTAGGCCGCTGGTCCCAGTACCGCGTCCTGGAAATCGATGATGCCGACCCGCTTGATGCCCGAGCGGTCGCCGAGCCAGATCAGATTGGGCGAGTGGAAGTCGCGGAGCACCAACGTCCTTGCGGCGGACGCCGGCTTCTGTAACAGCTCGCGCCACATCGACATGAATTCGGCGCGCAGCTTTTCGCCCGATGTGACTCCGCGGTCCGGCAGATACCATTCCAGCATCAAGCCGATCTCGACCAGCCAGGCTTCGATGTCATAGACGGGAATCGGATAGTCGACCTGCGGCACCAGCGGCAGGACCTCCCGCACGGTCTGGCTATGCAGTGCAGCAAGCGTGTCGGTGGCGGCCTCGTAGCGCTCGGCGATCGGTGTCGGCGGGTCGCCTTCGATGAAGGGTTCGCTGCCGAAATCCTCCGTGATCAGGAAGCCGCCTTCGAGATCGGCGTGATGGATCTCCGGCGCCGACAGGCCGTGCTCGCGCAAGCCACCGTCGATCGCGACAAAGGGTTTCACGTCCTCGGCAAGATGCACTGCGGCGCTGTAGGGCTTGCCGTCATAGATCGCTGGGCCATCGGGGCGCTTCGGCGAGTTCATCAGGATGAAGACGCCACCGTCTTGCGCGAGCCGCGCATAGGAGCGGACCGAGGCGTCGCCCGGCATGCGCCTGCGACTGGCATCGATGAATTTCGCGCCGAGCAGGAATTGCCTGAGCGATTTGAGCCGTTCGACAATCGCGGCCGCGTTGCCATGGCCGGTGATCTCGGCCGCGCGCGCGGTCGAGCCGAGCGCGGGGCGATGATTGAATGATATGTCGATGCGGTCGGGCGGCAGCAGGTTGCCGGCGCGCTCCGGCCATTCGATCAGCGCCACATTACCTTCGGGTAGCGGCGACAGGCCGATCTCCTCCAGTTCGGAGGGATCGCCGACGCGATAGAGGTCGGCATGCACGAGCGGGAATGACGGCAGCTCGTAGCTCTGTGCCAGCGTAAACGTCGGGCTCGGCACTTCCAGCGCTTCGTCGTCGGCGAGGTAGCGGATCATCGCGCGTGCGGCCGCGGTCTTGCCGGCGCCGAGATCGCCCGAGAGCGTGATGAGGTCACCGGGGCCGATCAAGAGCGCAAGATCGGCCATCAGATGCGCGGTCGCCGCCTCGTTCGCGAGCGCCACGGAAAAGGTCGCAGGCTCCTTCATTCAGCGGCGTCGCGCTGCACGGCCTGTTGAAGCGGAAATTCGCAGATCACGGTGGTTCCCTTGCCCGCCGGCGGCGCGAAGCGCACATCGCCTCCGTGCAGTTTGACAAAGGAGCGCACCAGCGACAAGCCGAGTCCGGCGCCGCGATGCCGCGACCCCTGGGAATGGCTCTCGAACATGTCGAACGCCTTGTCGCGGAACTCCGGCGGCACGCCGGGGCCGGAATCGGTCACGGTGAAGACCACGCTGTGGTCGGTCCTCCTGGCGCTGATGCCGACGGTGGTGTCCTGCGGGGAGAAGCCGACCGCATTGGCGAGGAGGTTATAGAGCACCTGCACCACGCGCCGTTCGTCGCCGATAAAGCCGCCGATATTGGGATCGACCTCGACCCTGAGATGGATGCGGTCGGTGGCGAGCCGGTCCTGCAGGCCTTCGGCGGCCGCCGCGATCGCCTTCCGGATATCGACCGGGCCGAGCTCGAGCTTCATCGCGCCGGCATCGATCGTGGCGAGATCGAGGATGTTGTTGGTCAGCGCGAGCAGCGCGTTGGTCGATTTTGTGACGTAGTCGAGATACTCCGCCTGCTTCGGCGTCAGCGGTCCGGTCGAGGGATCGGACAGGAAATGCGCAAAGCCGATGATGGTGGTAAGCGGCGCGCGCAATTCGTAGGATACGTGGTGGACGAAGTCGATCTTCATCTGGTCGGCGGCCTTCAGCGCGTCATTGGTCTCGCGCAGCGCCCGCTCGACATTCTCGGTATCGGTGATGTCCTGGAAGGTCAGCATGGTGGCGCCATCGGGCAGCGGCGCGCTCATGCATTCCAGCACGCTGCCGTCCTTGCGCTCGAGCTTGAGGCGCATGTCGATGCGGTCGTCGATCGCCGTGATCGCCTCGTGGATGGTGCGCCAGGCTTGCACATCGTCGAACAGCGGCTTGCACCAGGCTTCGACCGTCTCGATATGCGGCTGCTCGTGCAGCGCCTCCGCCGACAGCTTCCACATCTTGGCGAAGGCCGGATTGAACAATTGCGCGCGGCCATTGCTGCCGAACACGGCGACTCCCTCGGCGAGGCCGTCGAGCGTCTCGCGCTGCACCCGGATCAAGCCGTCGAAGCGGCGGGCCAGATTGAGGCTTTCGGTGACGTCGTCGAACAGATAGGTGACGCCGCCCTCGGGATTGGGCGTGGTGATCACGCTGAGCGCGCGGCCGTCGGGCAGGAACCAGGTGTCCTTGACCGTTTCGTTGGCGCGATAGGCCTCGTGCAGCTTCGCTTTCCAGGCACGGAAATCCGCCTGCTCGGGCAGCTTTCGCGCGGCACGCAGCCGGTCGAGCACGCTGGAATCGTCGGGATTGCCCTCGAGGAACTGGGGTTCCATGTCCCACAGCCGCCGATAGGCGTCATTGTAGAAGGCGAGCCGGCGCTGGCCGTCGAACACGGCGACGCCCGACGACAGCTGGTCCAGCGCGCGGCGATGCGCTTCCGCCATCTGCACCAGCGCCGAGCTCAGGGCGTCGGCTTCGCTGGCGTCGATCGCCACGCCCACGCTGCCGCCGCCGACATTGAGCGCGCGCACGTCGTAGATCCGCCGCTCGCCGCGCGCCACGATCGGCAGCCGCGCATTGAAAGCATTGGTCGCTTCGAGTGCGCGATCCATCTCGCCGCGATGGCTGGAGTCGAGCAGCTCGAGATGACGACCGATGGCGTCCGCCATGCTGCCGGCTTCCGTGGCCTCGACATAGGCCTCATTGGCATAGGCGAGCTCGCCCTTTTTGCCCTTGGCCCAGATCGGAAACGGCGAGGCATCGGCAAAGCCGCGCAGCATCTCGGTCTCTTCCATCAGCGCCTTCAGGCGGAAATTGGTTTCCGCCAGTTCCCGCCGCAGCCCCGATAATTCGCGAATCCGCACAATGGCCTGGCCGCCGATGGCGCGGCCCATCGCCTCGATCGAATGGCCGTTGGAGGTCGTCAGGTTGAGCACAAAGCCTTCGCCGCTCTCGCGCAGCGCGTCGACCGCATGGTCCATCCGCAGCGCCGGTTCCGGCGGCAGCCAGGTTCCGAAGGCGAGGATGCGCTGCGGCGTGTCCTGCTGCATCAGAAGCGAGATATCGCCGGAAATGCGCGGCCGATTGTCGCCGGCAGCCCAGGAGATCAGGATCTGCGGTTCCGCGAACAGGAGCGCGCGGTAACGATCGGCCTGCAGCTGCAGCCCCTCGATCTTGCTGAGCAGCCGCGCCTCGTTTTTCTCGGCGCGAATGCGATTATGCATCAGCAGGATCGCGGACAGGACAGAAAAGCCGAGCAGCGCCAGCGCCGTGGTCAGGACCGCGACTTCCTGGCGGTTGAACTCGAACAGCACCGAGAGCGTGCCGAGCAGGGAGGCGTCGGCTGCGTGCGCGGGCGGCGCAAAGGGCAGGGCGGTTGCGGCGAGTCCGATCAGGCCGTTGCGTGCAAGCACAGTGCACGACAACAGCGTCCGACGCATCGACCCGATTACGCCCGACATCCTTCGCGCCCCAGAGAAGACTTCAGCAAACATGACTTTGCGCGCGGCAATTTCCCCACCGCGCACGAATCAAGCGACAATATCGCCAAGCGGACTCCATGGGTAAGAGTCCAGACCGTGAACGGGAGTTAGGCTGGGGAAAAAAGACCGTCGAGCGCGTCGTCATGCGCCAACATTAAGCCAAAAAGGGTGAGCGCGAATCTTTCGACGCGGGCTGCATTGTTTGAAAACTGAATCCGTATTTTAGCGGCCGGTCGAGCCGAAGCCGCCAGTGCCTCTGTCGGTCGTCGAAAGCTGCGCGACAGCCACCAGCTTCGCCTGCACCACCGGCGCAATCACCATCTGCGCAATGCGCTCGCCACGCTTGATCGCAAGCGGCTCGCTGCCGTGATTGATCAGGATCACCTGGATCTCGCCGCGGTAGTCGGCATCGATAGTGCCCGGCGAATTGAGCACGGTCACGCCATGCCTCGCCGCCAGCCCCGAACGTGGCCGCACCTGCGCCTCAAACCCGTCCGGCAGCGCGATCGCAAGTCCGGTCGGGACCATCGCGTGCTTGCCGGGTGCGAGAACAAGCGGCACGTTTTCGGGAACGGCGGCGAGCAAATCTAGGCCTGCCGCATGCGTGCTCTGATAGGCGGGCAGCGGCAGGCCTTCGCCGTGCGGCAGCTGGCGGATAGCTACCTTGATCTCGGTGTTCAAGCGGACTTCCCTGCGTAATCGGGCCCGATCAAGTCGCGACGACATGCGCGTTGCACGGCACCCTATTCCGATTCGATGTCTTCGAGCCGAACGCCTCGACCCGCGCGCAAGTTACTCCGAGCCTGCTCGATGCGGCGCAAGAAGCGCGGATCATGTTCGAGACGATAGTCGAACCAGTCGTCCTCCGACTCGAAGCCAATCAAAACACCCGCAGGCTTGCCGTGGCGCGTAATGACGATCTCCTGCGTCTCCGCCTCGCGAAGAAATCGAGATAGATCGTCCTTAACTTCGGATAGAGGAACTTCTTTCATTCCGGATCGGCGAACTGTGCGAGCCATGCGTCGGCCTCCGATTTGGCAACAATCGCCAAAACCTCGACGATCGCGCCAGAAACATCATAGGACACCCGCACTTCGTCAACGCGCAGCCGATATTGAGGCCTAAGCACCCCCCGCAACCGCTTGATGCGACTCCGGCTCACCTTCGCGGGTTCATACCTCAAGTGGGTTTCGAGCGCATTGCGAACGGTCGCCCGAACATTGGCCGTTAGCCTTCGGAGATCTTCGACGGCCTCTGGAGCAAGGACGATCGCAAAGGGCATTCTGGCCAGATTATAGCCAGATTTGGCGGCCCGTCAAACAGCCCGCCCCAATCACGCTCCGGCAAAACTCTTCGCGACATGCGCGATCAGTTCCACCGCGACCTGCTCCTTGGTCATGACCGGCCAGGAATCGACGTCAATCTCGCTGCCCTGGCGCGTCAGAAGATGTACGGTGTTGCGGTCGCCACCCATCACGCCGGTGGCAGGCGAGACGTCGTTGGCGACGATCCAGTCGCAGCCTTTTCGCGCGAGCTTGGCCTTGGCGTTATCGATCAGATGCTCGGTCTCGGCGGCAAAGCCGATCACGAGCGATGGTCGTCGCTCCTTCAGATGCGAGATGGCCGCGAGGATGTCGGGGTTTTCCACCAGCGCCAGCGGCGGCATTGCTGCACCGGTTTTCTTCAGCTTCTGGCCGCCTTCATTGGCGACGCGCCAGTCCGCGACCGCGGCGGCGAAGATCGCGATGTCGGCCGGCAAGGCGGCCTCCACGCGGCTCAGCATGTCGCGGGCGGATTCGATTCGGACGACATGGACGCCATTGGGATCGTCGAGCTCGACGGGGCCTGAGATCAGCGTCACGTCGGCGCCGGCGGCTTGCGCCGCGGCTGCGATGGCATAGCCCTGCTTGCCGGAGGAGCGGTTGGCGATGTAGCGCACGGGATCGATCGGCTCATGCGTGGGCCCAGCCGTGATCAGCACGCGCTTGCCCGCGAGCGGGCGCGGCTCGACCGGCCGCAGGAAGCGCTCGGCGGCATCGGCGATTTCGATGGCCTCGGCCATGCGGCCGACACCGGCCTCGCCTGACTCCGCCATCTCGCCGGCATTGGGCCCGATAAAGGCGATGCCGTCGCGCGCGAGCTGCGCGGCGTTCCGGCGGGTCGCCGCGTTGCTCCACATCATTGGGTTCATCGCCGGCGCAAGCAGGATCGGCCGGCTCGCCGCAAGCAGGATCGCGCTCGCGAGATCATCGGCCGCGCCATGCGCCATCTTCGACATCAGGTCGGCGGTCGCCGGCGCCACCACGATCAGGTCGCAGTTGCGGGCGAGGCGGATGTGCCCGGCATCGAATTCGCTCTCGGGATCGAACAGGTCGGTGTAGACGCGCTCGCCGGAAAGCGCGCTGGCGGCCAGCGGCGTCACGAATTGGGTGGCCGCCTTGGTCAGCACGCAGCGGACGCGGATGTGGCGCTCCTTCAGGCGCCGGATCAGGTCCAGCGATTTGTAGGCGGCGATGCCACCCCCGATGATCAGGGTAACGCGGGCTTCGCCGCTCACGCTGCCCTGGGGCTGCAGGGCCTGCGCCGGCCCTTGCGCGGGCGGCAAGGCCACGGCAGGCTCCGGGCGCCCCTGGATCAGGTCGCCCAGGATCACGCGGACCTCTTCCTCGACCGAGCGGCCATTGCCGGCCGAGCGCAGGCGGAGATAGGCTTTGACGGCCTCGTCGAGCTTTCGGATGGTCAGGCTGGCCATCGCCGCCTCCCAGCAGCATCACGCTTGTGACTGCATTGCTATCATCAATGCGATTGCAATGCAATCAGAGTTGCTTGATGGAGATCAGGATTCCGATAAAGGTCGCGGCGATGACCCACAGCGCGACCGTGCGCCAGCGGTTCTTGCGGCCCTCGGAGCGGCCCATGGCGGCGATGGTGTCGGGCGACAGCCTCAGGCCCTCGGCCGTCATCACCTCCAGCTGCTCCAGCACGGTCACGGCGCGGCTCGCGATCTCCGGCAGCTTGGAAAAGAGATGGCCGAGCTCGCCGGCCCCCGACATCGCGCCATGGATCCGGCCCAGCGGCCCGAGATTGCGCGCGATCCATTCGCGCACCACGGGATCGGCGGTCTTCCAGATGTCGAGCCTCGGATCGAAGCTGCGCGCGACGCCTTCCACCACCACCATGGTCTTCTGCAGCAGGATCAACTCGGGCCGCGTACGCATGTCGAACAGGCCGGTGACCTCGAGCAATAGCGTCAATAGCCGCGCCATGGAAATTTCCTCGGCAGTGCGGTTATGGATCGGCTCGCCGATGGCGCGGATCGCTTGCGCGAAATTCTCCACGGAATGATGCGACGGCACATAGCCGGCCTCGAAATGCACCTCGGCGACGCGCCGATAGTCGCGCGTGATGAAGCCGAGCAGGATCTCGGCGAGGAAGCGCCGCTCCTTCAAGCCGAGCCGGCCCATGATGCCGAAATCGACCGCGACCAGCCGGCCTTCCTTGTCGAGGAAGAGATTGCCCGGATGCATGTCGGCATGGAAGAAGCCGTCGCGCAGCGCATGACGCAGAAAGCTCTGGATCACCTTGCGGCCGAGATCGGGCAGATCGACCCGGGCCTGCGCGAGACCGGCGTGATCAGACAGCGCGATGCCGTCGATCCATTCCATCGTCAGCACGTTGTGCGTGGTGCGGTCCCAGTCGACCTTGGGCACGCGGAAATCCGGATCGCCGCTGGTGTTCTCGGCCATCTCGGAGAGCGCCGCCGCCTCCAGCCGCAGGTCCATCTCCATTGCGACCGAGCGCTGCATGGTGTTGATCACTTCGACCAGCCGCAGCCGGCGCGCTTCCGCCGAATAGGTTTCAGCCTTGTGCGCGACAAAGAAGAAATCGGCGAGATCGCGGCGGAAGCGCGACGCCACGTTTGGCCGCAGCACCTTCACCGCGACGGGATGGCGCACGCCATCGCGAAAAACTTCGCCGCGATGCACCTGTGCGATCGAGGCCGCGGCGACTGCGGGGCCCAGGCTCGCAAACGCCTGCGACACCGGGTGTTCTAGCGAGGTCGCAATCGCGGCTTCGGCCTCGGCTTGCGAAAACGGTGGCAGCCGGTCCTGCAGCGCCTCGAGGTCGCGCGCGATGACGACGCCGACGACGTCAGGGCGGGTTGCCAGAAACTGTCCGAGCTTCAGATAGGCCGGCCCCATCCGCTCCAGCGCGCGAGACAGGCGAGGACCGGATTTAGCGCCGCGACGCTCGATCAATCGCGCGAGTTTCAGCGCGAGCTGTCCGGGTGGCGGCACCAGCGAGGGATCGACGGCGCCGAACACGCCTTCGCGCGCGAACACGAAGCCGGCGCGCGCAAGCCTTACGATGTGGGTAAAAGCAGAGATCACAAACGCCAGCCCGAATGCAAGGCCACGATGCCGCCGGAAAGCGTCTGCCAGTTGACGCGGGAGAAGCCGGCCGCGCGGATCTGGTCCGCGAAGACCGCCGGCCTCGGAAATTTGCGGATCGACTCGACGAGATAGCGATAGGATTCGGCGTCACCGGTCACGACGCGGCCGAGTTCGGGAATCACGCGGAAGGAGAAGAGATCGTAGAGCTTGTCGAGCCCGGGCACCTCGACAGAGGAAAATTCCAGGCACAGGAATCGTCCGCCGGGTTTCAGCACGCGATAGGCCTCGCGCAACGCGAGATCAATGCGCGGGACATTGCGGATGCCGAAGGCGATGGTGTAGCCGTCAAAACTGCGATCGCCAAAGCCCAGCGATTCGGCATTACCTTCGACGAACGACACGCGGTCATCCAGATGCCGTTTGGTGGCGCGGTCGCGGCCGACCGCGAGCATATCGATATTGATGTCGCACACGGTGGCGCGGAAACCCGCGCCGGAAGCCTTCGCGGCACGGAAGGCGATGTCGCCAGTGCCGCCGGCGACGTCGAGCAGCACGAACGGCCTGTCGTTCCTCGGCGGATTGAGGGTGTTGACCATGATGTCCTTCCAGGCCCGGTGCAGGCCCGCCGACATCAGGTCGTTCATCAGGTCGTAGCGCGCCGCCACGCTGTGAAACACGTCGTTCACCAGCGTCTGCTTCTCGTCCAGCGGCACGTCGCGGAAGCCAAAATGGGTGGTTTGGTCGGATTGGCTCATTCCG
>Ga0207661_10000597_pt1 | contig 23061 bp, 23 predicted proteins | sample KBSC713LmetaG_FD_184337 | JGI IMG/M metagenome (GOLD analysis project Ga0207661, IMG submission 184337) | Corn rhizosphere microbial communities from Kellogg Biological Station, Michigan, USA - KBS C7.1-3L metaG (SPAdes) (version 2) | ecosystem: Host-associated > Plants > Roots > Rhizosphere ...
GTGCGATGCAGTGCTAATCGCCGCTAAGACTCCATCACGCAGATGTTATCCGCGCAGCGGGACTACGTTCGAGGATTGATGCTGCACGATGCCGCGCAGGTGCGCCTCCCACAGGCCAAAGCCGCGCCGCTTCTCCTCGACGTATGCATAGCGGTCGTACGTCTTCTTCAGGCCGGGCTGCGCGTGGGCGATCATGAGCTCGCGCACGTTGTCGGGGATCGGCAGCGCGGACAGGCCCGTTCGCATCGTGCGCCGCAGATCGTGGATCACCCAGTGCTCCAGCTCGCCGGTGAGCTTGTCGAGGCGCTCCTTCGCCTTGCCGAAGCCGTTGCAGGGCTTCGCGCCGAAGCTAGTCGAGAACAGGTGGTCGCCCTCCTTGAAGCGCGGCAGGTCCGCGAGCAGAGCCAGCACGTCTGCTGCGAGCGGCACGACGTGCGCCTCGTCCATCTTCATGCGCTCGGCAGGGATGATCCAGAGCTTGCGACTGAGGTCGAACTCCGACCATCGCGCGTCGCCGACCTCGGACTTTCGCTGCCCCGTCAGGATCAGCATGCGGTAGAGCGGGCCGTAGGGATACTCGGTCTGCTCGGCGGCGTCCCACACGGCGCGCAGCTCGTCGTCGGTCAGGACGCGGCGGCGGATGTTCTTCTTGCCGACCAGCTTCACCGCGCGCAGCGGCTCGGCAGGCGACTTCTCGATGCCGTAGGAGTGCTGATCGACTGCCCAGTCGAACAGCCGCTTGACGTAGCCCAGCAGGTTGCGCGCCTGCGCCGGATGGCCCTCGGCGGCCTTCGCCTTGATGATGGTCGCCACGTCGATCGTGGCAATGTCGGTGATCGGTCGCTTGCCCCACGGCCGCACGAACTCGCGCCTCACGTCCGTTCGCACCTCCGCCGCCTTGCGCTGCCCGCGGATGCCGTCGGCGAGCCACGCCTCGGCGACCACGGCGAACGTGGTCTGCTTCTCGCGCTGTCGCCTGATCTCTGCCGCGCGTTCACGCTCCCGCGGATCGACGCCCAGCTCGACGTGCTCCAGCCACTCGCGGGCCCTCCTGCGAGCCGCTGCAAGGGAGAGCCTGTCGGCGTTGCCGATCTCGCGCCGCGAGGGGCTGCGCGACCCGGGCCAGCGCGTGTAAAGAACAAAGGTTTTATGGCCTTTGTCCGTTACACGAACGCCGAAGCACGGGACCTTCGTGTCCCAGTGCTCGACCCGCTTGCCGGGCGGAGCGGCCTTGATGCTGCGAACAAACTTGTCGGTGAAGTTGCGCTTCATGGCTCCCCGTTCTCCCTCCCGGGATCACGGCTACCAGAAACTTTTGGGTAAATGTTTCGGGCGCATCCCGGGCTGCGCCGGGGCTACGGACAGGCCGCTATGCAGCGCTACGCCGCGCGAACCCCAGCAGCGGAATGCAAGGGTCCGGTCCTGGCGGGAGCAAGCGATTTGTCCCTAAATTTGTTGATTGCGCTAACGGATGCTATGTGCTGCGCCGGACGCCCAGCCTGCACAAGGCCGGGCATGACGTCCGGAATGAATGGCTATCCCCACTTCACGTCATGCCGGGCCAAAATCTTTCGTACGGCCTCGACGATCTGGCCCTGATCGACCTCGGTTTGCGCTTCGGCCTGGCGTTTCAGATATTCCTCGCGGTCCTTGATCTCGGTCAGACCGGCGCCGAGGATCAGATCCTTGATCTGTATCTTGCCCTTGGCCTTCTCGTCCGAGCCCTGCACGATCGCGCACGGCGCGTTGCGGCGGTCGGCGTATTTCATCTGCTGGCCGAGGCTGTGTTTGGGGTTGCCGAGATACAGCTCGGCCCGGATGTTTTCCGCGCGCAGGGTTGCGACCATCTTCTGATAGTCGGCGATGTCACCGCCGAACACAGTGACGACCACGGGGCCGAACTCCTTCCCGGTATCGAGCTTGCCCAGCATGGTCAGCGCAGCCTGCAGCCGCGACACCCCGATGGAGAAACCGGTCGCCGGCACCGGCTCGCCGCGGAAGCGCGACACCAGCCCATCGTAACGCCCGCCGCCGCCGACCGAGCCAAAGCGCACGGGACGGCCTTTCTCGTCCTTGGTCTCGAGCAGGAGCTCAACCTCGTAGACCGGGCCGGTGTAGTATTCGAGGCCACGGATGATTGCCGGATCTATTCTTATACGACCGCTGCCATAGCCCGCGCTTTCGCAAAGGAGGCTAATATTCTTGAGTTCTTCAAGCCCAGCCATCCCTGTCGCGTTCGCCACCAACAGAATGCTTTGGTGTGTAATCGTTCCAAAATTATCAACGAACTTACGTCGCTTGTCTTCCGGGTCGCTACCCACAACCGGTTCCATGTCCTCATACGGTCGAGCAATCTCTTCGCTTTCGATACCATAGCCGTAGATAGGCCGCAGAAAGCTCAGAAGAAAATCGACTTGTTGGTTGTTTAGGTCTGCCCCTTTGGTGAAGTCTCCGCTCTCGTCTTTACGACCTTCACCTAGTAAGTGCTTCACACCTTCGATGCCCAGGCGGTCTAACTTGTCGATTGCCCTCAGCACCGTGAGCCTGCGGCCCGCATTTTCCTCGCCCCCAAGCCCAATAGCCTCCATCACCCCATCCAGCACTTTCCGGTTATTCACCTTCACCACATAGCTGCCACGCGGCACACCGAGCGCCTCCATCGTGTCGGCCGCCATCATGCACATCTCGGCGTCGGCGGCCGGCGTCGGCGCGCCGACGGTGTCGGCGTCGAACTGCATGAACTGGCGGAAACGGCCGGGGCCGGGCTTTTCGTTGCGGAACACCCAGCCGAAGCGATAGGAACGGTAGGGCTTGGGCAGCGTGTCGAAATTTTCCGCGACATAGCGCGCGAGCGGCGCGGTCAGGTCATAGCGCAGCGAGATCCACTGCTCGTCATCGTCCTGGAACGAGAACACGCCTTCGTTCGGACGGTCCTGATCCGGGAGGAACTTGCCGAGCGCATCGGTATATTCGAAGGCCGGTGTCTCTACCGGCTCGAACCCGTAGCGCTCATAGACGGCGCGGATTTTCTCCACCATCTGCCGCGTGGCATTGATCGCGGCCGGGCCACGATCCTCCAGCCCGCGCGGCAGGCGCGCCTTCAATTTCTGCGGTTTCTTGGGTTTTTCGGCCATGGCGCGCATTCGTATCAGGAATGTAGGGTGGGCAAAGGCGCGATCTTCGCGCCGTGCCCACCGAGCCTGCGGCCATGGTGGGCCCGCTTCGCTTAGCCCACCCTACGCACTGGCCGCAACCGCTGTTCTTTGCGTAAGGCCCCAAGAAACACGCTTTAAAGGTCAAATCTTCCGAGGTTGAAGCACTTCATGTGACTCAACCAGGCTTTCACGGAGCCAAGATTATGGATGAAAAGTTGCCGCTTCGAATCTGAAACGCCACGGCTTTTTCGAGCTGAAGGTTCGCTCGAACTTGCTCACATCAAGAATGTGATTGAACTCTCAGTTCTTCGTCGTGCAAGCGCCGCGTGAAGCGCTCAAGAATTTGAATGAACGAGCAATGCTTCGACGAAACTGAAAAGGCGAGACCGTGTGCTCGCGATCTCGCCTTTGTATAGAGGGCAACGTTTAATTTTTTATGTCGCACCCGCGAAGGCGCGCGCTGCTTCTCAAAATACCTTTCTGATCCAGTTGTGCGGATCGTTGGTCCGGCCGTACTGGATGTCGACCAGCTGCTTGCGCAGCCCCATGGCGACCGGGCCGGCGGCGCCGCCAGAAATGAGGAAGTCGCCACTGGTGGAGCAGACCTTGCCAATCGGCGAAATGACGGCGGCCGTGCCGCAGGCGAAAGCCTCTTTCAGCTTGCCGCTGGCGGCGTCCGCGCGCCACTGGTCGATGCTGTAGGCCTCCTCGCGCACGCGCCGGCCGGAATCCTTCGCCAGCGCGATGATGGAATCGCGGGTGATGCCGGGCAGGATGGTGCCGAGTGGCGGCGTCGAGAGCGAGCCGTCGTCGAACACGAAGAAGATGTTCATGCCGCCGAGCTCCTCGATGTAGCGGCGCTCGACCGCATCGAGGAAGACGACCTGATCGCAGCCGCGCTCGATGGCCTCGGCCTGCGCGCGCAGGCTCGCGGCGTAATTGCCGCCGCATTTGACGGCGCCGGTGCCGCCGATCGCGGCGCGAGTATAGTTCTCCGATACCCAGATCGACACGGGCGCGGGTCCGCCCTTGAAATAGGAGCCGACGGGTGAGGCGATGACGGCGAAGATGTATTCCGAGGATGGCTTCACACCGAGAAAGACCTCGCTCGCGATCATGAAGGGACGCAGATAAAGACTGCCCTCGCCGCCCGGGATCCAGGCGCGGTCCATGCGCACCAGCTGCTCGACGGCTTCGATGAACACATCCTCGGGGAGTTGCGCCATGGCCATGCGGTCGGCCGACTGCCCGAAGCGCTTGGCATTGGCGTCGGGACGGAACAGGTTCACCCCGCCGTCGTCGCGCTTGTAGGCCTTCAGGCCTTCGAAAATCTCCTGTGCGTAGTGCAGGACGGCGAGCGCCGGATCGAGCGGGAAGTTGGCGCGGGACTCGATGCACGCGCCATGCCAGCCCTTCGCCTGATTGTAGCGGACGATCGCCATGTGATCGGTGAAGATCCGGCCGAAGCCGGGGTCGACGAGCTTGGCCGCGCGATCCTTTTCGGACGTGGGGTTGGCTGTCGGCACGATCTCGAATTTCAAGCTCTCGACTTTCAAGCTCATGGCCTTGCTTCCCGCTGTCGGAGCTGGCGCGGGCCTGGTGGCCCGGTTCTGGGCTGATTTATCCAACGCAACTCCCATGAGGCTTCTCCCGGATCGACGCGCTCTGCCCGGCGGCTTGAGGCGCGCTGTTTAGAATGCCTGGATCGGTCCTCGTCCACTGGCTGTCCCTTAGGACAAGCTTTTGCGGAGTGAGGAAGTCCAGTATGGTTGCCGACATGCCGCTCGACAATTGCACGGTAGATCAAATCGCGGCTGACGCCGCCAGCTTTGGCCCTCTGGGGCCGTTAGAAACCGTCGCCGCTGCACGAAACGATCTAAAATTTCGTCGTGGCTGATTGTTTTGTAACATTGAACCCAAGATACGTCAATATGGCTGACATAAACTTTTCGGGTGCCCAGCCAACCGCCGATTCGCGGGCCAGCGAGACGCGTGGCCAGGCGGCGCATGACACCAGTTTGCGCTGGGATATCATCGAGTTGCTGTTCTTCGCCTACCGTGATTTCGTCGGCGATGCCGACCATGAGCTGGAGGCGTTCGGCTTCGGCCGGGCCCACCACCGGGTGATGCATTTCGTCTATCGCTACCCGGGCCTGAAGGTCGCCGACCTGCTCGACGTCCTGCGCATCACCAAGCAGTCGCTCGGGCGGGTGCTGAAGCAGTTGCTGGACGAAGGCTACATCGAGCAGAAGACCGGCAATAACGACCGGCGCCAGCGGCTGCTCTATGCGACGCCCAAGGGCGAGGCGCTGGTCGCCAAGCTCGCGACCTTGCAGACCACGCGGATCGATCGCGCGCTGGAGGAGATCGGGCCGGCCAACGCCGAGACGGTCCGCCGCTTTCTGCGCGCGATGATCGACCGCGACGATCCCGACAAGGTGCTGGAAACCATCTTCAGCACCGCGAGCGCAAAGGAATGACCGTGCCGTCCGCAGCCGCCGTCTCGCATACGCCGCCCGCGCAGCCGGCCGACGACGCGCCGCACATCCTCCTGGTCGATGACGACCGCCGCATCCGCGACCTGCTCTCCCGCTTTCTCGCCGGCGAAGGCTATCGCGTCACCACAGCGATAAGCGCCACCGATGCACGCGCCAAGCTCAACGGGCTGCATTTCGATCTGCTCATTCTCGACGTGATGATGCCCGGCGAGACCGGCTTCGATCTCGCCCGCTCGATCCGGGACTCGTCGACCGTGCCGATCGTGATGCTGACCGCGCGGCATGAGGCGCAAAGCCGCATCGAGGGCCTGCAGATCGGCGCCGACGATTATGTCGCAAAGCCCTTCGAGCCGAGAGAGCTGGCGCTGCGCATCGGCAATATCCTCAAGCGCGCCGCGCCGCCGCCACCGGCGGAGACGATCGAGCAGGTCGCGTTCGGGCCCTATGTCTATCACCTCGGCCGCGGCGAATTGCGCCAGGGCGAGGAGGTCATCCATCTCACCGACCGCGAGCGCGAGATGCTGCGCATCCTGGCGGTCGCGCCCGGGGAGACCGTGCCGCGCGGCGCGCTGACCGGCAATGGCAGCGTGAACGAGCGCGCCGTCGATGTGCAGATCAACCGGCTGCGCCGCAAGATCGAGCGCGATCCCGCCAATCCGCTGTTCCTGCAGGCGGTACGCGGCATAGGCTATCGCCTGGTCGCCTCGCCTTAAGCACGTCTGCCTCGCCATGAGCACACTCGATACCGGCCTGACCCTGATCCGCAGCGCGGCCGACCGCGTCTCCGCCGCGAACGGCAGGCTCGGCAACGCCTTCAAGAGCTGGATGCCGACCGGGCTCTATGCCCGCGCGCTCCTGATCATGATCGTGCCGATGGTGATCCTGCAGTCGGTGGTGGCGTTCGTGTTCATGGAGCGGCACTGGAATACGGTGACGCGCCGCCTCTCGGCCGCCGTGGTGGCCGACGTCGCCGGGTTGATCGACGTCTACAAGACCTATCCGCAGGACAAGGACCGCGCCCAGATCCGCCGCATCGCCCAACAGCGGCTCGGGCTCGTGGTCGATTTCCTGCCCGTCGGCGACATGCCGCCGCCGGGACCAAAACCGTTCTTCAACCTGCTCGATCAGTCGCTCTCGGTGCAGATCGGTCGGCAAATCGGCCGTCCGTTCTGGATCGACACGGTGGGCAAATCCAACCTCGTCGAGATCCGCATCCAGCTCGACGACGCCGTCATGCGGGTGTTCGCGCAGCGCAGCGCCGCCTATGCCTCCAATTCGGAGATCTTCCTGTTCTGGATGGTCGGCACCTCCTCGATCCTGCTGATCGTCGCGGTGCTGTTCCTGCGCAACCAGATCAAGCCGATCCTGCGCCTTGCGGACGCCGCGGAAAGCTTCGGCAAGGGCCGCGAGGCGCCGAACTTCCGGCCGCGCGGCGCGCGCGAGGTGCGGCGCGCGGCGCAGGCGTTCCTGGAGATGAAATCGCGCGTCGAGCGCACGATCGAGCAGCGCACCGCGATGCTCGCCGGCGTCAGCCACGACCTCCGCACCATCCTCACCCGCTTCAAGCTGGAACTCGCTCTGATCGGCGACAGCCCCGAGGTCGAGGCCATGCGCAAGGACGTCGACGAGATGTCGGGCATGCTCGAGGACTATCTCGCCTTTGCCCGCGGCGACGGCGGCGAGAATGCGCAGCCGACCGACATGGCGAATGCGCTGGAGGAATTGCGCAGCGATGCCGAGCGCGATGGGCAGACCACGACGGTGGCCTTCCACGGCCTGCCGATCGTGACCGTCAAGCCGCAGGCGTTCAAGCGCTGCCTCGCCAACCTCGTCTCAAACGCGGCGCGACACGCCGACAAGATCGCGATCTCCGGCCATCGCGACCACCGCTATCTCACCGTCACCATCGACGACGACGGTCCCGGCATTCCCGCCGAGATGCGCGAGGAAGTGTTCAAGCCGTTCCTGCGCCTCGACGATGCACGCAACCAGGATGAGGGCGGCACGGGCCTGGGCCTCGCCATCGCGCGCGACATCGCCCGCTCCCATGGCGGCGACATCATGCTCGGCGACAGCCCGATGGGCGGCCTGCGCGCCACGGTCCGGATCCCGGTGTAGATGTTCTCCCTCTCCCCGCAAGCGGGGGCGAGGCGAGAAAGATCGTCAGTTCGTCTTCTGCGGCACCAGATTCTTTAGCTTCTCGGCGTCCTTGACGTTGAGCTTGAAGCCGCCGGGCATCACGATATCGCCGGGCTTCTGGTCGGCCTTGCAGTCGCCGAGCCATTTCGCGTCGATCCTGGTCGTGGTGTCGCGCAGCTGCTCGGGCCCCTTGTCCATATGGGCCTTGGTGGTGACACTGTAGGCGGAATTGAAGTCGCCCGTGATCTCCGAATGCGAGGTCATCGACACGCCGCTCACCGTGCAGACGGAATCGCTGACATAGCCGGTCGCGGTTTTCACCGTCTCCTGCTTCGTGCAGATCTGTTTCGCCAGCGGCGAGACCGAATTGGCCATGGCCTTGTCGGTGGTCGCATCGGTGCAATGCTGCATGGTCAGGTCCGGCAGTTGCGAGCCGACCTTGGTGATCTTCATCTCCCACAGCCCGGCCTTGCGCAGCGGCAATTCCTCGGCGCTCGCAGCCTGCGCCATCAGCGCCAGCGCGGAGCCGCCCAATGCAAACCACAGAAGCCCTCGCATGGCGCGCGCTCCTTACCGGTTGTGGGTTCAGAGAATCAGTATTTGACGCTCAGCGGCCGGCCGTTGGCCCCATAGGGGACCCAACGGCAGGAGAACGAAATATAGCCGCCGTACTGCGGATCGATCGCCAGGAATTTCGCCACCTTGCCATATTGGGCGCAGTGATCGACGGCGATCTGCCGCGCATCCGATACCTGCGCCACGCTGTAGGCGATGATCCCGCCGGTATCGTTGCCCTTGACGGCCGGGATCCAATCGGCCCGGGCAGACGCAACAGCAAGCGAGGCGCCCATGGCAACGAGGCTCACGGCCAATATCTTTCGCATCGCAGACTCCATTTCGGCTTCAGTCATCTTAAAGCCCGACGAGCACGGTGAAAAGAAGGCCGCAGGCGGCGCACAGAGTTGGTGTCCAAGTGTTGCCGCGCTGCACTTGACCGGCTCGGTGCAAATAGGCACGGTCGCGCCGACGGGACCAATCCGCCCTTTTCGGGATTGCATATGCGCGACCTCGCTACCTCCTTGAAGCGCCTCGGCCTCATCTGCATTGGCCTCGGCGCCCTGCTTGCTGGACGCCCGGCACTTGCCGCCAACCCGGCGGAGCTGAATTTCGGGCTGTTCGGCCCGAGCTATGACGGCCGCGTGAAAGAATGCGAGAAGGCGCTCGGCACGATCACCTCGCAATTCCAGGAGAAGGAAAGCTCCTTCTGGAATTCGAGGCTGACCATCGTCGCCTACGGCAATATCCACGAAACCGCCTTCCGGCCCTGGCAGTCCGACAATATCCCGCGCCGCTATTGCAGCGGCAGCGTGCAGCTCAACGATGGCAGCTTCCACGGTTTGCATTACTCGATCATCGAGGATGGCGGCTTCGCCGGCTTCGGCCAGGGCGTCGAATGGTGCGTGGTCGGCCTCGACCGCAATTGGGCCTATAATCCGTATTGCAAGGCCGCCGGGCCGTAGTGCCGTCCAACGCGCTGGCGAAAACGGGCGCCCGATCTGGGCGCCTTTTGCTTTTGTTCTTGAAATGTTCCATGTCTCTGCTAGGTTGCCTCTCGGTCTAGTCGAGGGGGCGTCGCCATGTTTCAATCCGCCAGAATTTCGATGTCACGGCTGCTGATCGCGGCCGGCCTTTCCGTCGCAGCGGCGTTGGCCGCAGCCGGCCCGGCGCCGGCCCAGGACAGCCGGCAGAACGCGCCGGGCGAGTTCGATTTCTACGTGCTGTCGCTGTCATGGTCGCCCTCCTTCTGCGAGGAGGCCGAAGAGCGCGGCAACAGCGGACGCTCGCAAACCCAATGCTCCGGGCGCCCCTATTCCTTTGTCGTGCACGGGCTATGGCCGCAATACGAGCGCGGCTTTCCGGAATATTGTCAACGCCCCTCGCCGCGGCTGGCGCGCAACATCATGACCTCGATGCTCGACCTGATGCCGGCGCCCGGGTTGATCTACAATGAGTGGGACAAGCACGGCACCTGCTCCGGCCTCGGCGAGCGCGCCTATTTCGAGACCATCCGCAAGGCGCGCGCCGCGATCAAGATTCCGGACGAGTTCTTGCAATTGTCGGAGCCGAAGACGATCTCGCCGGCGGATCTCGAGGACGCTTTCGTCAAGGTCAATCCGGGCCTGTCGACCTCGGCGATCTCGGTGACCTGCAATCGCACTCGCCTCAGCGAGGTGCGCATCTGCCTCTCCAAGGATTTGCAATTCCGCGCCTGCGAGGAGATCGACCGCCGCGCCTGCAAGCGCGACGAGGTGACGATGCCGCCGGTCAGGGGCGGTTGAGATTGCACCGTCGTCATAGCCGGGCCTCCGCTGCGCGAAGGGGCTTCGGCCCGCAGGCGGGACAAGCCCGGGCAGGACGAGTAGAACAAGCTGCGCCGCCTTCGAACGAGGTTCGCAGCTTTGAACTACCGCCATGCCTTTCACGCCGGCAATTTTGCCGATGTCATCAAACACATCGTGCTCACGCGCATCCTGCTTTATCTGCAGGAGAAGCCGGCCGCCTTCCGCGTCATCGACACCCATGCGGGCTCCGGCCTCTACGATCTCGAAGGCAGCGAGGCGACGCGCGGCGGCGAATGGTTGACCGGCATTGCCCGCATCCTGCAGGCGCGATTCTCGCCAGCCGCCCTGCCGCTCATAAAGCCCTATCTGGACACCGTCAGGGCCTTCAATCCTGACACCAACCTGACACACTATCCGGGATCGCCGCTGATCGTACGTGCGCTGCTGCGCCCGCAGGATCGGTTGACCGCATGCGAGCTCGAGCCTGCCGCGCGCAAAGCGCTGATCGACGCGCTGCGTCGCGACACGCAGGCGCGCGTCGTCGATCTCGACGGCTGGACGGCGCTGCCCGCCTTCGTGCCGCCGAACGAGCGGCGCGGACTGGTGCTGATCGATCCGCCTTTCGAAGCCAAGGACGAGTTCGAGCGGCTCGCTGACGGCTTTGCCGCCGCATTCAAGAAATGGCCGACTGGCAGCTATTTGTTGTGGTACCCCGCCAAGAGCCGGCGCGCGGCCGACGAGCTCGCACGCGCCGTTGGGCAAGTCGCAGCTTCGGTCAAACCAGCAGGCAAATGTCTGCGACTCGAGTTCAGCGTCGCGCCGCAGCGCCTGGATTCGGCGCTCGCCTCCTGCGGGCTATTGATCGTCAATCCACCGTGGACGTTGCAGAACGAGCTGAAGATCATCCTGCCCGAGCTGGAAAAGCCGCTCGGCCAGGGCGGCGCCGGGCGCTTTAAGTTGGAGACACCTGTAGCTTGAGCCTTGGTTTAGCGGAAAATCCATAGGCAATCGGAGGGGAACCGTATTATGCTCGGTTTTGGACTGGCTTTACGTTCCGCTTCCGCGAATGGTTGCGGCGGAGTGACAAGGCCGAAATCAAATCCAGGCCGACCGGTGACGTGACGCCGGGGCTCAGGTGGCCAAAACTTCAGTAACTGCGAATGCCGGTCAACCGTTGCGCGAGGTGCGCGCAACGGTGGAGCAATGCGGGGGAGGAGTACCCGATGGCCATGACTGGGACGGTCAAGTTCTTCAATGGAGAACGTGGCTACGGCTTCATCAAGCCTGACGACGGCGGACGCGATGTGTTCGTGCACATCACCGCGGTCGAACGGGCGGGATTGAAGGATTTGACCGAAGGACAACGCATCACTTTCGAGGTTGAGCCGGACAAGAAGGGCAAAGGCCCCAAGGCGGTCAACCTGGTGATCCAATCGTAGCGTCTTTTGTTTGCGGGTTTCGTGAGGCGAAGCACGGCAGGCTTCGCGCGAAGACGTAAATAAAAAACCGGCCGCGAGCGGCCGGGAATGATGATGTTGTGCGTTGCTATCAGAAATGATAGTTCACGCCGGCTCGCACCGTTCCGAACCGATAGCCGTTTGACACGCCCGTAATTGCGAACTGGCTCTCGGAGAGATCGACATAGAGGTATTCGATCTTGGCGCTCCAGTTCGGCGCGAAGCCGACCTCGGCGCCGACGCCCGCGGTCCAGCCCGCGGTGGTGTGGGACTCCGAGAGCCCGAAAGTCCGGCCGGTCAGTTCGCCGAAGGCGAGGCCGGCGGTGCCGTAGAACAGCACGTTGGCGAGGGCATAGCCGGCGCGGCCGCGCACCGTGCCGAACCAGGGGTTGGAGAATTTCCAGGGCGCAAAGGTGTCGTCGGCACCAGTCGCCTCGATGTCACCCTCGACGCCGAACATCCAGTTTCCATTCTGGAAGTTATAACCGGCAGTCGCCCCGCCGACGAAGCCCGACGGCTTGGTCGGGTTGTTGGAGACCGAGCCCCATTCGTAGCCCAGATGACCGCCGAGATAGGGACCGGCCCAGCTATAGGCGTTGAGCGGCTGGTTGACGGTGTAGGGCGCGCGCGAGCCATACGGCAGATCGGCCGCGCGAGCCGTCGCCGTACCGGCCAAAGCCAGCAGAGCCGCGCCCCAGACTAGTCCCCTCATCTCGCACTCCGACGCAACCGCCGTGACCGCCGCCTGCGCCTGCCCGGCGCGGTGTTGGTTACGGAACTCCAGCTTTTTTCGGTAAGATTTATCGCGAGTTTTAAGTTAAAGGCTTGTTAAGCCCGGTTACCGCCTGCTTAACGTTCTTAACGGGAAGTTACCGGCGCCCGGCTGTGCGTTACGCCCGAAGCGGCCGCCCCAGAACTTCAAATCGCCGCTCCCAATACCTAATTTAGCTCCATGGAATCCGAAAAGACTGCGCCACCGACGGCCCCCGGCCCGCGGGAAGGGGAGGGCCGCAACAAGCGCGACGGTCAGGCCGATTTGCCGCCCGAGGAGTTGGCCGCCGCCGATATCGACCCCGCCATCTCCTCCGCGGAGGAGGACGAGGAAGGGCGGCTGCCGGAGCCCGGCGAAGACACCGCCGAGCCGGTTGCCGAGGGCCCGCTCGCGGTCGGACATGCCGCGATCGAGAATGCCGTCAGGCTGGCCCCGACCTCGCCCGGCGTCTACCGCATGCTGAATGCGGCCAACGACGTGCTCTATGTCGGCAAGGCCAAGAATGTCCGCAAGCGGCTCTCCTCCTATGCGCGGGTGAATGCCCCGCAGCCGGCACGGATCCTGCGCATGATCGCGGCGACCGTGAATGTGGAGATCGTCTCGACCACGACCGAGACCGAGGCGCTGCTGCTCGAGGCCAACCTCATCAAGCAGCTGCGGCCGCGTTTCAACGTGCAGCTCCGCGACGACAAGTCGTTTCCCTATATCCTGATCACCGGCGACCATTGGGCGCCGCAGATCCTCAAACACCGGGGCGCGCAGAGCCGGCCCGGACGCTATTTCGGCCCGTTCGCTTCCGCCGGCGCGGTCAATCGCACCATCACGGCGCTGCAGCGCGCCTTCCTGATCCGCTCCTGCACCGACGGCTTTTTCGAAAGCCGCACGCGGCCGTGCCTGCTCTACCAGATCCGCCGCTGTGCCGGCCCCTGCACCCGCGAAATCGATTTTGGCGGCTATACCGAGCTCGTGCGCGAGGCGACCGACTTCCTGTCCGGCCGCAGCCAGGCCGTGAAAGAAGCGCTCGCCGCCCTGATGGACAAAGCCTCCGCCGAGCTCGAGTTCGAGACCGCTGCGGTGTTCCGCGACCGCCTCGCCGCGCTCTCGGCGATCCAGTCACAGCAGGGCATCAATCCGCGCACGGTGGAAGAGGCCGACGTGTTCGCCATCCATCAGGAAGGCGGCTATTCCTGCGTCGAGGTGTTCTTCTTCCGTACCTCCCAGAACTGGGGCAACCGCGCCTATTTCCCGCGCGCCGAGAAGACGTTCACGCCGGAGGAAGTGCTGTCCTCGTTCCTGGCGCAGTTCTACGACGACAAGCCGCCGCCGAAGCTGATCCTGCTCTCGCACGAGATCGAGGAAGCCGATCTGCTCGCCGACGCGCTCACGGTGAAGGCCGGCCACAAGGTCGAGGTTTCGGTGCCGAAGCGCGGCGAGAAAAAGGAGCTGATCGCGCATGCGCTGACCAATGCGCGCGAGGCGCTGGGTCGCAAGCTCGCCGACACGGCGACGCAGAGCCGGCTCATGGAGCAGCTCGCCACCACGCTGCAGTTGCCGCAGACGCCGAAGCGGATCGAAGTCTATGACAACAGCCACATCCAGGGGACCAACGCGGTCGGCGCCATGATCGTCGCGGGGCCGGACGGCTTTGCGAAGAACCAGTATCGCAAGTTCAACATCAAGTCCGAGGGTCTCAGCCCCGGCGACGATTACGGCATGATGCGCGAGGTGCTGGAGCGGCGCTTCAAGCGCCTGCTGAAGCCGGCGGAAGGCGACGCCGCCAAGGCCGACGACGACGCCGTGCCGCAATGGCCCGATCTCGTCGTCATCGACGGCGGGCGCGGCCAGCTCAACGCGGCGCGCGAGATTTTCCAGAACCTCGGCCTCGCCCAGGTCGCGCTGATGGCGGTCGCCAAGGGTCCGGACCGCGACGCCGGCCGCGAGACCCTGTTCATGCCGGACCGCGAGGCGATCAAGCTCGAGCCGCGCGACCCGGTGCTGTATTTCATCCAGCGGCTGCGCGACGAGGCGCATCGATTCGTGATCGGCTCGCACCGCAAGCGGCGCACCAAGGACATCCGCGAGGCGGGATTGCAGGAAATCCCCGGCATCGGACCGTCACGCAAACGTGCCTTGCTGCATCACTTCGGCACGCTGAAGGAGATCGAGCGGGCCTCGATCGCCGATCTCGGCAAGGTTCCGGGCGTGAGCGCCGAGAGCGCCCGCAAGATTTTCGAGTTTTTCCACTCCCAACCGGGCTGATTCGAGGCCCAACCGGCGAGGAGTGAGTCATGCGTTTGTCGCCTGCGACAGATGATCTAGGCCGACCCGGTTGTGACCTGAAGCTTGCGGCGTTATTGGAAGGACGAATGGACATCGCAACGACCACCCGGACGGCGAAGGCGAAGGCCTCGCTGTCGATTCCGAATATCCTGACCTGCGCCAGGATCGCCGCCATCCCGGTGGTGATCGGCTGCATCTATGCGCAGTCGATCCTGGACTACCCCTTGTGGTTGCGCTGGGTCGCGGTGGCAGTGTTCATCGCAGCCGGCATTACCGACTACCTCGACGGCTATTACGCCCGGGTCTGGAATCAGCAATCGGCCTTCGGCCGCATGCTCGACCCGATCGCCGACAAGCTCCTGGTCGCCTCCTGCCTGTTGATGCTCGCCGCCGACGGCATCATCCATGGCTGGTCGCTGTGGGCGGCCATCGTGATCCTGTGCCGTGAAATCCTCGTCTCGGGCCTGCGCGAATATCTCGCGGTGTTGCGTGTCAGCGTGCCCGTCACCAAGCTCGCCAAGTGGAAGACCACGGCCCAGCTGGTCGCGATCGGCTTTCTCTTGGCGGGCGAAGCCGGCGACATGGTAGTGCCCGTGGTGACACAGATCGGCCTGCTCCTGCTCTGGGCCTCGGCGATCCTGACGATCTATACCGGCTGGGACTATTTCCGACACGGCATCCATCACGTCCTCGAGGAGGACGACTCATGAAGGTGAAATATTTCGCCTGGGTGCGCGAGCGGATCGGCAAGGCCGAAGAGACGATCGAGCCGCCTTCAAGCGTCCACACCGTCGGCGACCTGATCGCCTGGCTTTCCGCACGCGACGAATCCTACGCGCATGCGTTCGAGAAGCCGAAGGTGATCCGCGCCGCGATCGACCACGCCCATGTCAAGCCGGATGCGACCATCGCCGGCGCGCGCGAGATCGCCTTCTTCCCGCCGATGACCGGCGGCTAGGCCATGACCGTGCCGGTCACAATCCGCGTCCAGGCCGAAGATTTCGACGTCGCGCGCGAGATCGCGGCAATCAGCGAGGACCGCACCGATGTCGGCGCGGTCGTGACGTTTTCCGGAATTTGCCGCGGACCCGAAGCTGGCGACGATATCGCCTCGCTGACGCTCGAACATTATCCGGGCATGGCCGAAGTTGAGATCAAGCGGCATGTGGACGAGGCGATCGCACGCTGGCCGTTGCAGGGCGTGACCGTGATCCACCGTTTCGGTCGCCTCACACCAGGCAAGAACATCGTGCTGGTGGTGACGGCGTCGCAGCACCGGCAAGCCGCGTTCGAAGCCGCCGAATTCTTGATGGACTATCTGAAGACGTCAGCGCCATTCTGGAAGCAGGAAGAGAGTGCGAAAGGCACTGGCTGGGTCGAAGCCCGCGCCCACGACGATGCCGCCGCTGCGCGCTGGACCAAACCCTGATGGCGAAGCGCGTCAGGCCCGGTGCAAAGAAGGCTCCGGCAAAACTTCCGAAGATCGCAGGCGGCGAGTTGCTCACCCTGCTCGACTTCGTTCGTTACGCCGTCAGCCGCTTCAACGAAGCGAAGCTCACCTTCGCGCACGGCACTACCGATCCCGTGGCGGAAGCGGCGTTCCTCGTCTGCGAGGCGCTGCATCTGCATCCCGACCACTTCGAAAGCTTCGCCACCGCACGCGTCACGGCGGCGGAGGGCAAGCAGATCCTCGACCTGATCGGCCGCCGCCTCGCCACGCGAAAGCCCGCCGCCTATCTCGTCAACAAGGTCTATATGCGTGGCCTGCCCTTCTACGTCGACGAGCGCGTGATCGTGCCGCGCTCCTACATCGGCGAGCTTCTCGACTCGCATTTTGCCGCGGAGGATGGCGAAGGTGCTTCGCTGATGGACCCCGCCAATGTCGAAAACGTGCTCGACCTCTGCACCGGCTCCGGCTGCCTCGCCATCCTTGCCGCCCAGCATTTTCCCAATGCAACCATCGATGCAGTGGATATATCCAGGGACGCGCTAGCGGTCGCGGCACGCAACGTGGCCGATCACGACCTCGAAGATCGCATCACGCTGCACCACAGCGATCTGTTCGCGACGCTTGGCGACAAGCGTTATGACCTCATCATCTCCAACCCGCCTTATGTCGACGCCGGGGGCATGGCCTCGCTGCCGCCGGAATGCCGTGCCGAGCCGAAACTCGCGTTCGATGGCGGCGCCGATGGTCTCGCCGTCGTCAGGCGCATCCTCGACGAGGCCGGCCGGCATTTGACCTCCGAAGGGGGCTTGCTTTGCGAGATCGGCCGCGGCCGCGACAATCTCGAGGCGGCCTATCCGCTGCTGCCGCTGCTCTGGCTCGACAGCGAGGATTCGGAAGCCGAGGTGTTTTTTGCCGCGGCCGCCGACCTGCCCTGAGCGCCGCGCAACAATTCACCGCAAAAGGCTGAAATATCGCAAGTAATGGGCGTTCCCGCGGGACGGCGAAGCTGTTACCTTGCGCATCAGCTCCCGCTCCCCATTCTTTGAAAGAGGCCCCCATGCTGGACAAGAGCCCCAACGCCCGCTCCGTTAATGTGCCGAACGACCTCGCCGCGCACTGGATGCCGTTCACCGCCAACCGAGCCTTCAAGAAGGCGCCGCGGCTGCTCGCCGGCGCCAAAGACATGCACTACATCACCGCCGACGGCCGCAAGATCATCGATGCGGCTTCGGGCATGTGGTGCACCAACGCCGGCCACGGCCGTCCGCAGATTGCCGAGGCGATCGGCAAGATGGCCGCAACGCTCGACTATGCGCCACCGTTCCAGTTCGGCATCCCGCAGGCCTTCGAGCTTGCGAGCCGAATCGCCGATCTCGCGCCCGGCGGCCTCGACCACGTGTTCTTCTGCAATTCGGGCTCGGAAGCCGCCGACACCGCGCTGAAGATCGCTATCGCCTATCATCAGCTCAACGGTCAGGGCAGCCGCACCCGCCTGATCGGCCGTGTCCGCGGCTATCACGGCGTCGGCTTCGGCGGCACGGCCGTGGGCGGTATCGTCGGCAACCGCAAGATTTACGGCGCGCTGCTTGCAGGCGTCGATCATCTGCCGGCAACCTATGACCGCGAGAAGCAGGCCTTCACCAAGGGCGAGCCGGATTACGGCGCGCATTTTGCCGACGAGTTGGAAAACCTCGTCAACCTGCACGGCGCCAACACCATCGCTGCCGTGATCGTCGAGCCGATGGCAGGCTCGACCGGCGTTATCCCGGCGCCGAAGGGCTATCTCAAGCGGCTGCGCGAGATCACCCAGAAGCACGGCATTCTCCTGATCTTCGACGAGGTCATCACCGGCTATGGCCGCCTCGGCCATGCCTTCGCCGCCGAGCGCTACGGCGTGCTGCCCGACCTCCTCACCTTCGCCAAGGGCGTCACCAATGGCGCAGCGCCAATGGGCGGCGTGCTCGTGCGCGACACCATTCATGACGCCTTCATGAGCGGTCCCGAGCACATGGTGGAGCTGACTCACGGTTACACCTATTCGGCGCATCCTTTGGCCTGCGCCGCCGCGCTTGCCACCCTCGACATCTATCGCGACGAGAAGCTGTTCGAACGCGCCAAGGCGCTCGAGCCGAAATTCGCCGATGCCGTGATGACGCTGAAGGGCCAGCCCAACGTGCTCGACATCCGCACCGTGGGTCTCACCGCCGGTATCGATCTGGCGCCGCGCGCCGCCGATCTCGTGGGAAAACGCGGCTACGACGCAATGGTGTCGGCCTTCCACGACAACGATATGATGCTGCGCATCGCCGGCGACACGCTGGCGCTGACCCCGCCCCTGATCATCAGCGAGGACCAGATCGGCGAGATCATCGGCAAGGTCGGCAAGGTCATCAAGGCGGTGGCTTGAATTCCACCTCTCCCCGCTCTCTTGTCCGCCGAAGCCCGCCTTCTGGCGAAGGCTGATGCGGGGAGAGGTCGGATTGCGAAGCAATCCGGGGACCCACCACGAGTCCCGATGCGGAGATACCTCTCACCCCGCCAGAGCGGGGCGAGGGAGCCGACCGGCGTCGCCATATTGCTCTGGTTCCTGGCGTGCCAAAGAAACACTAGCTTTCCGAATCAACATTAGTGCTAAGCTTGGCGCGCTCGGGGGAGTGCGCGCGCCAAATGATCCGTATTTCTACGATTTTCATCGCCATCTGCATGGTGCTGGTCGCCGCATCGCTGGGGCTGATCCTGTACTCGGTCGCCGGCATCAGCGGCACCGAATCGGCCATCGTGGCGCTGACCGCGCTGACCTTCCTGATCCTCTACAACGCGGTCTCGATGCGGCTGCGCGACCGCACAGATGTCGGCAGCCAGATCACCGACCTTTCGCGCGGTACCGCCGACCTCGCTCGCCAGGTCGCCGAATTCGGCCGCAGGCTCGCTGCCGTCGAAGGGCGGGTGGTGTCGGCCAATTCCGCCGGCGCCGACCGCATCCAACAGGCGGTCAATGAGATCGGCGAGCTCGGCGGACTGGTCAAGCAGCTCGCGACCGACGTCGCCAGCCATGAGGACCTGATCGCCACGCTCCAGGCCAATGCAGCTGCGACACCGGCGCCCGCCACACCGGTCGCGCCCGAGCCGGCCAAGCCCGTGGCCGCGGCTCCCGCAATCGAGGAGAAGCGTGTCGCGACGCCTCCGCTCGCTGCGGCGGCGGCCGGTGAAGGCGTGCACGCCCGCAACCAGGCCCAGACGCTGGCGGCGGTGCGTGCCGCGGTCGACGAGAACCGCATCGACATATATCTGCAGCCGCTGGTGACCTTGCCGCAGCGCAAGGTGCGCTATTACGAGGCGGTGACGCGGCTGCGCGACGACAAGGACCAGGTGCTGGCGGCCGAGGATTTCATCGGCATTGCCGAAGGCGCCGGCCTGATCGGGCGGATCGATCACATGGTGATGCTCCGCTGCGTGCAGGTGCTGCGGCGATTGATGGTGCGCAACAAGGAAGTCGGCGTGTTCTGCAACGTCGCGGCCTCGACGCTGGCCAATGCCGCGATGTTCTCGCAATGCCTCGACTTCCTCGATGCCAACCGCGCGCTCGCCGCCTCCTTCGTGCTCGAGTTCAAGCAGGCGACCTTTCGCAACCTCGGCCCGGCCGAGACCGAGCATCTCGCGTCACTCGCGCAGCGCGGCTACCGCTTCTCGATCGATCACGTCACCGACCTGCGCTTCGAGCCGCGCGAGCTCGCCGATCGCGGCGTGCGCTTCATCAAGGTGCCGGCGGCGCTGCTGCTCGATCCGAAGCAGACCTCGACCGCCGACATCCATCCTTCCGATCTCTCCGATCTGCTCGGCCGCTTCGGCATCGACCTGATCGCGGAGAAGATCGAGGGTGAGCGCGCCGTGGTCGATCTGCTCGATTACGATGTGCGCTTCGGCCAGGGTTTTCTGTTCGCCCCGCCACGCCCGTTGCGCCCCGAGGGCGCGCTGGCGCCGAATGGCGGCACAGCCGCGGGCAATGCGCAGGAGATCAACGGTGCGCCCAAAGCTGCCGAGCCCCCTGCCCTCGATCCGCCGCCGCGGTCCACCGGCAACGCCGCACTGGCGCGCCGCGTCGCCGGCCCGGGCTAGCGGGCATCGTCTGCCATGACCTTGCGGTTTGCCGAAGGGCTGCGCGACCTCGTTGGCGGCGTCGAGGTGATCCTGTCCGACATCTGGGGCGTCGTGCACAACGGCCTCGAGGCATTCCCCGAGGCCTGCGAGGCGCTGCACACCTATCGCAGCCGCGGCGGAACCGTCATTCTCATCACCAATGCGCCGCGCCCGGCGGACTCCGTGCAGCGGCAACTGCAGAAGTTGGGCGTCGCCAACGACACCTATGATGCCATCGTCAGCTCAGGCGATCTGACCCGGCACTATATCGCCGGCCATCCCGGCGCAAAGGTGTATTGGCTCGGTCCTGAGCGGGACGGCGGGCTCTATCGCGGCCTCGACCTGAAACTCTCGCCGTTGAAGGAGGCCGATTACATCGTCTGCACGGGCCTCTTCGATGACGAGACCGAGTCGGCGGAAGATTACCGGCCGATGATGCGCGAGGCACTCGAACGGAAGCTGACGCTGATCTGCGCCAATCCGGACATTGTGGTCGAGCGCGGCGACCGGCTGATCTACTGCGCCGGCGCGATCGCCGAGCTCTACCGCGAGCTTGGCGGCGAGGTGATCTTCTACGGCAAGCCGCACCGGCCGATCTATGAACGAGCGATCGAGCTCGCCGCCCAGCATGGCGGACATGCGACCCGGCTCGACAAGGTGCTGGCAATCGGCGATTCCGTGCGCACGGACCTCGCCGGCGCGCACGGTTTTGGCATCGACTGCCTGTTCGTCACGCGCGGCATTCATTCGGAGGAATTCGAGGGGATCGATCAGCTCGATCCGACGTCGATAAAGGAATTGTTCGGCCACCCGCCCCGCGCATTGATGCGGGAGTTGAAGTGGTGACTCTAAGCCGCGGTCTCGCGCTCCGTCGTCATGGCCGGGCTTGACGAATGGGTGGAGCTGTCGAGCTAGCGACGCGCCTTACGCGCTCGCCATGTCCGGGAATACCGCCTCGATCTTGGTCTTCAGCGTGGCGGCATTGAACGGCTTTACGATGTAATTGTTCACGCCGGCCTTCTTCGCCGCGATCACGTTCTCGGTCTTGGATTCCGCGGTGATCATGATGAAGGGCGTGGTGGCGAGGTTGGGGTCGGCGCGGACCTCGCGGAGGAGGTCGTAGCCGGTCATCGGCTCCATGTTCCAGTCGGAGATGACCAGGCCATACTTCTTGCCGCGCATCTTGTTCAGCGCAGCCGAGCCGTCGTTGGCATCGTCGATGTTCTCGAAGCCGAGCTGTTTCAGCAGGTTCCGGATGATGCGAATCATGGTCGAGTAATCGTCCACGACCAGGACGGGCATCGACAGATCAACCGCCATTTCTTGACTCTCCCCGCGGACAAAAGCTTCTGCGAAAACAAGCCTGTGCGGGCCAAAGGCCCTTCGCGCAGACCAACCCTAGGACTAGCATCAGGCCTTAAACAGCTCGTTAATTGACGCCAAACCGGGCATTCGGCCCGCAAAATCAGCCAAATCCCCCCGGCTTGACTTGACCGCGCCGGCCAAGCCACGGTCCGGCCCCCAACCGAACCCGAAGTACCCCGAAAATGCCGTCTTCCTTTATCGTCATCCGCGACCACACCCAAGCGGCCGAAATCCCCAAGGGAAGCGTGGTGGCGATGGGCAATTTCGACGGCGTTCATCTTGGTCACCGGGCCGTCATCGCCGCGGCGCTGGAAATGGGCAAGGCGCACGGAAAGCCGGCGCTGGCGCTGACCTTCGAGCCGCATCCCCGCCGCTACTTCAGCCCGACCACCCCTCAGTTCCGCCTGTCGGACGAGACCGCGAAACTCCGTCTGCTCGCCGGCACCGGGCTTACCGGCGCCGTGATCATGACCTTCGACAAGAATCGGGCCGGCACCACCGCGCAAGATTTCATTCACCATGACCTGATCGAGCGGCTCGGGATTTCCGGCATCGCGGTCGGCTATGACTTTCATTTCGGCAAGGGCCGGGTCGGCTCGCCGGGTCTGCTGGTCAACGAAGCGCCTCGGCTCGGCATCGAGGTCGACGTGCAGCCCCATATCGACATCGATGAGCGGCCGGTGTCCTCGAGCGCCATCCGCAGCGCGCTCGCTGAGGGGCAGATCGAGGACGCGACCGCGATGCTGGGGGGCCCCTGGTTCATTACCGGCGAGGTGATTCATGGCGAGAAGCGCGGCCGCGAGCTCGGCTATCCAACCGCCAACATCCGGCTCGACAATAATTGCGGCCTCAAGCACGGCATCTATGCGGTGCGGGTTGGCCTCGGGGCGGATCGCTTCGACGGCGTGGCGAGCTTCGGCCGCCGTCCCACCTTCGACAACGGCGCACCGCTGCTGGAAATCTATCTGTTCGATTTCAAGGGCGACCTCTACGGCAAGATGCTGGATGTCGCCTTCATCGGCTTCATCCGCGAAGAATTGAAATTTTCCAGCGTGGACGCGCTGATCAAGCAGATGGACGACGATTCCGCCCGCGCCCGCGCGCAATTGGCAGCCGCGCCAATGGCGTTTCCGAAGCTTGGAATGATCGGATGAAAACCGAAAAGCAGAAAATGCTCGCGGGCGAGCTCTATCGTCCGGACGCTGAGCTCGGCGCCGAACAGGCGGCTGCGAAAATGTGGATGGCGCGTTACAACGCCGCGTTGGCGCTGCCGGTCGGCGAACGGCATGCGCTGCTCCGCGAGCGTCTCGGCCATGTCGGCAACGACGCCGTGATCCGTCCGCCGTTCTTCTGCGACTATGGCTACAACATTCGTCTCGGCGACGGCGTCTTCCTCAATTTCAACTGTGTCATCCTCGACGTCGTCGAGGTGGCGATCGGCGACCGCACCCAGATCGGCCCCGCGG
>Ga0207661_10000599_pt1 | contig 22999 bp, 20 predicted proteins | sample KBSC713LmetaG_FD_184337 | JGI IMG/M metagenome (GOLD analysis project Ga0207661, IMG submission 184337) | Corn rhizosphere microbial communities from Kellogg Biological Station, Michigan, USA - KBS C7.1-3L metaG (SPAdes) (version 2) | ecosystem: Host-associated > Plants > Roots > Rhizosphere ...
ACATCGGGATCGGGAACACAGCGGCGAGCAGGCGGCCGAACGACATGAGCGGCTGCCAGTCCACCGGCGCGGACACCGCCGCCACGAGCGACGCCGCGGTGTAGATGCCATAGGCCGGCGGCAGCCGCCGGAAGATCCCCACGGTGGCGATAACGGCCAGCACGAGCAGCACCAGGTAGATCGAGTTCTCCGCCGCCACCACGCGGTCCACGGGCGCGGAGCCGAGCAGGGCTCCCACGCCGTGCACTCCGGCCACCGCGGCGTCCCAGGCGCCGGCCGCGGGGCCCTTGAACACATGTCCCCAGCCGCGCTCGACGCCGAACCAGCCGAGTGGCCGCATCCCAGCGAGGGCGAGGCCCAGGCAGAACGCCAAGGCTCCGATCGGCGCGACGCCGAGCCAGCGCAGCCGCCCCGCGCGCCAGGCCATCCAGGCGAACGGCAGGAGCAGCAGCAGGCCGGTGGGCCGCGTGGCGGTGGCGCCGGCACACAGCGCGGCGGCGAGGCCGAAGCGCCCCGTGCGCGCGGCGTAGAAGGTGCCGATGCTGAGCGCAAGGAACAGGCTCTCCGAGTAGGGCGCGCTGAAGAAGAACGACGCGGGCCACAACGCCACGAGCGCGAGCACGGGCCGCGCGTAGCGTGCTCCCAGCTCCAGCTCCACAAGCCTGTAGAGCAGCGTCAGGGCCACGACGAACGAGGCCGCCGACACCGCGTATGCCGCGAGCAGCAGCAGCGCCGGCGATTGAGAGCCGCCGGCCGCCGCCTGGATGCTCACGGGGTAGAGCGGGAAGAACGCGGTGAGCGCCGACCGGCCGTCGTAGCCGGACTGCGCGATCGACAGGTACCAGACGGAGTCCCAGCGGGCGAGCGCGCCCAGCGGGCGGCCGAGCGCGCCGGACAGCGCGGGCACGTCATGAGCGCTCTCCTGGAAGCGCACGACGGGCAGCAGGTAGACCGCGAGCAGCGCCGACACCCACACGAGCGCGCGCGAGAGCGAGAACGCGAGCAGGGCCTCGCGCAGCGCCGGAGAGAGCGCCAGGGTGCGAATCCGGGGGCGAGCGGAGATAGCCTGCTGCCACATGGCTCCCCCCGATCTTTACATCGCGGGGTCCTTCTGGACCGATCACAAGAACGGAATCACCGCGATCGCGACCGTGATCGCCACGCTGATCCTGGCCTGGGCGGTGGATCGCGCCCTGAGCCACCGCGCCGCAACGCTGGCCACGACGGTCACCGGGCGCGAGCTGTCGGCCACCGCCGACACGCGTCTGCGGCTCCTGCGCCGGCTCACGACGCTCACGATCATCGTGATCGGAGTAGCGCTGGCGCTGGCGCAGTTCACGGCGGTCAAGCGCGTGGCCACGGGCATCCTCGCCTCGTCCGCCGTGCTGGGCCTTGTCGTGGGCTTCGCCGCGCGGCAGACGCTCGCCAACCTGGTGGCGGGCATCCTGCTCGCCATCACTCAGCCCATCCGCGTGGGCGACCTCGTGACCTTCCAGGACGAGACCGGCACTGTCGAGGACATCCGCCTGAGCTACACGTTCATGCGGGCGGGCGACGGCCGGCGCGTGATCATCCCCAACGAGCAGCTCGCCTCCGGCACGATCATCAACCACACGATCGTCGACCCTCGCGTGCGCGTAGAGGTGGCGCTGTGGATCCCGGTGGACGCGGACCCCGTTCGCGCCCTGGCCGCGCTGTCGGAGGAGCAGGACGCCGACGTGGCGGTTGCCGACATGACGGTCGACGGCATAAAGCTGACGGTCGGCCTCTGGGCGCCAACCGCCGCGGACCGGGCGACCGAAGCGGCAGGACTTCGCGTCCGGTGCATCGAACGACTCCAGCAAGCCTCTATCCTGGGCACCTGAGCCAAGGCGGCCAAGCGGCTCCGGAGCCGCCTACAACCCGCTCTTCCGATGACCCACCGCCAACGACAGGCGAGGCGGCGCCGCCACAGAGCCCGCCCGCGCAACTGGTTTCTCCTCGGCCTTGCCGTGGTGCTCGCCACGGGCATCATCGGTGGGCTCTCGCTCGTCGGCTACATCCTCGCCGTCGCCAGTAGTGCGCCCAACATCGACGAGCTCAAGCCGATCGACAAGGGCTCGACCAGCAAGATCTTCGCGGCCGACGGGCACCTGCTCGGCTACGTGCAGTCGGATCAGATCCGCACGCCGATCTCCTGGCATGAGATGCCGCCTGTGCTGCGCAACGCGACGGTGGCGATCGAGGACCAGCGCTTCTACAAGCACGGTGGCGTGGACTACGAGTCGATCGTGCGCGCCGCCCTGCGCGACGTCACCTCGGGCAAGAAGCTCCAGGGCGGCTCGACGATCACCCAGCAGCTCGTCCGCAACCTGTACATCCGCAGCCCCAAGCGCGACTTCACGCGCAAGATCCGCGAGGCCAAGATGGCGCAGGAGCTGGAGGAGAAGCACTCCAAGCAGTGGGTGCTCAGGGAGTACCTGAACGACATCCCGTACGGCACGGTGAACGGGCGCAGCGCGATCGGAGTGGAGGCCGCGTCCGAGATCTACTTCTCGAAGCACGCAGACGAGCTGACCCTGCCCGAGGCCGCGCTGCTCGCCGGCCTGCCACAGGCACCGTCCGACTACAGCCCGTTCCAGAACTCGGCCGCGGCGCTCTCGAGGCGCAACGAGGTGCTGCAGAAGATGTTCACGAACGGCTACATCACGCACGCGCAGATGGTCAAGGCGCAGGGGCAGCCGCTCAAGCTCAACCCGGGCGACCGCTACCTCAAGCGGCACGAGCCGTACTTCTTCGACTACGTGCAGGACGAGCTGATCCAGAAGTACGGCGCGAACGTCTTCCGCCAGGGCGGCCTCCGCGTGTACACCACGATCCAGCCAAAGCTCCAAGAGGCGGCGCGAACCGCAATCCAGAACCAGCTCTACCTGCCTACCGATCCGAGCTCGGCGGTCGTCACGATCGATCCGTCGAACGGCCACATCCTCGCGATGGCGTCGAGCGGCACCTACAAGGGCCGCCAGTTCAACCTCGCCGCGCAGGGACACCGGCAGCCGGGCTCGGCGTTCAAGACCTTCGTGCTGACGACCGCCGTCAAGGAGGGCGTCAACCCGAACTCGACCTATTACGTCTCGAAGCCGCTCAACATCGACGATCCCAAGTACGGCCCGTGGCAGGTGCACACGTTCGGCAACGACTACCTGGGGCGCGTGAACCTCGTCCAGGCCACGCTGCACTCGGACAACACCGTGTACGCGCAGCTCGATCTCGACGTCGGCCCGGACAAGGTCGCGCAGACCGCCAAGGAGATGGGCATCACCACGCACCTGAACGGCTATCCGGCCGAGGGCCTCGGCGGTCTCAAGTACGGCGTCTCCCCGCTCGAGATGGCGGACGCCTACGCCACGCTCGCTTCCGGCGGGATCCACCACAAGCCGGTGGCGATCACCAAGGTGGTCTTCCCCGACGGCAAGTCCGACAACCTGGGCCGCAACCCAGGCAACCGCGTGCTCACGGACGGCCAGGCCTACGAGGTCACGAAGATCCTCCACGAGAACGTGCTCGGCGGCACGGGCGTGCGGGCCAACATGGGCTGCCCTGCGGCCGGCAAGACGGGCACCACGAGCAACTTCAACGACGCCTGGTTCGTGGGCTTCACGCCCAAGCTGTCGACGGCCACATGGGTCGGCTATCCGAACGCGCTGATCTCGATGCTGAACGTGCACGGCGCCGGCCCGATGCAGGGCGGCAGCATCCCGGCTCAGATCTGGCATGACTACATGAACGTCGCGAAGGGCAGCTACTGCGGCGACTTCACACAGCCGAGCACGCCCGTCGTGTGGGCGCCGTTCTACGGGCATTACGCCACCACCGGCGCGCCGGGGCCCGATGTGACCACCCCCACCACCTCCACGCCCAACAACGGCACGGGCGGCACCACTCCGGGCGACTACAAGGGCTACGACCCGCGCCTCTATGCGTCGCCGCCGCAGGGTGATCCCAAGGCCCAGAAGCCGCCTTCGTCGCCATCGCCGAACGGTCAGAGTCCCAGCGGCGGTGGAAACGGCAATGGCAACAGCGGCGGCGGCTCGCCAGCCGACCCGACCGGCTGAGCGCGCCCGGCGGGCGGCGTGGCCGGGTGCCACCGCTCTCGCTCTGCTGTGCCTGCTGTACGTGGCGCTCGCCGCCTTGCCCGCGTACGCCGACTCCGGCATCGTGCTCGGCGCGCGCGGGGCCTGGCCGGACTGGGCGCTCGGGCCGCTCCGGTTCGCGGGGCTGAGCGGGCACGCGCTGTCGGGCCCGCTGTTCTACGCCGGGCTGTGGCTGGCGCTATTGCTCTACGTAGTGGTGCTGACCCGCGTGGGCGACGTGTCGGCGCGCGTGGTCGTGTGGGCGATCGTCGGCCTGCACGTGCTGTTCCTGCTGGCGCCGCCGCTGCTCTCGCAGGACGTGTTCTCGTACATCGCCTACGCGCGCCTCGGCGTCAAGCACTCGCTCAATCCGTACACGCACGCCCCGCTCGACATCCCCGGCGACCCGGTGTTCGGTTACGCGGGCTCGGTCGGCGCGGTGTCGGTGTACGGCCCGCTGTTCACGCTTCTGACGTACCCCCTCGCGTGGTTCGGGCTGAGCGGCGCGCTCTGGACGCTCAAGGCCCTCGCCGCCGCCTGCTCGCTCGGCATCGTCGGGCTGGTGTGGAAGGGGGCGAAGCTGCTCGGGCGCGACCCGGTGCTACCGGCTGCGTTCGTGGGGCTGAATCCGCTGGTGCTGGTGCACGTCGTGGGAGGGGCGCATAACGAGGCGCTTGTCGTGCTGCTCACGGTGCTGGGGCTCGTCCTCGTTGTTGGCAGTTCGCAGTTGGCAGTTGGCACGGGTGTGGCTGCGGTCGGTGCCGGCATCAAGGCGTCGGCTGGACTCGTCTTGCCGTTCCTCGTGCTCTCCGATCGGCAGCGCTGGAGGCAAGCGCTCATTGCGGCCGTGCTTGTGTTTGTCGCCATGGCTGCGGTCGGCCTCGCCGTGTTCGGCACGCATGCGCTCGATGCGCTCAGCTTCCTCAACTCCAACCAGGCGCGCAGCTCGCGCTGGAGCTTCCCGTACAAGACGGCGCAGCTGCTCGGTGCGGTGCTTCCCGGCGACCGGCTCGACTACCGGACGGCGTCGCGGGTCCTGTGGGGCGTCGCTTTCGGCTGCGTGTTCCTGTGGTTGCTCTGGAAGACCTGGCGTGGTGGGAATCCCGTGCGCGCCGCCGCCTGGGCCACGTTCGCGATCCTCGTGGCATCGGCGTGGCTCGTGCCCTGGTACATCCTCTGGCTGCTGCCGCTCGCGGCGCTCGCTTTCGACCGCGGGCTGATGGCGGCGAGCATCGCCCTGTCGGCCTGGATGCTCGTGATTGCGGTGCCCCTCTAAATGGGCGAGCTCAGCCTGATCGCCTCGATCGAGCGCGCGCTTGGCTCGCGCGGCGGGCGCCTGCTGCGCGGCCCTGGCGATGACGCCGCGGTGGTGCGCGCCGGCGGCGCAGTGGCGGTCACGTCGATCGACGCGATGGTGGAAGGCGTGCACTTCAAGCTCAGCACGCACTCGCCCGCGGACGTTGGCCACAAGGCGCTGGCGGCCGCGCTCTCCGACCTCGCCGCGATGGGCGCGCGAACCGGTGAGGCATACGTGGCACTCGGTGTCCCAGCCGGCCTCGGCGAGCAGAACGCGCTCGAGCTGGTGCGCGCAATGGAGGCCCTTGCCGAGCGCACCGGCACAACGATCGCCGGCGGCGACGTGGTGGGCGCGCCGCAGCTTCAGCTCTCGGTGACCGTGACTGGCTGGGCCGACTCCGAGGGCTCGCTCGTGTATCGAGACGGCGCCCGCCCCGGCGACTCGCTCGGGGTGACCGGTGAGCTGGGAGGATCGGGCGCCGGCCTCCTGCTGCTCGAGCACGGCCGGCGCGAAGGCCCGCTCGTCACCCGCCACCTGCGCCCCGAGCCGCGGATCGAGGCGGGCCAGGGGATTGCCCGGGCGGGCGCGACCGCCATGATCGACGTGAGCGACGGCATCGCCACCGACGCCCGGCACCTCGCCGAGCGCAGCGACGTGGAGATCGCGGTCAACCTCGAAAAGCTCCCGCTGCCGGAAGGCATGCGCGAAGCCGCCGCCGAGCTGGGCCTCGACCCGCTCGAGCTGGCCGCCGGCGCGGGCGAGGACTTCGAGCTGCTCTTCGCCGCGCCGCCCGACAAGCGCGACCAGATCGAGCAGGCTGCAGGCCTGCCGGTCACCTGGATCGGCGAGGTGCGCGAGGGGAGCGGACTAAGGCTGCTGGCCGCCGGAGGGCGGCCGCTCGATATCAGCGGCTACGAGCACGCGTGAGAGTTGCCGCAGCTTGCTGAGCCGGGCGCGCCGGCGGAGCATCGCCTCCGCGACCGCGTGCGGATCGATCTCGTAGTCGCCGCCTGCGACCCGGCGGACCAGGTCGGGATCAACGGTCTGCATGGGCAGCCACTCTTCGGGGTCGGGAGATTGACGCGTGTTCACGTGTCCAAAACATACGATCGACAGAGGACGCCTGCTGGTCCGAGCCGCGGGACGTAGCCGATGGAAGATCCTCCGGTGCCTCCGCCTCCCTTATCGTCAAGAGGTCCCGAGTGGCTCGATAGAACGAGCGTCCAAGCCTCAGCGGCGCAATGCGGACTCGGTGCCGCCGAGCGAGCCGGGGCCCGCGTAGCCGCCCGGCCCGAACACGGCGGGGCGCTGCGGCTCCTCCTCCCGGACCGCGGGCGGACGGCGCGCACGGGCCACCAGGATCGCCACCAGGCAGCTGAACACGCCCACGAAAACGCACGTGAACAGCGCGGCCGCGATGCCCACAGCGCCGCCGGTGACGAGCAGGAACAGGTACCAGAGCGCCTCGAGCGGATTGAGCGACAGCCTGCTCATGTAGAAGAGCACGACCACCACGAGAGGCAGTAACCCGACCACGCCGAGCACGATCGGCACGGGGCCGCGGTCCGGCACATCGGCGATCGCCGCGATCAGCCACAGGTGCAGCGCGGGAACCATGATCAGCGCCGCGTACGGGTTCACCAACCAGGTGGCCAGCGTGACCAGGCTCAGAGCGAGCGCGAGCGCACAGCCCGCGCCCGGCGCCGCCACGTCCAGGCGCCGCCGCCCGCCACCGCGCGCAAGGCCCGTGGTAAGCCACCAGGCGAGCGCGATCACCGCCGCCACCACGCCCAGCACCACCACGTCGCCGGCGTGTAGCGGGCGCAGCTCGGGCGCCACGGGGCTCTCGGGCGGGTCCGCCACGATCCCCACGATCACCATCAGCTTGGCCAGCACCAGCCCCGCCACCACGGACAGCACGGCCATGGCGAGCCAGCGCGCGAAACGACCAACCGGCTCGCGCCGGCGCCGGGCGCGCGCGAAGCCGTCGATCGACGCCACCAGCGCGGGCAGGATGAGCGAGAGCGCCACGAGCGCAATCGCCCAGCCCGGCAGGACCTTGTTCGCCACCGTCACGTACACGAGCGGACCGCGCTCGGGAGGCGCCGAGCTCTGGTCGACGGCGAAGACCGTGCGCAGCACCGAACGTCCCAGCGAGCCCAGCCGGTCGGGGCTGATGGAGTCGACCGAGCGCTTGTCCTTCGGCGGCGGCAGCTCGCCGCTGCCGGAGAAGCGCAGGGCGTCGAGGCCCGACTCGAGCAGCGGACCCTGCGCCCCCACCCCGATCGGGAATGCGATCCGGATCATCTGCGCGAACGCACCGCTCGTGCGCGGCGTGCGCTCCATCTCCTGGCCGATCGAGGTGGCGGCCGTGCGCTCGAGCCCGACCCCAACGCGCTGAGATCCGTTCGACCACGCCTGCAGCGCCGGCACCCGCGGACCGGGCGCCCCCATGTTCGACATCACGAGCACGGCCTCGACCTTGTCGCGGTCGGGCAGCTTGGCGAGCAGCCGGTGGATGCCCAGCTCGCCCAGCGTGGAGCCGTCGATCGACGCGAGTGTGAGCGTCTTGTGCGACGGCGTGCCCTGCAGCACGCGGGCGATCTCCATGATCGCCGCTGTGTCCGAGGCGCTGCTCGTGGCGTCGGGCACCGAACTGGCGTCGCGCGGCGCGATCACCACGATCTGCTTGCGCGAGGCACCGGCGCGCCTGCCGATCACGTTGGTGAGCGGCGTGCCGTCGTCCGCGCTGAAATGGTCGATCACCGTGCTGAAGCCACGGGCCGCAAAGGCGTGCGCCACACGCCTCCCCTCGGCGCGGTCGCCAAGGCTGCCGGGCTTCCGGTCCGGGAAGTCCGTTGCGATCTTCTTGGCGCTCCTCGCGGCCGTGTCACCCTGGAAGAGAACGTCCGCCGCGAGCACCTGCGGAACTGGAGTGGGCCGGTCCTCCAGCGAGAAGGCCGCCACGATCAGGGCAAGCAAAGCCGGCAGGAAGGCCGCGCGATAGAGCCGCGGCTCGATCACGTTGCGAGCGTCACCACAAATGGAACCTACAATCTCCTGGGGAGGGCGTCCGAAAGGACCCCCATCAACATGTCGCCACAACCCGCTCGCATCCTCCTGGTAGACGACGAGCAGTCGGTCCAGAAGCTGCTGTCCTATCCGCTGCGCAAGGAGGGCTACGAGGTCGTGCCCGCCCTGGACGGCGAGGAGGCGCTCGAGCGCTGCCGTGTCCAGAACTTCGACCTGATCGTGCTCGACGTGATGCTGCCCAAGCTCGACGGCTTCGACGTCTGCCGCCAGATCCGCGCGCAGTCGAGCACGCCGATCATCATGCTCACCGCCAAGGCCGAGGAGTTCGACAAGGTGCTCGGGCTGGAACTTGGCGCGGACGACTACATCACCAAGCCGTTCTCGATGCGCGAGTTCCGCAGCCGGGTGAAGGCCGTCCTGCGCCGCTCGGATCTGCTCCGTGAGGAGCAGCGCGACGAGGAGCCGCTCGCGGCCGGCGACCTGAACATCGACTTCGCCAAGCGCACGGTCGAGATCCGCGGCGAACCCGTGCGGCTCACCTACGTGGAGTTCGAGATCCTCTCGATCCTCGCGCGTAACCCCGGCAGGGTCTTCAGCCGCACGATGATCCTCGATCGCCTGTGGGGCGACTCGTCCTACCGCGATCCGCGCACGATCGACGTCCACATCCGGCACCTGCGCGAGAAGATCGAACGCGATCCGAAGGAACCTGAGTTCCTCTTCACGGTCCGCGGCGTGGGGTACCACTTCCGAGACCGATGAACCTGCCGCTCCTGCCGGCGCGCTCGCTCGGCAACAAGCTGGCGCTCGTGTTCTTCGCCGTCATCGCGTTCGCGTTCTCGGTCATCTTCTTCTTCGTCGTCCCGCAGCTCCAGTCGAACCTGGAGCACCAGCGAGTCACCGAGCTGCGGCGCCAGGTGCCGGGCTTCACGGAGCAATTCCTTGGAGTGCTCACCTCCAAGGTGCCGGACAAGCAGATCGACGACTTCGTGCGTTCGGTCGGCGACAGCTCGGACGCGGCGGTGACGGTCTGGACTCGCCGCCAGAACCAGCTCTGGCCCTCGTTCAGCTCCCGCGCGAGCGCCGACAGCAGCCCCAGCCTCGCCCTTGCGGCCTGGGTGAATCGCACGGGCCGCATCCAGTCAGGGGTTGAGAGCGGGCCGGGCGGCCGCACGGCGCAGGCAGCCGTGCCGATCCGCCAGCGGCACGAGAAGAAGCCGACCTGGATCGTGGCGTACTCGCGCGACCTCGGCGACGTGCAGGACGCCGTGTCGCTGATCCGCACCCGCGTGCTGATCGCCGGCGGCATCGCGCTGCTGATCGCGCTGATCGGCGGCTACATGGTCGCCAGCGCGCTCGCCCGCCGCGTGCGGCGCCTCGAGACCGCGGCCAAGCAGGTGGCCGCCGGCAATTTCATCGAGCCGCTGCCGGAGGACTCGGCGGACGAACTCGGGCAGCTCACCCGCACCTTCAACGAGATGCAGGTGCAGCTCGCGAGGGTGGACAGCGCGAGGCGCGAGTTCATCGCCAACGCCTCGCACGAGCTGCGCACGCCGATCTTCTCGCTCGGTGGCTTCGTGGAGCTGCTCCAGGACGAGGACCTCGACGAGGAGACGCGCACCGAGTTCCTGTGGCTGATGCGCGAGCAGGTGGAGCGCCTGCAGAAACTCGCCATCTCCCTGCTCGACCTGTCCAGGATCGACGCCGGCTCGCTCGAGCTGAATCCCGAGGACGTCGATCTATCCGAGCTGGCTCGGGAGGTGGCCGGCGAGTTCACGCCGGACATCTCACGGCATCACACGCGGCTCAAGCTGCAACTCCCGGAACGCGACGTTGAGGCTATTTGTGACCGGGAACGGGTAGCCCAGATCATGCGAATCCTCCTCGACAACGCGCTGCGCCACACCCCGGAGGGGACCCCAGTGACCGTATCCGCCGACCGCATCAACGGAACTGCTGAGCTCACCGTCTCCGACACCGGGCCGGGCGTTCCGGCCACCGCCGGCGACCGCGTGTTCGAGCGCTTCTACACAGGCGACGCCGCGCGCGGCTCGGGCCTCGGGCTCGCGATCGCACGCGAGCTGGCGGATCGGATGAGCGGCCGGATCGAGCTGCGCTCCGCGAAGGGCCAGACGGAGTTCACCCTGGCCCTGCCCGCGGCAGAGTCGGGCGGGAACGGCTCGGCGTGAGGCGCGCCGGACTCGGTGCCTGCGCCGTCGCGGCGCTGCTTGCCGCGGGCTGCGGCGGGAACGGCAATAAGAGCGACACCCAGGCCGCCGGGTCAGGGCCGGTCACGGTTCAGAACAACAAGGTGCAGGTCATCGGTGGCGGCCGGGAGACCGGGGGCTTCAATCCTGCCGCCATCTACCGCCAGTTCGGGCCCGGGGTGGTCACGGTGATCTCCGTCCTGCCCGGTCAAAGCGGCGGCCTCTTCGGGGGCGGCGGCTCCAGCGGTCAGGAGTCGCTCGGCTCGGGCTTCGTGACCGACGCCGCCGGTCACGTGGCGACGAACGCCCACGTGGTCACCACCGGCGACGGCGCGAACATCAAGCGCGCGAGCCAGGTCTACGTGGAGTTCCCGGACCACAACCGGGTGCCGGCCAAGATCGTCGGGGACGACCCCAATGCGGACGTCGCGCTGCTCAAGATCGATCCGGCCGGGCTCAAGATCACCCCGCTGCCGCTCGGCTCGTCGACCGACCTGGTCGTCGGCTCTCCCGTGGCCGCGATCGGCAGCCCGTTCGGCGAGCAGCAGTCGCTGTCGGTCGGCGTGATCTCCGCCGTGAACCGCAGCATCAAGTCGCTCACCTCCTTCGACATCAACAACGCGATCCAGACCGACGCCGCGATCAATCACGGCAATTCCGGCGGCCCGCTCCTGAACGCCAAGGGCCAGGTGATCGGGATCAACTCGCAGATCAAATCCACGAGCGGCGGCGGCGAGGGCGTCGGCTTCGCGGTGCCGGTGGACACGGTGCGGCGCTCGATCACGCAGCTCAAGCAGAACGGCAAGGTCAGCTACTCGTACATCGGGATCAAGTCGGTGGATCTCTATCCGCAGCTCGCCAAGCGGCTCGGCATCGCGGCCAGGACCGGGGCGCTCGTGGCGGGCGTCGAGCCGGGCAGCCCCGCCGACAAGGCGCACATCAAGTCAGGCACGGGCGTCATCAGCTTCGAGGGCGACTCCTCCATTCCGGAGGGTGGCGACGCGATCGTCGCGATCGATGGCAAGCCGGTGCACAGCGGTACGGACCTGGGCAACCTCGTCGCGCAGCGCGACCCCGGCACCAAGGTGCAGGTGACGCTCGTGAACGGCCATACGCGACGGACCGTGACGGTCACGCTGGCCCCCCGGCCTCCCAGCGCCGCTCCGTGAGCCAGGCCGATGACGCACCGGCGCTGCGCGCGCTGGTGCGGGAGCTGGCACTCGCACTGAGGGAACGCGTCAAGCCGCTGCTCGGGTCGCACGCGGCGCGCGCGCACGAGGAGGCACTCGCCGTGGGCGGGGACGTGACCTTTGCGATCGACGCCGCGGCCGAGGAGCTGCTCGCGTCCTTCCTGGCCGAGCGCGCGCCCGGCGTGGCCTTCTTCTCCGAGGACAAGGGGCTCGTGCTTCCGAGCGGCGACGCCGACACGGTCCTCGTGGTCGACCCGATCGACGGCACCCGTCCCGCGCTGGCGGGCTTCGAGTCCTGTTGCGTGTCGGTGGCTGCCGCGCCGCTGCGCGATGACGTGACGATGGGAGAGGTCAACGTGGGCTGCGTGGTCGAGATCCCGGCTGGCACGGTCTTCCTCGCCGAGCGCGGCCACGGACTCGTCGAAGGCCCGCCGATCCGGCTCTCGCGCAACGAGCAGATCGACCGCATGTTCTGGGTCTACGGCTTCCGCGGCCGCCCGGTTCGCCTGTACATGGAGCTACTCGGCGACCTGATCGAGGCGTCGTCGGTCGGCGGCGGCTCCTTCGAGCTCGGCTCCGCCACCTTCGACATGACGCGGATCCTCACCGGCCAGCTCGACGCCTACATCGAGCCCGGCCCGCGACTGATCGAAGAGCTCCCGGAGACGCGCTCCGAGTTCGAGCGCGTGGGCGGCGGCGCGGTGCTCAACAACACGCCGTACGACATCGCGGCGGCGGCTCTCTGCCTGGAGGAGGGCGGCGCGACCGTCACGGACGCGGCGGGCCGCCCGCTCGCCGACCGGCCGCTGCTCGGGTCCGGCCCGGAGCATCAGATGTCGGTCCTGGCGAGCGCGAACGCTTGTCTTCACGCGCGCCTTTTAGAGGAGCTGGACGCCGGAATGGAGCGACTTGCGTTTAGCCTTCCCGGCGCACAGGAAACGGAGAGTCGATGACCCAGGTGGAGAGCAGCACTCGCAGCGTGCGCCTGAAGGTGCCCGCCAAGCCCGAATACATAGTCCTCACGCGTCTCGCGCTTTCCGCCGTGTGCCGGCTCACGTCGCTCGAGCCCGAGGACGTCGCCGACCTCAAGCTGGCAGTCACGGAAGCCGCCACCGCCTTCGTCCGGGAGGAGTCGGACGACCGGCTGAGCTGCGGCTTCGAGCTCGAGGACGACCGGCTCGTGCTCGACATCGGCGGGCCTGCCGCAGCGACGGTATCCGAGGAGGAGCAGGAGCTCGGCCAGGCGATCATCCGCGCGACCGTCGACGAGTGCGACTTCCGGCCGGACGGCGTGCGGCTTGTGAAGTACCTCAAACCACACGAACAGTAGGCTCCCGGACTTGCGGGAGAGCCTCGAGGCTGTCCATCTAAGAACGCGACCGAAGGAGTGATGGAGTGCTGCAGCCCGTGGCCGTCGGCCACAAGAGCCTGGCGGATTACACGCATCTCGTAGGCCGGCCGCTCGTGGAGGAGATCCGCGAGCTGGCGGAAGCGCTCCAGGGCCTGAAGGTGCTGCATCTCTCCGCCACCGCTTTCGGCGGTGGCGTGTCCGAGATCCTCTACACGCTCGTGCCGCTCATGCGCGACGTCGGCATCGAGGCCGACTGGCAGATCATGATCGGGCGCGAGGAGTTCTACAACGTCACGAAGCTGATGCATAACTCGCTTCAGGGGAGCGAGCAGACCATCTCGGACGACGAGTGGATCACCTACGAGCGCTACAACCGGATCAACGCTCTCGAGCTCACGGACGGCTGGGACGTGATCATCGTGCACGACCCGCAGCCCGCCGCGGTCAAGCAGCACGTTCCCGAGAAGGCGCGCCAGTGGGTGTGGCGCTGCCATATCGACCTCTCCACGCCGAACCCGGAAACGATCGAGAAGCTCGTGCCGATGGTGCGCGATTACGACGACTCGGTCTTCCACCTCCAGGAGTACGTGCCGGCCGCGCTGAACGGCGCGAGCGACATGAAGATCCACATCTGCCCGCCGGCGATCGATCCGCTGTCGCCGAAGAACATGGCGCTCTCTCCCGAGGACGCCGCATTCGTGTGCGACCAGTTCGGCGTCGACGTGGACCGGCCGCTGATGTGCCAGGTGTCGCGCTTCGATCCCTGGAAGGACCCGATCGGCGTGATCGACGCCTACCGCCGGGTCACCGAGGAGCTGCCTGACGTGCAGCTCGCGCTCGTCGGCTCGATGGCCACCGACGACCCGGAGGGCTGGGAGTTCTTCAATTCCACGCTCGAGTACGCACAGGGCGACGAGGACATCAAGATCCTCAACAACCTCAACAACGTCGGCGCGATCGAGGTGAACGCCTTCCAGTCGCAGGCCGACGTCGTGATCCAGAAGTCCACCCGCGAGGGCTTCGGTCTGACCGTGTCAGAGGCTCTGTGGAAGGCGCGCCCGTTCATCGGCGGCGACGTCGGCGGCATCCCGCTTCAGGTGAAGGACGGCGAGACGGGCTTCCTCGTGTCGTCGCCGGAGCAGTGCGCCGACCGCTCCCTGGAGATCCTGCGCGAGCCCGAACTGGGCAAGCGCCTGGCGCGCGCGGGCAAGGAACACGTACGCCAGCACTTCCTGACGCCTAGGCTTCTTCGCGACTGGCTCGGCATCTTCTCTAACTCCGCATGACCAAAGACGCCCGACTCGTTCTCGTCTCGAACCGCGGCCCTGCCACGTTCGAGCGGGATGAGGAGGGCGAGCTCCGAGTGACGCGCGGGGGCGGCGGCCTCGTGACCGCGCTCACCGGGCTCGTGAATCACCGCGACGCGCTGTGGGTGGCGTCGGCGATGACGGACGAGGACGCCGAGAAGAGCCGCGAGCACGGTGGCGGTTCCTTCGACTGCGAGGTTGACGGCGTCTCCTACCGGGTGCGGCTCGTGGAGAGTGACCCGGACGCCTACGACCGCTTCTACAACGTCGTGGCGAACCCGCTGTTGTGGTTCATCCAGCACTACCTCTGGGACCTGTCCAACGCGCCGGACATCCGCCAGAACGAGGTGCAGGCGTTCGAGCGCGGCTACCGCCAGGTCAACGACGACCTGGCGCGCGCGGTCCTCGAGGAGGTCGAGGGCCAGGACGCGGTCGTGATGCTGCACGACTACCACCTGTACACGGCGCCGCGCACGATCCGGCGCTCCAACCCGGACGTATTCCTCCACCACTTCGTTCACATCCCGTGGACCCAGCCGGACGCCTGGCGCGTGCTTCCGCGCGACATCCGCGAGGAGATCTACGAGGGGATCCTGTCCAACGACATCGTCGGCTTCCACACGCGCGCGTACAAGCGCAACTTCCTGCTGTGTTGCCGCGAGCTGTTCGACATGGACGTGGATGAGGAGGCGGGGGTCGTGTCGTTCGAGGGCCGCGACGTGTGGGTGCGCGCCTACCCGCTGCCCATCTCGGCCGAGAGCTTCGCCCGCACGGCGCGCCGGCCGCAGGTGAAGGAGTACGAGGAGGAGCTGCTGCGCCGGCGGCGCGAGCACATGATCCTGCGCGTGGATCGCGCGGACCTCTCGAAGAACGTGCTGCGCGGCTTCACCGCGTTCGACCTGTTCCTCGAGCAGCACCCCGAGTTCCGCGAGAACGTGACGTTCATCGCGCAGCTCATGCCTTCGCGTCAGGACGTGCCGGAGTACGCGGAGTACCTCGAGCGGATCGAGGCGCTCGTGGCCGTCGTGAACCACCGGCACGGCACCACCGACTGGATGCCGATCGACCTGAAGCTGCGCGAGAACCTCGACGAGGCGGTGTCGTCCTACAAGCACTACGACCTCCTGATCGTCAATGCGATGTTCGACGGCATGAACCTCGTAGCGAAGGAGGGGCCGCTCGTGAACGAGCGCGCGGGCGTGTCTCTGCTCTCGGAGAACACCGGCGCGCACGAGGAGCTGGCGGAGTTCGCCCTGTCGGTCAACCCGTTCGACGTACAGGAGCAGGCGGACGCGATCTACCGCGCGCTGACCATGTCTCAGGAGGAGCGCGCCTGGCGCGCCGAGGGGCTCAAGCGCATCGTCACCTCGCGCAACCCCGGCGACTGGGTGGACGACCAGCTCGCCGACATCGAGGCCAAGCGACGCGGGGAAGCGCCGCCCTCCAACGCGCCCACCGGCCGCTTCGCGCAACGGTGATCCTCACGCTCGTCAGGCACGCGACGCTGCTGCTCGACTACGGCGGGCGGCGGCTCCTCGTAGATCCCATGCTCGGCGACCCCGGCAGCGCGCCGCCGATCGAGGACACACCCAACCAGCGGCCCAACCCGCTCGTGCCGCTGCCCGTGCCGGCCGGTGAGCTCATGACCGATTTGGACGGCCTGCTCGTCACCCACCTTCACGCGGACCACCTCGACCCGGCCGCCGAGAAAATGCTGCCGAAGGCGCTGCCGCTCGCCTGCCAGCCCGAGGACGTCAGGGATCTGCGCGACCGCGGCTTCGAGGACGTGCGCCCCGTGGACGCCTCGATCGACTTTCTCGGGATCGACGTAGCGCGGACCGGCGGACAGCACGGCACCGGCGAGATCGCGCTGGAGCTCGGCCCGGTGTCCGGCTTCGTGCTGAGGGCGGACGGCGAGCCGACGCTCTACATCGCCGGCGACACGATCTGGTGCGAGGACGTCCGCAGCGCGATCACGGTCCACTCCCCCGACGTGACCGTGGTGAACGCCGGGGGCGCCCGCTTCAACTTCGGCGACCCGATCACCATGACGCCCGCCGACGTGATCACCACCGCCGAGGCCACCCCCGGCAAGGTGATCGCCGTGCACATGGAGGCGATCAATCACTGCGTCGATACGCGCCGCGACCTCCGCGCCGCGACGAGCGAGCCACGGATCCTGATCCCTGAGGACGGCGAGCCGCTCGCGCTCAGCTAGGGCCCGAATTCGCCGCCCTCCACAGACGCTGGCGGCGGCGCTGGCGGCGGCGGGGGCGGCGGCGAGGTTGCAGATTGCGGGATTGCAGGTGGCAGAGCGTGCTTCCGCCGCCGCTGATGACGCTTCCGATGGGGCCTCCGTAATTGCCGCTTTTCCCGAACTACGGGCAATGAGGGGCGCACGGGAGCAGGCTTCACTGCCGGCAGCGGATGTGCAATCTGCAATCTGCCACCTGCACTCTCGCCACACCCATGCAGCGACGACACGAAGAACACGGCAGCGGCCACCAACCCGGCAAGCCGCGCCACATTGCCCCACTTCACCCTCTCCACGAAATTCGCCATGCCCCACTAAGGCACCGAAACCCAATCCTTCGCCCCCCTGACGCAGACCCGCTGCTAAGGTCCGCTGCCGTTATGCCGCTCTACGACTTGATGTTGCTGCTCGACTCGAACGCTCCGGACGAGCGCCGCGCCGAGATCGCGTCGAACGTTCAGGACGCGATCGAGCGCGGGGGCACGCTTGTGGGCGCCCACGACTGGGGGATGCGTCGCATCGCCTACGAGATCGATCACCGCGCGGATGCCGAGTACCGGCTCTACCAATTCGAGACCCCGGACGGAAACCACGAGCTGCTCGAGCAGCTCGACCACACGCTGAAGATCACCGACGGCGTGCTGCGCTTCCGCATCATCCGGCTCAAGCCCGGGTCGCCGCCGCCGCCAACGCCGCGGCAGGCGGGCCGGCCGCGCGAGATCGTTCCCGAGGCCGAGGAGACCGCCACCGTGGCTCCCCGCTCCGTGGCCGATGCACCGCGGGCCGAAGACGAAGTACCCGCCGAGTAGCGGCCTTCACTAACCTCCTGTAAGCGGCCCGCCTTCCTCGTCCCGGCAGGGTCGTTACTTTGCGATGACCGAACGCCGAAAGCTCTGGATCCTCGTTCTCTGCTGCATCGGGCAGTTCATGGTGATCCTGGACGTGTCTGTTGTGAACGTGGCGCTGCCGGCGATCCGGAGCGGCCTGCACTTCAGGCCCGCGGATCTGCAGTGGGTGGTAAACGCGTACACGCTCACCTTCGCCGGCTTCCTGCTGCTCGGCGGCCGCGCGTGCGACCTGCTCGTGCGACGCAACGTCTTCATCTTCGGCATGGGCCTGTTCGCGCTCGCGTCGCTCGTCGGCGGCTTGGCGCAGTCGCAGGGGATGCTGATCGTCGCGCGCGGTATTCAGGGCCTTGGCGGCGCGGTGGTCGCGCCCGCCACGCTGTCGATCATCACCGCCACCTTCACCGATGGCCACGAGCGCAACCGCGCGCTCGGCGCCTGGGGAGCCATGGGCGCAGCCGGCGGCTCGGTGGGCGTGCTGCTCGGCGGCTTGCTCACCCAGCTCCTGAGCTGGCGCTGGATCCTCTTCATCAACGTGCCGATCGGGGCGGTCACCACGCTAGCGGCGCTGCGCGTGATCGGGGCCGAGAAGCCGGAGGCGCCGTCGCGCCGGGACTTCGACCTCGCCGGTGCGATCTCGGGCACGCTGGGGCTGATCGTGCTCACGTTCGGCATCGTCAAGACCGATCAGTACGGCTGGGGCTCGGCGCGCACGCTGATCACGCTGGCGATCGGGGTCGCGCTGCTCGCCATCTTCATCGTGATCGAGGCGCGCTTCGCCAAGGCGCCGCTCATGCCGCTCGGCGTCTTCCGCTCGCGGCAGCTCAGCGGGGCCAACATCGTGGTGATGATGCTCGGTGCCTCGGCGTTCACGGTGTGGTACTTCGCGTCGCTGTATCTCCAGGAGGTCCACAGCTTCACTCCGGTCGAGACCGGCGCGGCCTTCCTGCCGCCGGCCGTCGTGCTGGCGGCCGCGTCCCAGATCGCGGGCAAGCGGCTCGTGCACGTGGGCGCCGGGCGCCTCCTGGTGCTTGGCATGACCCTGATTGCCATCGGCCTGATCTGGATGGGCCAGGCGAATACGACCGGCACGTACTGGAGCGAGATCTTCGTGCCGTTCATGATCGTGGGAGCCGGCATCGGAATCACGTTCGTGTCGGTCACGGTCGCCGGCATGGCAGGGGTCGAGCCACGTCAGCTCGGCATCGCCTCCGGGTTGATCAACACGTCGAGGCAGGTGGGCGCGTCGCTCGGCCTGGCGATCCTCGCGACCACCGCGACTGCGCGCACCGCCGACCTGCTGGGGCACACCAGCGTCCACTCGGCGCTCACCAGCGGCTTCGACCGGGCGTTCGTGCTCGGCGGGATCTTTGCCGCCGTCGGCGCCGTGGCTAGCGCGATCCTGATTCCGTTCAAGCGCCCGCCCGCACGCGCTCGCGCGGAGGCACCGGTGCCCGAGTCCGCGGCCGGCGCATGAGTCTCGACTTCCGTCTCAGCGTCCTCGACCAGTCGCCGATTCCCGAGGGCTCGACCGGTTCGGATGCGCTCCACAACACGCTCGACCTCGCGCGGCTCGCCGACCAGCTCGGATACGTGCGCTACTGGGTGGCCGAGCACCACGGCACGCCGGGTCTCGCGAGCGCCGCGCCCGAGGTGCTGATCGGGCCCATCGCCTCTGCCACCGAGCGCATCCGCGTGGGCAGCGGCGGGATCATGCTGCCGCACTACAGCCCGTTCAAGGTGGCGGAGACCTTCAGCGCCCTGAGTGGGCTCTATCCGGGGCGGATCGACCTCGGGCTCGGGCGGGCGCCCGGCACGGACGGGCTCACGATGTTCGCGCTCCAGCGCGACCGCCGCGAGGCCTCGCCGGACGACTTCCCGCAGCAGCTCGCCGAGCTGCTCGGGTATCTGGATGCGACGCTGCCCGCGGACCACCCGTTCGCGCGTCTGGCCGGCACGCTGCCCGGCCTGCCAGAGCGGCCTGAGCCGTGGCTGCTCGGCTCGTCTCCCCAGAGCGCGATCTGGGCGGCCGAGCTCGGGCTGCCGTACTCGTTCGCGGACTTCATCAACCCGGGCGGGGCGGAGATCGCAGCTCTGTACAGGCAGAACTTCAAGGACAGCGAGGCGCATCCGGTGCCGGTCGTATCCGCCGCCGTATGGGCGATCTGCGCGGAGACCACCGAGGAGGCGCAGCGCCTCGCGGCAAGCGCGCGGATGAGCTTCCGGCTGCTGCGCCAGGGCAAGCTCATCCCGGTCCCGCCCCCTGAGAAGGCGCAGCGCTTCCTCGATCAGCAGGACGGCGGCGAGTCGCCGGCGCCCGTGCCCGGGCGTGACCGCCGTGCCGTGATCGGCGACCCGGACAAGGTGCGCGAGGGAATCGAGCAGGTGGCCCGGGACTACGGCGCACAGGAGGTGATGGTCGTGACGATCACCTACGACCACGCGGCCCGGCGGCGCTCCTACGAGCTGATCGCGGAGGCATTCGGGCTCTCCTCTGCGACAGGCGCAGGCACTTCCGCCACCGTTCCGTAAACACCCCGCTAAATCGGTGGAACTTCGTGGGCCTTTTCGCCCAATCCGCCGGACCCCGGTTGTAGTCTCGACGGACCATATTTAGAGAGCCGTCCGCGTAAGAGAAGGAGCCGTTCTATGGCAGCCACCAACATCAACCGGGTCGTCCTCACGGGCAACCTCACGCGCGATCCAGAACTGCGCAGCACATCCGGCGGCACGTCGGTGTGCAGCCTGAGGATCGCCTGCAACACCCGTCGCCGCAGCGCGCAGGGCGAGTGGGAGGACAAGCCCAACTACTTCGACGTCACCGTGTGGGGCGCGCAGGGCGAGAACTGCGCGAATTACCTCTCCAAGGGACGGCCCGTGGCCATCGACGGCCGCCTGGAATGGCGCGAGTGGCAGGACAAGGAAGGGAACAAGCGGCAGTCCATCGATATCATTGCCGACTCTGTCCAGTTCCTGGGCTCCCGGGACGGCGCTGAGAACGGTGGTCGCTTCACACCGCAGAGCGACGTCCCCGCCGACACGGCCGACTTCCAGCCGGCACCGTCGGGTGGCGGATCCGGGGACGACGACATCCCGTTCTAGTCGTTCCAAAGGAGTACTTCACAGGTGGCAAAACAGCGTGGCAACAGTCGGCAGCAGACGCGTCGGCGCGACGGAAAGAAGGGCCCGGGGTCCGGCGGTCGCCGGAAGCCGTGCGCCTTCTGTCGCGACAAGGTGGACGTTGTCGACTACAAGGACTTCGGCACGCTGCGCCGCGCCATGAGCGAGAAGGGCAAGATCCGCTCCGCCCGCATCACCGGTTCGTGCCGGCGCCATCAGCGCCAGCTGGCACAGGCCGTGAAGCGTGCGCGCGAACTTGGCCTCCTCCCCTACGTCGCGGAGCGGTGATGGCTGCAAACCGTCGGATAGCTTCGTCCTCGGTCGCCCGCGGGCTAGCGCCCTACGGCCTCCCTGCGTCCTCGCTCTCCTCGGTTTTCGCAATTGCCGGGGGTAGCTAGGCATGGCGCAGGCGATTCTGCTGCAGACCGTCGACACGCTCGGCGACCGCGGCGACGTTGTCGACGTCTCGCCCGGCTACCTGCGCAACTTCCTGGTTCCGCGCAAGCTCGCCCAGCCCGCCACGCCCGGCGCTATTGCCGAGGCCCAGCGGCGCATGGCAGCCGCGGAGGAGGCCGCCAAGGAGGCGGCGGAGCGTGCGGAGGAGAACGCCGCGCTGCTCACCAAGACCGTGCTCACGATTCCGCAGCCGGCCGGCGAGGACGGCCGCCTGTTCGGATCGGTCACGGCCCAGGACATCGTCGACGCCGTCAAGCAGGCCCGCGGCATCCGTCTCGACCGCCGCAAGGTCCAGCTCGAGCATCCGATCAAGACCACCGGTACGCACATGGTCACGGTCGAGGTGTCCGAAGGCGTCACCGCAGACATCAAGACGATCGTCACCTCCGAGTGAGGCTGGTGGCTGCAAACCTGCACCGGCCCGTGTCCTCGGTCGGTCGCGGGCATGCGCCCTACGACCTCCCTGCGTCCTTGGTCGGCTTGGTTTTCGCAACCAGCCTCCCTCGGAGCAGCGCGCGGCACTCCCGCGCGAATTCCGTCCCCGACCCCTCTCAGTCTTGACGGGTCGTGGCAATCTCCGTTCAGCCGCCTGACGCCGCCGCGGGCAAGCTTCCGCCGCAGAACCTGGAGGCAGAGACCTCCGTTCTCGGCGCGATCCTGCTCGCCGAGCAAGCGCTCGACGGCGTACTGATCGACACCCGGCTACGGGCCGAAGACTTCTACCGCCCGCGCCACCAGAAGATCTTCGGCGCGATGCGGCGGCTGAAGGAGAAGCCGGACCCGGAGGCCGTCGACGCCGTCACCGTGTCCGACGAGCTGGCGCGCTCTGGCGAGCTCGAGGAGGCCGGCGGTCCGGCCTACATCCATTCGCTACCGAGCATGGTCCCGGCTGCCGGCAACGTCCGGCACTACGCGCGCATCGTCAAGCAGCACGCGCTCCTTCGCAAGCTGCTCGCCGCCGCCCGCACCACCGAGGACGACGTCTACACCCACGGCGGCGATGTCCAGCAGCTGATCGACCGTGTTGAGAGCCGCTTCTACAACGTCGCGCACGAGGAGCGCACAGGCGAGCTGCGGTCGATCGAGGAAGTGCTGCACGACGAGCTCGACAAGCTCGAGCTGGTCTCTCGACAGGGCATCGCGCTCACCGGCACGCCGTCGGGCTTCAAGGACCTCGACGACCTCACGGGCGGCTTCCAGCCCGGCAACCTGATCGTCCTGGCGGCACGACCGTCGATGGGCAAGTCAGCGCTCGTCACCAACATCGCGGAGAACGCCGCCATCGAGCATGACCGGCCGGTCGCGCTGTTCTCGCTCGAGATGTCGGAGACGGAGCTGGCGCAGCGCTTCATCGCCTCCCAGGCCAAGCTCAACGGCGACGACCTGCGCAAGGGGCGCGTCAAGCCGGATCGCTGGCCGAAGGTCGTCAAGGCCACCGAGAAGCTGGCGGCTTCGCCCCTGTACGTGGACGACTCGAGCGACATCGGCATCCTCGAGGTGCGCGCCAAGGCTCGAAGGCTGCACGCCCGCCGCGAGCTCGGACTGCTTGTCGTGGACTACCTGCAGCTGATGCGGCCCGAGGACACCTCGCAGAGCCGGGTCGAGCAGATCGGTCAGATCAGCCGAGGGCTCAAGATCCTGGCCCGCGAGCTGAACATCCCGGTGATCGCGGTGTCGCAGCTCTCGCGTGCGGTGGAATCGCGGCCGGACAAGCGACCTCTGTTGTCCGACCTTCGCGAGTCAGGCCAGATCGAGCAGGACGCCGACCTCGTGATGTTCATCTACCGCGACGAGTACTACAACCGCGACTCGGAGCGTCCCGGCGAG
>Ga0207661_10000602_pt1 | contig 22985 bp, 15 predicted proteins | sample KBSC713LmetaG_FD_184337 | JGI IMG/M metagenome (GOLD analysis project Ga0207661, IMG submission 184337) | Corn rhizosphere microbial communities from Kellogg Biological Station, Michigan, USA - KBS C7.1-3L metaG (SPAdes) (version 2) | ecosystem: Host-associated > Plants > Roots > Rhizosphere ...
CGCCGCCGTGCCGGCCCATGCCGCCGTACGTGTCGACGATGATCTTCCGGCCGGTCACGCCGCAGTCGGCGGACGGTCCACCCTCGATGAATTGACCAGTCGGGTTCACCAGCACCTCGACGTGCGGTCCGAACCAGGAGCCGAGTACTTCGGGGCAGAGGCAGCTCGCGACGTAATCGCGAATCTCGTCCTGCGCTGCGTCAGCGGTGTGCTGCGTCGACACAAGCACCGTGTCCACGCGCACCGGCTTGTGATCCTCGTAGCGAACGCTCACCTGCGTTTTTGAATCCGGGCGAAGCCAGTTTCGCTCACCCTTTTTTCTCGCGGTGGCCAACCGCTGAGAGAGACGATGCGCGAGCTGCACGGGAAGCGGCATGAGCTCCGGCGTTTCGTTGGTGGCGTAACCGAACATGATGCCCTGATCGCCGGCGCCACCGGTGTCGACGCCCATCGCGATATCGCCGGACTGCTTGCTGATGAACTGAATTACGTTCACGCCGTCGGCGTTGAAGGATTCACTCGGATCGGTGTAGCCGATCTCACGAATCGCTCCACGAGCGACGGCCTCGTAGTCGACCGTCGTCTTCGATGTGATCTCGCCGGCCAGTACGACCTGCCCGCTCTTGCAGAGCACTTCGCACGCAACGCGGCTGTTTGGATCGCCCGCGAGATGTGCATCGAGAATCGAATCGGCGATGTAGTCGCAGACCTTGTCCGGATGGCCTTCGCTCACCGATTCGGATGAAAACGTGTAGGAGCTCATCGTGGTTCTCCGCGCCAACAGCGCTAAAAAAGGCCCCCGACTGGTGTCGCGGGGCCACTTGGCAACACGACTTAGACGGATGAACCGGGCGGATGAGGCTCCGGCGCGCGGCCCGTCAAATCGGGGAAATCACCGCGCTCGTCCAAGCTATGTGACCTCTCCCCAAGGTCAAGCGGCAGTTGTGGCCGGATTAGTGACCTGAGCCGTTGGCACGTGGTTTGGCAGACAGAGCCAACTACCTGAAGTATCGGAGCTTGAATGAAGTTTGTTCGTCGGTTCGTCGTGCCCATGCTCAGCGTCGCCCTCGGGGGATCGGCGTGCAGCGACCCCACGACGCCCGATCCCACCGCGCAGCGGCCCGCGCTGACCCAGTTGCCGCGCGCGCTCAGCGCGAGCGAACGCACCATCATCACCGCGGCGAACGCCTACTCATTCGCTCTCTGGCGAACGATCAACGACTCGCTGCCGGCCGAGAACGTGTTCGTGTCGCCGTTGAGCGCGTCATTCGCGCTTGGCATGACGATGAATGGTGCAAACGGAACGACGTACGACGAGGTGCGCTCCGCGTTGCAATTCGGCAACATCGACCTGGCGGCGATCGACAGCGGTTACAGAACTCTCATCGACCTTCTTACGTCGCTGGATCCCTCCACGACCATGCAGATCGCCAACGCGATCTTCTACCGCCAGAACTTCCCGTTCAACTCGAGCTTCACGCAGACGGTGGCGACGTACTTCGACGCGGAGGTCAAGCCGCGCGACTTCCAAGATTCGCAAGGCACGCTGAACGCCGTGAACGACTGGGCGTCGTCGAAGACGAACGGCCGCATCCGCAAGGTGCTCGACTCCGTCGATCCGTCCGCCGTGATGTATTTGCTCAACGCGATCTACTTCAAAGGATCGTGGCGCGATCGATTCGACCCGGCGGAGACGCGCGACGCGACGTTCCACGCCGTGCGCGGAGACCAGTCGTCGAAGTTGATGCATCGCCGGGGGAAGACGCTCTACTCGGAAACGAGCGACTACCAAGCCGTCGACCTTCCGTACGGAGATTCGGCGTTCACGATGACCGTCGTGCTGCCGAAGGATGGCCGGAGCGCCGAGTCGGTGGCGGCGTCGTTCACCCCGGCGGCGTGGCAATCGCTCAGTGGGTCGTTCGGTCAGCGCGAGGTGGATCTCTACCTGCCGAAGGTCACGGTGGCCTGGAAGCGCGAACTGAGCGGCAACATGAAGGCCCTCGGCATGCGCGCCGCGTTCGTCGATGGAGCGGACTTCACCCGAATGTCACCGCTCGGTCGTCAGTTGGTCCTTTCATTCCTCCAGCAGAACAGCTTTGTCTCGATCGACGAAGAGGGGACTGAAGCGGCTGCGGTCACTGTCGGCGGAATCTTCGTCACGTCGGTGCCGACGATCACGACGGTTCGCATCGATCGCCCATTCATCTTCGTAATCCGCGAGCGGCTGAGCGGCACCGTGCTCTTCATGGGGAAGATCGTTCGACTCGGCTGAGTACTACGGAACAGTCAGCAGCCCGACGCCGGCCTCGGCGTTAGCGTCGGCGCGCGGCAGATTCGACGGCGCGATCCACGGTCCGCCGTCGATGCGAAGCGAAACGTGATGCAGCCCCGACGAGATCGCTCGCTCGAGACGCCATCCGTTGCCGGCGTGCTCGAGCGGGACCGGCTGCCAATCGGTGAAATCGGCCATCAGCTCGACGCGCGTCGCGGTCGGCGCGCTGATCTCGAGGTCGACGCGCTGCGCGTCGATTCTGGCAACCGTGAGGCGGGGCAACGATCGATCGGTCGCGGGACGAACGAGCGACAGGTGTCGGTTCGGCGACAATCGGATCGCCGCGGCTACCCACGTCGTCCGCGGCGTCCCCCGCACGTAGTCGGCGAGGGTTCTTCCCGCCGTGACGACGAACGCCGCGTGAGGCGCGAACCACACGCCCGCGTCGAAAAGTTGCCAGGAGTCCGTATCCGGACCGCCCCTCGACTGGAAACGCAGGCCGGCGCTCAGTCCGAGCGAGAGCGCTCCTGCCTCATGGCGCCAACCGGCCGACAGATCCGTGTACGAGATCGAACCCGACAGGAAAAGCGGAGGGTTGGCGCGCGTCCAGCCGAGGCTCGCGACAAACCGTTCACGATCGAGGACCCACCAGCCGTCACCGAGCGCTCGCTGCACCCCCCCACTGTGTCCACCGGTCAGGGATGTCCCGCCCCCAAATCCGAACGCGACCCCACGCAGGCCCGAACCAGCGCGAGCGCGCGCGGCAGCCTCGAAGCTCGTCGTTGGCCCTGAAGACGTCTGGGCGTAGTCGGTGGCGGTGGCATCGAGCTGCCACCATGACGACGGTGAGTTGCCAGTGATTGAACCGAAAAGTGCGGCTTGTCCCGTCCAGCGCGATTCCGTTTGACGCGATGCCAGTACGCTTGCGCGCAGCTGGCTCCGGTCGCCGAGAACGTCCAGTGTCGCGCCACCCGAGAGCGCGTTGCTCGTCGGGACGTTGGCTTGACGCAGCCGCGACGCGCCCAACTCGACACTACTCTCGACCTGCGCATCGAGATGCGCCGGCGGTGCCATAGCACCGAACTGGCAAAAGAGAAAAAGAAGGAGCCGAGCTCGGCGCATGCCTCCAAAATATGCGCGCGGCCCGTCTCAGGTTCCGGGCTTTTTAGGGTTTCTTGGGACCTGAGGTCGCGAAGCCGGCGTTGTCCGCTGCCGCGGCATTTGCGGGCATCGGAGCGAGGTGCGGCGCAAGATTGTTGTAGCGCATGTTGGCGGCGTCGATCGCCTTCCATCCGCCAATCTTGACATCAGCGTCGACCGTGTTGCCCAGGTCGGCGATCTGAGTCATCGTCGCGCCGCGCCGAAGCAATCCCTCCACAATCTCGCCGGCGCGCTTCGCGGGGACCCGGTCCGCTACCAGCTGAGTGAGCACTCCCAGCGGCACCGCGATTGTCTCTTTCGGTCTCGCGAGACTGATGCGCCTCAGAATCTCCGCGGGCACCTCGTAGCTCAAGGCAGCCTCGGCACCGGCCAGGTCACCTTCGAGGTCGTGCGGAGCGATCGCGCCGCGCGCGATGACGAGCCGTGCCGCCACGGCCTTGGCCGCATCCACGATTTTGGGTCCGGGCGTGCGCACTGCGAGCGCGAAGCGCGCCTTGGACAGAATTACGCCGGCAGGCAGTCCGTCCGCTGCTGCCGCCTCAATGATCTGCGACACCTGGCGCGATGTCACCGCGTCGGCGCCAACGAATCGCAGCGAGTCCTGCGCCCCGACGACACGGAGCGCGGCAAATGATAGGGCGACCGCGTAAACCCGAGCTGCTCGCATCACGGTCGCCCCACGATGCGGACCGATCCCTCGGCGCCAAGATCCGGATCCCGCGTTTTCGGCGCGCGTGGATCGAGAACTAGAATCGAATCGTCCACCATGAACGCATAGGTATGGCGGCCGGGCATGATCGGAATGCTGCGCGACCAAAGCTCGCCGTCTGATGAGCGCGCCATCGGCGCAACGGACGGGTCCCAGCGATTGAAGTCGCCGATCACGGCGACGCGTCGCGCCGTCGGCGCCTTGAACACGAACTGCTCGATGATCGGCACCACCGCGCTCTCCGTTGAGTACGCGACCGGCGCGATCGCCGTCGTCGTGGCAACTCGAGCAGGGGAACCAGGCGGTGCTGTGACCGTCCCGCGAATGATGAATCCGGCGAACGCCGCTGCGGCGACGAGGCCGCCAGCAAGCGCAATGCGGCCCCAGCCGCGTTGCGGCGCTGGAAAAACTGGCTCGTCCGCGGGAGGAAGAAGGCGCGCCGCCGCCGCGGCCGACACAACGTTGGCCACCGCGTCGTCCGCCACCGCTGGAAGGCGCTGGAGCTCGTCGATCGCGCGACGAACCACGGGATCGGCGCCGTCACGGAAATCGCGCGTATTTCTCACGACTTATCACCTCGCGAGAGCCGCGCGCGCAAGAAATCGCTCGCGCGTTTGACGCGCATCTTGAGCGCCGACTGGCGGACGCCCGTCATGCGCTCGATCTCGTCGTACGAAAACCCTTCGATGTAATGCAACAGGAAAATCTCACGATTGTGTTCGGGCAGCTCGGCGAGCGCGTGACGCACGCTGTCTCCCCAGGCGTTCGGCGCATCGTCGTCGGCCCGGCTCTCGGCGGGAATCCGCTCGAGCAGGTCGTCGTCCGTCACCAGGCGCGCGGCGTTGCGTTGCGCGACCGAGTTCGCCGTGCGGCAGCAGTTGCCAAGAATCTGAAAGAGCCAGGACTCGAAGCGTTGACGCTCCTCGTACCTAGGAAGCGCTCGATACAGCCGAACGAATGCTTCCTGAACCATGTCCTCCGCGTCGTCCGGCTCGACCAGCATCGCGCGCGCAAAACGCAAGCAGCGCGCGTAATACGCCTGGACGATCTCGGTAAACGCACCGATATCGCCAAGCTTCGCACGACTGATCGCCTTTGCGTCGAGAGCGGCGGTCTGAGCAGGGTGTGGCAGCGGTAGACTCGACAGAGTAGGCCTCGAGGGGCTAGGGGCTGTCACTTCGCCTAACTAGGCCCGCCGGGGGTGGGGTCACCCGAAATGTATGGGCTTCGCGACTGGACCCCCCGGAAAATCATTCCCCTAAAGTCCACCTTTGCTCCCTTTTCGGTCTGCTTTCTGCATTTCTCACCGCGAGCAGCCGGGCGTGGGGGCGGTGGTGAGACAACGAGAGTCAGTGGCGGAGATCGTCGGAACCAAAAACGAGCAAGCGTTGACCCAGGCGGGCGACGTGCGCAAGCCGGTGGTCGTGCTCGCGGAGGACAACGACGACGCGCGTCGAGTGTACGGCCTCGTCCTTCGACATTTTGGGTACCATGTGGAGGAGGCGCGCACCGGCCACGAGGCCGTGCGCCTCGCGCGGACCGTTCACCCAAACCTCGTCCTCATGGACATCGGGTTGCCTGGGTTGGACGGCTGGCAAGCCAGCCGTGTGCTCAAGTCGGACCCGATAACACGCGGGATTCCGCTGGTGGCGTTCTCCGCGCGCGTGGACTCGTCCGCCGACCTTGGCGAACGCGCGTCGTTCGACGGTTTCATTCGAAAGCCGGTCAGCCCGTCGGATTTAGCGCGCCGTGTGGGCGCGTATCTCGAGCTGGTCGAGCCGATCAGCGTGGAAAGCGACGTCCCCCCCGCTACACCGCGTCCGACAGGCTCGTGAAGTTGAAGTCGCGGACCTTGATGGCGGGCATCACCACGTCGCCACCCGCCTCGGTCCCCGCGACACGCAGCGCCCTCCCGATTCCCTCGAGATTATTGAGCATGAAGAGCGGCGATTCGTTGAATCGCATGTTCTTCACCGCTTTCGTAATCTTGCCGTCCTCGATGAGAAACGTGCCGTCGCGCGTGAGGCCGGTGTAGAGCACCGTTCGTGGATCAACCTGCCGCAGATACCAGAGCCGCGTGACGAGCACGCCGCGCGGCGTCGAGCGAATGAGATCCTCGGTCGTCGTCGTGGCGCCTTGGAACTTGACGGCGTTCGTTCCGGCATCGGGCTCTTTGTTTTGCTTCTGCGCCCAGAAGCGCGAATAGGTGAGCTTCTTGAGCACGCCTTTGTCGATCCACACCTGCCGGTGCGCGGCCATGCCCTGGCCGTCGAACGCGTTGCTGAGGAGCTGCGGGTCGGTCGGATCGGAGAAGAGGGTGACGCGCTCGTCGACGACCTTCTCTCCGATCTTCGTTCCGCCACCCTGCTTCGAGAACGCGCTGCGTCCCTCGTCCGCCGAGCGCGCATCGAGCGAGAATGCGAGCAACTGCACCAGATCGCCAACCGCTTGCGGTTCGAGGATCACGGTGTAGCGGCCCGGCTCGATCGCGACCGGATTCCGCGACAGCCGCGCCTTTTGAATGGCGCGCTGCGCCACGTCTCTCACGTCGAGCTGTGACCAGTCGGGATGGTCCGCTCCCGCCCAGCCGGAGCCCGTGCCGTCGGTTGTGCGAACGGTGACCGTGTAGTTCGCCGACGTGCTCGCCTGATACGCGAAGAGACCTTTGTTGTTGCCGACCGCACCGGCGCCGATTCCCGTCTGCAGAAAGCCGGCGGCTTTCAGATCGCCCGCCGTCTTGCACGGCACGATCGCCATTTGCGCCGCTTCGGCGCGGCCTTCGGGGCCAAGTTTGGCCGTCGCTTCGAAGTAGCTGTTCACGGCGTCGTACTGCTGCGGACCGAGCGGCGGCATCGCTTCCGGATCGTCGGGCGCGAGACGCGCCAGCGCCTCGGATTGTTGCACGGCACGCGTGAGCCCTTCGTCCGAGAGATCGTTCGTCTGCGTCACGGCGTGCTTCGGGCCGAACGAGCTTTGAATCGCGACGTTCGCCGTCGAGACGCCGCCCGCGGTCGAGATGCGGTTGTCGGCAAATCGGATGTTGGCGGTATAACCGCCGCCGACGTTCACCTGAACGGCGTCCGCTTTAGACATCTTCAATACTCGGTCGACCAGTGCCTGCGCCTGCTCGCGGCTCAGCACACGGGAATCGGCCCGATGGGTATAGTTCCGGGCGCTCATCAGGACTTCCTCCCGGTGTTGATCACGTTCGCGTTCCGGAAGCGCGCCGGGACACATCCGTGGCTCACGGACCCGATCTGCCCCGGTTGGCCTTTCCCGTCGAAGAAGCTCGCGCCCATCATGTAGCTCGACTTGCCGCCGATCATGTCCATCGAGTTCCAGAAGTCCGGAGTTTTCATCTGGTAGGCGACGTCCTTGAGCATTCCGGCGAGCTTGCCGCCTTTGATCTCGTAGAACACCTGGCCGCCGAACTGCGCGTTGTAGCGCTGCTGGTCGATCGAGAACGAACCGTCGCCGACAATGGCGATCCCGCGATCCGTACCGGCGATGATGTCGTCCCAGCTCGTGTCTTTCTCGCCGGGCAGCAGTGAGACATTCGGCATGCGCTGGAACTGCACGCTGCTCCAGTTGTCCGCGTTGCAGCAGCCGTGCGACTTCACCGGCATCCCGTTCTTCTTGTAATACCACTCGAGCCATGGCGCCTGCTCGCGACTCGTCTGGTAATCGTGGAAGATGCCGTTCTTGATGATGAGGAACGACTCGGCCTGAACGCCGTCATCGTCCCATCCGATCGTGCCGCAGCCGCCTTCCTGCGTTCGGTCGCCTTGAATGTTCATGATCTCGGGACCGTACTTGAGCGTGCCGAGGACTTTCTCCGGCGGCGACACGAAGCTCGTTCCCGCGTAATTGGCTTCGTAGCCCATCGCTCTGTCCAACTCGGTCGGGTGGCCGATGGATTCGTGAATCGTCAGCCACAGGTGCGACGGATGAAGCACGAGATCGTACCGCCCGACGTCCACCGGCTTCGCCTTGAGCTTCTCGGCCGCTTCCTCGCCCCACTTCCGGGCGTTGCCGACAAGATCGGCCGCGAGGATGAACTCCCAGCCGCGCCCGGCCGGCTGTACCGTGTTGCTGCGCGATTGGAAATCGCTGAAGTCGGGAGAGACCGCGGTGGCCGTGAACGGCACCCAGCTGCGGATGACCGTTTGCGTGATGACGGAACCGTCCGTGTTGGCGTAGTTGCGGTCTTCGCGAATGAAGAAGAGGAAACTGTTCACGAACTTGACGTTCTGAACCTTCATCGCCTCGGTGTTCGCGTCGATCAACAGTTGTGCTTTCTGCTCTACCGGGATCGTGAACGGATCGACCGAGTAGGAGCTCTTCCACGTCGCGTTGGGGAACGACGGCGCCGGCGCCAGTACGACGGGAGCCGCGCCGGGAATTTGGTTCGCCTTCGCGATCGCTGCCGCTTCGCGCGCCGCGGCTGCCACGCCATCACGCGTCAGCGTCTGCGACGCGGCGAAGCCCCACGCACCGTTGACGAGCGCGCGCACGCCGATCCCGATCGAATCGGTGTCACCGACCTGGACGATCTGCTTCTCGCGCGTTCCGACGAAGTTCTGTCGGTACCGGCCGATTCGCGCGTCCGCCCAGGACGCACCGGCGCCCTTCGCCGCGTTGAGGGCGTCCGCCAAGAGCTCCTCGATCGGGAGCTCCTCGAACGCCCCGACTCCGCGCGGATACGCGGGCTGCGCGCCGAGCGCGCGCGTGAAGACGGGAGAGAGTGCCGAGTTCGCGGCGGCGATCGCCGCGGCCACGCCCGTGTTCCTGAGAAATTCTCGCCTGCTCGTCATATGGAGTTCGCCCGGTGGATGAACGGCGCCATTGGCCGGTCCCCGGAAACTGTCAGGCTTGTCCGTCGCCGAGCAACATCAGCCGTTCACGGCCGCTGTTCGGGAACTGTATGCCTGGCGGTACCTTTCGGCCGATGGGTCAAAGCCCGGCTATTGGCCCCGCCGTATGGACGCCGCCCTCAGTACCAGGGCAAGTTACCGGAGTCGTTGCGGCTGAATTCTCTATCCTTTATTACGCGACAGCCGCGTGGCGTCGCGTCCCCGTTGCTCCGGCACGAGCACGCACCTTCTCGTACCATAGGAAGGACGGTCTCCTCGCCATCTTGTACGCAATTCTGGCGACGGCCGTCATCGAGCTCGCCGCGCTGGAGCTTCTGCTTCGCCCACACCACCTCGCAGCGAATGTTTCCTGCAATGGCCCTGGACGTGACGCGATCGCCGATTGAAACAGTTGCTATCGTTGCCACCACTTTCTCACTTGCTCTCGCACGGACGCCAGCGTAAGGTTGCGCGATAGCGTGTAACGCTGGTGTAACGCTACCCCGAATCGAACGCGACGCCCACCCCGCAACCATCGCGAACCCACCGGTCGCGCGCGATTCACATTGCTCACCGCCGCTCCACTTCAGCGGCCTTGGCTTCCCCGCTCAGGAAGGGGTCTCATGATCGCAACGATGTTTCGATCGACTCGCCGAGCTTCTGTTCGCGCGAGGCACACACGCATTCCGCGATCGTTGTTCGGCGTGCTCGTCGCGGGTCTCGCGCTCGCGGCGCCGACCGCTGCTCGCGCGCAGGACAACTCCGTCTCCGGCCGCGTCGTCGCGGCGGGCTCGAATGAGGGGCTCGCCGGCGCGCAAATCACGGTCAGCGGCGGCCCGCAACGCGCCGCGTCCGACGCCGACGGTCGTTTCCGCATCATAGGCCTGACCGGCACCGACGTGCGCCTCGACGTGCGGCGCATCGGCTATCGCACGGTACAGGTCCCGGCGCGCGTCGGCGCGACGAATGTCCTCGTGTCGCTCACCAGCAACCCGACGAGCCTCGAGGCGGTGGTCGTCACCGGCACCGTGGGCGCGGCAGCGAAGCGCGAGATCGGCAACGCGATTGGTACGATCAACGCGGCCGACGTCGTCGCGGAGGCGCCTGTGATCAACATGCAGGGCCTGATCAACGGCCGTTCGCCGAGCATCGTCGTGATGCCGACGTCGGGACAGGTCGGCACGGGCTCGCAGGTTCGCATCCGCGGCCAGGCGAGTCTCTCGCTCGGCAACTATCCACTGATCTTCGTCGACGGCGTTCGCGTCAACAACGATCCGGCGACCGGCCCGCAGAGCCAGGCATTCGGCTCGTCGCCGATCTCACGGTTGAACGACTTCAATCCCAGCGACATCGAGTCGATCGAGGTTCTCAAAGGGCCCAGCGCCGCGACGCTCTACGGAACCGAAGCGGCGAACGGCGTGATCAACATCATCACGAAGAAGGGCGTGAGCACGACGCCGCGCTGGAACTTCTCGACACGCCAGGGCTGGAACTATTTCGCCGATTGGAAGGATCGCTTCCCGAAAAACTACGGCGCGCGACGCCTGGCGACGGACGCGCCGTCCGCGAGCCCGTCCGGTCCAGTCGAGCAGCTCAACTTCGACTCGCTGCTCGTCGGCGCCTGTGGAGACTCGATCTCCACGCGTCTCGGAAAGAAGTGCGACTACTTCAGCGCCGGCCGTCACCAGGAGACGGAGCTCTCCGTGTCCGGTTCGGCGGGACTGCTCAACTACTACGCGAGCGGCAACCTGCTCGACGATCGGGGCGCCGAACCGCGAAGCAGCCGCCAGAACTACAGCGGCCGCCTCAACCTCTCCATCTCACCGTCGAAGACGGTCACGATCGGCACGAACGTCGGCTACGTCACCGGCCCGACCAACCTGCCATGCGACGCCGGTTGCGGCGGCTACACGTGGACGACGCTCTCGGCAACGCCGAACAACTATAACCTCGCCAACCGCCACGGCTTCCACAGCAGTCTGCCCTATCAGTACGATCAGACCGTGGTGCTCTGGCAGGATCTGGCTCGCACGACGGCGAGTGTGCGCATCGAACATCAGCCGACGACGTGGCTGTCGCAGCGCCTGACGCTCGGCGGCGACGTGACGCGCGAGGGAAACAACGAGTACGATCCGCGCGTCGACTCGCTGCAGTCGCTCGGCTTCCGCGACATCAACGAGCGCGACGTCACCGACCGGTCGCTCGACTACTCGGCGAGCGCGATCTGGAATTACAGCCCGGCCTTCCGTTTCACGACGTCGGTCGGCGCGCAGTACTTCACCGAGAGCATCCACTCGGTCGACGCGTTCGGCTCGGTATTCCCCACGCCGGGTCTCAAGTCGGTAACCTCGACGGTGAACCGCGGCGCGCCCTCGGAAGGCTTCAGCGACAACAAGACGCTCGGCATCTTCGGGCAGGAAGCGATCGGCTGGCGCGATCGCATGTTCGTCACCCTCGCCCTGCGTTCGGACGATCACAGCGCGTTCGGCGCGAACTTCAACCGGGTGCTCTTTCCGAAGGCGTCGTTGAGCTGGGTGCTGAGCGACGAGCCGTGGTTCCACGTGCCGTTCGTCGGAAGCAATCTCGGCGAGCTCCGCTTCCGCACGGCGTACGGTCAGTCGGGCAAAGCACCGGTGGCGTACTCATCGATCAAGACGTACTCGCCGACCGCCGGTCCGGTGGACGCCGCGGCGGTCACACCGAACACGATCGGCAATCCGAGCCTCGGCCCCGAAAAGGGCAAGGAGCTCGAGATCGGCTTCGACGCCAACGGCTACAACGACCGTGTGGGCATCGAATTCACGTATTATAACAAGAAAACTGTCGACGCCATCCTCGACAAGATCGTCGCGCCGTCCTCTGGCCAGGCCGGCACGCAGCCGATCAACGTCGGCGGCATCCTGAACAAGGGCTTCGAGCTGACGGTTCGGGGAACGCCGCTTCGGCGCCAGAACCTGAGCCTCGACCTCACCGGACAGTTCTCGACCAACGACAACCAGGTCACGGACATCGGTATCCCGGGCCAGTACTTCATCGTCGCCGGTACGTATCTCCGTCAGCAGGTCGGCTACCCGGTTTTCGGTTGGTTCGAAAAGCGCGTGGTCTCGACGACGATCGACCGCAACCCGGCGAGCAAGACGTTCGGTGTGGGGTCGAACCCGATGTGCTCGGATACGATTCCCGGATCGCATGGGAAGGAAGGCGGTGCACCGCGTCTCTGCGCCGGCCCGGATGGGCGGTACGGCACGTCCGACGACGCGCCGTCGGTGTACCTCGGACGGTCGGTGCCGCCACGCGAGATGGCGTTCAGCGGCACGCTCGGTCTCTTCCGCCGTTTCCACGTCTTCTCGATGCTCGACGTAAAGAACGGCGGCAAGAAGCTGGACGGCAACACGCGCGCCCGCTGCGGCATCTTCGGACGCTGCCAGGAGAACTTCCCGGCGACCTACGGCGCCACGATCGACTCGATTCGCGCGGTCCAGGCGCAATCGAGCAGCAACCTGGTCGACTTCTTCATCGACAAGAACAACTACGCGCGATTGCGCGAGTTGACGTTCACGTTCGACGTTCCCGACCGCTTCGCGCAGAAGGTCAATGCGCAGCGCGCATCGCTCGCCGTCTCCGGCCGCAACCTCGGCATGTGGACGAGCTACAAAGGGTTCGAGCCCGAGGCGATGTTCCTCGGCGGCTCACGCGGCGGCAACGCGGCGTGGGAGCAGACAACGCTGCCGCAACTCAGAACGTGGATCGTCTCACTCAATCTCTCATTCTGAGGAACGCGCACACATGACACGCACACCTAGCACGATCATGCGAGCGCTCGCCGTCACCGCGGTGCTCGGAACGGTCACTATCGTCGGCTGCGACCTCGGCAAAACGCTCGAGGTCCAACCGGCCAACCTCATCCCGGCGGTCACGCTCGAGACCCCGGAGAACGCATTGTTGCTCGTCGCCGGCGCCGCGAGCGACTACGATTGCGCGTTCAACTCATACGTCGTCGTCGGTGGTCTGCTCGGCGAAGAGTTGGACGACGCGATACAGACGGCCGATCGCTGGCCATACGACCAGAGGACCGTCGCGGCTAACCAGAGCCGCTACTCGCAGAACAGCTGCACGGCGCTCGGCGTGTATCAGCCGTTGCAAGCGGCGCGGGTCTCGGCGAGCAACGTCCGGCGGCTGCTCGAAGGCTGGACCGATGTTCAGGTACCGAACCGCAATCTCCACATCGCGCGCATGTCGGCGTACGAGGGCTGGAGCCAGCTCTTGATTGCCGAAATGTTCTGCACCACGGTGTTCTCGACGGTCAAAGGCGAGGACATCGACTACGGCACCGAGATTCCTCGCGCGCAGGCGCTCGACTCGGCGATCAGCCGGTTGAGCAGCGCGATCACGACCGCGCAATCGGTTGGCGGCGTCGTGGCGGACAGCATTCGGTACTTCGCGCTCGTCGCTCGTGCCCGTGCGTACCAGGACAAGGGCGACATGGCGCACGCGCGCGCGGATGCGATCATCGTTCCCGTGGGCTTCGTCTGGAACATTACGGCGTCGAACACCAACACGCGGCGGCAGAACCGCGTCTTCCAGGAGAACAACGTGGGCATTACGCCCAGCTCCTCGGTCGGTGCGCGCTATCGCCAAGCGACCTACACGAGCGATCCACGCATCAAGGTTCAGAACCTCAACCGTCTCTCCAATGGCACGAACGTGCCGCTCTGGGCGCAGACGAAATACACAGCAGTCAACTCGTCCATTCCCGCCGCGACGGGAACCGAGATGCAGCTCCTGATCGCCGAGGCGGACATCGCGTCGAATCGTTCGAACACGCTCGCGATCATCGCCGCGATGCGCGCGGCCGGCAGTCAGCCGGCGTACACCGGGACGACGGCGGCGGACGATCTGAACGAGATCATCGATCAACGCCGTCGCGCACTTTTCCTCACGGGAACGCATTTCGGCGACATCATTCGCTACAACCTGACGGTGTCGCCGGCCGCGGGAACGCTGGCTCCGTGGAACCAGGCCTACGGACCGGACAAAGGCAGCCAGATGTGCTTGCCGCTGCCGCAAGTAGAGTTCTTGAACAACCCCAAGTTGCACTAAACGGTCGCTGGCGCTCCCGGGGAGCACGCTCGCTTTGCTCGCTGGGGGCACGCGCGGCTGACGCCGCGCTGAGTCGCAAAGAAAGAGGGCCGGCGCAATGCCGGCCCTCTTTCTTTCACCGCATCCCATCGCCCATCGCCGACCGCCGACCCTAAGGCAGCGGAAACTGCCCGCGAACACCCGAGATCAGCTTCGTCGGATCCACGTTCGGATTTGCCGATCGCTCGACATCCGGAAGCGGCAGACACACGGTGTTGCCGTACACGCCGCCGAATCGATAGTTGCTTCCCGGCGCCGGGTTGAGCACGATGTTGAACCGTTCGATATCGAAGGCGCGGAAACCCTCGACGAACAGCACCCGCTGCCGCTCGCCGATGATCAGATTCGTTATCGCCGTCGCGTCGGTCGGGCCGGAGTACGGCTTCAGACTCACCGCGGCCCGCAGCGCGTTGATGATCGACACCGCCTGCGCTCCGCCCTGCGCTTCGGCGAGGATCAACTGCGCCTCCTCGTATCGCGCGATCGGCTGCGGAATCGCATCGCCTGTAGCCACCGTGGCCGCGTTGAATTTGTTCGGAATGAACATCAGCGACGTGCCGTCGGAAGGCTTGGTCGTGAGCTTGGTCGTCGCCGAGCGCGGATCGATCTCGTTGTTCTCCGTCGTCAGCGTACGCGTCGCCGCTTCGACGGTCATCGCGCCGCCCGTCGAGATGCGGTCGAACACGTGATTGAACCGGCGCGACGTCGTGGCGTCCGTCGTCGCGTTGAACACGAAGCCCTTTGGAACGAGCTGCGCGTCGGCGGCGGCGCCGGTGAGATTGTGTTGGAAGAGCCGCACGCGTGCCCGACCGACGTACGCCGCGTTCAGGACGTTCGTGAGGTTGGCAGCCTGCGCGGCCGTGATCGCGTCGCTGAAGCGCTTCTCGGCGAGCGCGAACATTCCTTTCTGATCCACCGGCTCGCTGAGGTCGAACGCCGCCTGACACATTGCCATGCCGAGCGTCGCGTACGCGAATCCGCCATACAGGTTCGCCTGTGCGACCAGCGACTGTCGGTTGGCAACCTCGCCATCCGTCCATCCGGTGAGCCGCTTGATCGCCGCGTCGGCTTCGAATCGCGCGGTGGACAGCGGTGTGTAGATGCCTTCGCCGTTGGTACAACTTCCGGTTCCGTACGTGCCGGAGGTGAAGCCGTCGTCGCGGCGGTCGAGCTGCCAGTTGGCGGCCGTGATCGTGGCGTCCTGGAGCTCGTCGGTCGCGATCCCCTCGGCGGTGACGAACCCGCCGAATGCACACTCGAAATCGCCGATGATACTGTTGACCATCAACGCCGCGTTGGCCGGGTCGTCGAACACCGTCGAGGGAACGCTGTTCGGAGCCTGAACGGTGAGCAGTCTATCGGTGTTGCACGCGGCGAGGACCGTCGCCATGAAGAGAGCACCGACGAGTGACGCACTCAAACGCTCCGCCACTCGTCTCGCTGGTCTTGTGAATTTGACCGTTGTCATGATTCCGTCGAGTTGATGTGGGGGGGATTAGTAGCCGAGCCGGATCGTGAACAGGAATGACGTCAGTTGCGGGAACTCGGACTGATCGAGGGCGTTGCTGGCGTTGCTACCGCCCAGGTTGTTCTCGGGATCGATCCCCGTGTACTTCGTCCACGTGTGCAGGTTGCGGCCGCTCGCGACGACGGTGAGCGAATGCGCGCCGATATACGACGAGAAGCGCTCCGGCGCGTCGAACGACACCGACAACTCGCGCAGCTTCGTGAACGAGCCCGGTTTGATGAAGAAGTTTCGGATGGTGCCGGAGTTCTGCGTCTGGACGACGATCGCCGGATCGTACCTGTCCGGGAACACGTCGTAGAGGCAATCGCCGTTCAGCTGGCAGTTGATGCGCAGGTTGTTGTCGAACTTGTTGTACCCGCGCTGGAAATCCACCATGCCGTAGAGACGCAGTCGCTTGTAGCGCAGCGTGTTGGAGAGCGAACCGGTCATCGTCGGCAATGAATGGCCGAAGTAGACCTTCGGAGCCTGCACGCTGGTCGTTCCCGAGATGAAGCACGGCGCGATCACGCCGTGCGCGTCGGCGCACTGTGCGTTGATCGCCTTCTTCGTCGTCGGATCGTACGTCGCGCTCACGACGTTGTACGTGAAGTAATCGAACGGCGAGTAGCCGACCCGATGGCCGAGCGGCGGAGCCGTGCCCAGGTCGATCGACGTGTCGGCCGGCGCACCGCTCAGCTTCACGATCTTCGAGTACGCGGTCGCGAGGTTGAGCTGCATGTCCCAGCCGTAGTCGCGGCGGCTGATCACGCGGCCATTCACTCCGAGCTCGATGCCGTGCTTGTTGATCTGACCGGCGTTGAAGAACTGGCTACTGCCGCCGAATCCGGTCGAAGGCGCCGTGGTCTTCGACAGGATCGCGTCGTGCGAGACGTCACTGTAGTACGTGAAATCCACACCCACGCGTTCGGCGAACAGGCCCGTCTCGAATCCAACCTCGGTCCCCAGAACCCGTTCGGGCTTGAGGTTCGGGTTGCCGACGCTGCCATTCGTCAGCACCGTGGCGCCGTTCGGGCCGGCGATCGGCGACAGCGTTCGGAGCGCCGAGTTCACCGCCGGCTGCTGGCCGGATCCGCCGAACGCGAAACGCAGTCGCAGATTGTCGATCAGGGACGGCAGGTGGTCGCGGACGCGAGGATCTTCGCTCGCGACCCACGACAAACTCGCCTTGGGGTACCGGACCCAGCTAGCGTCGCTACCGAACGCGCTGTTGTTGTCGATGCGCACCGCGCCGGTCACGAAGAACCGGTCGTTCCAGGAGAACTCTTGCTGCCCGTAGAAGCCGAGCGTGTTGTTCGCCGTGAAACTCGACGAAGGCGTTCCCTTCGTGCCCGTCGCCGAGATCGTGGACAAACCGGGAGTCGGGAAATGGGTTCCCGACGCTGAGAGACTGGAGATGGTGTTCGTGTAATACTGCGCGCCGAACGTGCTCTTCGTGATCCACGCCGGACTCACGTTGAAACGGAGCGAGCCCGCGTAGTCGTAGGTCACGAGCCGCGTCTGTGTGCTCGTCTCCGAGCGCGAGCCGTCGAAGTTGGCGCCGAGGAAGAACACGATCACAGAGTCAGTCTGGTAAGGCGTATACGATTGGATGTCCTCCAGCACGTAATCGGTGCCGATGAGCACCCGGTGCGACATCCACGGGAAGGGATCGTACTTGATCGACGCGCTGCCGGTGACACGCTGCAGGTCCTGCCAGTTCGTCGTCGCCAGATAGACTTCCGGCGGATTGCTGAACGCGCCGCGGGCCCAGCCGCATCCGCGCGCCGCGTTCGGGGCACAGGCCGCCACCGTTCGCTGCGGCTCGGCGTATTCCCCGGTGAAGAAGATGCCGCCGCCCGTGCCTTCGGGTGTCGTCGTCGTGCGGCTCGTGATGTAGCCGATGTTCGTCTCGAGATCGAACTTGCTGTTCGGGACGACGGACAGGTTCGTCCGCGCGCTCTTCTGCTGCCGCGCGTTCTGCGTCACGATGCCCTGATTGTCCTGCCATTCGCCCGCGGCGAAGTAGCGATAGAGACTGGAGCCGCCGCTCACGTTGGCGTCGAACGACTGATTCTTCCCCGTGCGGAAGAGCGGCGTGCCGCGCGCCGCCTCGCTGCGCACGAAGTTGATCGAATCGAGCTTGCCGGTCGCCGGATTGATCCAATAGTTCGTCGGCATCCGGTTTTCCGCGTCCTGGAAGTAGTTGCCGCCCGTCTTCGCGCTGAACGCGTACTTGTTGGACCCCGCCGCGCCCTTCTTGGTGATGATGTTCACCACACCGCGGGCTGCTTCCGTTCCGTAGAGCGTCGCGGCCGCGGGCCCCTTGAGCACCTCGATGCTCTCGATCTGTTCCGGATTGAAGTCGTTGAAGCGGCCGATCAGCCCCGTCTGATTGTTGTCGGAGCGAATGCCGTCCACGTAGACGAGCGGCGTGTTACTGAGCGAGAACGTGCCGACCCCGCGCACGCGGATTTGCGCGCCGGCGCCGATTTGGCCGGTGGACGGTAGCACCACCACCCCCGGCGTACGTCCGTTGAGCAGTCCTTCGACGCTCGGCACGGACGTCTGCGCGGTGACGTCGGCGACGTTCACCGACGCGATGGACGTACCGAGCTCGCGCTTCTCGGCGCCGCCCGCGGTTCCAGTGACGACGACTTGATTCAGCTCGATCGCGCGCTCCGATAGCGCGATGCGCACGTTCGTCGCGCCAACGCGAACCGTATCGAATACGGGGCGGAAACCGATCGCGCGCACACTGAGCACGACCGTCTCGCCGGACAGACCGGTGACGCGGAATCGTCCGGACGCGTCCGATGTCGCTCCCTTCCCGGATTGTCCTTCGACGCCGATCTGCACGCCGGCGAGCGGACGCTGTGTCCCTTGCGTGAGCGTCGTGCCTTCGACTACGCCGCTTTGCGCGTGCAGCCGGGATGGAATCGCGAGCGACAGCACGGCCGTCGCGAAGACCAGAGCCGTTCTGCCGCGCTTCATCGCGTGTCGCACGGACGTCCTCCGTTGTCTGGTATGTAGGGGTGAGATGCGCGCAACGATACCGGGCCCTACGGGGGGCCGCAATCGGTAGTACCGATGTGGTGTACCGGCCAATCGTCTTCTTGCGTGGCGCGCGCATGCCCTACACGTTGGTCGGATGAAACCGACAATCCGCCTCTTCGTCGTCGGTGCGTCCATCGCCGGATGCGCCGTGTTTCGTCCGTCGACTGCCGCCGGTCCGGGCGGCGCGCACACGCCGCTGGCGCGCTCGATCGACTCGATGATCGGTGCCAGGGATTTCCGGAGCGCGAACTGGGGCATCCTCATCGTCGATCCGGAACGCCGGGAGACGCTCTACACGCATAACGCGACGAAGCTGTTCATCCCCGCGTCGAATCAGAAGCTCGTCGTGAGCTCGGTGCTGCTCGAGCGGATGGGGCCGGACTACCATTTTCGAACCATTCTCGCCGCGCGCGGCACCATCGCGGATGGAACGCTCAACGGCGATCTCGCGGTCATCGGCCGCGGCGATCCGACGGCGAGCAATCACATGAAGGGCGACGCGATGCTCCCGCTCCGCGCGATCGCCGATTCACTCTGGCAGCGCGGCGTTCGCCGGATCACCGGTGACGTCGTCGCGGCGGGTGACGCGATGCCGGGTGCCGTCGCCGGAGCCGCCTGGCCGTGGGACGCACTCGATGGCAACTCGTACGCGGGCGTCGACGAGCTGTTGTTCAATGAAGGACTGAGCGCGATCCGCGTTCGACCGGGCGCGAAGATCGGGGATCCGGCCGTCGTGCAGACGGCGCCGGCGAAGACCTATCCCGTCGTTCGCATCTCCGCGGTCACGGTGGCTCCGGATACGACTGCGGCCACGACAGGTCGCGGTGGTCGCGGTGGCGGACGCGGTGGACGTGGCGGCGCCGGAACGCGCCTCACGATTCACAATGATACCGGCAGCGCGACGGTGACCCTGCGCGGCCAGATCGCGCTCGGCGACAGCGCGAACCTCACGATCGCGCAGCACGATCCGGACGCGGCGTACGTTGCCGCGCTCTCCGAAGCGCTGCACGAGCGGGGCATCGCCGTCGAGCGGCAAGAGGGCTCGAACTGGAATCGTCCGCTCGACACGCTCTTTACCGTGCAGTCGGCGCCACTGCGCGAGATTCTGCCGATGCTCATGAAGCCGTCGCAGAATCAGATCGCCGAGATCTTCCTGCGCACGATCGGTCTCGAGGGCACAGGGATCGGCACGGCCGACAGCGGTCGGCGCGTCATTGAGCGACAGTTCGCCGAATGGAACATCGCACCGGACGGTTTCGTGGTGCGCGATGGCAGCGGGCTCTCACGCAGCGATCTCATCTCGCCGGAATCGATCGTCGGCATTCTCGAACACATGCGCCGATCGCCGAACTTCCAGCCGTTCTACGACGCGCTGCCCATCGCGGGCGTCGACGGCACGATCGGCACCCGCATGCGAAACACGCCGGCGCAGGGCAACGTCCACGCGAAGACGGGCACGCTGCAGATGGTGCGCTCGTTGTCGGGGTATGTCACGACCGCCGACAAGCACATGCTCGAGTTCAGCATTCTTTGTAATAACTGGACGACGCCGCAGGCCGACGTGGACCGCGTCGCCGACTCGATCGCCGCCGCGCTGGCGACGATGCGATTGCGCTAGCGGCGCCTCTATGGCGCCTTCTCGACGGCGAGAAAGAGCTGGGCCAGTGCGCCCGGGTCGCCGCGCGTTTGGTCGAGCGCCACCGCGCGGAACAGCGCGCGCTTGAGAAACAGGGCGATCGGCTTGTCGATCTTGGCGACCCTTCGAACTCCGAACGTCAAGCGCGCTCGGTCGTATCCGTCGTCCTGCAGCTCGCAGCGAAGCACCTTCGCGCCGGGCAGACCATTCGCCAGCTCGAGCATGTTGTACGAGCACGAGCTCCATGAGTGGCGCTTCGAGAGCGTGAACGTCGCCTTGTGATCGTCGTTGAACCGGCTCGGGTACACGCCCTGCTCGTACAAGTCTTCGTCGGGCACGATGACGATCATCCGTCCGCCCGGCGCCACGAGCCGCCACCAACGCTGGATCGCGTCGACAGGGTTTTTCATGTGCTCGAGAGAATGGCTCGAGAACACCATGTCGAATCGCTCGCCGACGTATTCGTCGATCACGTTGGCATCGCCGTCACCCACATCGAAGCCTTTGGCGTGGGCCACGATCTTGTCGCGCCCACACCCGATATCGAGCACACTCCCGGCAAACCAGGATCGCTCTTCGGGGGTCAGGATATTCCACGTCTTGGTCGCTTCGTCCACGGGCAACGGGGGGAAGGCATGGGGTGGGTACGCGAACCTGCCCGGCACCGAGCACGTGATCTTGGCCTGGCGAACGGGATTGTTCAAGCGACGTCCGTATCGTCGAGCAGGCGGCAATGGCGACTCTTGCGGCGAAACCCGGCTGGAGTTACCGTATATGTAGATAGACGGATATATGCCCACACCTGTTCTCGACCGCCTCAGCATCCTCGCCGACCGAACCCGTAGTCGGATCCTGTTACTCCTTGACAGGAATGAACTTACGGTCGGCGAGCTGTGCACAATCCTGCAGTTGCCGCAGTCTACCGTCAGCCGCCACCTAAAGACCTTGGCGGACGACGGCTGGCTCCTCGCTCGCGGCGAGGCCACGACACGCTTCTACAAGCTGGTCGCGTCCCGGCTCGACGACGATACGAAGGAGCTCTGGGCGCTCCTTCGTCAAAAGATGGCTGGATCGGCCAGCGGCAAGCAGGACGCGCAGCGCGCCGAAGGCGTTCTCGCCAAGCGTCGCGACAAGGCGCTCGTCTTCTTCCAGGATTCGGCCGGCTACTGGGATATGATGCGCACCGAGATGATCGGGGCGCGTACGGATTTGTTGGCGCTGCTCGATCTGCTCGACGAGAGCTGGGTCGTCGGCGACCTCGGATGCGGCGCCGGCCATATCAGTGAAGCGCTCGCGCCGTGCGTCGCGCGCGTCATTGCCGTCGATGAGTCCGGACCGATGCTCGCCGCCGCCGAGAAGCGGCTCGCCGGCCAATCGAATGTCGACCTCCGCGTCGGGACGATCGAATCGTTACCGATCGAGGACGAATCGCTCGACGCGGCGGTGCTGTTCCTCGTCGCACACTTCATCACCGATCCGTCGAAAGCGATGCGCGAGATTCGCCGCGTGCTCAAGCCCGGCGGCCGGTTGCTCGTCGTCGATCTGATGTCGCACGATCGCATCGAATACGTCGTGCAGCTCGGCCACGTATGGCAGGGCTTCGATGGTGAGCAGGTGAAGGAGTGGCTCGAGCGCGCGGGATTCACCGCGTGCCGTTACCGGCCGCTGCCGGCCGATCCCGAAGCAAAAGGTCCGGCGCTGTTCGCCGCGTCGGGCAGAAAGAAGTAAGGGCCGCAATGCAGGGCGAAGAACCATACGAGATGCAGGACGCGACGCGTCGTCATCGTCGCGCAACCACTTACCAGAAAGAGGTTCGTTTCAATGGGCGTCGCCGAGTTGATCGAGCAGCAACAGACCACTGACCGTCCGCCGTTCAAGGTTCACGACCTCTCGCTCGCCGAGTTCGGGCGCAAGGAGATCCGCCTCGCCGAGCAGGAAATGCCCGGCCTGATGGCGATTCGTGACGAATACAAGGGCAAATTCCCTCTGCGCGGCGCGCGCATCATGGGCTCGCTGCACATGACGGTGCAGACCGCGGTCCTGATCGAGACGCTTACCGACCTCGGCGCCGACGTGCGCTGGGTGTCGTGCAACATTTTCTCGACCCAGGATCACGCTGCTGCGGCGGCGGTTGTTGGCCGCGATGGCACGGTCGAGAACCCAAAGGGCGCTCCCGTCTTCGCCTGGAAGGGCGAGACGCTCGAGGAATACTGGTGGTGCACCGAGCAAGCGCTCATGTGGCCCGACGGTGGCGGTCCGAACATGCTGCTCGACGACGGCGGCGACGCGACGCTTCTCGTACACAAAGGCGCCGAGTTCGAGAAGGCGGGGCGCATCCCCGATTTCAATGCCGAGCAGGATCCGGAGGAGTGGGGCGTAATATTGGATCTTCTACGCAGCGAAGCTGCGAAGAACCCCGGCCGCTGGACCAAAGTCGCCGCGGACATCAAGGGCGTTACCGAAGAGACGACCACCGGCGTTCACCGTCTTTATGAGATGATGAAAGCTGGCACGCTCCTCTTCCCCGCCATCAACGTCAACGACTCGGTCACGAAGTCCAAGTTCGACAACATTTACGGCTGCCGTCACTCGGTGATCGACGGCCTCAATCGCGCGACGGACGTCATGATCGCGGGCAAGCTCGCGGTCGTCTG